>Ga0190266_10000111_pt1 | contig 11903 bp, 11 predicted proteins | sample Popmic220T_FD_132448 | JGI IMG/M metagenome (GOLD analysis project Ga0190266, IMG submission 132448) | Populus adjacent soil microbial communities from riparian zone of Indian Creek, Utah, USA - 220 T | ecosystem: Environmental > Terrestrial > Soil > Riparian zone | place: USA: Utah | collected...
AGCTGGTCCTCAGCATCCCGGCCCGGCCGCTCCCGATCGCCGCCCCGTAGGACAAAGCGAGCGCCTCGGCGCCGCCGCCCGGATCCTGGTGGACGGCGAACAGAGCGATGAGTCCGCCGCCTCGCTCATATTCGCGCCTGAGCGCCGTTCCGGGACCCTTGGGAGCGACGAGGAAGACGTCGAGGTCGGGCCTCGGCTCGATCAGTGCGAAGCGGATGCTGAGGCCGTGGGCGAAGGCGAGGGCGCCGCCCTCCCGAAGGTTCGGAGCGACCTCCGTGGAATAGATGCTCGAATGGAGCTCGTCGGCCGCCAGCATCACGACGAGGTCCGCCTTTGCAGCGGCCTCTGCCGCCGTCATGACGTCAAACCCGTCCGCTTCGGCGCGGGCCCGGCTGGCCGATCCCTCGGCAAGCCCGACCGCGACCGCGACTCCGCTGTCGCGCAGGTTGAGCGCCTGGGCCCGCCCCTGGTTGCCGTAGCCGACCACCGCGACCCGCCGGCCCCGGACCAGCGCGAGGTCGGCATCCTCATCGCGATAGACGTGCATTGAGGTCGGCTAGGGCATTTGCCAGCCCGCCGCAATCGAGCGGCTCGGTGAAGCGCGGCCAGCCGGGCGGCGGCTGGCGGGAGAACCAGGTGTATTGGCGCTTGGCATATTGGCGGGTCGCGGTGCGGCCCGCGGCGAGCGCCTCCGCGCGGCCGAGCTCGCCTCGGAGGAAGGCGGCGATCTCGCGGACTCCGATCGCCCGCAAGGCCGGGAGCATCGGGTTCAATCCTCGCTCGAGAAGTGAGCGAACCTCTTCAACGCCTTCATCCGACATCATTTCCTCGAAACGACGGTCGCAGCGTTGATAGAGCCACTCGCGCGGCGGCAGGAGCAGCATCGGGACCAGCTCGACCTCGCCCCCGATTCCGCCGAAGCGCTCCTTCTGCCAGTCCGCCAGCGGCCGTCCGGTCGATCGGACCACTTCCAGGGCGCGCGCCACCCGGGTCGAATCCGACGGTCGCAGCCGCGCGGCGGCGGCCGGGTCCTCGGCCTCGAGCGCTGCATAATTATGCAGGACGGTGAATGAACGCACCGCCGCCCTGATCGCCGGGTCGATCTCCGGCACCGGCGCGATCCCGTCGAGCAGGGTCCTGATGTAGAGGCCGGTTCCGCCGGCCAGCACCGGCAGCCGTCCCTCCGACCGCGCCTCCGCTATCGCCGCCTTGGCGTCGGCGGCCCAGTCGGCGGCCGAGCAGGGCCGGGCGGCGTCGCGATAGCCGTAGAGGCGGTGCGGCGCCCGGGCTTCGTCGGCGGCGGTCGGGCGGGCGGAGATTATGCGCAGATCCGCATAAACCTGCGCGCTGTCGGCGTTGATGACCGTTCCGCCCGCCGCCTCGGCGAGGGCGAGCGCCAGCGCCGACTTGCCGCTTGCCGTCGGCCCCGCGATAAGCGCCAGCCGCCGGTCCGGAGAGTAAGCCATGTTCATCGCCACCCTGATAGCAAAGGATCGCCTCGCCGGCGGCGATATTTCGGCGGCCTCGGACGCCCTCGCGGCGGCCGGGATCGCGCCCTATGGCCGAAGCTGGATCGAGGACGACAAGGCCTGCGACCTGCTCTTCTCGGCCGATCCCGGCGCGGCCCGGTCGGCGCTCGAAGGCCTGCTTCCCGGGGTCGACGCGCTCGTCCAGGGCGAGGCGTCGCGCCGCCGCCGGCTTCTCGTCGCCGACATGGATTCGACGATGATCGGGGTCGAGTGCATCGACGAGCTCGCCGATTATGCCGGGCTCAAGGCCGAGGTGGCGGCGGTGACCGACCGGGCGATGCGGGGCGAGATAGAGTTCGAGACGGCCCTGACCGAGCGCGTCGCGCTTCTCGCCGGGCTCGACGAATCCGCGATCGACCGCTGCCGCGAGGAGCGCGTCCGGCTGACCCCGGGCGCCCGCGCCCTGGTTCGGACGATGAAGCGGGCAGGGGCCTATACGATCCTCGTCTCCGGCGGCTTCACCCGCTTCGCCGACCCCGTCGGCGCCGAGATCGGGTTCGACCGGGTGGTGGCCAACCGGCTGGGAGTGGAGTCCGGCAGGCTCGACGGTCGGGTCGAGGGGCCGATCCTCGGCGCCGAGGGCAAGCGCGGCGCACTGCTCGACGCCGCCGCCGAGCGCGGCCTTCGCCCCGACGAGAGCCTCGCCGTCGGCGACGGCGCCAACGACGTCCCGATGCTGAAGGAGGCGGGCCTCGGAATCGCCTATCGCGCCAAGCCCGCCGCCAGGGCCGCCGCCGACGCGAGCATCCTCCACAACGACCTCACCGCCTTGCTCTACGCCCAGGGCTGGGCCCGAAGCGAATGGGCGGAATGACAACGACTTGCTAATTGGTGCCTGGCACCAATCACCCCGGTCAGGGGCGGGTCATGTCGGCGGCGATGGCGGCGAGGGCGAAGGCCACCGAAGCCTCGCCAAGGCGGAAGCCGAGCTCGATTCCGTCCGGTGCGATGCCTCGCACGACGGCGTCCATCGTCCCGGCTTCGGGGTGGCGCAGCTCGACCGCATCGCCGAGCGCGGGGCGGGCGCTGGTCTCGAGGAAGGCGCCGCTCGCGCAGATGGTGCGAAGCGCGGCGGGGGCGGGGGCCCCGGCGACGAGGATGCACATCCGCCGCCGTCGCCAGCGCGACGCCATCCGGCCGGTGCTCCCGATCCTGCCGACTGCCGCCATGCCCGTCCCCCCCGCCTGGTCGGGACCTCCTAGCCGGGCAGGGACGAAAATTCGGTTAAGGCGCGACCGGGAAGCAGGCGGCGCCGGCCGCCCTGGCCGAGGCGCAGACCCGGTCGGCGGCGGCCCGGCTGGCCAGCGGCCCGGCCTGCAGCCGGGTGACCGCTCCCGCCGCGACGTAACTGGGCTGGAGGCCGGCTCCGAGCCTGCCCTTCAGGCCCGCCCAGGCGCGCTGGGCGTTGGCCGCGCTCGCGAAGGCGCCGAGCTGGACCCGCCAGCGGCCCCCGGCGGTCGCGGCGATGGCCGGGGCGGGGCGTCCCGGCGCCGGCGGGGCGACCCGCGGCGCCGCCGCGGCTCGAACGGGAGCGGCGACCCCGGCGCTGACGAACGGCCGGCCGAGGCCCTGGGCGAGGGCGACGCCCTGGCGGCGCTGGTCGGCGGGGATGAAGCGCTCCATCGCCTTCAAATTGTCGGCGGCCGGAGGGACCCCGCCGTCGGCGGCTCGGAGCATCAGCGCATAAGCGCGCGGCCAGTCCTTGGCGACGAGGTCGCCGTTGAACAATTCGGTGCCCAATATGTATTGCGCGCGCGGGTCGCCGAGCTCGGCGCCCTTGCGGATCCAGGGCAGCGCCTCCTGGCGCCGGCCGCCGTTGTAGAGCAGGAGGCCGACATTGACCTGGGCCTGCTCATGGCCCTGGCGCGCGGCCTTCTGGTACCAGCTCTGCGCGGTCGCGGCACTGGCCGGCACTCCGCGGCCCATCTTATAGGCCTGGCCGAGGTTGAACTGGGCGTCGGCATTGCCGGCCTCGGCGAGCGGACGCCATTGCGCGACCGCTCCGGCATAGTCGCCTCGGTGCCAGCGGTCGATCCCGGCCTTGACGTCGGACGGGGCCGCGCCCGAGACGGCCTGGGCGCCGAGAAGGAACAGCAGCGCCGCCGAGGCTGCGAGCAGGGACCGGCCGGATGAATGCATCGTCTATCTCCCGCGCGGGAAAGGTTTTTCGAGCCCGGCAGCTATCCGAAAATCCTTAACGCGCGCTTAGCATAACTGAGGAGCGGCGACGCGGGCAAAGCGCAAAAAGCGGCGGGAGGGGCCTCGGCGTTAACCGGATTTTAGCCAAGTGGAGCGCAGACGAGGGCCAAGGATCGCGAGCCCGAGGGGAAAACATGCGCGTTTTGGCACTATCGTCGCAGAAGGGGGGATCCGGCAAGACCACCTTGTCCGGCCATCTCGCCGTCCAGGCGGAAAGGGCGGGTGCGGGCCCGGTCTGCCTGATCGACATCGACCCGCAGGGATCGCTCGCCGACTGGTGGAACGAACGCGAGGCCGAGATGCCCGCTTTCGCCCAGACCACGGTCGCCCGGCTCCAGGCCGACCTCGAGATCCTTCGTCAGCAAGGCTTCAAGCTCGCCGTGATCGACACGCCGCCGGCGATCACCATGGCGATCCAGAGCGTGATCCAGGTCGCCGAGCTGATCCTCATCCCGACCCGGCCGAGCCCGCACGACCTTCGCGCCGTCGGCGCCACGGTCGATCTTTGCGAGCGCGCCGGCAAGCCCCTGATCTTCGTCGTCAACGCGGCGACCCCCAAGGCCCGGATCACCTACGAGGCCGCGGTCGCTTTGTCGCAGCACGGCACCGTCGCTCCGGTCACCCTCCACCACCGGACCGATTACGCCGCCTCGATGATCGACGGCCGGACCGTGATGGAGGTCGATCCCAACAGCCGCTCCGCCAAGGAGGTGGTCGAGCTCTGGGACTATGTCGCCGACCGGCTGGAGAAGAATTTCCGGCGCACCATATTCTCGGCGCCCCAGGGTTTCGCCGCCCACTCCACCAATGTTCGACCCGCCGGGGGCTTCGGCCGCCGCGTGGTCGGCCAGTAAGGGGAGGGCAAGATGGCCGAGACCAAGCCTTTCGCTTCCCTCTCCTCAGGCCTCCTCGCCCGCAAGGGCGCCGCCAAGCCCGCCATGCGCCCGCAGGGCTTCGGCAGCTTTGGCGGAAGCCTCGAGGATCTGGGCTGGAACGACATGGGCCAGGGGCCCGGGGCGCTTCACGACATCGGCGAGGCGCACGACCTGCCCGAGCATGTGCCGAGCTCGATCGAGGCCCTGACCCCCGCTCCGGGCGGCCGGACCCATAGCGAGCCGCCGGCGGTGGTCGAGCAGAGGCGCGCCCTCGAGGCCCGGCTGGCGGAGCCCGAGCCCGAGCCCGAGCCGGAGGCTTTCGTCGAGCCCGAGCCCGAGCCCGAGGACGAGGCCGAGGCGCCCGCCGCCGAAGCTGCGCCCGAGCCCGAGGTCGAGGCCCCGGCCGAAGCGCGGGTCGTCAAGCTTCCCCGAGCCCGCGCGCTGCCGGTGCGAAAGCCGGCCGCCTCGGTCCGGGCCAAGGCCGCCTTCACCCTTCGCCTCGATCCGGAACGGCATTTGAAGCTCCGCCTGGCCTGCGCTTTGTCGCGCCGCTCGGCGCAGCAGCTGGTCACCGAGGCCCTCGATATATTCCTCGATTCGCTGCCCGAGCTGGACGCCCTTTCCGGCGCGGTTCCGGGCCAGTCGAATCAGCGTTGAGCGGAGTGGGTAGGATGAACAGGAGCGTCGCACTGAAGTTCGCGGTCTCGGCCCTCGCGATCGGAACCACCATGGTCGCCTGCGGGCCCGCCGCCACCTCGCGGATCGCCTCCGCCTCGAGCAAGGCGCCGAAGGCCGAGCAGGAATCGGCCTCGCTCTACGCCAAGGCCCAGGAAGCGGTCCGCAAGGGCGAATATGCCGAGGGCCTCGGCCATGCGGAGCGGGCGGTCGAGCTGAGCCCGGGCGACGTCGGCTACCGGATGATCCTCGCCGACCTCTATCTCAAGAACGGCCGGTTCCAGTCGGCCGAGACCACGTTCCGCGACGTCCAGCAGCTCGATCCGGGCAATGCCCGGGCGGCGTTCAGCATCGCTTTGGCGCGGATCGCGCTGGGACGCCCGGCCGGAGCCGTCGCCGAGCTCGACCGGCTCGCCGAGACCGCCTCGCCGGCCGATATCGGGCTCGCTTACGCCCTCGCCGGCGATCCGCGCCGGGCGATCGAGCTGCTCGAGCCCGCCGCCCGCGCGCCCGGAGCGACCGGCCGGACCCGCCAGAATCTCGCTCTCTCCTACGCCCTCGCCGGCGAATGGGAGAAAGCCCGGATCATCGCCGCCCAGGACCTTTCGCCCGCCGATCTCGGCGCCCGGCTCCAGCAATGGGCCGCGCTCGCCCAGCCCGGCGGCGGAGCGGCCCAGGTCGCCGCGTTGCTCGGAGTGACTCCCGCCGAGGATCCGGGCCAGCCGACCCGCCTCGCGCTCGCCCAGCCCGCTCCAGCGGGCACCGCTTTGGCCTCCGCCGGGCCGCTCCCGGAGCCGGCTCCGGAGACGGTCGCCGCAACCGCTCCGGCGCTCGCCCAGGCCGAGCCCGTGCCCGCCGGGTCCGAACCGGCGGCGGAGCCGGTCCGGATCGCCGCCGGCGAGCTTCCGCAATGGGTCAGCGAGCGCGCCGAGGCCGAGGCCGGAGCTCCCGCTTCCGCCGGTGAGACCAGGCCGCTCTACGCCGGGGCGGTGGAGGCGCTGGTCGCTTCGCCGCCCAACGTGAGTTCGCCGTCGCGGTCGGTCGAGCCGATCGCGCCGCGCTTCGAGGCGCCGAGCCGTCCGGCCCGGGCCGCCGTCCAGTCCGGCCCCGGCCGTTTCGCCGTCCAGCTCGGCGCCTATTCCTCGGCTTCGTCGGTCGAGAAGGCGTGGGCCCAGATGCTGAGGCGCTTCGGCTTCGCCGACCTGACCCCGCTCAGCACCACCGTCACCGTTCCCGGCCGGGGCACGCTCCACCGGCTGTCGGTGGCGGGCTTCGCCAGCCGCGAGGCGGCGGGCCGGACCTGCCGCTCGATCAAGGCCAAGGGCGGCGCCTGCTTCGTCCGAACCGTCGCCGGCGACGCCCCGGTCCGCTGGGCGGGCCGCTACGCGGGCGGCCGCAGAGGCTGAGCGTCCCGCGGGTCCGTCGTTAATCGGTGCCAGCGTTAATCGGTGCCTGGCACCAATTAAAATCGGTGCCTGGCACCGATTAAAACCTCCACCGCGCTCCACCGCCCTCCACTGCGCTCCGCGCGGTCCCCCTCCCACGGTAAACCGGGGAGGATTTTTCAGCGCCGCTCCCTCGTCAGTACGTCGAGCACGGCCATCCGGACCGCGACGCCCAGCTCGACCTGCTCGCGGATCGCGGAGCGGGTCGGGTGGTCCGCCACCTCGCCGTCGATCTCGATCCCGCGGTTCATCGGCCCCGGATGCATGACGATGGCGTCGGGCGCGGCCCGCTCGAGCCGCTTCATGGTCAGCCCGTAGAGCGCGTGGAAATCGGCGAGGCTGCCCGAGACGCTCTCCTCCATCCGCTCGCGCTGGATCCTCAGCATCATCACCACGTCCGCGCCCTCGAGCCCCGGATCCATGTCGGTGAAGGTCGGCAGCCCCGAGTTCCGGGGGAGGAGCGACCGCGGCCCGACCAGCCTCACCCTCGCGCCGAGCCTGGGAAGCAGCCTGAGATTCGATCCCGCCACCCGGCTGTGGCGGACGTCGCCGCAGATCGCCACCTCGAGCCCCTCGATCCGGCCCTTGCGGCGCCGAATGGTGAGAGCGTCGAGCAGGGCCTGGGTCGGATGCTCGCCGGTGCCGTCGCCGGCGTTGACCACCGGGCAGTCGACGACTCCGGCGACCTGGGCCGGAGCCCCGGTCTCGCCGTGGCGGACGATCATCACGTCGGGCCGCATCGCGCCGAGGGTGAGTGCGGTGTCGATCAGGCTCTCGCCCTTGCGGACGCTCGAGCCGCCGGGATGGAAGTTGGCAACCTGCGCCCCGAGCCTCTTGCCGGCGACCTCGAAGGAGAAGAGCGTCCGGGTCGAATTCTCGAAGAACAGGTTGAACTGGGTCAGGCCGGCGAGCCGGGCGTCGGCCTTGCGGGCGCCGCGGTTGAACGCGATCCAGGGCTCGGCCTCGTCGAGCAGGAAGAGTATGTCGTCGGGCGACAGCGCGTCGATCCCGAGCAGGTGGCGGTGCGGGAAGGGGCGGGGCATCGGCGGAGGGGATAGAAGGGCGGCCGCCGGGCGGCAAGCGTCCAGCCGGCGACCTAAAGGCCGCCGCCCGGCGGAGCGGCGGAGGGCGGCCGGCCGAGGCAGGCTTCGAGCAAATCGGGCTCGGCCGAGCGGCACGCCTGCTCGCGCCTGGTCTCGCCGTCCGGCAGGACGAGCGCCTGCTGCCCGACGAAGGCGTAGCAGACGCGCTTGCTCTCCGCCTCCGTCACCGCCTTGCAATAAGGGATTCCTTCCGCCGGGTTCGCGTTCATGTTGACGATCGATCCGACGACCCCGCGATGGCAGGCGGGCCGAAAGGCCGCCTGCGCGAGCCCGCACAGGCGGACGGCTTCCCTGTGGTCGCCGCGCGCGCGCGTGCTGACGTCGCGGCCGAGGCTGACGAAGCAGGTGGTGCGGGCCTTTTCCGGGGCTCGGCCGCACTCGGCGGCGGTCCTGGCGAAGTCCTGATTGGTGTGATGGAGAATCGCCGAGGTCTGGAGCGTGTAGCAGGCGATCAGATATTTCTCGGCCAGCACGGAGCAGGGATAATGGAGGTCGGCCGGATCGAGCGCCCGGAAGGCCGCCCTGGCCGGGGCGGCCCCGGCCTCCGCCGAGCCGTGATGATCGTGCCCGCCCGCGCCGTGATGGTCCGCCGGCCCGCTCCTTGCCGACTTGCCGGCCGCCGGCTTCTCCCCGGCGACGTCGACATGGTCGGGGTGCGTGGTGTTGACGAGGGTCTCCATGAACGCCCCGGCGTAGCACATCTCCCGCTCGTTCGGCCGGCCGAGCAGCTCGCAGTCTCCGAGCGCCTCGGGGAGATCGTGGCCGCGCAGGATGGCGAGTCCGTGGCCGAGGCCGTGGGTGCATTGGAAGAGCAGATCCTTTCGGGTCTCGCGATGGTCGGCGCACAGCGCCTCGACGCTTTGTGCCGTGACTCCGCCGCCGGCGCGCTCCCTCGCCATGAAATAGGCCTGGATGACCCCGTGATAGCAGCCGGACTGATAGGCGGGGGTGCAGGCCGTGAACGCCGGTCCCACCTCGGAAGGCGACTTCAGCGCCAGGACTCCGATTCGGTGCGCGTACATGTGCCCGTCCCGTCGCACGTCCGGATCGAGCCCGGTCAGGCGGTCGAGCAGCCGGATCGCCTGCGCCGGGCCGCCGGCCGCCAGCCGCTCGTCGAGCGCCGCCGTATAGCAGGTCCGCTTCTTCGCCGGGTCGGAGGAGCGGCAGCGTTTCACCGCCAGAGCGGCGGGGTCCGCGGGTGCCTTGGCCGACGCCGGGGCCAGGGCGCCGGCGGAGGCAGGAAGGCCGGCCAAGGCGAGCCCCACGACAAGGAGGAAGCCGTGGAGGACATTGGATAAAACGCGCATCGATATTCGCCATTCCCCGAGTGCGAAGCGCTGGTTGGCAGCAAAGCGGCGCACGGGCAAGCGGCGGCCCGCCGCAAGCGCTTTTTGGATAGGCCGATGCGAGGCCTAGGATGGCTAGGCGTTTTCTTCTTGTTCCCGTGGAACGGATCGCGTACATTCCAACAATCGCGTTGAATGGACGGCGCGGAGGCAATAGGGGACGCGGGCCATGGCGGCTTCACTCAAGGTGGTTGGAAACTCGGACAATATGGACAGGCAGAAGGCCCTCGAGGCCGCCCTCGCTCAGATCGACCGCGCATTCGGCAAGGGCAGCGCGATGAAACTGGGCTCGCGCGAGGCGGTCGAGATCGAGACCATCTCGACCGGCTCGCTCGGGCTCGACATCGCGCTGGGCATCGGCGGCCTTCCGCGCGGCCGGGTGGTCGAGGTCTACGGGCCGGAAAGCTCGGGCAAGACCACGCTCGCCCTCCACGTCATCGCCGAGGCCCAGAAGAACGGCGGAACCGCCGCCTTCGTCGACGCCGAGCATGCCCTCGATCCGGTCTACGCCCGCAAGCTCGGGGTCGACGTCGACGAATTGATCGTCTCCCAGCCCGACACCGGCGAGCAGGCGCTCGAGATCACCGACACGCTGGTGCGCTCCAACGCGATCGACGTGCTCGTCGTCGATTCGGTCGCCGCGCTCGTCCCCCGCGCCGAGATCGAGGGCGAGATGGGCGACAGCCATGTCGGCCTCCAGGCCCGGCTGATGTCGCAGTCGCTGCGCAAGCTGACCGGCTCCATCTCCAAGTCGAAATGCCTGGTCATCTTCATCAACCAGCTGAGGATGAAGATCGGCGTCATGTACGGCAATCCGGAGACGACGACCGGCGGCAACGCGCTCAAATTCTACGCGAGCGTGAGGCTCGACATCCGCCGCACCGGCCAGATCAAGGACCGCGACGACATCGTCGGCAACACCACCCGGGTGAAGGTGGTCAAGAACAAGGTGGCGCCGCCGTTCAAGCAGGTCGAGTTCGACATCATGTACGGCGAGGGCATCTCCAAGGTCGGCGAGATACTCGACCTCGGGGTCAAGGCCGGGCTGGTCGAGAAGTCCGGCGCCTGGTTCAGCTACGATTCGATCCGGATCGGCCAGGGCCGCGAGAATTCCAAGACCTATCTGCGCGAGAATCCCGAGGTCGCCGCCCGGCTCGAGCGCGCCATCCGAGGCAAGACCGACGAGGTCGCCGAGGCGCTGATGACCGGCCCGGCGGCGGAGGACGATATCTGACGCCGGCCTAGTGGCACCGACGGCAGCGCGAGCTTGCCAGCGGTGCCGCTTGCCCGAAGGCAGATTGTTCGCACGCAAAGCCGCAAAGCCGCAAAGCCGCAAAGAGTCAGCGAAGCTGCTTAGTCAGCAGCCGCTTCGGACAGGCGTAAGGTCGGGGTTGGGCAAGGTCCCTTTGCGGCTTCGCGGCTTTGCGTAAGATAATGGGCCTTCGGCCGCAATCCGGCCTGCGGGAGTAAATGTCGACGCGCGGGGATGACCGTTCAGCCCCGTCCGAACAGCCGGCCGCGTTCCGTCGCGAGCAGGATGAGGAGGGCGACGGTTCCGAAGGCGGCGAAGGCGCCGACCATCGGAACCAAAGTGCCGTCGAAGCTCTGGCCGACGAGCAGGCCGAGCAGCGCTCCGCCGATCGTCCCGATCGTGCCCTGGACCGAGGAGGCGGTTCCGGCGACGTGGCCCAGGGGCTGCATCGCCAGCGCCCCGAAATTGGCCGAGGCGAGGCCGAAGCAGGCCATGGTCAGGCCCTGAAGGGCGATGAACAGCCACAGGCCTTCGCCGCCGGCGAGGACGATGGCGAGATGGACGAGCGCCGAGGCGGTGAACAAAGCGAGGCCGGCATGGGCGACCCGGCGGGTCCCGATCCGCTCGACGATCCGCGAGTTGAGCCAGGAGGTGAAGGCCATCGGCAGCGCCACCCCGGCGAAGGTCGCCGCGATCAGCTCCGGCCGGCGGAAGACGTCGAAGACGATCTGCTGGATCGAGTTTATGTAGCCCATCAGGCTCGCCATCATCAAGGTGAAGGCGAGGGTGTAGCCGAGCGACTGGCGGTTGCTCAAAGTCTGCCAGGCCCCGTCCCAGATCGTCTTGGGGTCGAGCGGCCGCCGATATTCGGGGTGGAGGGTCTCGGGCAGCCTGACCAGGGTCCAGACCGCCATGACCGCTCCGCCCAGGGCGAGGCCGAAGAAGATGGCGCGCCACGAGGCGACGAGAAGGGTGAGCTGGCCGAAGACCGGCGCCAGCATCGGGATCAGCAGGAAGACGAGGAAGGCCAGCGACATGATCCTGGCCATCCGCGGCCCGTCGAAGCGGTCGCGGACGATCGACACGACGAGGACCCGGGTCGACGCCGCCGCCCCGCCCTGCGCCATCCGGGCGGCGAGCAGCAGGGTGAAGCTCGGAGCCGCCCAGCAGGCGAGGGCGAAGCCGACATAGAGGACGAGGCTGACGAGGAGCACCGGCTTGCGCCCGAACCGGTCCGACAGCGGCCCGTAGACGATCTGGGTGAGTCCGAAGCCGAGCACGTAGAGCGAGACGACGAGCTGGCGCTCGTTCTCGCCGGCGACGCCCAGCGCCTCGCCGATCGCCGGAAGCGCCGGCACCATCGCGTCGATGGCGAGCGCGTTCAGCGACATCAGGCCCGCGATCAGGACGACGAACTCGCGAAAGCCCGGGCGGGCGTCGGCAAGGTCGGGGCGGGGCGGCTGGAGCATTCGGATCCTC
>Ga0190266_10000112_pt1 | contig 11848 bp, 13 predicted proteins | sample Popmic220T_FD_132448 | JGI IMG/M metagenome (GOLD analysis project Ga0190266, IMG submission 132448) | Populus adjacent soil microbial communities from riparian zone of Indian Creek, Utah, USA - 220 T | ecosystem: Environmental > Terrestrial > Soil > Riparian zone | place: USA: Utah | collected...
ATCTCCAGCCGCGCCGTCACGGGCGCGGTGCGCGCGATCGAGATCGACACTGCCCGCGCGCCGCACAGCATGCCGAACTCGACGATCTCGGTGACCAGGAAGGCGACCGAGACGGCGACGTCCTGGTTGACGTGGACATGACCCACGTCGAGCCTGATCTGCATCCCGGCTCCGCCGGCTGGAGCGGAAGCGCGCAAATTGGCGGCGAGCTCGGAAACCAGGGGCTGCAGCGCGACGCCGCGATTTTCCTCCAGCTCGGCATAATGGTTGCGGTGGACGACGGCCAAAGCGTCGACCCGGCGCTGGATCGAGGCATAAGCGGCCGCCACCTGCTCGTTGGCCGAGCCGCGCGAATGGAGGTTGAGCAGCGAGGCCACGACCTGGAGGTTGTTCTTCACCCGGTGGTGGACCTCGCGCACCAGCCGCGTCTGGCGCGCGACTGCGGCCTCCAGCTCGGCCTCGTGGCGGGCAACGGTGCGCGCCGCCTGATCGAACGCCTGGCCCAAAGCGTCGATCTCGTGCGCCGGGCTGCGCACCGCGGGCAGATCGAACCCCTGGGCGCCCGGCCGATAGGCGGAGATCACGTTCTGCAACCGACCGAGCGGCCTGAGCAGCAGCCACTGGACGATGATCCAGCCGACCAGCGATGCCCACAGCCACATCAAAACGGGAGTCAAGATCACCAGCAGGTCGGTCGGCGTGACGGGAGGAGTCGAGGCGCTGAGGCGCATCGAGTAGCCCGCGTTGGCGAAGGGATAATCGGCTACCACGCCGCTTTCGAACGCGCTCGCGGCGGGCCCGGGGCGGAGCGGCATGGCGCGATCCCCCTCGACCAGGGACAAAGCGAAATTGCCGAGCACGACCGGCTTGTTGACGACGTCGGCCAGGGTCGCGCGATCATATTCGGCGACGCCCTCGAGCGTGCCGTCGGGCAGATAGATGAAGATCGTCAGCCTTTGCCCGTCCGGCGAGATCACGCCCCGACCCACCGCCCCGTGGCCGGGAGGCGCGACCGCAGGGGTGAAGCCTTCGCTCTGGCAGAGCGGCGTACTGCCTTCGCCGAATAATGCGAAGCGGCCGGGCGTATTGGGGAAACGGACAAGGCGCGCCAGCGTCCGGTCGCACACCCCCGCGGGGTCGTTCGCCTCGAGAATCGCGTCACGCGCCGAGCGCATCGTCGCGGCATTGCGGGACAAGGCGAGGGTGAAGCGCTGAACGTGCGTTGTCAGCGTCGCCCGCGCCTCGACGGCGGCCTTGGCGCGGTTGGCGCGGGCGTTGTCGACCGACGCGGTAACGGCGATCAGCCCGAGCGGGAGCAGCCCGATGCTGAGGAACACGAACATCTTGAGCCCGGTAGATAGGGCGGCCCAACGCCCCGCCGCCCAGCTTTGCGTGCGGCCGCTCATGTCGTCCCCGTCTGGGCTAGCCAAGCTTGCCCAGGAGATCGAGCATCTCGGGCGGAATATCCTCGGCGAGCGCGCGGTCGTAGACGCTGCGCAAGGCGCTGCCGACCTCGCCGGTGGAGGCCTTTTTCTTCGCGCGCTTCGACTCGTTCGAAATGTGAATATCTCCGTCAGCGGCGGTCTTACGCTTGCGCGTTCCGTCCGTGTCCTTCTCAAAGCTCAATGACTATACCCCCGAGCGCTGCCCCGCCTGGATCCAGATGTCTGGGCGAGCCAGCTCGAGTGCTTCCCCGCTTAGACGCAAGAATGTCGCGGCACCGAAATAATCGGGCCACGCGAGCATTGAAACAAAAAACTCCGACGTTTGTTCCATAGGGGCGTGCGACCGGGGGCGGCTCAAGTTTTTCCCCGTTTCGCCCGTGTCGTTGCGCGGCCGTCACGGGGTTGCAATCGCACCGGCGTTCCACACATTAAGCCCGTGAAGATTGAAGGAGTCGCATACCCATGTCGCTTGGCCAGGAACTCGCGCCGCATCTTCCCTTTCTCCGCCGTTACGCTCGCGCCCTGACCGGCACGCAGTCGCATGGCGACGCCTTCGTCCGGGCCACGCTCGAAGCGATCGTCGCCGCGCCTGAGGCCTTTCCGCGGGACGTCGATCCCCCGCTGGGGCTGTACCGGACCTTCCACGCGATCTGGTCGACCGCCAACGTCGAGGAGGAGCCGGGACACGATAACGCCGAGGCCCCCGAAGATATCGCCCGCGCCCGCCTCTCCCGGATCACTCCGCTGTCGCGCCAGGCGCTGCTGCTGACCGCGATGGAGGGCTTCACGCCGGAGGACGCCGGCTATCTGATCGAAGCCTCGGGTTCCGAGGTCGAGGCTCTCGTCGCCGAGGCGCTCGCCGAGATCGAGCGCCAGACCCGCGCCGACGTTCTGATCATCGAGGACGAACCGATCATCGCGATGGACATCGAAACGATCGTCCGCGACCTCGGCCACAATGTGACCGGCGTCGCCGTGACCCGGGACGAAGCGGTTACCCAGGCGTTGGCGAACCGGCCCGGCCTCGTCCTGGCCGACATCCAGCTCGCCGACGACAGCTCCGGCATCGACGCGGTGAAGGACATTCTCGCCGAATTTGCGGTCCCGGTGATCTTCATCACCGCCTTCCCCGAGCGGCTGCTGACCGGCGAGCGGCCGGAGCCGACCTTCCTGATTACCAAGCCGTTCCAGCGCTCGACCGTGAAGGCGGCCATCGCTCAGGCGCTGTTTTTCGACGCCGCGACGGTCCCCGCCTGATCCCAACGGGTCCGTGCGCCGGCTTGCGCGCGGACCCAGGGAACCCGGGCGACGGGTGGGCGTTGCCCGCCTGTAACGATTGGAACCGGCAGGCGGCGGAATGGACGAACCCCAGCATATTCACACCGAGGAGGCGCGGGCGGGCTCCACGCCGCGAATGACGCGCTACATCCTCGGGTGGAGCACGGCGCTGGTGGTCGTCATTTTCGCCGCCCTGCTGATTTACTGGTTATAATCCCTATCTTGACCTTGGTTGTGGCGTGCCCCGGCCGGGGACCGTACATCCTAGAAACTAGCGCGTGAGGGGCATTTGATGGCGGGCGAACAGCCGGCACAGGTTCAGCAGGACGGCGATTGGGTTCCTTTGCCCGACGACGAGTTCAAGCAGCAGCTCGCCCAGGTCATTCCGCATCTGCGCGCGTTCGGCCGCTCGCTCTCCGGCAGCCGGGACTTGGCCGACGACCTGGTCCAGGAGACGCTGCTCAAGGCATGGGCGGCACGCAAGCGCTTCCAGGCCGGCACCAATATGCGCGCCTGGACCTTCATCATCTTGAGGAACCTGTTCCTCAGCCAGATGCGCCGTGCCCGGTTCAAGGGCGAATGGGACGAGCTCACCGCCTCGAAGCTGCTCGCCGCTCCGGCCAGCCAGGATCGCCATATCGAGCTTGGTGACATGCAGCGGGCGCTGCTTCACCTGCCGCAGCCGCAGCGCGAGGCGTTGATTCTCGTCGGCGCGGGTGGCTTTGCCTATGAGGAGGCGGCCGAAATCTGCGGCTGCGCGGTGGGTACGATCAAGAGCCGCGTCGCGCGCGGCCGGGTCGCGCTCGAGGCGCTGCTCACCGACGGCAAGCTGCCCTCGCGCCGGTCGCATCACACGCCCGACAACCAGACGGCCTTGCAAACGATCATGAACGAGGTGGACGAACTCAGCCGCGATCGCGACCCTGATCTCAGCGAGAACGAAAGCGAAGCCTAATCGAGGCGCGCGAGCAGCTCCTCGAATGCTTTGAGAGAGCGCAGCTCGCCGTCCATCCGAAACGCCTGGCGCAAGGCATCGCCCACGCCGGCGTGAACGGTGGGGGGAGCCACCTTCACATATTGGCGTGTCGCGTTGTTGGCACCGGCCTTCATCGTCGAATTCCATTCCTTCACAGCAATGTTAACGTGCATTGACCGTGGCAGTTGCAAACATTGCGCAGGCCGAACGGTCATCGGCTTACGGTGTTGCCGGAAGGAGACGCTTGGTTTCGTGAATCTTAACAAGGCGATCTCCCGGGCGCAGGCGCATTCGCCCTTCCTCGCGCAGCAGCTTGCGCGGTTCGGCGCGGTGTCCGCGGCGCTGGAGCGGGGTGACCTCGCCGGCGGGCTCGAACTGGCCCGGGCTGAAGGCGCGGAAGCAGATGCAGCGCGCGCGTTGCGGCGGGAGCGCAGCGCCTTCGCGCTCGCGCTCGGCCTCGGTGATCTCGCCGGCCTGTGCAGGCTCGAACAGGTGACCGGCGAACTGTCGGACCTCGCCGACCGGCTGATCGAGCGTGCGCTCGGGGCGGCGATCGCAGAGCGCACCCCGGACGCGGCTCCGGCCGGCTTCGCGGTGATCGGTCTCGGCAAGCTTGGCGGGCGCGAGCTGAATTATTCGTCCGACGTCGATCTGTTGTTCCTTTACGATCCGAAGACTCTTCCGAGGAAGGCGCGCGAGGAGCCGGATCAGGCTGCGGTGCGCATCGCCCAGCGCCTGACCGAGCTGTTGCAGAAGCGGACCGAGGACGGTTACGCGTTCCGCGTCGATTTGCGCCTGCGCCCTTCGCCCGAAGTGACGCCGATCGCTTTGCCGGTCGATGCCGGCATCTCCTATTACGAATCCGCGGCCCTGCCGTGGGAGCGGGCGGCGTTCATTCGGGCCCGACAGGTGGCCGGCGATCCGGCGGTCGGGCGCTATTTCCTCGAAGCCATCCACCCGTTCGTGTGGCGCCGCTCGCTCGATTTCGGCGCGATCGGCGAGATCCGCGCGATCAGCGCCCGGATCCGCGATCATTATGCGCAAGGGCAGGCGTTCGGGCCCGGCTACGACCTCAAGCGCGGGCGCGGGGGCATCCGCGAGGTCGAGTTCTTCATCCAGATCCATCAGCTGATCCATGGCGGCCGCGAACCCGAGCTCCGAGCGCCGGCGACGCTCGATGCGCTCGCCGCGCTGGAAAAGGCAGGTCGGCTGGGGGCGCAAGACGTGGCGCTGCTGCGCGAGGCCTATCCCCTGCTGCGGACGATCGAGCACCGGCTGCAGATGGTCGACGACCGCCAGACCCATGTGCTGCCCACGCAGGACGATGCACTCGACAATGTCGCCCGGCTCCACGGGCTGGAGGGCGGGTCGGCCCTGCTCGATCTCCTCCGCCCGCCCACGTCGCGCGTGGCGGCGCTCTACGACACACTGGGGGAGAGCGACGCCGCCAGCATCTCGGGCGATCCGCAGACGCTCGAGGAGCAGCTCGTCGCCGCCGGCTTCGTCGATCGGGCCTCGGCGCGGCTGCGGGTCGAGGGTTGGCGGTCGGGCCGCGTCCGCTCGCTTCGCGCGCCCGCCGCGCGCCAGGCGTTCGAGGCGATGCTGCCCGGACTGATCCAGGCGCTGGGCGCGGCGCCCGATCCGATGCGCGCGCTCAATCGATTCGACGATATCGTCGAGGGCCTGCCCGCCGGAGTGAATTTCTACCGCCTGCTGGAGGCGCGACCCGCGCTGACCCAGCATCTCGCGGCGATCCTCAGCCACGCCCCGGCGCTGGCCGAGCAGCTCGGCCGCCGCCCCGAACTGCTCGACGGCCTGATCGACGCGAGCGCGTTCGATCCGCCCGGAGCCGTGGCGGAGCTGGCGGCACGCTTCGCCCGGCCCGACCGACGCGGTGAGGATTACCAGATGGTGCTCGACCGGGTTCGTCGCCGGGTCAACGAGGCGCGCTTCGCGCTCGGCGCGCAACTGGTTCTGGGGCGGACAGACCCGATCGAGGTCGGTGCAGGCTATGCGCGGGTCGCGGAGGCGGCGCTGCAGGTGCTCGCGGCGGCCACGGTGGCCGAGTTCGAGAAACCGCACGGGCGGGTGCCCGGCTCGGCGCTGGTTATCCTCGGTCTCGGCCGGCTCGGCGGCGGTGCGCTGACCCACGCCTCCGATCTCGACCTCATCTACCTGTTCAGCGGCAGCCACGAGGGCGAATCGGACGGGCCCAAGCCGCTGCGCGCGACCGACTATTTCAACCGTCTCGCACCGAGGGTCAGCGCCGCGATGAGCGTACCGACCGCCGCCGGGCCGCTCTACGAGGTCGATACGCGCCTGCGCCCCTCCGGGACGGACGGACTGATCGCCATCTCGCTCGAGACTTTCGCCGAATATCAGCGGACCAAGGCTTGGACGTTCGAGCATATGGCGATGACCCGGGCCCGCCCGGTCCATGGCTCCCCCGCCGACCGCGCGGCGCTGGCGCAGATCCTCGAAAGCGTGCTCACGCTGGAGCGCGATCCGGAAAAGGTCTCCACCGATGCCGCGAAAATGCGGCTCGAGATCGCCCGCCACAAGCCGCCCCACGGGGCGTTCGACATCAAGCTCGGCCCGGGCGGGCTGGTCGACCTCGAATTCGCGGTCCACACGCTGCAGCTGATGCACGGCAAGGGCCTGACCCCGAGGCTGGGAACGGCGATCGAGGCGCTGATCGGGGAGGGACTGGTTCCGCCCGAAATCGCCGCGGCGCATGTTCTGCTGACCCGGATGCTGGTGACCTTGCGCCTCGTCGCGCCCGATTCGGGTGAGCCCGCGCCCGCCTCTCGCGATCTGGTCGCGCGCGTTTGTGGGACAGGCGGGTGGGAGGAACTGCTTGCGGCCCACGACGATGCGCGGCAAAGCATTAGGGAGCTGTGGGGCGCAGTGGCGAAGGCGACGTGATGCTGAGCGAAGGCGATCCGATTCCAGATGTGGCTTTGACGGGAATGGACGGCGCGCCGGTCCGCCCGGCCGATTTCGGCGGCCAGAAGCTCGTTCTCTATTTCTATCCGAAGGACGACACGTCCGGCTGTACCCGCGAGGCGCAGGATTTCACCGCGCTCGCCGGCGAATTCGAGAAAGCGGGAACCTGGATCCTCGGAGTCTCCAAGGACGGTCCGCAAAGCCACGCTAAGTTCACCGGCAAATACGATCTGAAGGTCAAGCTAGCGACCGATCCCGATGGCAGCGTTTGCGAAGCCTTCGGAACCTGGGTCGAGAAGAGCCTCTACGGCCGCAAATATATGGGCATCAGCCGCGACACCTTCCTGATCGATCGCGACGGCACCGTCGCGCGGGTGTGGCGCAAGGTGAAGGTGCCTGGACACGCCGAGGACGTGCTCGCCGCGGCGCGGGATCTTCCCTGAGGGGATAATGATCGCGCTTTCCCTCCGATCGCGCTTTGGCGGGCGGCGGCACGGAACGGGATGGCGGCGCGCTCGTTGGGCGCGCATGCTCGGACATTCCATCCTCTGGTCTGGTCTTGGTGCGGTCGCATTGGCCGTCGGCGTCGGCGTGCAGCTCGGCGAGAGCGCGGTCAGCCAGATCGATCCGCTCTACTTCCAGGGACCCGCCATCCACCCGCGCGACCGCGGCGCTGCGCTGGACCCCAACAACCTGCCGGGGCCGATCGTCTCGCCCTATCTCCAGGCCTATGATTGGGCGCAAGGCAACGCCGCGCTCGCGGCGTACAGCGGCGGTCAATCCTATCCCTACGCGCCCGATCCGGAGCCCGCCGTGCAGCGGCTCGCCGAAACGCAGTGGGAGGTGGTGGAGGTGCCCGCGGCGCAGCCGTGGCCCGCCGGGCAGGTCAGCGAGAATCCCGAGATCGAGCGCTATGCGCGCTATCCGATCGAGGAAAAGCGCGGCACGGTTGCGCAACCCGCCGCCGCCGAAGAGCCGCCCGCGCCGGTGCGGGTAGCCGCGCGGCCCGTCGAAGCGCTCTCGACTGCGTCCGTCCTCGTCTACGACGAATAGACGATCCTGACGCGTGCTGCGCTCTCGGTAGCGCGCTCCCTCGCCTTCTCGATCTCACCGCGCGCCAGCGCGACGCCCATGCGGCGGTTCTTGCGGGTGACGGGCTTGGCGAAGATGCGCACGTCCCCGCCCAGCGCGAGCGCGTCGGCGATCCCCTCGTAACGAAAGTCCGTGCTCTCGCGATCGGCGAGGATCACTGCCGAGGCGGACGGCCCCTTGAGCGCGACCGGCAGGATCGGAAGGCCAAGCACGGCGCGGGCGTGGAGGTCGAATTCGCTCAGCTCCTGCGAGATCGACGTGACCATGCCCGTATCGTGTGGACGCGGGCTGAGCTCGGAGAAGATCGCCTCGTCCCCGGCGATGAAGAACTCGACGCCGAAGACGCCGCGTCCGCCCAGATCGTCGACGATCCGGCGCGCCATGTCCTGCGCCTGGGCCAGCGCGGCCTCCGACATGTCCATCGGCTGCCAGCTCTCGCGATAGTCGCCGAGCTCCTGGCGGTGGCCGATCGGGGGGCAGAACAGGATCCCCTGGTCGGTCCGGACGGTCAGCAAGGTGATCTCGTAATCGAAGGCGACGAATTCCTCGACGATCACCCGCGGCCGGTCGCCGCGCATATTGGCGACGGCATAGGCCCAGGCCGTCTCCAGCTCGGCCTCGTCCTTCACCGTCGACTGGCCCTTGCCCGAAGACGACATGACCGGCTTGATCACGCAGGGAAGGCCCGTGTGAAGCGCGCCCTCGCACACCTCCCCGAGGCTTTCGGCGAAGCGATAACGCGAGGTTCTGAGGCCAAGCGTCTCGGCGGCGAGCGACCGGATAGCGTCCCGGTTCATCGTCATCTGCGCGGCGCGCGCGGTCGGCACGACATGCCAGCCCTCGCTTTCGAGCGCCACCAGCTCCTCGGTGCGGATCGCCTCGATCTCGGGCACGATGAAATCGGGGCGGTGCCGCTCCACTGCCGCCCGCAGCGCCGCGCCGTCGAGCATCGGGAAGACTTCCGAGGCGTCGGCCATCTGCATCGCCGGCGCGCCGGCATATGCATCGCAGGCGATCACGAACGCGCCGAGCCGCTTGGCCGAAATGGTGAATTCGCGGCCGAGCTCGCCCGAGCCGAGCAGCAGGATTTTGGCGGTGAAACTCATCGCCGCCGCCGGTACAGCGCGCGCCATGGTGAAGGAAGAGGCGACGATCGCACAAGCCTGCCGCGCGGTGCTGCTTACGAGCGAGCCGCGGGCCAAGGTCAAGGCTGCGCGGGCGGCGGCGCGGGCGTGGCGCAGCGGCACGCTGGCCCATATATTCGACGTGGCCATGCCGGAGCGGCCGGCGCGGCCGGCCGAGCCCGAATTGTTGCCGCCGTCGCGCATGCCCAAGCGCGGGAAGGCGGGATCCGAACGCAGCCGGATCGCCATGCTCCACGCGCTCGCCCATATCGAGTTCGGGGCGATCGATCTCGCCTTCGATATGGCGGGCCGCTTCGGCGCGGGCCAACCGCGTTCGTTCGTCGACGACTGGCTCGGCGTCGGGGCCGACGAGGCGATGCATTTCGCGCTGCTCGACCGTCGGTTGCACGCGCTCGGCGCCCATTACGGCGCGCTTCCGGCGCATGACGGCCTGTGGGAAGCCGCAGGGGAAACCGCCCACGATCTGCTCGCCCGGCTCGCCGTCGTGCCGATGGTACTGGAGGCGCGCGGGCTGGACGTTACGCCCGCTACGGTGGCCGCTTTCGAGCGCGCCGGGGACCTGCGGTCGGTCGCGATTCTTTCGCGCATCTATCGCGACGAGATCCGCCACGTCGCCGCCGGGACGCGCTGGTTCGGAATCGCCTGCCAGGCGGGCGGATACGAGCCCGTTCCGCACTGGCAAAAGCTGATTCGGACTCACTTTCGTGGAATGCTTAAGCCGCCGTTCAACGACTCGGCGCGGGGTGAAGCCGGTCTGTCCCGGGAATTCTACCTAGGGGTTGCCGGGCAACGGGTTGTTTAACACTCTCCGCCAGCAGTCGGGGGGAATTCCGACGAAAGCCGGCCGAAAGGCCAAATTTCATGCGGTCGCCAGAGCGTGATCGTTCCGGCCCTTTGAAGGGGCCGACCGGGGAAAACGATGACGACCTACGCCAAAGCAAACGCCGGCTTTACTGCGAAGTTCCGTAATGTCTTCAAGCCGCGGGATATTTTCCTTCACGACGGCAAAAGCCTGCGCCGCTTTACGATCGGTGCCCGCCTCCAGTTCGCGGCCGCTTTCGCGGCCTTTGTTTTGCTCGCTTGGTCGGCTTTCGCCACGTTCCAGGCGATCCACGCGATGCGCGGCGACGTCGCCCAGATGGAGCGCCGCCTCAGCCAGATGCAGAACGACGTCGACGCGATTCGCGCCGCCACCGCTCAGCGCGCCGCCTTGCTCGAGCAGCGCCAGGCCTTCCTGACCGCGATGGTTTCCGGCGAGACCGACGCCCGCCGGTTGGCCGCGATGCTGCCCGCCGCCGCCCCGCATTCGGACAATCCGGCCGCGCAGCAGGCGACCGAGACCTTCGGCGCGGTCGAGGACATGCAGGCGGACTTCGCCCGCCGCGTCCAGGCCGCCACCCGCCAGCGCTACCGCGAGACCGCCGGCGCGGTGCAGCGGCTCGGCTTCAACCCGGCCCGCTTCCACCGCGGCAGCGGCGCTGTCGGCGGCCCCTACGAGCCGGCCGCGGCGTCCGACAACAGCGATCCGCGCTTCCGCGAGCTGTTCACGACCTGGCGCCAGCTCGACCAGCTGGAGCAGGGCGTCGCCGCTATTCCTTCGGCCATGCCGCTGCAAAATGCCGCCAACTTCACCTCGGGCTATGGCGTGCGCTCCGATCCTTTCCGCGGCCGCGCCGCGATGCATGCCGGGATCGACCTCGCCGGTCCGATGGGCACCCCGATCTACGCCACCGCCGACGGCGTGGTGGGCCGCGCCGAATATAATAATGGCGGCTACGGCAATCTCGTCGAAATCGATCACGGCCAGGGCATCCAGACTCGCTACGGCCACCTGTCGCGCTTCGCGGCCCACGCCGGCCAGCGCGTCCACCGCGGCGACCTGATCGGCTATATGGGCTCGACCGGCCGCTCGACCGGCAGCCACCTTCACTATGAGGTCCGCATCGACGGCCGCGCCGTCAACCCGGTGCCCTTCCTCCAGTCGAGCAACACCTTCATCGCGCTGCAGAACCGGATCAGCCAGCCGATCGCCATCGGCGGCCCGACCAGCGGCTCGCGCTAAGATTTAAAAATATCTGCAGGATGGCAGGGGCCCCGCCGCAAGGCGGGGCTTTTTTATTTGCCGAGAGCGCAAAATAACCCTGCCACCGGCAGGCCTATTTGCCCCTCTTCTGGCGATGCTCGGCCAGGTCGAGGACTGCATTGGCCTCGCCCTCGGGCAGCAGGCCGAGCCGGCGGGCGACCTCCTGATAGGCTTCGGCCTCGCCGCCGAGATCGCGGCGGAAGCGGTCCTTGTCGAGCTTCTCGTTGGTGGTCATGTCCCACAGGCGGCAGCCGTCCGGGCTGATCTCGTCGGCGAGGATCACGCGCGCGAAATCATTCTCCCACAGCCGGCCGAACTCGAGCTTGAAATCGACCAGGCGGATGCCGATCCCGGCGAACAGGCCGCAGAGGAAGTCGTTCACGCGGATCGCCATGTCGGCGATCTCGTTCATCTCCTCCTGGCTGGCCCAGCCGAAGCAGGCGATATGCTCGTCGGCGATCATCGGATCGCCGAGCGCGTCGTCCTTGTAATAATATTCGATGATCGTGCGCGGCAGCTGGGTGCCTTCCTCGATGCCGAGGCGGGTGGAGAGCGTGCCCGCGGCGACGTTGCGCACGACGACCTCGATCGGCACGATCTCGACCTGGCGGATAAGCTGTTCGCGCATGTTGAGGCGGCGGATGAAGTGCGTCGGCACCCCGATCGTCTGAAGGGCGAGGAAGATGTGCTCGGATATGCGGTTGTTGAGCACGCCCTTGCCGCTGATCGTGCCGCGCTTCTGCGCATTGAAGGCCGTCGCGTCATCCTTGAAATATTGGATGAGCGTTCCGGGTTCAGGACCTTCGTAAAGGATCTTGGCCTTGCCTTCGTAGATTTGGCGGCGGCGGGACATTGGCGTGGGGGACTCCGGTGAACATGAAAC
>Ga0190266_10000113_pt1 | contig 11828 bp, 8 predicted proteins | sample Popmic220T_FD_132448 | JGI IMG/M metagenome (GOLD analysis project Ga0190266, IMG submission 132448) | Populus adjacent soil microbial communities from riparian zone of Indian Creek, Utah, USA - 220 T | ecosystem: Environmental > Terrestrial > Soil > Riparian zone | place: USA: Utah | collected...
ACGACATGGCGGGCGTGGTCTGGAAAGTGACCAGGCTGGTGCCGTCGGACTGACGCTCGGTTCGCGCCACCGGCATGTTGCCGACCGCCATCTGCCCGGCGGGAACGACGACGCTGAGATCATAGGGCGTGCGGAACTGGGGCTCGTCCCAGCCGGGGAACATGCGGCGTGCGTCTGGCGCCTCGAACTGGGTGAAGAGCGATCTCTTCTGAGTGCCGTCGGCGGCCGCATAATCGAGCGCGAACAGGCCGGCCGCCTGGGTGTCGATCTTGCCGGCATAGTCGATCCGCAGCTGATAGCGGCCCGGCGCGAGGCGGTCGGCCAAGCGGAAGGTTACGGTCTGGTTCTCTTCATCGCGGTCGCGATCGGTGATGCGGTGGTTGCTGCCGCCCGGTCCGATCAGCGTCACCGCGTTGAAATCGATGTCGACGGCGTTGAGCGTGATCCGGTCGGTCGCCTCGAGCACCGCGAGCTCGATCGTCTCAATGCCGCTGAAGCGCAGGTTCGCCGCGTCGGGGCGGACGCGGATCGTGTAATGGAGCGGGCGGATTGTGCGCGGCAGCTGGCTCGGCACGTCGGTGCGGACCGGCTGAACGGCGGCGGGCGCCGCGGCTTGCTGGGCGGCACTTGGGGCGGTGGCGGCGACGACAAGAGCGAGGGTGGAGACGAGCGGAAGCCTGCGCAGCATGAATGCGGCCTTTCTTTCGAAGTCCCCCGCGCCGCGCATGGAGCGGAGGGCTAGCGGCTGTCAAACGAAGAAACGATATTCAGTATCCGAAGCCCGCGGCGCCGCGATGGCGCTTGAGAACGTGCGCGCGAAGCTCGGCGGCGCTCCAGGTCCGTTCGACGCCGGCCTCGGCCTGGCGGACGAGGCTGACGATCTCTTCGTTGACCGGCGCGGGCCGGCCGAGACTGTGGGCGAGCCGCACCACTTCGCCGTTCAGATAGTCGATCTCGGTCGGGCGTCGCGCGGCGAAATCGTCGGCCATCGACGAGCGCGCCCGAGCGTCGATCTTCTGCCGCTTGAGCACCATCTGGCGGAAGATGAAATCGGGCGCGCCGATCACGTGCGGCATCAGATGCGGCGCGATCGGCCCGGTCTTGGCCGGCGTGATGCCGGCGGCCTTGAGGATCTCCAGCGCCTCGACCTGCGAAGCGGCGACGACGCGCCGGTAATTGCGGTCGCTGAGTTGCTCGAGCAGCGTCTTGCCGGAGAGGGCATTCACCGCGTTGTTCAAATTGATCAGCAATTTGCCCCAGGCGACGCCGACCATGTCGTCCGACAAATGCAACCGCCCGGAGCCCTTGCCGATCCGCTCCGCGAGGTCGCGGGAGAGCGGATGGTCCTCGACCCAGAGCGTTCCGGCGACGCCCTTGTGCCAGCGGCCGTTGCCGAGCGCGGCGACGTTGAACGGCACCATGCCGCGCAGCACGGTCGCCTTGGGCAGCTTTGCCTTGAGCAGATCGACGTTGCTCACGCCGTTCTGGAAGCTGATCACCGTCACGTCCCCGCGCGCGTGACGGGCGATCTCCTTCGCCGCGCCTTCGGTCCCGGTGCTCTTGACGCAGAGCGCGATCAGATCGGCGCCGGCGAGGTCCTTCTGGCGGGTCGAGAAACGGATTTCGTCGGGCCTGAGCTCCATTCGGCGGCCCTCGCTGTCGGTGAGGGTGAGGCCGTTCTCGGCGATCTCGCGCCCGACGCGCTCGCGGCCGATCAGGGTCACGTCGAGCCCCGCCGCCGCCCAGGCGCCGCCGACATAGCAGCCGATCGACCCGGCGCCGTGAACGGCGATCTTCATCGCCTCAGCCCCGGCCGCGATAGGGGGCGACGCCCTGATCCGGCAGCCACAGGCCCTCGGGCGGCGATCCGGACTGCCAGAAGACGTCGATCGGGATGCCGCCGCGCGGATACCAATAGCCGCCGATCCTGAGCCAGCGCGGCTTCATCTCTTCGGCGAGGCGCTGGCCGATGCCGACGGTCACGTCCTCGTGGAAGCCGCAATGGTTGCGGAAGGCGCCGAGGAACAGCTTCAGCGACTTGGATTCGACGATCGTCGCGTCCGGCGCATAGTCGATCACGAGATGCGCGAAATCGGGCTGGCCGGTAACCGGGCAGAGCGAGGTGAATTCCGGCGCGGCGAAGCGCACCAGATAGAGCGCGCCCGGCCGCGGATTGGGCACGTAATCGAGCGACGCCTCCTCCGGCGATGCGGGGAGCGAACTGCTCTGGCCGAGATGCCTGGTTTCCATCGCGGCCTCTCTACAGGCTCGCTTCTGTTGGCGGAAGGGTTCGGCTGCGTTAGGAAACCTCATGGACGAAGCCCCAGCGCGCCCGCGCCCGACCCTGATCGCTTCCTGGCTCGGCTTCGTCCTTGCCGCGGCGGCCGCCGTCGTCGCCTTGTGGTTCCTCGAAAAGATCGTGATCGCGATCCTGCTGCTGTTCTTCGCGGCGGTGGTGGCGATCGCGCTTTCGGCGCCGGTGGAATGGTTCGTGCGCCGGGGCATGAGGCGCCACAATGCCGGGCTTCTGACGCTGCTGATCTTCTTCGCCTCGATCGGGCTTTTGGGCGCGCTGGTCATCCCACAGCTCGCGGCGCAGATGGTGCTGCTGGTCAACCAGCTGCCCGAGTTCATCACCCGCATCGACGGCCAGATCGCAGTCCTGTTCGCCCGCTATCCCGAGCTGCACGCTTATTTCAGCGGCGGCGCCGGCACCGCCTCGTTGGCGCCTCCGCCGGCCGTGCTGTTTCAGGGGATCAGCGGCATCTCGCTCTCGCTGCTGGCGCTGGTCGCGCTGACGATCATCTTCCTCAGCACGGTCGCCTATATCGTGCTCGATCCCAAGCCGATCCTGCGCGCCTATCTCGGCAGCCTGCCGCGCCATGCGTTGGCGCCGGGCATGCGCGCCTATCGCCGCGCGCGCCACGCCGTGATCGGCTGGACCAAGGCGAGCCTGGTCATCGGTGCGATCCAGGCCGTCGCGGTGTTCGCCTTCCTCAGCTGGATGGAGGTACCCGGCGCCCTGGTCTGGGCGGTGCTCGCCTTCTTCGCCGATTTCATCCCGCGCATCGGCGGCTATGTGATGGCCGCGCCGCCGATCCTCCTGTCGCTAACAGTCGGGCCGATGACGCCGGTCTGGGTCACGATCTACTATCTCGTCTCTAACGAGATTCTCGGTAGCATCGTCGCGCCCAAGATCCGCGGCGCGACGATGCAGCTCCATCCGGTGCTGCTGCTCTTCTTCACGCTGGCCTTCGCGCTCGCCTTCGGCCTGCTGGGCGCGATCGTCGCGACTCCGGCGGCCGCCTTCTTCCAGGCCTATTACAGCGAATTCTACCTGAAGCGGCCGCTGCGCCGGGAGCGCGCATGACGTTTTTCACGGCGTTGCTCCTGCTAGCACAAGGCGCCCCGGCGCCACCGCTGCTGCCGCCGGAACAGGGGAGGGCGATTGCCGCCGAAGTTTCGGGCTCCCTCGCGCTGCGGACCGTCCGAACCCTCTCGCAGCACCACCGGATGCGTGGTTCGGAGGGCTATCGCGCGGCGGCCGAGACGATCGCCGACCGGCTGCGCGAATACGGCCTCGACGAGGTCGAGATACTCTCGCTCCCGGCGGACGGCACGATCTTCTACGGCACGCAGCGCTCGCGCTCGGCGTGGAACGCCAGCTTCGCCGAACTCTGGGAAGGGCAGGAGCGGATCGCTTCCTGGGCCGAGAATCCGATCAGCCTCGCCCAGGACAGCGTCTCCGGCCGCGCCGACGCGGACCTCGTCGACATCGGCGCGGGCACGACCGAAGCCGATTATGCAGGCAAGGATGTGCGCGGGCGGCTCGTCCTGACCTCATCGCAGCCCGGCGCGGTGGAGGCGCTCGCCGTCGGCCGCTTCGGCGCCGCGGGGATCGTCTCCTGGGCGCAGAACCAGCGCACCGCCTGGTGGGGCGAGGATGAGAGCCTGGTTCGCTGGGGGCATCTCGACAGCTTCCCCGCGCACCCGGCCTTCGCCTTCATGGTCTCTCCGGCGCGTGCCCATGGCTGGCAGGAGCGGCTGCGGCGCGGCGAGACCGTCCACCTGCGCGCCGAGGTCGATGCCGGACGGACCGCCGGCGCCTACCTGATCCCCACGGCGGTGATTCCGGGCCGCGACCGCGCGCACGAGATCGTCTATTCCTGCCATCTCGATCATCCTTCGCCCGGTGCCAACGACAACGCATCGGGCTGCGCCGGCGAGCTCGAGGCCGCGCGGACCCTGAGCCGCCTCGTTCGCAGTGGCGCGCTTCCGCAGCCGGCGCGGACCATCCGCTTCCTCTGGCCCTGCGAGGTCGAGTGCACGATCTCGCTCTTGAACGCCCGCCCGGAATTCGCCCGCCGCGCGCTGGCGGCGATCCACCTCGACATGATCGGCGGCGACACCGAGATCACCAAGTCGGTGCTGCGCGTCCACGGCTCGCCGCCCAGCCTGCCGAGCTTCGTTTCCGACGTCGGCTTCACCTTCGGCCGCTGGGTCAACGCCCAGTCCATGGCCTATGCCGACACCGGCAGCGCCGATTTTCCCCTGGTCGATCCGCAGGGCAGCCGGCGCGCGTTGCAGGCTGAGATCGGCGGCTTCAACGAGGGCAGCGACCACGAGGTCTGGGCCGAGGGGAGTTGGCGCGTTCCGGTCATCTACATCGCCGACTGGCCCGACCGCTACATCCACACCCAGCGTGACGTGCCCGGCAATCTCGATCCCACCAAGTTGCGCCGCGCGATCTTCATCGCGGCCGCGTCGGGCTGGTATCTGGCCAATGTCACGGCGCAGGGCGACATGCTGCCGGTGGTGCAGGCTGGCGAGATCGAACGCGCGGCGCAGGCCCAGCGCCGCGTCGACGCGCTGCGGGCCCGCGGCGCTCCCGAAGCCGATATCGCCGCCCTCTGGCGCACCTATCGCGCCTCGGAGAGGGCGGCGATCGAATCCTTCTCGCGCTTCGGCATCGAGGTCGCGGCCGAGCCCGCCTTTCTCGATTGGGTCATCCCGCGGCTCGATCCGGCGGCGCCATCCGGACCGGTCTATCGCCGCGTGCTGCGCGAGGGGCCGATGAACGGCTTCGGCTATAGCTGGTTCGACGATCGCCTTGCCCGCGCGCATCTGCCGCGGCCGCGCCTGCTGGCGCGCGAGCCGGACGGGGAGGGGGCGTCGTTAGGCTATGAGGCGCTCAATTTGGTCGACGGGCAGCGAAGCGTCGGCGAGATTCGCGACGCGCTGGCCGCGACGGTCGGCGCGGCTCCACAGCAGGAGGTCGCGGAATATCTGGATATATTGGCGCGGCTGGGGGTGATCGAGGTCGTGCAACGGGGGAATCGATGATCAAACATAAGCATCTGCTCTTGGCTGTCGCGCTGGCCTGTGGCGGCGCCGCGCTCGCCCAGCCCGCGCCGAGCCCCGCCCCTCCGGCGGGGCCGCCGGCCGACCGCGAGCCGATCGTCTCGGTGACCCACCATAGCGGCGTCTTCGGCGGACAGCGGATCAACTATACGGCAACAGCCGGCGAGACCTTCCTGCGCGCAGACGACGGCACGCCGCGCGCCGCGATCTTCTCGGTCTCCTACGTGCGCGAGCCGCGCGACCCGAACCGGCCAGTCACCTTCCTGTTCAACGGCGGGCCGGGCTCGGGCTCGGTCTGGCTGCACATGGGCGCATTCGGCCCGCGCCGGGTCGCCATCCCCTCGAACGGCACTGACGACGGCGCGCCGCCTTATCCGATCGTCGACAATCCCGATTCGCTGCTCGACGTCACCGACATCGTCTTCATCGATCCGGTCGGCACGGGCTTCAGCCATGCGCTGGGCAGCACGCCGCCCGCCGATTTCTGGGGCGTCACCAAGGACGCGCAGTCGATCGCCCAGTTCATCCGGCTCTGGCTCAACGCCAACGGCCGGTGGAACTCGCCCAAATATCTGGGCGGCGAAAGCTACGGCACGACGCGCAGCGCCGCCGTGCTCAACCAGCTCGAGGGCGCCTATAACGACGTTGCCCTGAACGGCGTGATCCTGATCTCCACCGTGCTCGACTTCGGCGCTGGCGCGGAGACGCCCGGCAACGAGATGACCAACGTCCTCAACTTGCCCTCGATGGCGGCGGCCGCCCTCTACCACGGCAAGGCGCAGGCGAGCTCGGTCGAGGCGTTCGTCGAGGAGGCGCGGCGCTGGGCGATCGGCCCCTATGCGCACGCCTTGCTGCAGGGGAGTGCGCTTGGCGCCGAGGAACGCGCCACCGTGCGGCGCGAGCTTTCCCGCTTCACCGGCCTGTCCGAAGCCTTTCTCGAGGAGGCTGACCTGCGCGTCACGCCGTCGCGCTTCTACAAGGAGCTGCTTCGCGACAGGGGCCTCACCATCGGCCGGCTCGACGCCCGCTACACCGGCCACGATTATGATAATGCCGGCGAGGAGCCGGACAACGACCCGAGCTTCTTCGGCATCGACGGCGGCTTTACCGCTGCGATCAACCAGCACCTGCGCGATACGCTCGGCTTCCACAGCGACCGCTCGTACGTCACCATCGGCCAGGTCGGGCCATGGGACTGGCGTCTCGGCGGCGATCGCGACAGCGACGTCTATATGAACGTCGCGCCCTATATCGGCCGCGCGCTTCGCGAGAATAGCGGGCTGCGGATCTTCGTCGGCCAGGGCTATTACGATTTCGCGACGCCCTTCTTCGCCGCCGAATATGCGCTGTCGCGCACCGGGATTCCGCGCGAGCGCATCCATTACGAATATTACGGCTCCGGCCATATGATGTACGTGCGCGACGACGATCGTGCGAAGCTCAGCCGCGACGTGAGGGCCTTCATCCGCGGGAGATAGCGCTTGCTGCTTTTCCTCGTCGCCTATCTGGGCGGCGCCCTGACCATCCTCAGCCCGTGCATCCTGCCGGTGCTGCCGTTCGTCTTCGCGCGGGCGAACCGCTCGTTTCTGCGGAGCTCCCTGCCCCTGCTCGCCGGCATGGCGGTGACCTTCGCCGCAGTGGCGACCTTGGCGGCGGTCGGCGGCAGCTGGGCGGTGCAGGCCAACCAGGCCGGCCGCTGGGCGGCGATCGTGCTGCTCGCTTTCTTCGGCCTGACCCTTTTGCTCCCCAGGCTGGCGGACCGTGCGATGCAGCCCTTGGTGCGCCTGGGTTCGCGGCTTTCGAACAAGGCGGACCAGGGCGAGGAACGGATCGGGAGCTCGCTGCTGCTGGGCGTCGCCACCGGCCTGCTCTGGGCGCCCTGCGCCGGCCCGATCCTCGGGCTCATCCTGACCATCGCCGCGCTCAACGGGGCGAGCGCCGGCACTTCGCTCCTGCTGCTGGCTTATGCGCTCGGCGCCGCCACCTCGCTGGCGCTGGCGCTGCTGATCGGCGGGCGGGTGTTCGCGGCGATGAAGCGCTCGCTGGGCGCTGGCGAATGGGTGAGGCGGGGGCTGGGCGTACTTGTCCTCGCCGGCGTGGCGGCGATCGCGCTCGGGCTCAATACGACCTATCTCGCCCGGCTCTCCACCGCGCAGACCGAGCGGATCGAGCATTGGGTGGCGGGCGTCGCCGGAATGGACATGCCGCGCAACGACAGCAGCGTGCGCGAGGGGCAGGGTGGGGCGCTCGCCCTGCCGGTCGAGGGACCGATGCCCTCGCTCGACGGCATCACCCAATGGCTGAATTCCGATCCGCTGACCCGCGAGCGGCTGCGCGGGAAGGTCGTGCTGATCGACTTCTGGACCTATTCCTGCATCAACTGCCTGCGCTCTATCCCCTACGTCCGCGCCTGGGACGAACGCTACCGCGCCGACGGGCTGGTGGTGATCGGAGTCCACGCCCCCGAATTCGCCTTCGAGCGGGACGTCGCCAATGTCGAACGGGCGGTTCGCGACCTCGGCATCCGCTACCCGGTGGCGATCGACAACGATTATCGGATGTGGCGCGCGTTTCAGAACCGCTTCTGGCCGGCCCACTACTTCATCGATGCCGAGGGGCGGGTCCGCTACCACCATTTCGGCGAGGGGGAATATGACGTGTCCGAGCGCGTCATCCGCCAACTCCTGGCCGAAGCCGGCCGCGCGCCGGGCGCAGGCGCAGCGCGGGCCGAGGCGGCGGGAGTCGGCGCCCAGGCCGCCCAGGGAAGCCTCGGCTCGCGCGAAACCTACATCGGGTACGTCCGCGCCGAGAATTTCGCCTCGCCCGGCGGGCAGGTGCGCGACGCCAGCAACGATTATGCTGCGGCGCCGCTGTCGCTCAACCAATGGTCGCTGGCGGGCGCCTGGACCGTGGGCCGGCAGAGCGCGCGCCTGGACAGCGCCGGCGGGAGGATCGCCTTTCGCTTCCACGCGCGTGACCTGCACCTCGTCCTCGGCAGCGCGAGCGGCCGCCCGGTGCGCTTGCGCGTGACCATCGACGGACGGGCCCCCGGCGCGGCGTCGGGCATGGACGTGAGCGCTGCCGGCGAGGGGGTCGTGACGACCCAGCGCCTCTACCAGCTCGTCCGCCAGCAGGGGGCGGTCGCCGACCGCACCTTCGAGATCGAATTCCTCGACGCCGGCGCCGAGGCGTTCGCCTTCACCTTCGGCTGACGGAGCGCTAGGGTATTTGACATGGACTCGCTGGTTTCGACCGAATGGCTGGAAGCCGAGCTGGGCGCACCCGATCTGCGCGTGATCGACGCGACGACCTTCCTTCCCGGCTCGGGCCGCGACGCCCGCGCCGAATATGAGGCGGAGCATATTCCCGGTGCTGTTTTCGTCGACATCGAGGACGTCTCCGATTCCGGCACGCCGCTGCCGCACATGCTGCCGTCCGCGCACAAATTCGCGAGCCGGATGCAGGCGCTTGGCCTCGGCGACGGCAATCGCTTCGTGGTCTACGACAACAGCCCGCTCCACAGCGCGGCGCGGATTTGGTGGATGCTGCGCCTGTTCGGCGCGCATTATGTCGCGATCCTCGATGGCGGGCTCGGCAAGTGGAAGGCCGAGCGACGCATGCTCGACCGGGGCAGCGAGCGGCACCGGCACGGACATTTCACGGCGTTCCTCGATCGCGCCCACGTAGTCGACAAGGAGGCGGTGCTCGCGCTCGAAGGCGAGGAGGTGGTCGACGCCCGGCCAGCCACGCGCTTTCGCGGCGAGGATACCGAGCCGAGGCCGGGCGTCGCGCCGGGGCACATTCCCGGCTCGAAGAACGCGCCGCAAAGCGCTTTCTTCAACGCCGACGGCACGTGGAAGCTCGGCGACGATCTGCGCGCGGTGTTCGACGAAGCTGGAGTCGACCTGTCCCGCCCGATGGTGACGACCTGCGGGTCGGGCGTCACCGCCGCCGTCATCCTGTTCGGCGCGCATCTGCTCGGGAAGAACGACGTGAGGCTCTACGACGGCAGCTGGTCCGAATGGGGTGCGGATCCCAATACGCCCAAGGCGCGGGGCGCCGCCGAATGAAGGGCAAGGCGCCGGAGACGCGGCTGGTCGAGGCCGGCCGGCGTCCGGAATGGACGGGCGGAATCGTCAATCCGCCGGTCTGGCGCGCATCGACTGTGCTGTTTGACAGCGTCGCCGACATGAAGGCGGCCAATCCGCCCGCGGACGGCACGCTCCATTACGGCCGCAACGGCACGCCGACGAGCTGGGCGCTGCAGGAGGCGCTCACCGAGCTTGAGCCCGGCGCGGCGATGACCCGCCTTTACCCGTCCGGGGCTGCTGCGGCCGCCGGCGCTCTGCTGGCGGTGCTGGAGGCGGGCGACGAGCTGTTGATGGTCGACAGCGCCTATGGGCCCACCCGGCTGCTGTGCGACGATCCGCTGAAGCGCTTCGGCGTCACGACGACCTATTACGACCCGATGATCGGCGCCGGGATCGCGGACCTGATCGGGGATCGGACCCGCGCGGTATTCATGGAAAGCCCGGGCACGCACACGTTCGAGGTGCAGGACGTGCCCGCAATCTGTGCGGTGGCCAAGGCGCGCGGACTCGTCACCCTGATCGACAACACCTGGGCGACGCCGCACTTCTTTCAGGCGATCCGCGCCAGCATCGACCTGTCGATCCTCGCCTGCACCAAATATATCGGCGGCCACGCCGATCTGATGCTGGGCGCGGTGACCGCGACCGAGCAAGTGGCCGACCGGCTCGAACGCGCGCGCCGGCTGCTCGGACAGACGGCCGGGCCGGATGATTGCTGGCTCTCGCTGAGGGGGCTCAGGACGCTCGACGTGCGCCTCAGGCGTCACGAGGAGAACGGGCTCAAGGTGGCGCGCTGGCTGCAACAGCAGCCGCAGGTGGCGCGGGTTCTCCACCCGGCGCTGCCTGGCTGCCCAGGCCACGAGCATTGGGCGCGCGATTTCACCGGCGCCAGCGGTCTCTTCTCCTTCGTTCTGGATGGGGGAAATGCAGCGGATGCCGAGCGGCTGATCGATTCGCTGAAGCTGTTCGGGATCGGCTATTCCTGGGGCGGCTTTGAAAGCCTCGCCTTGCCGGCCGATCCGGTGCGCACCGCGACGCGGCTCGATCTCGAAGGACCGCTCGTCAGGCTCCATGTCGGCCTCGAAAGCCCCGACGACCTGATCGCCGACCTCGCGCCTGCGCTCGCCGCCTACGGGAGCGCCACGTGACCCCCGATCTCGGCCTGGCCATGCCCGACCAGGCGGCGCTCGCTGCCACCGGCATCGCGGCCGCGATCGTTCTTGGCGCGGGCGCCTTCGCCTGGATCGTGGGGCGCTGGGCGGGGCCGCTGATCGCCGGCTTCTGGCAGCGCCGCGCCGGGGGCCCGGTGGATGGCATGACGGCGCGCGCCTGCGCGCTGGTGCGCTACCTCATCCTCTGGCCGGTGCTGGCGAGCGTGCTGCGCTTCTATCACTGGCCGCCGCTCGCCGCCTTCCTGCTCGGCTTCTTCGCAGCGCTCGCCGCCGCGCTCGTGATCCGCAACGTCGTGCGCGGGCTCAATCTGTCGCGCTGGATCGCCTGGGCGCTGGCGCTGTTCCTGTTCGTCGCGATCTTCGCCGATTCGCTCGGCGGGCTCAAGAACGTCACCGGCCCGCTCGACGCGCTCGCCTTCACGATCGGCTCGCGCCGCCTGTCGCTGCTGGCGATCGTCCAGATCACGATCGCCCTGCTCGCGCTCTACGCGGCGGTGAAGCTGATCAACCAGTTGATCGGCCAGTCGCTCAAGCATGCCGAAGGGCTCGATCCGACCCAGCGCCTGCTGACGCAGAAGCTGTTCGCCATCGCCACCGTGGCGATCGCCTTCTTCATCGGCATCGATCTGGCCGGGATCGACCTCACCGCGCTCGCCTTCTTCTCCGGTGCGCTCGGCCTGGCCATCGGCTTCGGACTGCAGAAGACGTTCGGCAATCTGATCGCCGGGATCATCCTGCTGATGGACCGCTCGATCAAGCCGGGCGACGTGATCTCGGTCGGCGAGAGCTTCGGCCAGGTCAACAAGATCGGCGTCCGCGCCGTCTCCATCGTCACCCGCGACGGCAAGGAATATCTGATCCCGAACGAGCTGTTGATGACCCAGGAGGTGGTCAACTGGTCCTATTCGACCCGCGACGTCAGGATCAGCATCCCGATCACGATCGACTATGAATGCGACGTCAAGCTCGCGCAAAAGCTGATGGTCGAGGCGGCCGACGCCTCGCCCCGCGTGCTGGAGACGCCAAAGCCGAACGTGTGGATGCGCAATTTCGGGGAGAATGGCATCGATCACGAGATCCGCGTCTGGATCCTAGATCCTGAGGCGGGCATCGGCCCGGTCCGCTCCGACATCCTCAACCGCTTGTGGGAGCTGTTCAGGGAGAACGGAATCAAGGTTCCGGGGCCCCAGCGCAATATCCGCAT
>Ga0190266_10000114_pt1 | contig 11750 bp, 19 predicted proteins | sample Popmic220T_FD_132448 | JGI IMG/M metagenome (GOLD analysis project Ga0190266, IMG submission 132448) | Populus adjacent soil microbial communities from riparian zone of Indian Creek, Utah, USA - 220 T | ecosystem: Environmental > Terrestrial > Soil > Riparian zone | place: USA: Utah | collected...
TCGTCGGAAACGTTGTACAGCTCCACCACGGGCGAGCCGCCGAGTGTCCCGGCCCACAACGCGATCTGCTTCTTAGCGCACGGCGCGACCGGACCATCGTCGGTACTGGTTGCCGGGGTCCCTTCGGTACGCGTTGGTGGTGTCGTCTCTTGCGCTCGTGCGAACGGCTCCGGCCGTGAGACCGCCCCATCGCGGAGCCCATCGACGGACGCCAGCGTGGCGACCAGGCCGACAACGCCAACGACACCCCAGGTGAGTCGTTTGCGCACCGTGCTCTTCTTCGGATGTTACGACGCTCCCCCGCGAGAGGTCCGGACGGATTGCGGAAGAGCGGCGGGAAGGAGCGAAGCGGAGCCGGCGGGTTGCCGGAACGACGGCGGCCGCTCAGCCGGAGGCGAGGACCCTGCTTGCCTCGATCAACGTGGCCAGCTCGCGTGCTTTCGGTGCAACCGAGTCCTGAGTCGGTCCGGCCTCGACCCAAAGGGTCGCTCGGGGAAGTCTCCACGCGAGCCTAATGCCATCGGTGAGGATCTCAACCCCGGCCACGCGACGGACGACGCCGTAACCCTCCTCGACGAGCGAGCGGGTGCTCGTGCGACCCGTAGCCCAGAAGTAGAAGCTGTGTCCCCCGCCTTTGACGATCCAGGCGCTTCCTGTAGAGCCAGCGATCCTGACTCCAGCCTCCAGAGCGACATAACGCGACCAGCAGAGAGTCGGGGAATGGCACGGATCCCCGCCGCGATCGATTGGATCTGCTTCCGCACTTATCGCCGCTGGCCCGGCATCCCCTGGTGTGTCCAAGGTCGTCTGAGCGGGATCCGCAGTCCCTGTCGATGGCGACTCGCCGAAAAGTACAGCCTCGACCGTGGCGACAATCACGACCGCCCCGATGCAGCCGACCAAAACCAGAGTGAGTCGCTTTCGCACGTACTTCTCTACGAAGTACGGGCGCTTGGGCGTCCCGGCGCCGGATAGGCGGAGCCGGCGGTTGCGGAAGGGGGGAAGGGGGTTACGGTGATTGAGAATCAGGGTCGTCTTGCCGATCCCGGCTGTGAACGGCGCAAACAGAGAACGATGCGATCCAGCGCGTTCGGGTAGCCCGACGCGAAGGCGATTCGCGCTACCTAATCGACGCCCTCATCGATCCAGTTACGCGGGCATGGGCCGCTAGGTATCTGGGCACCCTTGGCAACGTCGAGGCGGTCGCCCCTCTCCTTCGCTTGCTCGATTCATCCGATCCCAAGGCGAGGCTGGCCGCGGCGGATGCCCTGGGGATGTTGGGCGCCTCGGAAGCCACCGAGAAGCTTGTGGCGATGGCTGAACGCGATGCCGATGAGGCGGCTCGAAGTCATGCCGTGTACGCCTCGGACAGCTCGCCAATGCCGACACGATCCCGTTACTTGTGCGGCTGCTCGGCGACTCGGAGCCGACGCTTGGCTTCGACGGCGCCTAACAAAGACGGTCGAGTCCGAGCCCGAGGTCGAGCCGAAGCGCATGCCGCTCGTCGAGCAAGGCCCGAGAAGCTCGCCGGCGCCGGCGCCGGCGCCGTGGCCGCAGCCGTCGCCTGACGACTTGCTAAGAGCCGGTCGAGGCTCCGGCGGCTGGACGCGAGTCGCCTTTCTTCGAAGTTCTCCGTGAAATCGGCAGCGAGGACGGCGAGTTCCTCTGTGAGTGCAGCAACTTGAGCTGCCTGGAGACGATCCACTTGACGCTCGCGCAGTACGCCGCGCTACAGAAGGACCCAGATCGGCCGCCGCTGAAGCTCCCGAGCCATCGCGACTGACCTTCGCCGAGCGCTCGGCCTGAAGCTCGGCAACACGGGCTCGCCGCTGGGCCTCGTAGCGAAGCGGGGCCGCTTACGCCGGGCCCAAATCCTCTTTAGCTGCCGCCCTCGTCTTGCATGCGCGACTCGTCTTCGTCCCGCTGACGCACCTGCTCGTCCATGAAGTCTTCCAGGCGGTCCTCCCGGTCCTGCTCCGTTTCCTTTCTGCTCGGAGCGTGACCGCTTGGGGACACACTCTCACCTCTGCCGAAGAGGCGCTTCAGCCACATTGCCAAGCGCGATCCTATCCGACCGTTAGCTCAGGAGCGCTTGAGTCGCCCGCGTCGGTGCCTGGCCGCGACGAAAGCGCCTAGGCCAACCCGAGCCGCTCGAGCCGCAGCGCTCAGGCGGACTGCCGCCGCCGCTCGGCCTGAAGCCTTGCGACGCGGGTCCTGATACTCCGCCCCAGGTGCGCCCCCCGGCACTCCTTGCAGCAGGGATGCCCGCCGTCTGACATGAGCCTCGATGATCACCCAATCGGGTGATTCGGCCCTACCCCGAAAGGCGTAAGACTTCATTTGAGGACGGGCGGGGACGGGGGGTGGAATGCGGCGGTTGCGGCGTACCGTCTTTCTTACCTCCACCTTAGGGAGAGAGGCCCCCGCCCGCCCTCTAATCATGGTGTCACACGCGCAAGGCGTCTGCGGACGCCCGGCACGTGGTGTTCGAGCCACGCCGCAACGAGATCGGCGGTCTCCATTGGAGCGTCGGCAAGAAGGTCGTGGCCCGAGTCGACAGATCGAACCTCGGCCGACGGCAGAGTGGCGGTGAAAGTCGCGAGTTACGAGGCAAAGGACGCTAGGGGGCCGGGCGGCTAGGACTGAGTGATTCGACAGTTCCGACGCGGCGCCCTTCGGGGCGCTTCGTCGTTGTAGAGGCTCAGACGATGATGAAGGCGCCCCACGTGTAGGCACGACTGGAATGGTTGAGGAGTACCGGTGTCAAGAGGTCCTGCGCGGTGACCTCGGCATCTCTTGCGAGAGGGGAGTCGGGAGGTACCAGGCTCGCCGAGTCGATGGAACTCCGGCGTCCCGAGTGGATTCGGAGCACCATCGCGAGACGGCCGGCAAGAATGCTGAGCTCCCCCCGCAGCAGGGGCCTGGCAAGTGTTAGGCATTCCCCGAGCGGTCAGCACTCCCCCGGTGCGTTCGGTCCATCCAATGGATCCGATCGGATCGGTGGGTCGTGGCTGGCTCATGGGGCCTCTCAGTTGGTGGTGTCCCGGTCAGGTGGCGGGGACAAGCACGGGCATGACGTTCGGGAGCTTAATCCGAGTCGATGCGGGAGGTGGGCAGGGCTGGACTTCTTCGCCGGTCACGTTCCCGTCTGCATCGAGCGTTCGGAATAGGCTTCGCCCCTGTGCGAATGCAACGGTCGGCTGCGGCCAGTCCTGAGGCTGCGATCGCGCTACCGACCGAGAGGCAAGCGTTTCGGTTCTGGCTGAAGCTCGGGATCATCAGCTTCGGAGGACCCGCAGGGCAGATCGCGATCATGCACGACGAACTTGTCGAGAGGCGGCGCTGGATCTCCGAGCGCCGCTTTCTCCACGCTCTCAACTTCTGCATGGCGCTCCCGGGACCGGAGGCACAACAGCTCGCGTCCTACATCGGCTACTCGATGTACGGGGTTCGAGGAGCGATCACAGCCGGGGGACTCTTCGTCTTGCCGTCGTTCGTCCTCCTCTGCGTCATGAGCGCCATCTACGTCGAGTACGGCGAGGTCACAGCCGTTGCAGGGGTGGTACGGGGACTCGGCGCTGCGGTGATCGCCCTGGTCGCAGCAGCTGTCCTTCGCGTGGGAGGGCGCGTGATCCACACGCCTGCCGCTCTGGCGATGGCAGCGCTCGCCTTCGGGTTGTTGATCGTGGGAGTGCCGTTTCCCCTGATCGTCGCCTTGGCAGGGCTCCTGGGTTTCGTGGTCGGACGAACAAGCCCGAGCCTCCTCGGCAAGCCAGCAAACCATGGTGAGGACGATTCCAGTGTGCGTCTTGAGCGCGGACTGCGACGCCGTTTCGTGAAGGCGCTGCTGATTTGGCTCGTCCCGCTCTCCCTCTTGCTCCTCGCCGGAGGCCTTGTCGCTGATCTCGCCGGGTTCTTCACGCTGGCGGCGCTCGTCACCTTCGGCGGGGCCTACGCAGTCCTTCCCTTCGTCGCCGATGCCGCGGTCAACCACTTCGGCTGGCTTTCCGCAGACGACATGGTCGCGGGTCTTGCCCTTGGAGAATCCACGCCGGGGCCGCTCATCATGGTCAATACCTTCGTCGGCTTTCTCGCCGGGTACAACGTCGAGGGAGGATTGGCCTGGGGGCTCATCGGAGCGACGATCGCCACGCTTTGTACGTTCGTCCCCTCCTTCGTCTTCATCATCAGCGGCGCACCGCTCATCGACCGGATCCGGACAACCGGTGCGTTTGCATCAGCCCTGAACGGGGTCACGGTCGCCGTCGTGGGTGTGATCGCCGCCCTCGCAGTTTTCGTCGCTCGGCACGCTGCCTTCTCCGACGGCCATCCGGATTGGCTCGCGATCGCGCTCGCGGCCGCAGCGTTCGTCGCGGTCGTGCGCTACAGAGTCGGCGTCGGCAGCGTCGTCGCATTCTGTGCGGCTGTCGGCCTTGCGGCGAGTGCGTTCAACTAGCCGATAGTCACCCAACCATTTCGGCGGTCGTTCACCTGCGTCGGACGGTTCGCCAGGCCTCCCAGGTGACTCTCAGAATCACGAGGGTAATGGCAAGACCGACAATTGGATCGGCGCGACTCGCCCCGAGCGCGACGAGTCCCGCGCTGACAACGACACCGAGCGAGACGAATCCGTCAACCCTGGCATGGTGGCCGTCTGCGATCAGCGCGGGACTGTCGAGCCGCCGACCGGCACGAAGCCGGACCTGAGCCGCGATCTCGTTCCCGACGAAGCCGAGTGCACCGGCGGCGGCGAGCGCCCACAGATAGGAAAGCTCCTCCGGGTGGATGAGCCGCTCGATCGACTGCCAGAAGGCCACACAGGCCGAAACGAAGATCGCAAGCACGACGGCGTACCCTGCCCAGCGTTCTGCGCGGGGGCTCCGAAGGAGGAAGGCGGCTCCTACCGGAAGAGCGGTGAGGGCATCACCCCCGTTATGGACGAGGTCAGCGAGCAACGCGACGCTTCCCGAGAGCAGGTAGACACCGATCTGCGCGAGCGCCGTCAACCCGAGCACGGCGAGGCTGATCAAGACCGCTCGGAGGCCCTCCCGCGAGCGAACCACAGATGGATCGAGCGTGCCGTGTGAGTGGCCCTGCGCATGCTCGTTCCCGTGGTGGTGTCCGACTAGTCGGTTGCGGAGATGTGCGGCGTAGGTGTGATGGCTCACAGACGAGACGCTAAACGAGCCGGACGAGGGAGGGACGCGCCCCAGGCACACTCGAGACGGAGCTTCGGGCGCTCGCCGGCATGACAACGGGGTGACAACACGACCCACCGAGATCAGCCGAGATCGGGATCAGGCCGGGAGGTGTTAAAGCCGCTCTGAGAGCCCGAAACGTCTCGTCCCGTCTCGGCCAGTCTGGGCCGGAATCGAACTCATATCCGTTGGTCCCAGGTTCGAATCCTGGCGGGCCCATCTGCAAACGCATGGCCAAGCGGATTCCGCTTGGTTGCTTGGGTCAGGTGTGCCGTAGGTGCCGGTAATGCGCACCTCGTGCAGACCCCGGTGCAGACCTCGGGATTAGGCTCGTTGACCGTGCGCGTCTACGCCGTCGTGAGCGAGCGGATGACCGACGAGGCGCTCGAGCTCTTCGTCGACCGCAAGATCGCCGAGCTCATGGTCAAGAACTGGAACCGGGACGAGCCCGACCGCGCAGGCGAGCTGCGCGTCGAGCCGATCGAACTCAACATTCGCCGAACTGAGACTCGCTCCTCCGTTCGGGCGGAAGCCCTAGAACGGTCGCGGGCGGCACGGTGGCCGCCCCCTCGTGCGCAACCTCGTCAATGACCCGAGCGTTTCTGCCGCGTTCGGCAAATGGGCGCCGCTTCTTCAGGGAACGCCTGTCCTTGCGCGGGAAGAGTTTTACTGGCAGGCCGGTCGTCAGAGTGACCTCGGCCAGCGCTCGCCGCACAAGCTCCTCCGCGGCGTCGTCGCTCAGCTGCTCGGGCGGAAGGCATAGGCCGCGAAACGCCGCATCACTAGCTGATCGAAAGCGCAAGGCAATTGCTCAGCGATGTTCTCGCGCAGGAATCTCACTGGTTGGTGATCCCGATCGCGATATAGAAGGCGAGACCGGCCGCGATCAGCACCACATAGGCAATGAAGGCGAGGCGCACCGGCCGCGAGGCTAGACGGGTGATCGGTTGGCGGCGCGCTGCCGACCTGCCTTCGGCCGCGAGGCTCGCCTGAGGGCAGCCCCCGGGCGAGCCTCGTACCTGAATGGATCGCTCAGGGGGCGGTCGCCTTCGTCTCGTCTCGAAGCTTCTTGGCGACGGACTCAACTTCGTGGAGCGCCTCGCGCTCTTCCTTGAGGTTTGCCTCGAGGAGGCCGACCGCCTCGCTCTCGCCGAGCGCGCGCGCCATCTCGATCAGGCCGTTGTAGGCCGCGATCTCATAGTGCTCGGTGCGCGCGGCCGCGCCAGCGTCGACCATGTCGACCAGGTCCTCGGAAACCTCGTCGATCATCTCATCGTGCTCCTTCGTCAGCCCCTCGAAGCCCAAGCACTTCTCGGTCTCCGACTTTTCCGCCATCGAGTCGAAGATCTGCTCGAGGTTCGTGACGTGGCCCCTGGTCTGGTCTAGATGCCGCTCCAGCCCTTTGCGGAAGTCCGGATCCTGAACCTCGTCGATGAGCTTCGGCAGGACCTCGCCGGTCAGCTTCTTCTCGACGTAGAGGATGTCGCCGAGCTCGTGCAGGAAGAGATCCCGCGGTGTGGTGATATTGGCATGTGCCCTCTCCGATCGATTGATTGAGTGCGACCTCGATACCCGTCCCCAACCCACGCAAACGAGGTCAAGCGTGGGGCGCCTCTCCGTTTCGAGCAGTTCAGTCGACCCCGGGCTGATCCTCCCCAGGCTAGACGAGGATCTCCCGGCTATAAAAATCGAGGAACCCCTCCTGGTCGGGCCCGACTTGGTGAATGTAGACGTGGTCGTAGCCGGCGTCGGCGAACTCTTGGATCGCAGCCCGGTGAGCATCCGCGTCCGGGCTGCAGACGACCTTCGCGGCGACGTCGTCCTCGGAGATGAGCTCGGCTACCTGCTCGAAGTGGCGCGGGAGTGCGAGCTCTTGGCCCAGCTCACCCGGCGCGGCGGCGTTCGGCCACCAGTCGAGCGCGGTCTTCCTGGCCGTCGCCTCGTCCTCTCCCCAGCAGACGGTGAGTTGTCCAATTCGCGGCTTATCCGTTCCGCCTGCGGCCTCGAATGCAGACAGAATTTCCGCGTCCGGCGCGGTCCCGATCAGGCCGTCGCCGGCGGTTGCGGCGAGCTTTGCTGCATTCGGCTTGCCAGCAGCCACCATGATGGGCGGCGGTTCCTCGGGCAGTGTGTAAAGCCGTGCCTGTTCGAGGGTGTAGTAGGTGCCGTGGTGGCTCTGGTAGCCACCACGCCAGAGGAGCCGAATGATATCGATGGCCTCCGTGAGCATCTCGAACCGCACGTGGCCCTCCGGCCAGCGGTCGCCGAGCACGTGCTCGTTCAAGTTTTCTCCGGTGCCGAGGCCGAGGAAGAAGCGCCCCGGCATGAGCGCGGTCGCCGTTGCCGCCGCATGAGCGATCACGGCCGGGTGGGTCCGTATCAGTGGGCAGGTGACCCCCGTTCCCAGGCGCAGCCGCTCGGTCGCCTGCGCGATCGCGCCGATGACTGTCCAGACGAACGGGCTCTGCCCCTGTCGATCCGTCCACGGATGGAAGTGGTCGGAGATCAGCGCGAAGGCGAACCCGCGCTCCTCAGCCATACGGGCGAAGCGAACAAGGTCCTCCGGACGACACTCCTCGCTCGAGAGTGCGTATCCGATCTCCGGTCGTGCAGCCAACCGAGGCTAGCTGCGCTTGCGCGCGGTTGCCTTGCCGCCCTTCCGCCCGGCGGCCTTCTTCTGCGCGGTCGTCCCTCCTTGGGATGGACTTCCGCCCGAGCCCGACTTCTTCCCGCCCCGGCTCGACGCGCCCGGAGAGTTCGCGATCTTGGCGGCACGCTCCTTGGACATGCCCTTGTCCTTCAGGGCCTCGTATTGCTTCTCGTTTTTCACGTTCGCACGCTTCTGGGGCACCTTGACCTCCTCGGGATCGACGTGGTCGTTCCCAACGCAAGACGCCGGAAAACCCTCTGCTTGCCTTCATTCGCGCATAGGCTCCAGGGTTGAGGCCTATCTGTGCCGAACTGCTGGCGTTCCCGCGGGCGCGAGCCTCTAGTGCTTCCGCCCGAGCAGCCGAGTGACGACGGCGCGAAGGAGCCTTCCGAGGCGACTTCCGGCTCGAAAGTTGTAACGCGAGCTCAATCGTGAGCGATCTACAGAATGGTGGGGGCCGGGCATGGCCCGTGAGCCTGCGGCGGCTCACCCCGGCCCTTCGCCACGGGGAGAGAAGTGGCTGGCCCGGCTTCCCGACCCTTTTCAAGGCGAGCTCGTCACTCCCTGCACCCAGGGCGGCTCTACGCCGCGCGAGGAGCCGAGCGAGGCGCGCCCCCTAGACCTTCACAGTCGGAAGCCGTAGGAGTACGCTTGCCGCGGAGGAACAGCAGCTCCTCCTCGCGCGCGACGATCGGCCCTCCCGTTTGCCGATCGCTCGTATCCAACGGCCGGCGTAGGTTCACACATTCCGGCCGTTTCTATGCTCCCGCGTGCAGCCGAGCAACAACGGCGCGGAGGAGCTTGCGCGGCGAGCGGAACGCGCTAGGAGGTCCGCGCGCGCGGGTCGCGCCATCCGGTTTACGGAACGCCTCGGAGGGCACTGCTGGCGAACACCGAGGAAAGGGGTTCATATGGCGACTGCCGAGGAAACCGGCATCCGCATGGAGAGAACCGGCGAGAGCATCGCCGGAAGGCACGACGAGACGAAGTGGGCGCTTCTGACCACAGAGTTCTGGGCCATGGTCGGCCTGATCATCGCCGTCCTCATCGCCGCGGCTGTCTCGGACAGCCTCGATGATGTTCGTGCGTGGACACTGGTGACCATCACTGGTGCCGCCTACATCGTCAGCCGTGGCATCGCCAAGAGCGGGACTGACCACGATGCGCCTTCCCGCCGGGGCCGCCGCTAGAAGTCTCACGGGCGGGTTTCGGAGTACTTCGCTTCGGAACCCGCCCGAGGCGCGCCCTTTCAGAAGTTGCGGCCCGCGGCCACGCGCTGAGCGATGGTTTCGCCTCCCTCTCCACGGGCACGGTCAGGACGAAACCGAACGAGGGGGTCAGAATGGCAAACTCGGTTCCAGCCGGAAGCGACGTTTCATCCGGCACCTATCAGTGCACGAAGTGCGGCAATCCGATTCGGATGGGATCGCAGGGGCATATCCCGCCCTGCCCACAGTGTGGCAACGGTGAGTGGAACACGGTCACTGGCCGAGACAGCGTTCATGACCCGTATCCCGACCGCGAATCCGCGTGACGCGCCTTCGGTGGATTGTCTTGGCATGGGTCGGGCGCAAGGTCTGGTCCACATGGCGACGTCGGCGAGCGGCCGAAACGCGACCCTGAACACGAGCACTGTGGGTGGTGGCGTGCCGCAGTTGAAATCAACCACCGCACACTTGGTCGTGCGAGGAAGGAGGCCGGAATGGGACTCTTCACGATCAACTTCGAGTTAGGCGAAAGGACGTTGGAGACGCTCTCCGAGGTAGCCCGGACGACCGTTATCCGTTTCGAGCTAGGCCCCGAGACGCGGGCCATGATCGAGCGGCTTGCTCCGTCGCCAGACGAGGGGGATAGCACGGTCGGTCGGGTCGTCAAGAAGAGTGCGGAGGCATTGCGTTCATAGCACTAGCTTGTTCTTCTCGACTCCGATGTAGACGCCGATTTCGAAGAGGGAGGGGCGGCGCACCTCGGGAGACGCTCTGGCCGGACAAGCCGCACGGGGCCACTACTACGACCTCTGGAGTAGTCTGGTCGTTGGCTTCTCGGTAGAGCGCCGTGGCAGTCGAAAACGGTGCCGAGCGCTTTCCGGGCGGAGCGGGCACGGGCCCCCTCGAGAAGGGGTTGCTGCGCGGTCTCGCCGCCGCACTGCACTCGTTGCCGTAGCGAAGCGGTGTTGTAACTGGAACGCCCCAAACCCGCCGCCCGATGTCATGTCGTGGAGCGACGCTCGGCGCGACGAGGCAATCGTGGGTCCTCGCAAGTGTTCCCGGCACCGCAAGCATGGCCGACGTTTCACCGCTTCCAAAATGGAAAGCCTTGAATTCTCTCTACAAGTTGCGAAGGGGTTGATTTCTTTGTTGGAGCGGACACGCACTGGTCTCAGAGAGATGCCTTCGAACGCTGTCTGGCTACTGTCTCGAGCTCTTAGCCCCGTGGATGCGATCGAGGAAGCCGCTGGTTCGGCGACCGCGAGCGTGCGTGATCAAGGTCGAAAAGTCGGAGCGGCCGTGGTCGATGCGTCTCCGGTCGGCGGTGACTCCGTGGACGTCCGGATTAGGCGAGCGCGGGACGCCGCGGAGCGCGCGCGGGAAGCAGAGGACAAAGCGAGAGAGGCTGCACAAGAGACCAAGGCTTGCGCCGAGAGGGTTAAGGAGATCAGTGAAAGTGGGCGCCGTCGCCTGCAAGAGGCGGAGCGCCGGTCAGATCAGGACGTCAAAAAGCGCGTTGCGGAAGCTGAAGAAGCCGCGCGGGAATTCGTGGAGCGCGAGCGGCGCGCTGCGGAGGCGGACGCCGAGGAGCATCGGAATGAAGTCGCCGAAGAGGTCGAGAACGAGCTGGCGGACGCGCACCGCGAGGCCGAAGAGGCCCGCCAGGACGCCGAGGAGCTCGTCGCTGACGCTTCCGACAGGCTCGGGGAAGCAGCGCGCCTCTCTGACGAGGCCGCGAGGGCCGCACGTGCAACGGCTGAGGAAGCCCAACGTCAGGCGCAGGAACTGACGTCCCAGGCCGACCGCCAGACGAATGAAGCGGACGAAAAGGTCAAGACAACCGAGGAGTTGCGGGATCAGTTGGTCAGCACCGCAAAGGAGACCGCGCGCGCACTCAATCGGGACACGACAAATGGCCTTAGTTCCTACAGTAAGGCGGAGCTGGTCGACCTTGCGGCCGGCTTTCGGATCCGAGGACGTTCGAGCATGACCAAGGACGAGCTCGTCGCAGCCCTCACGACCGCTTCCCGCGAGCGATGAGGGGATTGTCAGATGAGGGTCTTTAATAGGAAGAGCGAGCTCGAAAGGCTTTTTGAGACTGGCGAGGACGCCGTTCATACGCTGGCTTCGAGTTTGTCTAAAGGGAAGGTCATCAAGATTGCTGGCGGATTTGCTGCCTTGACCGCGGCGAGCGCGGGCATTTCCTCACTTCGGAGGCGTGACCAGGGGACGAGAGCCGGATCGTGAGGAAAGGAATGTTGGCGTCCGCCCTCACCTTCAGCCGCGGCAGCCGCTTGTCGGAAGGCGCCCTGGTTGAGGCGCGGCTGCGGGGACGGGTCCTCGGCGTTCCGCTCTTGAAGATCGATGCACTGGTCGCAATCGTGCCAGCAAATCCGACGTCCGCCCCATCAACGCCGCGAGCTCCGTTAGCCGAACGAACATTGTCGTCGCGGAATCGACCGAGAAGTCTCGACGCTCCAGGTTCTGCCCTGGCTGAAGCTGTTCGGAGCATTGGTCAGGCAGCAGAGCTGCTCGCCGAGGTGCGGAACGGGTCCGGCTGAGAGGCCTGCCAGCATCTTCCGTCAAGTCAGGGACGCCGGGGCAGGGATCTTCCCACTCATCTCGGGAGGACGTCTCCCGTGCCGACGAGGAGCTAAGCCAGCGCAAGACGCGCTTCCTGTGTCGTCGGCAACA
>Ga0190266_10000115_pt1 | contig 11717 bp, 7 predicted proteins | sample Popmic220T_FD_132448 | JGI IMG/M metagenome (GOLD analysis project Ga0190266, IMG submission 132448) | Populus adjacent soil microbial communities from riparian zone of Indian Creek, Utah, USA - 220 T | ecosystem: Environmental > Terrestrial > Soil > Riparian zone | place: USA: Utah | collected...
GGTGCGTGGAAGTGAAAATACAGCTGAGCTGCGCCTTCCGACATATGTAGATTAGCTTCGGAAGCATCCAAGCGACGTGCAACATGTCGAAGGAATGTTCCTGGCGGTCTGGGGCTTCCCCCCTCAAAGACAATAAATACACGCCCATCATAGTTTACCCGATAAATCGTAAAGTCCTCAACGGGCCGCGTTTTCCGAACATTCACCTTCGGGATGCCGACAAAACAGAAGCGATCGCCGCAAAGATCGGCGTCGATCGCGGGGCTGCAGGCAATGACGGCCATCCCCAGCAGCGGCGAAGCCATTTTCCTAATCATTATACCTCGGGGTCCTCGGTGATATTCTTTACGGTTTCCAATCTCCCTGAGAAATACTCGCGGCAGGGAGCTGCTTCGAGGACATACTATCAGGTTCTTGTCGACTTGCGGAGATCATGCTTTCCTCCCAAGGCAGTTCCCGGGACACAATACCTATTGAACGCCAGGAAGATGGATCCCGGATCAAGTCCGGGATGACGAAGGGGGGATTTAGCGCCGCCGCCTGCGCTCCGTCCCACTCGAACTCCGAGGGCAGCGGGAACCTGGTGTGGTTGGCGACCGGTCGCCGAGCTCCATGCGCGGCTGCCTCGCTCGCCGCGCTCGTCCCAGAAGACCATTGCCGTGATGCGGCGCCGGACCTCGTGTCAGCCGCTAGTGGCCGGCGCCTCCCGCACCCTCCCGCAGCTTGGCAAGCACCTGGTCCACACCGAAGCTGCCGGCCGCCTGGCTCGGCGGGAAGTCCTTGAACGTGGCGAGGAACTCCCCGACAATGGCCTGCGCCGGCACGCAGATGAATGCGTGGTCGAACCACCAGTCGTAATAGGTGTTCGAGGTGATGTCCGCCCGCTCGTATGGATCCGTCCGCAGGTTGAACAGCTTGGGAAACCGCATCGTGGTGAACGGCTCGCTCCAGACCCGAAGCGTTCCGCTGGCGCGCTGCTCGGAAAAGACGAACTTCCAATTGTCGTAGCGCATGGCGACCAGGTCTGAATCGTCGTTGAAGTAGAAGAATTCCTTGCGCGGGCTCTCCTTCGTCTCGCCGGTCAGCAGAGGCAGCAAATTGTAGCCGTCGAGATGGACCTTGAAGGTCGTGTCGCCGACCTTCATGCCCTTCTTGAGCTGCTCCTTGACGTCGGGAACGCCGGCGGCGGCAAGCAAAGTGGGCGCCCAATCGAGATGCGCGACGATCCCGTTCTCGATCCGGCCCGCCTCGATGTGGCCCGGCCACCTGACCATGCAGGGCACGCGATAGGCGCCCTCCCAGTTCGAGTTCTTCTCGTTGCGGAAGGGAGTCATCGCGCCGTCCGGCCAGGTGTTCATGTGCGGGCCGTTGTCGGTCGAGTACATGACGATCGTGTCGTCGGCGATGCCGAGCTCCTCGATCGCCTGGAGCACCGTCCCGACATTCTTGTCATGGTCGATCATCGTGTCGTGATACGGGCTCTGCCAGCGGCCCGCCTGGCCGATGCTCTCGGGCTTGGTGTGGGTGCGCAGGTGCATGTGGGTGAAGTTCACCCACAGGAACACGGGCTTGCCGGCCGCGTGCTGTCGCTTGAGGAAGTCGACCGAGCGCTCGGCGAAGTCGTCGTCGCAGGTTTCCATCCGCTTCTTGGTCAGCGGACCGGTGTCCTTGATCGTCTGCTTGCCGACCTTGCCGAAGCGCGGATCGACGGTTTCGTCGACCGTGTCGGTGGCCTTGCAGTCGAGCACGCCGCGCGGTCCGTAATTGGCGAAGAAATCCGGGAAATCCTTGGGATCGGGATAATCGGGCAGTTCCGGTTCCTCGGACGCGTTCAAATGATAGAGCGCGCCATAGAATTCGTCGAAGCCGTGGACCGTGGGCAAATGCTCGTTGCGGTCGCCGAGGTGGTTCTTGCCGAATTGCCCGGTGGCATAGCCCTGCGCCTTGAGCAGCTGGGCGATGGTCACGTCGCGCGCCTGGAGCCCCTGGGGGGCGCCGGGCATCCCGACCTTGGTGTTGCCGGTGCGGAAGCCGCATTGGCCGGTGATGAACGAGGAGCGCCCGGCGGTGCAGCTCTGCTCGGCATAGGAATCGGTAAACCGGATTCCCGCGTCGGCGATGCTGTCGATGTTGGGCGTTTCGTAGCCCATCAAGCCGTCCGAATAGGCGCTGACGTTCGACTGGCCGATGTCGTCGCCCCAGATGATGACGATGTTGGGTTTTCCGTCCGGCATGATGCCCTCCCGGTCGAATCCCGCCGGCGGCTATCACCGCCGCTGTCGCCCCGGCCATCGGGATTCACCCCGATCCGCTCCTGCGAATCCCCCCTAGGGGGCCGGATTCAGGCCGCCCCCGGCTCCCGCCGGTCCCGGTGCTTGAACTCCTCGAGATCGCGGCCGAGGAAGAAGCTGAGCAAGGTGCGGATCGCGCCGATCGCGGCGAGCATGCCGACCTCGTCCCAGGTCGGCGACACGATCGTCCGGATGAGGTCCGCGGCCAGCGCGAATTCGAGCGCGAGGATGATCCAGGCGGCGAAGCGCAGCCAGGTCTCGCGGATCGATTCCCGCACCTTTTGGCGGCGTAGCAATTGCCGGATCGTGTCGATCAGGGCCTCGATCGCGCCGACTACCAGCACGAGAACCATGACCAGCTCGATCGCGGTGGCGACCCATCCGGCGACGAGATCGAGCAGCGGCTCCATCGCGCCGCCATCCGATCGGCAGGCTTGCCCGGCAATCGGGTGATTTCCCGATCGTGATGCGCGGCCCTAATCCAGATTAGGAACTCCACCCCCTTTGTCCCCGAACGGGATGGTGCGGCAATCGCGATTGGCGGGGGCGGCGGGCGCGGTTACACCCTCCCGATGGGAGCACCGCTCTTCATCCTTTCCTTCCGCCATCGCGACGAATTGTCGCGCCTTGCCGAGAGCGCGGGCTGGCAGCCGATCGCGGCGCGGCGGGCGGACAATGCCGAGGCGCGGTTCGTCGCCTCGGGCGCGTCGGTGGCGGTGATCGACGCGCGCGGGGCGCTGGCGGAAGGCGAGGAGGCGGTGCGCGCGGTCGCCGACGCGGCCGAGGCCAATGCGGCGGCTGTGCTCGTCCTGCTCTCGAAGGGCGACGCGGCGGCGCTCGAGGCCTTCCACCGCCACGGCGCGACGCATTTTCTCGTCAGCCCGTTTCCCGAGGGCCAGCTGATCCAAGCCCTGCAATTCGCCCGCCGCCACGCCGAGCGGGTCGGCGGCGATCTGCGCACCACCAGGCGCGCGGGCGAGGCCGCCGAGTCCGCCTCGTGGCGCTGGCAGCCGGGCTCGCGCAGCATCGACCTTTCCCCCGCGCTCGCCCGCCAGGTCGGCCTGGGCGGCGAGGACGGGGGGCAGCGGATCAGCCTGATGGACCTGTTCCGCAAGCTCGACCCGGAAGGGCGGCGCGCGGCGCGCGACGCGGTCGACCGGCTGATGGCGACCGGCGAGGCGACCGCCTTCGCCCATGACGAGGAAGGCGGCGAGCGGATCGCCCACCATGTCCGGCGCAGCGAAGGCGACGTGGTCGGCCGCACCGAGGCGATCCGGCGCGGGCCGGAAGGGCGCGACCCGCTGACCGGGCTCGGCGACGGTCGCGCCGCGCGCGCGTGGATCGCCGAGCGGCTCGGCAGCGACGCGCCGGGTCTGGTCGCCGTATTGATCTCGGTCAGCCGCTACGACGCGATCAATGCCGCGTTCGGCCGCCAGACCGGCGACGCGGTGCTGCAGGCGGTGGCGCGGCGGATCGAGCGCCATGTCGGCGGAAGCGCGGCGCCGCGGCTGGTGGCGCGGATGGCGGGGGCCGAGTTCGCAGTGCTGCTGGCCGCGCCGGCGAGCGTCGCCGACGGCCGCTTCCTCGCCGGCGAGCTGGTCGAGGCGATCGGGCGGCCGTTCATCTCGGGCGACCATGTCATCGCGCTCGGCAGCCGCGCCGGGGTCGCCGGGGCCGAGCCTGGCGACGATGCCGCGGCCTTGCTGCGCCGGGCCAGCGCCGCGCTCGCCGAGGCCGGCGAGGACGGGGCGCCGGTGCGTGTGCTCGAGGAAGGCGCCGAGAGCGCCACCGCGCGCGGCGACCGGCTCGAGGTCGATCTGCGCCGGGCGCTCGACCAGGACGAGATCGAGATCCGCTTCCAGCCGCAGGTCTCGGTCACGAGCGGTGAGATTACGGGCGTCGAGGCGCTCGCGCGCTGGAACCACCCCCAATATGGCGAGCTCGGCGCGGCGACCCTGTTCGGCGTGGCGGAGGGCTCGGATTATCTCGCCCAGCTTTCGGACCATGTGCAGCGCAAGGCGATCGCCGAGGCGGCGGCGTGGCCGGCGGCGCTCGGCCACCTGCGGCTCGCGGTCAACATCACCGCCACCGACATCGCCCGCCCGGGGTTCGCCGCCCAGTTCCTCGACGCGGTGCGCGAGAGCGGTTTTTCGCCGGACCGGCTGACGGTCGAAGTCACCGAGAGCGGGCTGATCGAGGATCTGGCGGCGGCGGCGGCCCTGCTCGCCGAGCTCAGGAGCGGCGGCCTGCGCGCGGCGATCGACGATTTCGGCACCGGCTATTCGAGCCTCGCGTACCTCAAGGCGCTGCCGCTCGATTATCTCAAGCTCGACAAGCGCCTCAGCCAGGACATTGCCGGGTCCCCGCGCGACCGGGTGGTGGTCAGGAGCGTGATCGAAATGGCGCGTTCATTGGGCCTCGGCGTGATCGCCGAGGGGGTGGAGACCGAGGAGCAATTGGCCCTGCTCGCCGAGGAGGGGTGCACGCTCTACCAGGGCTATTTGTGTTCGCCGCCGGTGACGACGGAGGAACTGGCGGCGCTGATGGCGCGAACCGAAGCCGCCTAGCGGAGGCGGCCGTATTGCTCCATGCCGGCCGAGGCGCCGAAGGTGGCCGCGGCGATCGCCATGGCGGGCAGGGCAGCCGGCGCCGCATCGCCCGGGGCCTCGTTGTAGATGAAGCCGGCCGTCCGGTTGGCGCGCAGGCCGAGCGAATGCTGCGGCGCGTACCAGACGCGGACCTCGCTCCAGTCGCCGTTCTCAGAGACGTCCTCGGCGAGCGCGCGGCGCTCGATCCGGCCGGGGCCCGACCAATTGGCGTGGTTCAGATAGACGTGGCGGTCGTCGACGATCTCGGCGACGACGGCGACATGGCCGATGGGCATGGCGCGCGAGGGCTGGAAGGCGAGCACCGCGCCGACCTGCGGCTCGGACCCGCGGCGGTAGCGGCCCGCCGCCTGATCCCACCAGGTCCCGGCATTGCCGTGAATCTCGATCCCGGACTGGGCCCGCGCATAAGGCGCGCATTGCAGCGCGGCGGCGGCCGGAGTCGCGGCGGCAGTGGCCAGCCCAAGGGCTAACAGGATGCGAAGCGCGAAGCGCGTGATGGACGGCGAAAACGACATGAATCCCCCCGGACCCCGGAATAAGGGCACCCTACAGGGATTCACTGAAGCAAATAGCCACGGCCGGGTCGGCGTATCCCGCCCGCTGAACGGTTCGTCCCGGTCGGCGGCCGAAGCCGGGAACGAAGGTTAACGCGGTGGCGCGCGGGCCTAGGCCAGAATCTTCGCCAGCCCCTTCGACAATTGCAGGGCGCCGTTGAGCCGCGCCTCGGCGTCGGGCCAGCTTCGCGTGATGACCAGCTTGCTGTCCGGGCGCAGCTTCGCCGTGCCCTTCAGGCGCTCGACATAAGCGAGCAGCCCGGGGAGGTCCGGGAACTGGTCGTTGTGGAAGCTGACCAGAGCGCCCTTGGCCCCGACGTCGAGCTTGGCGACCATTGCCGTGCGCGCGTTCATCTTGATTTCGATGACCTTGAGCAGGTTCGCGGTCTCGGGCGGGAGCTTGCCGAAGCGGTCGATCATCTCGGCGGCGAAGGGCTCGATCTCGTCGCGCGTCTCGAACTCGTTGAGCCGGCGGTAGAGGCCCATGCGCAGGTCGAGATCGGGGACGTAGGCCTCGGGGATGAGGATCGGCGCGTCGACCGTGATCTGCGGCGAGAAGGCCTCGACGCGCGGCGCAAGCCCGCCGGCCTTGGCCTCGAGGATCGCCTCCTCGAGCATCGACTGGTAGAGCTCGAAGCCGACCTCCTTGATGTGGCCGGACTGCTCGTCGCCAAGCAGATTGCCGGCGCCGCGGATGTCGAGATCGTGGGTGGCGAGCTGGAAGCCGGCGCCGAGGCTGTCCAATGCGGCGAGCACCTGCAGGCGCTTGTCGGCGGTCTCGGTCAGCAGCCGGTTGGCGGGGGTGGTGAAGTAAGCGTAGGCGCGGGTCTTGGCACGGCCGACGCGGCCGCGCAGCTGGTAGAGCTGGGCGAGGCCGAAGCGGTCGGCGCGGTGGATGATCATCGTGTTGGCGCTGGGAATGTCGAGGCCGGATTCGACGATCGTGGTCGAGAGCAGCACCTCGTAGCGCCGGTCGTAGAAGGCGCTCATCCGTTCCTCGACCTCGGTCGGCGACATCTGGCCGTGGGCGACGACGTAGCGGACCTCGGGCACCTCGTTCCTCAGGAACTCCTCGATGTCCGGCAGGTCCTTGATCCGGGGGACGACGAAGAAGCTTTGCCCGCCGCGATAATGCTCGCGCAGCAGGGCCTCGCGGATCACCACCGGGTCCCACGGCATGACGTAGGTCCTGACGGCGAGGCGGTCGACCGGAGGCGTCTGGATGACCGAAAGCTCGCGCAGGCCGGACATCGCCATTTGCAGCGTGCGCGGGATCGGAGTCGCGGTGAGCGTCAGGACGTGAACGTCGGCGCGCAGCGACTTGAGACGCTCCTTGTGGGTGACCCCGAAGCGCTGCTCCTCGTCGACGATGACCAGGCCGAGATTCCTGAACTCGACACTCTTGGAGAGGATGGCGTGGGTGCCGACGACAACGTCGATCTTGCCGGCCTTGAGCCCTTCCTTGGTCGCCTTCGCCTCGGCCGCCGGGACGAGGCGGGACAGGCGGCCGATCTCGATCGGGAAGCCCTGAAAGCGCTCCTTGAAGGTCGTGAAATGCTGGCGGGCGAGCAGGGTGGTGGGCGCGATCAGGGCGACTTGCAGGCCGGCCATGGCGGCGATGAACGCGGCACGGAGCGCGACCTCGGTCTTGCCGAAGCCGACGTCGCCGCAGACCAGCCGGTCCATCGGCTTGCCCGCGCCGAGATCGGCGACGACGTCGGCGATCGCCCGGTCCTGGTCGTCGGTCTCCTCGTAGGGGAAGCGGTCGGCGAAGGCGGCGTAGCCGGTGTCGGGCTCGGCCACCGCGCCCGGCCGCAGCGCGCGCTCGGCGGCGACCTTGATCAGGTCGCCGGCGATCTCGCGGATCCGCTCCTTCATCCGCGACTTGCGCCGCTGCCACGCCTCGCCGCCGAGCCGGTCGAGCGCAACGCCCTCGCTCTCCGAGCCGTAGCGCGTGAGAATATCGATATTCTCGACCGGAACGTAGAGCTTGTCGCCCCCGGCATATTCGAGCGCGACGCAATCGTGCGGCGCCCTTTGCACCGGGATCTGGGTCAGCCCCTCATAGCGGCCGATGCCGTGATCGGCGTGGACGACGAGGTCGCCCGGCGAGAGCGTGGCGAGTTCGGCGAGGAAAGCGTCGGCGCCCTTCTTCTTGCGGCGGCGGCGGACGAGGCGGTCGCCGAGCATGTCCTGCTCGGTGAGCAGGGCGGTGTCGCGGCCGGTGAAGCCGTGATCGAGCTGGATCACGGCGAGCGCGACGGCGGCGCTGCCGAGCGCCTGCTGCCAGCTCTCGGCCTCCTCGACCTTGGTCAGGCCGTGATCGGCGAGCAGGCCCTTGAGGCGCTCGCGCGAACCGGCGGAATAAGAGGCGAGGACGACCTTCTTCTTCGCACGCCGGAGCTCGGTGACGTGGGCGACCACCGCCTCGTAGACGTTGGCCCCCTGGGTCCGCTCGGGCGCGAAATCGCGCGGGCCGTCGACCTCGAAGTCGATGACCGCGGCGCTTTCGGGCTCGTGGAACGGGGTGACGAGATGCATCGGCCGTTCGGCGACCAGCGCGTCCCATTCCTCGCGGGGGAGATAGAGCGTGTCGGGGGCGAGCGGGCGGTAGGAGCCGGGATCGTTGGTCTGGGCGCGCTGGCGGTTCTGGTAATAATCGGCGACCGCCTCGAACCGCGCCTCGACCGCGCCCGAATCGCCGGGATCGCGGACGATTACGTCCGCGTCGGCGAGATGATCGAACAGCGTCGAGAGCCGCTCTTCGAACAAGGGGAGCCAATGGTCGAGCCCGGCGATTCGGCGCCCGTCCGACACCGCCTGGTAGAGCGGATCGCCGGTGGCGGTGGCGCCGAACAGCTCGCGATAGGCGGAACGGAAGCGCTTCACGCTCTCCTCATCGAGCAGGGTCTCGGAAGCCGGAAGAAGGGTGAAGCCCTCGACCCGCTCGACGGTGCGCTGCGTGGCGGGATCGAAGCGGCGGACGCTCTCGATCTCGTCGCCGAAGAAATCGAGCCTGAGCGCCTGCTCCTCGCCCGAGGGAAAGAGGTCGACGAGACCGCCGCGCACCGCGAACTCGCCGGGATCGCGGACCGTCTCGGTGCGGCCATAGCCATTGGCCTGGAGCAGGCTGGCGAGCCGGTCGCGGTCGATCCGCTCGCCGGGCGCGAGGCGCGCGACGAGCTGGCGGATTCGGAAGGGCGTCAGCGTCCGCTGGGTCGCGGCGTTGACGGTGGTGACGAGCAGCTGCGGCTTTTTGGCCTCGCGCTGCAGCGCGTGGAGCGTCCCCAGCCGCTCCGACGTGCTGCGCAGCGACGGAGAGCTACGGTCGTAGGGGAGGCAGTCCCAGGCGGGGAAGGTCAGCACCTCGAGCTCGGGCGCGAAATATTGGGCGGCGTCGGCCAACGCGCGCATCGCCGCTTCGTCCGGAGCGACGAATACGGCCCGTGCGCCGCTCGACTTTCTTGGGGCGGCGCGCGCCAGATCGGCGGCCAGCCACGGCATGAACCCGCCGGGCACCCCGGCGAGCGTGATCGGCCTGGCCGCCGTCAGGATCTTCTGGAGGTCGTCGCTCATGGGTGCCGGATGTAATCGAGGGCCTGGAGGCGGTTCATCATCGGACCCTGCCAGCGCTCGGGCACCGCCGCGGTTCCCATCGCCCAGCCGAGGATGTCGACGTCCTGCTCCTCCAGGAACGCCTCGAACCAGGCGATCTCGGTCTCATCCCACGCGTCATGCCAGCGGTCGAAATAGCCGCCCACCAGCATGTCGGCCTCCCGCACCCCGCGGTGCCAGGCGCGAAACTTGAGACGTTTGAGGCGGGAGTCGCGGTCCATCATTCCCATGCACGATTGGCCGGCGGGCTTTTGAGGGCCAGTCGGCGAGGCAGGCGGCCCCTGTACCGGCTTGCCGGACGAGATTGAAGCTTGAATCCCCTCTCCCATCGGGAGAGGGTTAGGGTGAGGGGATCGGGTGTTCGCGAATGGTCTCGGGCGGCTTAACCCCTCACCCCAGCCCTCTCCCCCGGGAGAGGGAGCCATAGGATCCAACGCTCGCCGCCATGCGCCCCGACATTCTCAATCCTTTGTTCGCCGAGGTGGAGGTGCTGAAGGGCATCGGGCCGGCGCTCGCCAAGCCGCTGCACCGGCTGAAGCTGGACCGGGTGATCGACATCCTGTTCCACCTGCCGACCGGCTGGATCGACCGCAAGCGCGTGACGGGGCTCGAGGAGGCCGATGTCGGGCGGACGATCACCGTCGAGCTGACCGCCCGCGACTATCGCCAGAGCGGGGGGCGGGGGCCGTTTCGCATCTTCGCGCAGGATTCCGGCGGCGATTATGTGACTTTGACCTATTTCAACAATCCGGGCTGGGGAAAGAAGCAGCTCCCCTTGGGCGAACCGCGGATCGTCTCGGGGCGGCTCGACCGCTACGGGCAGGAATTGCAGATGGTCCATCCGGACCATGTCGTGGCGCCGGAGGAAGCGGCGTCGATCCCCGAGCGCGAGCCGGTTTATCCGCTCTCGGAAGGGCTGACCAACCACCGCCTGTCCGATCTCGCGGGCCAGGCGCTCGCCCGCCGCCCGGACCTCGCCGAATGGATCGAGCCGAGCCTCAAGGCGCAGCAGGACTGGCCCGACTGGCCCGAGGCGCTGGAGATTGCCCACCGCGATCCCGCGGCGGCCAAGGCGCGCGAGCGGCTCGCTTATGACGAGGTGTTCGCCAATCAGCTCGCTTTGAACCTCGTCCGCGCCTCCTCTCGCCGCCGCAAGGGCGTGCCGCTGCGGGGCGACGGCCGGCTGCGGGACCGGCTGCAGCTGCCCTACACGCCGACCTCGGCCCAGCGCGGCGCGGTGGCGGAGATCGAGGGCGATTTGCAGCAGGACGTGCCGATGCTGCGCCTGCTCCAGGGCGATGTCGGCTCCGGTAAGACTTTGGTCGCGCTGATGGCGATGCTGACCGCGGTCGAGGCGGGCGCGCAGGCGGCCTTGCTCGCGCCGACCGAGATCCTCGCCCGCCAGCATTACGACACGCTCTCGCGCCAGCTGGCCGGGCTCGGAGTCACCGTCGCCATCCTCACCGGGCGGGAGAAGGGGCGCGCGCGGGAATCCTGCCTGATGGGGCTCGCCGACGGGTCCATCCAGATCCTGGTCGGAACCCATGCGATCTTCCAGCAGGCGGTCGCCTACAAGTGCCTCGGCCTCGCCGTGGTCGACGAGCAGCACCGCTTCGGCGTCGCCCAGCGGATGATGCTGGCGAGCAAGGCCGAGCGGCCGCCGCACCTGCTCGTCATGACCGCGACGCCGATCCCGCGCACGCTGACTCTGACCCATTATGGCGAGATGGACGTCAGCCGCCTCGACGAGATGCCGCCCGGGCGGCAGCCGATCGAGACGAGGGTGGTGAGTGAGGAGCGCTTGCCTGACGTCATCGACGGGCTCGGTCGCCATCTCTCGGCGGGCAAGCAGGCCTATTGGGTCTGTCCGCTGGTCGAGGAGAGCGAGACGAGCGACCTCGCCGCGGCCGAGGAGCGCGCGAACGTGCTGCGGCTGCGCTTCGGATCGAAGGTCGGAGTCGTCCACGGCCGGATGAAGGGGCCGGAGAAGGACGCGGTGATGGACGCGTTTCAGCGCGGCGAGATCGGCGTGCTGGTGGCGACGACGGTGATCGAGGTCGGCGTCGACGTGCCCAACGCGACTTTGATGATCGTCGAGCATGCCGACCGCTTCGGCCTGGCCCAGCTCCACCAGCTCAGGGGCAGGGTCGGCCGCGGCGAGCAGCACAGCATCTGTCTGCTGCTGCGTGGGCCGGCCCTCAGCGAAACCGCGCGGGCGCGGCTGGCGCTGATGCGCGAGACCAATGACGGCTTCCGCATTGCCGAGGAGGATTTGCGCCTCCGGGGCGCCGGCGAGATTCTCGGCACGCGTCAGTCGGGCGAAGCCCAGTTCCGTCTCGCCACCCCCGAGCAGATTTCCGATCTGGCCCCGATGGCGATGGACGACGCCCGCCTGCTGGTCGACCGCGACGGCGGGCTCGAGGGCGAGCGGGGGAGGGCGGCGCGGATCCTGCTCTATCTGATGGAGCGGGATGCGGCGGTAGCCTTGCTGCGGGGCGGGTGATGGCCAGGATTGCGGCGCCACCGACCGGCTTCGATCCGGAAGCGGCGACGTCCGCTTATGTTCAGGCCCATGCCGCCGAGTGCCGTACGCTCGATTGCGTGCCCGACTACGGGCCTTGGATCGGCCTGGTCCTGCCCGCCGTCAC
>Ga0190266_10000116_pt1 | contig 11701 bp, 9 predicted proteins | sample Popmic220T_FD_132448 | JGI IMG/M metagenome (GOLD analysis project Ga0190266, IMG submission 132448) | Populus adjacent soil microbial communities from riparian zone of Indian Creek, Utah, USA - 220 T | ecosystem: Environmental > Terrestrial > Soil > Riparian zone | place: USA: Utah | collected...
CGTCAATGAGGTTCCGATAGCGATGAACAGATCGCAGGCGAGCGTCGTGTAGGGAAATAGGGTAGATGTCGGATGCGATCATATACTAAAAAAACAAAGCGGTGATAACCATGCTCGAGGATTACGTCGGTGACACGGCGTGGCGCACCGGCGTGCGCGGCTATATCGCCCGCCACCGGCTCGGCAACACTTTGACCGACGACCTCTGGCGCAGCGTGGAGACCGCCGCCGGGAGGCCGATCACCGCCATCGCCCACGATTTCACGCTCCAGCCCGGCGTGCCGCTGATCCGCGTTGCCAGCGCCTCGTGCGCCGGCGGCCGCACGCAGGTAGCGCTGGAGCAGGCCCAGTTCAGCCGAGACAACCGCGACGCCCAGCCGCTGCGCTGGCGCGTGCCCGTGATCGCAGGCGCCGGGGGCGCTGCTTCGCGCACTCTGGTCGAGGGCGGCGCCGGCGCGCTGACCGTCCCCGGCTGCGGCCCGCTCGTCGTCAATTACGGCCAGACCGGCTATTACCGCACGCTCTACGCACCGGCCCTGCTGCAGCGGCTGACCGAGGGCTTTGCGCGGCTCCGGCCCGTCGACCAGATCGGTTTGCTCGCCGACAATTGGTCGCTCGGCCTCGCCGGCTACCAGGATGCTTCGGCAGCGCTCAATATGGCTGACGCCGCTCCGGCAACCGCCAACAGCCGCCTCTGGGCCCGCGTCGCCAACATCCTCTACCAGATCCACGGAATGTATGACGGCGATGCCGCGCACCAGGCGATGGTCGCGCGCTACGCTTCGGCGAAGCTCACGCCGCTGCTCCGGCGGCTCGGCTGGGCCCCGCGGGCCGGCGAGGCGGCGAAGGACGCGATCCTGCGCGACGAGCTGATCGGTACGCTCGGGGCAATCCGCGATCCCGCCGTTGTGGCCGAGGCGAACCGGCGCTTCGCCAGCAACGACCCCTCGGTCACGTCCGGACCGCTGCGTGAGACGATCCTCAACGTGGTCGCGCTCAATGCCGACGCAGCGACCTGGGACAGGCTCCGCACCATGGCCCGCGCCGAGCGCAATCCACTGGCGCGCCAGCAGCTTTACCGGCTGCTGGGCGCTGCGCGCGATCCTGCGCTGGCGCAGCGTGCGCTCGACCTTGCGCTGACCGACGAGCCCGGCACGACCGTTTCGAGCGGCCTGATCTCGGCCGTCTCGGGCGGCCATCCGGACATGGCCTTCGATTACGCCCTCGCCCACCGCGAGGCCGTCGACCGGCTGGTCGATGCCTCGTCGCGCTCGCGCTATCTGGCCGGCCTCGGCTCGCGCTCGTCAGATCCGGCGATGGTCGACAAGCTCCGCCGCTATGCGGAGCAGCACATGACGCCGCAATCGCGCGCGCCGGCCGACCGGGCGATCGCCTCGATCCAGGACCGCCTGCGGGTGCGCCGCGATCGCCTTCCGGATATCACGCGGTGGCTCGAGGCGCGGCGGGGCTAACCTGCCCCGTCATTGCGAGCGAAGCGAAGCAATCCAGTGCCGCCACCGAGGCGCGCTGGATTGCGTCGTCCCCGGCTTGCGCAGGGTCCTCGCAATGACGATCAAGTGAAGGCGATCAGGTTCTACGCGACGGCGCGGATCGTCCGGCGGTAGAGCCAGGCGATCGCGCCGGCGAAGGCCAGCATGCCGATCAGCGACGCCCAGGTCTCGAAGTCCTCGCCAACGAACAGGTCGAGCGGCGCGTCGAGACCCGTGCCGCCGACGAGACCGGCATAGGCCACGCCGAACAGGCTCTCGCCGACGATCAGGCCGGTCGCGGCGAGCACGCCCATGCGCTTGGCGAATTCGGGCTCGCGTGCGCCGGCGGCCCAGCGCTCATAATAATGACCGATCAGCGCGCCGACCGGGACCAGCAGGGTCAACGACATCGGCAGATAGACGCCCATCCCGACCGCGAGCGGCGGCAGGCGCTTCTTGGTCGTGCGCGCCAGCACCTCGTCGACGACGATCGCGGCGACTCCGATCAGCGCGCCGTAGCCGATCAGGTCCCAGCGCAGGTCGCCGCCGAGCACGCCCTTGGCGAGCGAGGAGATCAAGGCCGCCTGCGGCGCCGCCAGGGCGTCCGGGCCCGCGCCCGGCGTCCCCTGGAAGCCCGGATTGGTGTTGAGAAGGTCGAGCACCGGCGCGATGACCAGCGAGCCGAAGACGACACCGATGACCAAAGCGACCTGCTGCTTCCAGGGCGTCGCGCCGACCAGCTGGCCGGTCTTCAGGTCCTGCAGATTGTCGTTGGAGATGGTCGCCACTGAAAAGACGATCGCGGTGGTGAACAAGGCGTAGGCGGCGAGCGCCTGGGTCCGCTCCGGATCGCCGCCATGGCCGTAGAGGACGACCAGCAGCAGGGCCGCGACCAGCACCGCCAGGATGCCGACGCCGGAGACCGGGCTGTTCGACGCGCCGATTAGGCCGGCCATATAGCCGCAAACCGCGGCGATGATCGCGCCGACGACCAGGATGTAGATCAGGGTGACACCGATGACGGCCACCGCGTCGGGCGCGATCGGCCCTCCGGCGATGAACAGCCAGCACAGGACCGCGATCGGGATCAGCGACAAGAGGATCGTGCCGCCGACCACGCCGATCGGAAGATCGCGCTCGGTAAGCTCGAGCACGCGGCCGCCGGCGCGCGCCTTGGACGCGGCCATGGCGGAGCGGATGCCGGCGAAGATCGGGCCGATGATCTTGAGCAAGGTCCAGACCGCGGCGACGCCGATCGTGCCGGCGCCGATGAAGCGCACCTGGTTGCGGAATACGTCGGTAACGCCGGCGGCGACATCGGCCCCGACTCCCTGAATCGACGTCAACAGGGGGACCAGCCCGGCCCAGGCGATCATCATGCCGACGAACATCGCGATCCCGACCGACAGGCCGACCAGGTGGCCGACCCCGATCAGGGCCATGGAGAGACTCGCCGAGGCGCCGCTTGCCGCGCCGCCGCCGAGGCGGAAGGCGGTCGCAACCTCGGCCGCCGCCAGCTTCGTCACGGTCAGCAGTGCGAACAAGGCCGAGACGATCGAGCCGGCGACGATGGTCGCGAGGCCCTTGGCATTCTCCTCGGCGCCTTCCGCCGAACCCGAGCCGACCCGCAGTACCTCGGCCGCGGCGAGGCCTTCGGGATAGGGCAAGTCCGATCCGGTCACCAAAGCGCGGCGCAGCGGGACCGAGAACATCACGCCGAGCGTTCCGCCGATCGCGCAGACGGCCGCGGTCGTCCAGTAAGGGAAGTGCTGCCACCAGCCGATCATGATCAGGCCCGGCAGCACGAAGATGATCGCCGCCAGCGTGCCCGCGGCCGAGGCGATCGTCTGGACGATGTTGTTCTCGAGGATGTTCGAATTGGAGACGAAGCGCAGCAGCGCCATCGAGATCACCGCCGCCGGGATCGAGGTGGCGAAGGTGATGCCGACCTTGAGCCCGAGATAGACGTTGGCCGCGGTGAACAGGAGGGTGATCACCCCGCCAAGGAGGATTCCACGCAGAGTCAGCTCGCGCAGCGGCATGGCCGCACTTTCCGGACTGGTGCTCATCTATCTTCCTCTGAACAGGCCGCCGAGAATGCCGCGGACGATCTGGCCCGCGATGCGGTTGACCGCCTGTCGCTGGACTGAACGGCCGAGTTGGCGGGTTACTTCCTCGGCAAAACTGGGATTGGCGCGGCGTTCGCGCTCGACGCGCGCCTGCTCTTTCGCCTGCGCCGCGGCCGCCTTTTCGGCATCCACACGCGCCTTCTCTGTGGCCGCGGCGGCACTCGCGGCGTCGGCACGCGCCTTCAGCACCTCGCCGGCGCTTTCGCGATCGACGGGCGTGTCGTATTTGCCCTCGACCGGCGAGGTGGAGCGCAAGATGGTCCGCTCCTGATTGCTGAGCGGCCCGAGGCGCGAGCGCGGCGGCTTGATCATGGTCCGCTCGACCGGCGTCGGCGCGCCGTCCGCCTGGAGCAGCGAGACCAGCGCCTCGCCGACCCTGAGCTCGGTGATCGCCGAAGCGACGTCGAGCGGCGGGTTCGGCCGGAACGTCTCGGCGGCGGCTTCGATCGCGCGCTGCTCGCGGGGCGTGAAGGCGTGCAGGGCATGCTGGATGCGGTTGCCGAGCTGCCCGCTGACGCTGTCGGGCACGTCGATCGGGTTCTGGGTGACGAAATAGACGCCGACGCCCTTCGAGCGGATCAGCCGCACGACCTGCTCGATCGTGTCCTTGAGCGCGTCGGGCGCGTCCTCGAACAGCAAATGCGCCTCGTCGAAGAAGAAGACGAGCTTCGGCTTCTCGGGATCGCCGACCTCGGGCAGATCCTCGAACAGTTCGGAAAGGAGCCAGAGCAAGAACGTCGCATAGAGCCGCGGGCTGGTCATCAGCCGGTCGGCGGCGAGGACGCTGACATAGCCTCGGCCGCTCTCGTCGCACCTGAGGAAGTCGGCGATGTCGAGCGCGGGCTCGCCGAAGAAATCCTCGCCGCCTTGCGCCTGGAGCTGGAGCAGCTGGCGCTGGATCGCGCCGACCGTGGCCCGCGTGACGTTGCCGTAGCGCGGGGCGAGGTCGGCCGCCGTTTCCGCACAATGGAGCAGCAGCGCCTGGAAATCCTCGAGGTCGAGCAGCAGCAGGCCCTCCTCGTCGGCGAGGCGGAAAGCGATGTTGAGGACGCCCTCCTGCACCTCGTTGAGTCCGAGCAGGCGGGCGAGCAGCAGCGGGCCCATCTCCGAGACCGTGGTGCGGATCGGGTGGCCCTTGGCGCCGAACAAATCCCAGAAGATCACCGGATTGTCGGCATAGGCATAGTCGGTCATGCCGAGCTCGGCGGCTCGCGCGACCAGCGCCTCGTGCATCGGCGCGGTCGGCGAGCCGGGCATGGCGAGGCCCGCCAGGTCGCCCTTCACGTCGGCGACGAAGACCGGGACGCCGGCCGCCGAGAAGCCCTCGGCGAGCCCTTGCAGGGTGACGGTCTTACCGGTGCCGGTGGCGCCGGCGATCAGGCCGTGGCGGTTGGCGCGGTTGAGGAGAAGGCTTTGGGGCCGGCCGCCACCGGCGCCGATGTAGATCGCATTTCCATCACCCACGCGCACACCACCCATGCTGCCCACCTTGCCGCCCTATTCCCGATGGGAACGGGCGGCAAGGGTAGGGTCAGCGGGCCGGCGTCGGGCGGGTCAGCTCGACCCCGATATAAGCGGGCGGATTGTTGCCGCGCTTCACCTGCAGGAGCACGGTGTTGCGTCCCGAGCGGCGGGCCGCGTCGACGATCGAGGCGGCCGCCTCGGGCGTCGGCGTCGCACTCTGGTTGATCGACAGGATGATGTCGCCGGTCTGCAGGCCCTTCTGGCCCGCGTCGCTGTTCGGATCGACCCGGCCGACGACCAGGCCGCGCACGTTGGCGTCGCGGATGTTGAGCTGGCGGGCCATCGCCGGAGTCAGAGTGGTCACGGCGAGGCCCAGGCTCTGCTGGGTCGAGCGCTGGCCGGTCGATTCCGGCTCCGCGGTCGGCTTGCCGCCGGCGCCCTCGTTGGTCGCCGCGGCATCGTCGTCGACTCCGTTGAGACGGGCGAGTTCCTCCTCGGTCGGCCGTTCGGCGACGGCGATGGTGACGGTGCGCCGCTGGCCGTGCCGGATCAGCTCGATCGGCACGCGCGAGCCGATCGGCTGCTGGGCGACGATGTAGGCGAGGGTCTGGTCCGGAGTCACCGGCTGCCCCGCGACGGTGACGACGACGTCGCCCGCCTCGATTCCGGCCCGGGCGGCCGGGCCGCCCGGCGTGACCGAGCGGATCAGCGTGCCGCGGTTGCGGTCGATGCCGAGCGCCGCTGCGACGCCCTCGTCCACTTCCTGCATGCCGACGCCGATATAGCCGCGCTGGACGCGCTGGCCGCGGCGCAGCGCCTCGACGACGGGGCGGATCTGCTCGGCCGGAATGCCGAAGCCGATGCCGACATTGCCGCCGGTGGGCGAGATCAAGGCGGTCGAGATGCCGATCACGTTGCCGTTGAGATCGAACATCGGGCCGCCGCTATTGCCCGAATTGATCGAGGCGTCGGTCTGGATGTAGCGGTCGTAGAGGCCGGCGCCGATGTTGCGGTGAAGCGCCGAGACGATGCCGGCCGTGACCGTTCCGCCGAGGCCGAACGGGTTGCCGATCGCCAGCACCCAGTCGCCCACGCGCACGCGGGTCGAATCGGCGAAACGGACGAACGGCAGCGGCCGCGCCGGCGTGACCTTGAGCACCGCGATGTCGGAGGCGGCGTCGCGTCCGACCACTTCGGCCTCATATTCCGTGCGGTCGGCCAGGGTGACGGTGATCTGTTCAACGACCGCATCCGCCCGGGCCGGAGCCACGACGTGGTTGTTGGTGACGATGTAGCCGTCGGCGGAGATGATGAAGCCGGAGCCGAGCGAGCCGCCGCGCTGGGTTACCGGACCCTCGTCCTGCTGCTGCTGGTTGGGCGCTTCGCCGCCGAAGCGGCGGAAGAATTCCTCGAAGCCCGGCGGCATCTGCCGGCGCTGGACGGTGACGCTCTGGCGGGTCGAGATGTTGACCACCGCCGGCTGCAGGCGCTCGGCGAGGTTGGCGAAGCTCATCGGCGCCCCGCCGGGAGCCGTGGCGGCGATCGCGCCTGGCTCGTTCTGCGCGGTCTGCGCGGTAACGGGGTTGAGGCTCAGGGTCGCGGCGGCGCCGCCGAGGAGAATGGCGCCTGTGATGCCATAGACATAACGCACGGTCTTGCTTCCTTCCTAAGTACCTTGCCGGCACCCTCCGGCCTGCTTGCCAAGCTATGTAGGGCGTCTGAACGGAGTTTGAATGCTGGGATACCCGCTTTTTATCGGGTGGTGCCCCTGAATTGCCGCAGATAGTCGTTGTTGGGCGACAGGATGATGCTCGAGCGCCCGCGCGGGCTTTCCGCCGTTCCGGGCGAGAGGAACGTGATCTGGTAGGACTGCATCGCCCGCCAGAAGTCGTAGAACGCCGGATCCTGGTTGAACGCGCCGGCGTAGGTCGCCGCCGCCTCGGCATCGGCCTCGGCGCGGATGATCTGCGCCTGCCGCTGCCCCTGGGCGCGGATGTTGCCCGCCTCCTGCTGGCGCGCGGTGCGCATCCGGTCGTAGGCGGAATCGAGCGTGGCGCCCTCGGGCAGATCGGCGCGCTTGATCCGGACGTCGACGATCTGCGCGCCATATTGCAGCGCGACCCGGTTCAGGGCCTGCTTGATATTCTCCATCATCTGGCCGCGCTCGGGGCTCAGCAAAGCGGCGAAGGGCCGCCGGCCGAGCTCGTTCCTGAGGGCCGAGCCGAGGATCGGCTGCAACTGCTCGCTGACCCGCTCCTGGGTCCGCGCCGACATGTACATGCGCAGCGGATCGACGATGCGGTAGCGGGCGAAGGCGTCGACCTGAAGGCGCAGCTGGTCGCTCGAAATGACCTGTTGGTTCTCCATCTCGAGTGACTGAATGCGCTTGTCGATCCACACGATCCGGTCGACGAACGGCATCCGGGCGGCGAGGCCTGCTCCGGTCTGGCCGAAATCCTCACCGGTCCGGTATTTGTTGAGCGTGCGCTGCGGCTGGCCGAAGCGGACAACCACCGCCTGGTCGGTCTCGCGCACGATCGCGAAGGTATTGGCGACGACGACCAGCAGGAGGATCGCCACGAGGACCAGCGCGATCGGGTTTCTCATCAGGCGGGTCATCGGGCCGGCGCTCCTTCGGCAGGGGCGGGCCGGGCGCCGCCGCGCGGCATCTCCGGTAGCGGAAGATAGGGCGTGACGCCGGGCGCCTCAATCACGGTCGTATCGACCTGGGAAAGGACCCGCTCCATCGTCTCGTAATAGAGGCGCCGCCGGGTGACCTCGGGCGCGAGGCGATACTGGGCGTAGATCTTCTCGAACTCGGCCGCGCTGCCCTCTGCGCGGGCGGTCTGCTGGAGCGCATAGGCGCGCGCCTGGTTGATCGCGCTCTGCGCCTGCTGCTGGGCCGCCGAAACGTCGAGGAACGCGTCGTTGACCGCGGCGGGCGGCACCGATTGGTTGATCAAGACGCTCGTGATCTGGATGCCCGAACCGTAATCGTCGAGCAGTTGCTGCATATTTTCCTGGACTCGCCGGCCGATCTCCGCCCGGCCCGATCCGATCGCGTCGTCGAGACTGACGCGGGCGAGCACCGCGCGCATCGCACTCTCGGCGACCTCCTGAACGGTCTGGTCCGGATTGGCGATCTGAAACTGATAACGCTCGGGGTTTTTGATGTTCCAACGCACGGTATAGGCGAGGTTCACGACATTCTGATCACCGGTAAGGATCAGGTTCTCGCGCTGGCCGTTGGGAATGGTCAGGTCGCGAATCTCCTCGACGTCGATCACCTCGACGCTGCTGATCGGCCAGGGGGCCGTGAACCCCAGACCGGGGCCGAGCGTGCGCGAATAATAGCCGAAGGTGGTGACGACTCCGCGCTCGCGCGAGTTGATCTGGTGGGTGGTCGTCCACAGCAGGAACAGCACGAGGAACGCCACCAACCCGTACAGCCAATAGGGCCGCCCGTCCCGCGGCAGGCCGCCGCCGAAGCGCTCGCGGCTCTTCCTCAGGAAGTCGTCGAACGGATTGGGGCCGCCGTCGCCGCCCGGCGCCGGCCGCCGCCGCCGCTGGCCCCAGGGATTGCGGCGCCCGCCGCCTTCGCCCGACCCGTCATCGTCGCCGCCGCCTGGCCCCCAAGGTCCGCCCCGATTGTCGCTGAGCGACGCCCCGTCCCGCGCGCCGCGGCCGAAAATTCGTATCATGGCCGGTCTTATAGGGACGGGCTTGGCGGAAAAACAGTGCCAAGCGGCGATCCTTTGCCTATCGGCGGCCGATGAGCGAAGAGCTTGGAAAACGGCTGGAGGCGATGGAGGGCGTCAGCGCGCGCCTGACGCTGGTCAAGGTCAAGGACAACGTCGCCACGGTGATGCTCGACGCGACCGGTCTCTCCGCAGCGGAGCGCGCCGAGTTGGAGCGCCGCGTGCGCGCCGCGGCCGAGGAGCTGCATTTGTCCGAGACCCGGGTGGCGATGACCGCGGACAAGGCGCAGCGCACCATCATCGCGATCGGCAGCGGCAAGGGCGGCGTCGGCAAGTCGACGGTCTCCGCCAATGTCGCCGTCGCTCTGGCGCGGCTGGGGCGCAAGGTTGGCCTGGTCGATGCCGACATTTACGGACCCTCGCAGCCGAGGATCATGGGCAATTCGAGCCGCCCCGAGCTGGCCGACCAGCAGATCGTGCCGGTGCGCGCGCACGGCATCAGGATGCTCTCCATCGGCCAGCTGATCGAACCGGGCACCGCGGTCGCCTGGCGCGGACCGATGACCGCGAGCGCGCTCTCCAACCTGATGGAGGGCGATTGGGGCGATTGCGAGATCCTCGTCGTCGATCTCCCGCCCGGCACCGGCGACGTCCAGATGACTCTGATCCAGAAGTGGAAGCCGGCAGGCGCGGTGATCGTCTCGACGCCGCAGGACCTGTCGCTGATGGACGCGGCCCGCGCGATCGACATGTTCCGCAAGATGGACGTCCCGGTCATCGGCATGGTCGAGAATATGGCGGGCTATCTTTGCCCCCATTGCGGCGAAGCCAGCGACCCGTTTGGCAGCGGCGGCGCGGAAGCGGCGGCGAAAACTATGGAAATCCCGTTCCTCGGCCGAATCCCGCTGCGTCTTGCGATCCGCGAGGCCTCCGACGCCGGGCGCCCGCCCGCGGCAGGCGATGGCGAGGAGGCGGAGATTTTCGAAGGCCTGGCCGTTAGGCTGCTCGAACAATTGGAAGGAGCCGGCAATGCCGCTTGAGCGCGACGAGGACATTTACGCGTTGCTCGCCGAAACGCGCACGATCGCGATGATCGGCGCGTCCGACAGGCCCGACCGGCCGAGCTACGGCGTCATGGCCTTCCTCCAGAGCCGCGGATACCGCGTCCTGCCGGTCAACCCGCAGATCACCGGCGAGCACATCCACGGCGAATATGTCTGGCGCGAGCTCGCCCAGATCGGCGAGCCGATCGACATGGTCGATATCTTCCGCCGCCCCCTGGCCGCCGGCGAGGCGGTCGACGAAGCCATCGCCGCGGGCGCGAAAGCGGTCTGGCTACAGATCGGGGTGATCAACGAGGAAGCGGCCGCCCGCGCCGAGGCCGCCGGCCTCAAGGTCGTGATGAACCGCTGCCCGAAGATCGAAATCCCGCGCCTCGGCGTTCCGAAAGTCAATTCAACGACTTGATCCCTCCCGAATCCTTGCCGAAAAGAGCGGCAGGCAACCGGGGGGCTGGGGATATGGAGGGGTTCAGGTTCGGCAGAGCGTGGTCGCTCGGATACGGGCTGGTCACGCGAAAGGCGCTGTTTCACGCGATACTGCTGATCGGCCTCGGTGTGATCGCACCGATGGCGCTGCAATATGCGTTTCTCGGCACATTGGTCGGATCAACCAATCCCGCGCTGATGGGTGCTGACGGTTTCGGCACGGGAGCGGCCTACGGGCTCGCATTCCTCGCGGCGATGGTGCTCGGCTATATCATGCAGACGGCGGGCTATTTCGGATCCTTGCGGATCGGCCTCGCGCGGGACTCATCGCTCGGCCGGGCGCTGCTCTTCGGCTTCCCCGTCTCGGTGATGGCGATCGTTATCGTCGCCGTTGCCATCTTCGTCGCCGCAGCCATTTTCGCCCAGTTGATGCAACAGCCCGGGCTGGCGCTCGTGCTCGGGATCCTGGCCGCGGCGCCGGTGATTCTCGCCTCGTCGCTCTTCTACACCCTGATGTCCGCGATGATCGCGGTCGGCATCGCTGCGCTCCTCCTGCTGATGATGGCGGTCGGCGCCGCGACCGGAAATGTCGGCATGGCGGCGACGATGGTCGGCGGCAGCGGCGCGGTCGCGGTCGCTCTGATCGGCTTGAGCCTGGTGTGGCTGTGGTTCGCCGCCCGGCTGAGCTGCACCGCCTCGATCATGGCCGAGCGCAAGAGCTTCAACCTCCTGGTCGCCATTCGCGAATCCTGGCAACTCACCTGGGAGGAGCAGTGGGGCATTTTGCGCTATCTGGCGCTTATCGGCCTCGGCCTGATCGTCATCCTCTTCGCGGGGATGATCTTGGTCGGCCTCGGCACCTACGCCACGCTTCATCTCGGCGCCGCGCCCCAGCAAGGGCCGGCGATCCTTGCCGGTCTTGGCCTGCTCATCGGCATCCCGATCGCTTATTTGGGGGTGATGGTCCCGGGCGGAATCTATCGATCGCTTTACACCGTCACGGACGACGCCGAGATCTTCGCTTAGCTGCCGAGACGCGTGGAGCCGCCGCCGGCAATCCGGATGGTGGCGCCGTCGAGCGAGTTCGCCGGCGTCAGCAGGCGCACCCGGCGATTGGCGAAATCGACCGAGACCCGCTCGAACAGCCCGAGCGCGTCCATGCCCAGCAGGATGGCGGGCCGGTCGAGCAGCTCGAGCGCCGCGAACGGATGCACGTCGGCGAAGGCGATTGGCAGGTTGACGATGTCCGCGCCGCCGATGCGGATGCGCCGTGCGAGCGTATATTCCGCGGTAAATTGCCCGCCGGTGACGCTGATCATCCGCACCTGCCCGGTCGGGCCCAGCCGGCTGCGGCGCTCGAGCGCGCGGCGCAGCGCTGTGTTGCCGACGGTGACCTGCGCGCCGGTATCGATGATCACGTAGACGCGCTCGCC
>Ga0190266_10000117_pt1 | contig 11693 bp, 9 predicted proteins | sample Popmic220T_FD_132448 | JGI IMG/M metagenome (GOLD analysis project Ga0190266, IMG submission 132448) | Populus adjacent soil microbial communities from riparian zone of Indian Creek, Utah, USA - 220 T | ecosystem: Environmental > Terrestrial > Soil > Riparian zone | place: USA: Utah | collected...
GGTCCGAGTCATGGTGACGTAGATTTCGTTCTCGCCGCCGCCCGAGATGAACGCCTTGGAGCCCGAAACCACATAATGGTCGCCGTCCCTCACCGCCTTGGTCTTCAGGGCGGCCGCGTCGGAGCCCGAGCCGGGCTCGGTCAGGCAATAGGAGCCGATCCGCTCCATCGTCACCATCGACGGGAGATACTTGTCCTTGACCGCCTGCGCGCCGAAGCGGTCGATCATCCAGCTCGCCATATTGTGGATCGAGATGAAGGCCGAGGTGGAGGGGCAGCCATAGGCCATCGCCTCCATGATCAACGCCGCCTCGAGCCGGCCGAGGCCGATGCCGCCGCTCTCCTCGGAGACGTAGATCGAGCCGAAGCCCAATTCGGCCGCCTGGCGGATCGTGTCGCGGGGGAAGATGTGCTTCTCGTCCCATTCCGCGGCGCGGGGCGTGATCGCATCGGCGGTGAATTGCTGCGCCATCTCCTGGATCTGGCGCTGCTCGTCGGTGAGGTCGAACTGGCTCATGCGGGCGCTCTAGCGCCGGGACGGGCGGGATTCCACTGCTCGTGGAGGATCAAGCGTGAAGCCCCTCGTCGGCCAGCGCAGCCTTGACCGCCGAGCGCTGGGCGAGGCGGGCGCGGTGGTCGCGAAGCGCCGGCCAGCGGTCGAGATCGAGGTGGAATACGCGCGCCCAGCCGAGGATGACGAAGAGATAGAGATCGGCGACCGTCAGCGTCTGGCCGGTAAGCCAGGGGCCGTTGCCGAGTTCCCGGTTGACGTAGTCGAGCCGGGCCGAGACCGATTCGATCGCATGGGAGCGCGGCTCGCCGGTCGGGTGGAAGAGCGGGGCGAAGCCCTTGTGCAACTCGGTCGCGATGAAGTTCAGCCATTCGAGCACGCGCCAGCGCGCCAGACTGCCGGCCGGCGGAAGGAAATGCGCCTCCGGGGCAAGGTCGGCGATGTACTGGAGGATGACCGCATTCTCGGTCAGCAGCGTGCCGTCGTCGAGTTCGAGCGCCGGGACCGCGCCCTTGGGGTTGATCGCGGTGAAGTCCTCGCCGGTCTCCAGCCGCTTGGTCTTGAGATCGACCCTCACCGCCTCGAACGGCAGTCCGGTTTCGATCAGCAGGATGTGCGGGGCCTGCGAGCAGGCGCCGGGGGTGTAATAGAGCTTCATTGCACAACCTGCCTCCGACGCTCTCTTGTATCTGTCCCCGCCTCCCGCGGGCCGGCGCCTAGCCCAGCTTCCCGATCACGTCGCCGAACAACGCTTCGTCGCTGGGCAGCTCCTTGGGCACCGGCAGAGGCTTGGAGACCCAGGTCTCGTTGATCAGGTCGCGCCAGTTGATGTTGTTGCTGGTGCCGGTGCCGCCCCACGAGCCGCAGCCGAGCGAGAAGGTCTGGCGCATGCCGTTCCAGAGGTTGCCGCTGTTCGAGGCGGCCTGGGGCTGGTTGACCATCACCCGGCAGGTGCGGGTGGCTTCGGCGAGCTTGGTGATGTTGGCGTCCGAGCGCGAATAGATGCCGCAGCTGTGGCCTTGGCCCTGATAGGCCTGGATCCTGTTGGTCATCGCGATCGCGTCGTCGATGTCCTTCACGCGGTAGAGCGTCATCGTGACGGTGAGCTTCTCACCGGAGAAGGGGTAGTCCGGGCCGGTGCCGGTCTCGGGCACGATGAAGAACTTCGTGCCTTCGGGAATCTCGAAGCCGGCCATGGCGGCGATCGTCTCGGGCGGCTGGGCGACGATCTTCGCGTTGAGCGTACCGTCGATCCAGAGCACCGCCTGGAGCTTCGCCTTCTGCGAGGCGTCGAGGACGAGGCCGCCTTTTTCCTGAAGCTTGGCCAGCATCTCGTCGTGGATCGCATCGACCAGAAGGACGCTGTTGTCCGACGAGCAGGAGGCGGCCTGATCGAGCGTCTTCGAGATGTGGATCTTCTCGGCGGCGGCGTCGAGGTCGGCGGTCTCGTCGACCGTGATGACGGCATTGCCGGCGCCGACGCCGAGCGCAGGCGTGCCGCTCGCATAGGCGGCCTTCACCATCGGCGCGCCGCCGGTGGCGAGAATGCGGTCGCACTGGCGCATCAGCTCGTTGGTCTTCTCGAGCGTCGGAGTCTCGATCGCGATGACGAGGTCGGCGGGGGCGCCCATCTTGACCAGGGCCGCGCGCATCTTGTCGACGACCAGCTTGTTGGTGAGCTTGGCGCGAGGATGCGGGGCGATGATGATGGCGTTGCGGCCCTTGACCGCGTTGATCGCCTTGATCACCGGGGTCGCCTCGGGATTGGTCGAAGGCGAGAGCGCGCCGATCACGCCGACCGGCTTGGCGAAGACGACGATCTCGCGCTCGGGATATTCGGCGATCACGCCGACCGACTTATCATCCAATATGTCCATCAAGGCGGCGCGGGTCTTGCGGAAGATCTTGAGATATTTGCCGTCGTAATTGCCGAGCTGGGTTTCCTCGAACGTGTGGCGGGCGATCTCCTCGGCGGTGCCGGGCCTCGCTACTGACCAGACCATGGCGCGGATCAGTTCGTCGACCCGCTCCTGCGACGCATGCTCGATCTCGGCCTGCGCCTTCCGCGCCCGCGCGACCAGGCCGGCGATCTCGGCGGCGGCCTCGGCCTGCTCGTCATTGGCGACAATCGGTTCGTGCTTGCCCATGTTCAAATACACTCCTGACTCGCGGCGACCCCTAGCCAAGGCAGGGGGGAAATGCCAGTGGAGCCTCATGAAACTGGGTAGCTTGAAGCAGGGCCGCGACGGGCGGCTGGTGGTGGTCTCGGGCGATCTCGCCTGGTGCGCGGACGCGACGCATCTCGCGCCGACGCTGCAGGCAGCGCTCGACGACTGGGAGCGGATCGCGCCGCAGCTCCAGCTGCTCGCCACCGATCTCGAACATGGGGTGATCCCGCGCGACCGCTTTCACGAGCGGGCCGCCGACGCGCCGCTGCCGCGCGCCTATCAGTGGGCGGATGGTTCGGCCTATGTGAACCATGTCGAGCTGGTGAGGAAGGCGCGCGGGGCGGAGATGCCCGAAAGCTTCTGGACCGATCCCTTGATGTATCAGGGCGCTTCGGACGAGATGCTGGGCGCGCGCGACCCGATTCCGCTCGCCGACGAGGCCTGGGGCTGCGACCTCGAGGCGGAGATCGTGGTGGTGGTGGACGACGTTCCGCAGGGCGTTTCGCGCGACGCGGCGCTCGAGCACATCAAGCTGGTCGGCCTCGTCAACGACGTTTCGCTGCGCAACCTCATCCCCGCCGAGCTCGGCAAGGGCTTCGGCTTCCTCCAGTCCAAACCGGCCTCGGCGCTGTCGCCTGTGTTCGTGACCCCCGACGCGCTGGGCGAGGCGTGGCAAGAGGGCAAGCTGCACGGCGTGCTCAGGGTCGACCTCAACAGCCAGCCCTTCGGCCGCGCCGATGCAGGGGAGGACATGACGTTCGACTTCGGCACCCTGGTCGCGCATCTCGCTAAGACGCGCAATTTGGGCGCGGGGACGATCATCGGCTCTGGCACCGTCTCCAACAAGGATGCGGGCGGCGGGCCGGGCAAGCCCGTCGACCGTGGCGGCAAGGGCTATTCCTGCCTCGCCGAGCTGCGCACGGTCGAGACGATCCTCGACGGCTCGGCGGCGACGCCCTTCCTCAAGGCCGGCGACACGGTCCGGATCTGGATGGAGGACGGCGAGGGCCATTCGATCTTCGGCGCGATCGAGCAGGTGGTGACCGCCGCCTGAGCGGGTTGACGACGCTGTGTTAGATTAATAACACAGTCGGCAACCAATGGGAGGGGCATCAATGAATTTTGCGTCCAAGGGAGCGGTCGTGCTCGCCGCCTGCACCGCGCTGGCCGCCGCGCCGGCTTTTGCCGCGCCGGCGGATTTCCGCCAGCGGGTGGACGCCGAGATCGCCGCCGATTGGCCCGCCGACGGGCCCGGCGCGGCGGTGATCGTCACCGACCACGGAGCGACAATCTATTCCGGGGCGCGCGGGCTCGCCGACGTCGCGGCACGAACGCCGATCACGCCGCGCACCGTGTTCCGGATCGGCTCGATCACCAAGCAGTTCACCGCGTCGGTGATCCTGCAGTTCGCCGCCGAGGGCAAGCTCTCGCTCGATGACCCGCTCTCGCGCTTTCTGCCCGATTATCCCCAGCCGGGCGCGAGCGCGACCGTGCGCCAGCTGCTCAACCACACCAGCGGAATCCAGCCCTATACCGGCATTCCCGGCTTCATGGTCGAGGCCAATACCAACCGGCCCTACACGACCGACGAGCTGATCGCCGTGTTCCGCGACCAGCCCGCTTTGTATCGCCCGGGCGAGCGCTACCAGTACAACAATAGCGGCTATGTGTTGCTCGGGGCGATCATCGAGCGGGTGACTGGCCGGCCCTGGCACGAGGCGATCGAGCAGAGGATCGCGCGCCCGCTGGGGCTGACGACGATCCGCTACGGCGTTGGCGAGGTGGAGATGCCGCTGATGGCGCACGGCTATTCGGCGGGCCCCGACGGCGTCCGCCCCGCCAATCGCATCCATATGAGCGTCCCGCATGCGGCCGGCGCCTTGCTCGGCTCGGTCGAGGACCTCGCCCGCTGGGGCCAGGCGCTCCACCACGGCCGGGTGGTCGGCGCGGAGGATTATGCGCGGATGATCGCGCGCACGGCATTGCCCGACGGAAGCACGGTGCCCTACGGGTTCGGCCTCTCCAACGCGACGGTGCGCGGCCGGCGGGCGATCGAGCATACCGGCGGGATCTTCGGCTTTTCCACCGACAGCATCTATTTTCCGGACCAAGATCTCTACATCGCCGTCTTCACCAACTCGGACGCGCCGGCGACTCCGCCGAGCCTGGCGCTGCGCCGGATCGCCGCGCTCGCGCTCGGCGACCCCTATCCGACGCTGAATGCGGTGCCGCTCGATGCCGCCGCGGTCGAGCCGTTCCTCGGCGTCTACGCGCTGCCCGACGGCGCCGAGCGGCGCTTCTTCATGCGGGACGGCAAGCTCTACACGCGGCGGACCGGCGCAGCCGACCTCGAGGTCTTTCCCGCCGGCGACAACCGCTTCTTCTACGGGCCCGACAATCTGACCTGGTTCCGCGTCGTCCGCGACGCATCGGGCACGGCGGCGATCGAGATGTACCAGGAGGGGGAGGCCCCGGCCGTGCGCGCGCTGCGCACCGGCCCGGTCCCGCCCGAGGCGCCGACAGCGGCGGTGCCGCGCGAGACGCTGGCCAGCTATGTCGGGCGCTATGCGTCGCCGCGAGGGCCGATCCTGGTCGCGTGGGGCGAGAACGGGACGCTGACCGTCCAGCCCGCCAACCAGATCGCGCGGGCGCTCAGGGCGACGAGCGCGACCGAGTTCGCGATCGAGGGCGTCGACGCCCGCGTCGTCTTCCAGGTGGAGGGCGGAGCGGTCACCCGGCTCGTCATCCACCAGGGAAGCCAAGAGATGGTCGCGACCCGCGAGGCGGCGGCGCCAGGTTCGTGAGCTATTCGGCGACGTAGCGCCAGGGCGCGTCGGTACGGTCGCGCCGCCAGACGGTGAAGAAGGGAATGCTCGCCGGGCGGCCTTCGGGGACCGGACCATTGGCGCGGATGATGCCGATCGAGACTCCGAGATCGCCCGAGGAGGCGGCGTAGCTGCGCTCGGTGCGCCAGTTGAGCGGGCTCGTCGTCTGGCCTTCGGGGAAGTGGGCGGTGATCGCGTCGAGACCGATCGCAATGGCCGCGCCTTCGGACATGTTCATCGCATCCTGGCGGCCGAACTCGCGAAAGGCGGCGCGCAGGCCGATTTGCTGGGCGCGGTCGGAAAAGGCCTGCTCGGCGGCGGCGAGACTGGCCTGATGGCGCGGGATCGCGCGCGGATTGGGCCGGACGGAGCGCGCAGGGAGGGACGGGGCGATCATGGCGGTCGAAACCGCGCCCGGCGGGCGCGGAACCTGGCGGTAGGCAACCACCCGCCAGCCCTCGGCCCGGCGCACCCAATAAGCGAGATATTTGCGGTTGCGCCGGTCGTCGGGGCCGGCGGTGACGTCGAGATAGCCGAAGGTGAAGCCCTGCGTGCCGTCGGCGGAGATGCCGCCGCGCACCGGTGCCCAGGAGACCGCGCCCTCACGGAAGGACGGGCTGGCGCGATAGACTTCGAGCACCGCGTCGCGGCCGACGAGGAGACCGCGGCCGGGGAGGGGCACGACGACATCGGCGTCGAACATCGCGGCGAAAGCGTCCGCGATGGCCGGCGCCCGCGCGGCGGCGGCGGCGAAGGCGCGGTCGGCGGCGAGCAGTTCTTCGACGTCGGCGCCCCGCTCCCGGGCCAGAGCGGGCGCCGACAGGAAGACGAGCGCGGCGAGCGCGGCGAGGAACAGTCGGATCATCGGGACACCCCTTTTGCGAACGTGGAGCAGGGGTGCTGCGTCGGAACGCCTCGCGCACCCGCCGTTCGACGAAGGCGGGCCCGGGCTTCGATCAACGCCGCGGCCCTTGCCATGCGCGGGCCAAACGGTTCATCCACGGGCTCATGAAAAAGCTGCTCATCCTCGCCGCGCTAGCGGCCGCGCCCGCCCTATCCCAGTCCCGCCATTCCGCTCCACCCCCGCCGCCGCCGCTCCGTGCGCTCGCCGACGAGGTATCGGAGGCCAATCTGCGCGCCACGGTCGAGCGGCTGGTCGCGTTCGGTACGCGGCATACGCTGTCCGTGCGCGACAATCCCACCCGGGGGATCGGCGCGGCGCTGAACTGGACCGAGGCGCGGTTCCGCGAATATTCGCGCGCCTGCGGTGGTTGCCTGGAGATCGTTCGGCCCTCGGATACGGTCACTAACCGGCGAATTCCGACGCCGACCCTGGTCGAGGACGTGGTTGCAATCCAGCGCGGGACGACCGATCCCAACCGGGTGATCATCATCACCGGCCATATCGACAGCCGGGTCACCGACCCGATGAACGCGACCTCGGACGCGCCGGGGGCGAATGACGACGGGTCCGGCACCTCGGCCGTGATCGAGGCGGCGCGGGTGCTCTCGCGCTACCGCTTTCCGGCGACGATCGTCTACGGCGTGCTCTCGGGCGAGGAGCAGGGGCTGAACGGCGGCAAGATCCTCGCCGACTACGCCCGCGCGCAGGGCTGGCAGGTCGAGGCCAACCTCAACAACGACATCGTCGGCAATTCATGCAGCTCGGACGGGGTGTGCGACGACGCCCATGTCCGCGTCTTCTCCGAAGGCCCGCGCTGGCAGGGGCACGAGGATCTTGCGGCGCGGCAGCGCAGCATGGGCGGCGAGAACGACGCGCCGGGACGCAACCTCTCGCGCTTTCTCGACGGGCTGGCCGACGATCTCAGCCTCGGCCTCGACGTGCGGCAAATCTGGCGCAACGACCGCTTCGGCCGCGGCGGCGACCATACCGAGTTCCTCAATGCGGGCTTCCCGGCAGTGCGCTTCTCGGTCGCGATCGAGAATTACAACTGGCAGCACCAGGATTTGAGGACCGAGAACGGGATCGTCTACGGCGACACGATCGACCGGATGGATTTTCCCTATCTGCGCCGGGTTACGCAGCTCAACGTCGCGGCGCTGGCCGCTTTGGCGCGGGCGCCGATGCCGCCGGAGCCGCAGGTCGAAGGAGCGGTCGGCACCGACACCAAGCTAAGGTGGCGGGTCGTCGAGGGTGCTGAGGCTTATATCGTACGGTGGCGGCGCACTGACTCCGGGCAATGGGAGCATAGCCGACGCGTAAACATGCATGACAGAGTGGTCGTGACAGGCTGCCACCTTCCCCGCGGGCCCTGTTTGGACAGCATCGGCCAGGTCGAGGAGGCGTTGGCTGGCATCCGCGTCGACGACTGGGTGTTCGGCGTCTCCTCGGTGGCGCCGGACGGGTCGGAGAGCCCGGTCGCGTCGGCGGTGCCGGGCGGGGCGTTCCGGCCCTACACGCCGCCGCCCCCGCCGGCCGGCAATTGAGTATGCCGTCATTGCGAGCGGAGCGCGGCAATCCAGGAACCATTGCTTATCCGGATTGCTTCGTTGCTGCGCTCCTCGCAATGACGGATTGAGATGGCACGCAAACCGAAACAGCAGGGCCTCCCCGGCCGCCAGCAGATCCTCGATTTCATCGCCTCGTCGGACGCACCGGCGGGCAAGCGCGAGATCGCCAAGGCGTTCGGGCTCAAGGGCAATGAGAAGATCGCGCTCAAGGCGCTGCTGCGCGACATGGGCGACGAGGGGCTGATCGACGCCGGGCCGGGCCGCGCGTTCCACAAGATGGGCGGGGTCCCGAAGGTGACCGCGCTGCGGGTCGTCGACATCGACGATAGCGGGCGCGTCTGGGCGGTGCCCGAGCGATGGGAGGCGGACGGGCCGCCGCCGCGCCTTCGGGTGATGGAGCGCAAGGGGCGCGGCGCCGCGGCGCTCGGCGCCGGCGACCGGATCCTGGCGCGGAACGAAGAGGGGCGCGACGGCTGGATCGCGCATCCAATGAAGAAATTGCTGAAGGGCAGCGAGCTCGTCCTCGGCGTCGTTCACAAGGAAGGCGAAGGGCACTGGCTGAAGCCGGTCGAGAAGAAGGAGCGGCGCGAGCTGCCGATCTCCGATTTGGGTGAGGCGCAGGTCGGCGACCTGGTGTTGGCCGAGAAGGTTGGGCGGCCGCCCAGGCTCACCGCGCGGGTCGACACGATCCTCGGCGATCCGTTCGCGCCGCGCAGCTTCAGCCTGATCGCGATCCACAAGCACGGCATCCCGCACGAATTCCCGGACGGGGTGATCGAGGAGGCGGAGCGGGTCGCAATGCTCGATCTGGGCCAGCGCGAGGACCTGACCCACGTTCCGATCGTCGCGATCGACCCGGCCGATGCGCGCGACCATGACGACGCGGTGTGGGCGGCTCCAGACGACGACCCGGCCAATGCCGGGGGCTGGAAGGCGATCGTGGCGATCGCCGACGTCAGCTTCTACGTCCGGCCCGGCTCGGCGCTCGACAAGGAGGCGCGCAAGCGCGGCAACAGCGTCTATTTCCCCGACCGCGTGGTGCCGATGCTGCCGGAGATTCTCTCGGCGGAAGTATGCTCGCTGAAGCAGGGCGAGGACCGGGCGGCGCTCGCCTGCCATTTGCAGGTGGCGAAGGACGGGACGCTCAAATCCTGGCGGTTCAGCCGGGCGCGGGTGCGGATCGCGGCCAATATCGCTTATGAGGACGCGCAGGCGGCGATCGACACGGACGCGCCGGTGGAGGTTGCTTCCTCGCCCTGCTCGATGCCGGAGATCGAAGGCGGGATACTCGACCATCTCCGGCCGCTCTGGGATTGCTGGCGGGCGCTCTACGCGGCGCGGGTCAAGCGCGCCCCGCTCGAGCTCGATCTGCCTGAGCGTCGGGTGATGCTCGATGAGAAAGGACGGATCCTGTCGGTCGCCCCGCGCGAGCGGCTCGACGCGCACAAGCTGATCGAGGATTATATGATCGCCGCCAACGTCGCCGCGGCCAAGGCGCTCGAGGCCAAGAAGATGGGCGTCATGTACCGCGTCCACGAGCCGCCGAGCCGCGAGAAGCTGGTCGCGCTGAGGGATTATCTCAAGACCTTCGGGGTGGAGTTCGCGCTCGGCCAGGTGGTGCGGCCGGGGACATTCAACCATATCATCGAGCGGATCGGCGAAGCGGAGTTCAGGCCCCAGATCATGGAGCAGATCCTGCGCACCCAGACGCAAGCCTATTACGGGCCGCAGAATCACGGCCATTTCGGGCTGGCGCTCGGCTCCTACGCCCATTTCACCTCGCCGATCCGGCGCTATGCCGATCTCGTCGTCCACCGCGCTTTGGTGCGCGCCTACAAGCTCGGCGAAGGGGGGCTGACCGACGAGGAGGCGGCGTCGATGGACGTGATCGGCGAGCTGATCTCGAACCTCGAGCGCCGCGCGATGGTCGCCGAGCGCGAGACGATGGACCGCTACGTCGCCGCCTATCTCTCCGAGCAGGTCGGCGCTCTGGTCAAATGCCGGATCACCGGCGTGCAGCCGTTCGGCTTCTTCGCCACGGTCGAGGAGCTGGGCGGCGACGGGTTGGTGCCGGCGGCGACGCTGGGCCGGGAATATTTCCGCTACGACGAGGCGAGCCAGTCGCTGATCGGCGACGAAAGCGGCGAGACCTATGCGCTCGGCCGGCGCCTCGTCCTGCGCCTCGCCGAGGCCGATCCGGTCAGCGGCGGCCTGCGCTTCGAGCTGCCGGACGCGCCGCGCGGCGCCGGGCGGACGCCAAGGCCGCGTGACGAGCGCGGCGGCCGCCGCGGGCGTCCGAGCAACATCCGGCACCAGGGGCGACGGCGCTAGCTTCGGAAGCGGAACCGAATGCGGCGCCGGCGTTTTTGCAGTGCCATGCGCGCTTCCTCGTCGTTCAAGGGTTTCGGCTATGTCGTCTCCTCGGTCAGCGTGCTGCTGCTCGGGATCGTCTCGTGGAAGAGCGCTTCGGAGCAGCCTTGGCTCTTCGCCTGCCTGGTCGGCGGGATGATCGCCTCGGTGCTCGGAATGACTTTGTGCTGGATCTCGCACCGCGTCGAGCAGCGCGACAAGGACCGCATAGAGGCCAAGGCCGAGTCAGGCTGAGCGGGCCGGGACGGAACGCGCGGCACGCCGGCGCGTAGGACCCACATGACCCGCTACAAGATCGCGATCGTCGTCGGCAGCCTGAGGCGCGACTCCATCAACCGCAAGGTGGCGCGCTCGCTCTGCGCCATGGCCGGCGACCGGCTCGACTGCGACATCGTCGAGATCGGCGATTTGCCGCTCTACAATCAGGATTACGACGCGGGCGAGCAGCCGGCGACCTATACGCGCTTCCGTGCGGCGATCGGCGCGGCGGACGGCGTGCTGTTCGTCACGCCCGAGTATAATCGCGGCGTGCCGGGCGTGCTCAAGAACGCGATCGACGTCGGCTCGCGGCCCTATGGCGCCAGCGTCTGGAACCAGAAGCCGGCGGCGATCGTCAGCGCATCGCCCGGCGGCATCGGCGGGTTCGGCGCCAACCATCAGCTCAGGCAGGCCTGCGTGTTCTTGAACATGCCGGTGATGCAGCATCCCGAGGCCTATCTCGGGCACGTCAAGGACGACAGCTTCGACGAAAGCGGGTGCCTGAAGGAGGGACCGCTCAAGGAGCTGGTGCTGGGGCTCGCCAAGGCGTTCGGCGACTGGGTGCACCTGATCCACCAGGCCCGGGCGCTGCTCGCGGCGAAATAAGATCATACCCTCTCCCATGGGGAGAGGGCAGGGTGAGGGGTTACCGAGTTCGCGAGTTTCCCCAGTCGCCCGAACCCCTCACCCCATCCCTCTCGCCATGGGAGAGGGGGCTTAGAGCTTCGGCAGCGTCACCCCGCGCTGGCCCATATATTTGCCGGCGCGGTCGGCGTAGCTGGTCTCGCAAGGTTCGTTGCCCTTGAGGAACAGGAACTGGCAGGCGCCCTCGTTGGCGTAGACCTTGGCCGGCAGGGGCGTGGTGTTCGAGAATTCGAGGGTGACATGGCCCTCCCAGCCGGGCTCGAGCGGGGTCACGTTGACGATGATCCCGCAGCGCGCATAGGTCGATTTGCCGAGGCAGATGACGAGCACGTCGCGCGGCACCCGGAAATATTCGACCGTCCGCGCCAGCGCGAAGCTGTTGGGCGGAATGATGCAGCAGTCGGTCTTGCGGTCGACGAAGCTGTTGGCCTTGAAGTCCTTGGGA
>Ga0190266_10000118_pt1 | contig 11641 bp, 23 predicted proteins | sample Popmic220T_FD_132448 | JGI IMG/M metagenome (GOLD analysis project Ga0190266, IMG submission 132448) | Populus adjacent soil microbial communities from riparian zone of Indian Creek, Utah, USA - 220 T | ecosystem: Environmental > Terrestrial > Soil > Riparian zone | place: USA: Utah | collected...
CCAGGGTGGGCCAACTCGTGGCAAGCGCCCCTCCATAATTTGGGCAAGCAGCCTTTCCACCCATTGGCGGGGGGTGCTTGCCCAATTCGGGGAGGGCTCCCTCCATTTTTTGGGGCACCCCGTAGTTAGAACTAAGTATACCACAGTTCATCGAAGAAGGATACACTCAATTTGTGAGTATCATGGTGTCGATTCCTTAACCTTGGTTAGGATATAGATGACATACTTTTCCCAGTTTTGATAGCATAGATTACATACTTCTGTGTTATACTTACTTTGTAAGGAAAATTAAATAACAACCTAATAAAAAACAACTTCACAAATCACACCGTTATCTTAATTAGAAAGGAGGTGATACATATGGACCAGATTTCGAAAATTCTGAAGTCTGACGTTTCCAAGTCTGAGAAGATGCGACTTCTCAACAAGGCCGGCGTCAGTCGGTGGAATATCTCGAAGTTGATGGATGTTAAGTACCAGTTCGTACGAAACGTCCTCGAACGCGAGATTTCGAAGAACTCCAAGGGGTAGGAGTAATTCGAGAAATGTAATAACCTGGAGAGGTAACGGTCCTCCAGGTTATTACTTTCGCTCTTTTTCAAATGAATTTACGTCAAATTCAATGAATTACAACTAATTCAATTACATTTATGTTAATTCAGTGAATTTGACGTAAATTCAGTGAATTACAGCTAATTCACTGAATTACCGGTAATGTCGTGAATTACCGGCTTAGGCACTACGCAAGGCGCCTTGCCATGCAAGGGGTTTCCCTGAGTAACCTGTTACCCGGTTAAGCCATATTTTGGGGACCCCCTCCCCGACCCATGGACTACAGACCGCCATGCGTCGGGGACCACGGGACCGCGGGCGCTCGGGCGCTCGGTTCGGGGTTTAGGACCGCTGGAGGTCCTGACTGTGGGCCGGGGCCCGCTCCGGGCGCTGTGGTCGGCCCGAAATTGGTCTCCCCCTCGTACCGCATTGCGTGACCATATAGGACCTACATTATAATATAGGTATGAGAACACACAACCACCCCACCACAATGGTACGGGGGAAAGTGTTCCATGGTACGGAGGTTCTGGGAACCATGAGTGAGACCAAGCAGTCCCCGGTCAAGGTGTCCCCGGTCACGGCGATCCTGAACGCGGTCGCGTCCGGGAACATGGCCAAGTCCGAGGCCATCCGTCAGCTCCGAGACCTCGGGGTGTCCCGTTGGGACACGTCCAAGGTCCTCGGGATCAAGTACCAGTTCGTCCGTAACGTCCTGGTTCGGGACGCTGAGGTCACGGCCAAGCGGGCCGCTAAGGCCTCGTCCGAGACCAAGTAGTCCCGGGGATCCGGGGTCGGGGATCGAAAGGTCCCCGGCCCCACCCCCGACCAACAGAAAAGGTCAGTATCACAGTCCGGAGTCATAAGGGCGGGGTTCGAATCCCCGACCGAAGTGAGTATGGGCAGGGAACCCGTCAGGATCCCCGGGGATCCGGTAGGTACATGGGATCCCTTATGACTCCGGTCTGCGATCCTGAACGCCAGGTCGCGGCCCAACCCCAAGTCGGGGCCGGGAAAGGAACCAGGGAAGGACGGTACGGACAATGTCGGACAAGGATATGGTCCCCGTGGTCGAGCCCAAGACGGACAAGGACGAAACCTGGGACCTCCCGGAGAAGGTCCCGTTCCTGGCCTGGGGCGAGTCCGTTCAGCGGGCCGAGAACATTCGTTCCGGCGCTATCGATCCTCAGTCTTTGGTCGGATCGAAGATCCTGATCGGGTCGATGAGGATCGGGAGTCGGGCTGGACAGGTTCGGGGGTTCATGGCCGCGGTCGTCGACCTCGGGGATCACAAGGTCCTCCTGATCGAGCTCCGGGGTGGTGGTTACGAGGCCGTCAGGTTCGATGACCTCGACACGGTGTGGCCCCTGTAGGCCCCACAAGGACCCGTCCGCCACGGGTCTGCGGACCACACGCCCGCTGTGGTCCAAGGACCTCGCGGACGCGGTCCGCTCGCCCATGGACTACCGGGCCGGTTATCCCCTCGGACGCCATTGCTGGACCACATATGACCTACTATATAATTAGGTTAGCGGGGAAAAGGCACCCCGACTCCAGGACGAAAGGAGGTGATGACGATGGTAATGAGGACAAGGACAACGACACCGACCGCGACGGCGGTCAAGCCCGGGTACTGGAACCACTTGGTCGAGTACCTGGAGACCGCGGATCATGAGCAGGCCTACCCGTCCATGAGCGATGCCCTGTGGGCGGACTTCATGGTCTACCTCCAGGTCGTAGACCCGGAGCTGGTCGAGGTCTGCACGTGGTGCGAGCCCAAGGCCACACTGCTCCTGGTCGGGGAGTGGCGCCGGCACATGGTACGATACCATGGGGCAGAGATCGGGAACCGGACGCGGTTCTAGGTCCAGGTACGGGATCACGGACGTAAAGGACGTCCGTGGTCCAATCGACCATGGCGGGCACGCCCACAGAGGACCGCCAGGGGCATGCGGACCAAGTCTTCCCCTCGTACCCACTTGCTGTACCACAGGACTACTGTTTTATAATTATGGTATGGAACAAACACCCCCTTACCACGGAGGTACGGAACCAACCATGGTCTGCACAGTTCAGGGACACGCTGCCCACCAGTGTCAGGTGGTTCGGACTTATTCCGAGATCCCCGGAATGCGGGCAGCGGGAACGCTGTACGAGTGCCCGACCGGGAATTATAGGTTCCTGGTCGTGGTGGGCGGGGGAACAATGCGGTACAAGAGGCCGCGGTTCGGTTGGCGGGACTGACCTAAAGGATCAGGGGCCGAAAGGTCCCTGGTCCAATCGACCATGGCAGGCCCACGCGACTCCGGACCGCCAGGCGCAGCGGGACCACGTCCGGATCCCGTACGTACTTACGGTCTTAGTGCCGGTGGGGCGGATCCGCCCAATGACCTTCTTCCTCGTGCGCCCTACCAGGACAGTGCAGGCCGTACGACCCGACTCCGCATATGAACGACGCCCCACAGGCCTTACACCGACGGTGGTTCTCACGACCCGCGTCCAATTGGGTCTGCCCACAACTCCCGCACCGGATCTCGGCGCCCCACTTCCCTTGGTAATACTCCGTAACCCGTTGTTCCATGTTCCCTCTTCCTTGTGCGGTGGTTGTTTCCCTCTGACTCTATAATTATACCGCAGGTCATATGTGGTACAGCAAGGTGGTAGGAGGATCGCACGCCATGGTCGATGGGACCGCGATCCTCGTACACCGTTGATAGACCCCATATGACCTAATATATAATTATGTCAGAGGGAGAAGAGACCCTCACCAAGGAGGTACGGCAGTGGGAATGGGTCGAGTGGGCGGGGAGGAGCAGGCGGCAGTGTTCAAGCTCCTGAACCTCGTCCGGAAGACGGTCGAGTCCGCGGCCTCGTGGAACGAGGAAGGCGGTTCGGTCGAGGATCAGGCCATCGTGCGGCACGAGTGTGCCAAGGCCGCGTTCGCGCTCCAGCTCATCCGTCAGGGTCGTGCACAGGAAGTGGTCGAGACCTGGGAATCCGGCACGTTCCACGTCCTGTTCCAGGCACAGCACAACTGCACCCGGGACGACAAGATCGCGTTCCCGATCTAGTCCGCAGGATCAGGGAGCTTAGGCTCCCTGGTCCGCTCGCCCATGGGGTTACGCCCACGGAGGACGGCCATGGGCAATCGACCACGGATCGAGGACCTTTCCCCTCGTACCATATTGATTGACCACCGGGGACTTACATTATAATTAGGTTAGAGGGAAAAAAGACCCTCAGTCAGGAGGTACGGCGATGCCCCAGGTCAAGCTGATCAAGGTCACCAGGCACCAGTTGGTAACGCTCACGATCCCGGACGACGAGGTCGGACTGTATCGGGAGCGCGACCTCGAGGACTTCGCGGTCCAGGCCGCCCTGAAGTCCGACGTCGGGGACTTCAGTGGGCCGGTGGCCGCGGTCGAGGACTACGTGGGTCCCCCGGAATACCGTCCGGAACTCACGTACCAGGTCTCGGAACCGCAGTTCCGGATCAAGGCCGCGGTCCCAATGCGTCCCAGTACTCGAGGCCTCGCGGTCTAGGGGCCGGGACACAAAGAGAGGGTCAGGGAACTTAGGTTCCCTGACCTCTTTGTGTTTCCTTGGTTACACCGCTACCACGCAACCCAGGACAAGGGGGACCATGATCCTCAACCACTGGCCTCTCCATGGTTGGGGGGACCTGGTCTGGTCTTGGGACCGATGGCGGTCCTGACCGCGGTCTCGGGCGCTCGGGCGCGCTCGGGTGCCGGGTTCGCGGTCGTGCGAGCCTCCGACCGCGTTGATTGACCACCGGACTTGTGTTTTATAATTATGGTATGGAACACAACAACCACCCAACCAAAATGGTACGGGGTAAAGTGTTCCTGAACAAGGAGTGTGGGTCGTGAACAAGACCCCGAAGTCCAAGTCCCCGGTCACCGTGATCACGGAGGCCGTGGCCGCTGGTACGATGGCCAAGTCCGAGGCCATTCGTCAGTTGGCCGCCCTGGGCGTGAGTCGGTGGGACACGTCCAAGGTCCTGGGGATCCGTTACCAGTTCGTGCGCAACGTCCTGGTTCGGGAGTCGGACAAGGTCGCACGTCAGGCCTCGAAGGCCGCGGACATCGTGCCGGTCACCCGGATCGAGTCCGAGCCCGAGGTTCCGACCGAGGGCTAGTTCCGGTAAGGGGGCAGGGTCATTGATCCTGCCCCCGAACCCCAAGGTCAGGAGGACCCAGCCCATGAACAAGACCCCGGAACACAAGTCCCCAATGATCAGGCACGGGAACGGGGTCGTGTCCTTCTTCCCGTGGTTCCGACGGGTCCACGAGGGCCTCGGTAAGCCCCCGGCGACCAAGAGGGCACATGCCCGCTGGGTCGGCTGACTTGCGCCCTTGGTCGCACCGCCCATGGGTTGCGGACCTTGGATCGTGACGCCGGTCATGGACAAGGCCCCCGAAGGACCGCAAGGACCAAAAGGACCGCACCCCATGGTTAAGCCCACCTGCCCCAGGACAGCGGTCGCGGTTGCCCCCTCGTACCATCTTGACGGTCCCCTGTGGTCCTATGTTATAATATATTCATGGTAACAAAAAGACTCCAGGTAACTGAACCAGGATCAAGTTACCATGGTACGGAGGTACGGGCCGTGAACAATAACCTACGGCCGGGACAGTCGATCGGGAACAGGAACCCGAACCAAGTGATCCGGTCGGCACCGGACACAGGAACCGGGTACCGGGTTCCGGGAACGCGGTACAGTCCGGGCCTGGTGATCCCGACGATCGTCCGGAGTACGTCACGGGACGGCGCGGACTGGCGCATTACCACGGACGGCAGTGGGCCGTTCGTCCGGAACATGAGCGTACCGTCGGATCACGGTACGTACCGTGAGTACCTGGACGAGGAAGTCGGGCCTCACGTCCGGGGAGTCGGAATCGGGTCGGCGTCCTACGGCCGCCCGCGATCCGGACGACCGAGCAAGGTCCGGAAGTAGATCCGGACAAGGACAGGAGGTACGGACGCTGAACCGGGTCGGCAACCCAGGTACAGGACGACAGACCGCAGACTTTGGTACGGAGACCAGAACCCAATGACCAACGAGACCACGCCCACGCCCTACGTCACCGAACCCCGGAAGCTGTCCCTGAACGAGCTCCTGAGCGGACTCGAGATCCGGGACGCGGCCACGATCGTGTGTCAGGACTCGTACGACGAGCCCGAGGTCACTTACCAGATCATGGCCGAGGCCATGGACGGAACCGAGGCCGGTGAGGTCATCGGGATCACGATCCAGGTGTCCGCGGAACTGTACCGGCGCCTCGTCCTGGACTACCCGAACGACGGCCGCCCGAAGACCGCAGCCCAGATCCAGGTCATGGAACGGATCGCGATGATCGATTCCGGGTCCGGGGACTAGGAACCAAAGCGGTCGCGGGCAGGCCCCACTGAGTCGGTCCGCGACCGCAGATCACGGTCAGAAACCCATGGTCAGGAGGACCACACCATGAGCGAGTCAGAAGTCAGGACCATCAAGGACTGGGGCGTGGACGTCGGGGTCGCGGAGACCAAGGACGGACGGGTCCTGCACGAGATGAACGGGGAACTCGGAATCGCGGACGCGTGCTGGGCCTCGGGAATCGGAATGGGTCAGGAAGACGCTCAGTACGACTTCGCGACCAAGGACGAGGCCAATGAGGCCGCGAGCCGGATCCGGGCGTGGCTCCTCAACCACGACTACACGATCTGGACCCCGGACGGTGACTTCTGGGACCCGACCGAGGGCGCGGTTGTGTCCGTGTACCGGAACGGGGAGCCGGACGAGGACACCGGAACGTACACGGACTTCGACGTCCTCGTGATCCCGATGTCCGACTTCATGCCCGAGGTGCCGCCCACGAAGACCGACGCCTAGTAAGGACGGAGGGCTGGTCCGCCATGGTCTAGCGGACCAGCGCCTCCCCTCGTACACCGTTGATGGACCACACGGGACTTACGTTATAATTGTGTTAGAGGGGAAAAGAACCCCTCACCACGGAGGTACGGTTCAGTGAACAAGGTCTTCGAGATCACGGTTCGGCACAAGGTCGAGATCCAGGGGGTCGAGGACATCGATCCCGGGGATCTCACCGCGGTCGCGATGTCCGCGGCCATCGCGTCCTGGGGCGGGAACCACAGGGGTGAGGGCCTGGACGATGAGTTCGTCCTCGGGGACGCGGTTCGGATCGCAGTCGACAACCTGGGTGCGGAGTCCCCGTACTTCATGGTCGAGGACGTCACGGACCTGAGCGGGGTCGTGAACAACGACATCGCGGTCAGCGAGGGCGGGATCGCGCCTGAGCCGGACGGCCCCTTCCCCCAGGTCGACAACCGCGACCAGGGTGAGACCTGGATCTGGGTCGGCCCCACGACCCACGTCGAGGTCGGACGGGGGATGGCACGTCAGATCCTCGAGTCCTACGTCCAGGACTAGGACGACACCACTTGGGGCCTGGTAAGGACGCAGGTTCTTACCAGGCTCCGCAACCCATGTCAAGGGGGACCAGCCCATGATCCTGCTCCTGATCAAGCTCCTGACCATGCTCGCGCTCCAGGCGACCCCGACGGCGCCCCAGGAGTTCATCGACACGGTCATGAGGTGCGACCGCCCGGTGTTCCGTCCTCAGGACTTCATCGGGTGCATGTCCGTGTACAACGGGCCAGACACCAACGCCCGGGGTGAGGTCTACTTCGCGGGCGTGACCTTCAACCACGGTGTTCCGGAATTGATCAGCGGCCCGTAACCGCTGCCCTGTGGGGTTCTGCCCCCACATCCTGTCCTGGGGATCCGTACCTCCCCAGGGCAGGTTGTGGGCGCAAAACATAGGCCCAGAAAGGACGGAGGGCACCAAGATGGCCCAGAACGACAGACTACCCGCCCGGAAGGCGGCACACCAGGTCTTGTTGGACCACCCCAAGGAGGCCGCCAAGGCCCGTAAGGAACTGGACTACTTCCAGGTCCAGCAGGGCGTGTTCATGACGCGGACGGAGAAGGAACTCCTGACCGCCTTTGCGGTCCTGCGCACGGAACAGGAGTATCGCTGACGTGATCCCACCTACGTTCCCTCATCACGCCCGTCGGGGGACCGATGGAGTGCCACATGAGGGACCGCAGGCGGGCTCAAGTGAGCTCGGTAATGGCCAAACCTAGGAGGTGAGCAATGCACGACTGATTGTCCAGGTCCCTTATGCCCTAGCTTGGTCCGACACCCTGGCTAGGGCAGCCCTCCACGGTCGCACGGACCAATGTCCGGAACCCCATGGGCAAAGGGACCACGGGCGGAACGCCCCAGAAGGACCTGGGGTGCGGGTCGCGCCCAAAATTGATTCCGGTGACGAGGAGATCCTCGTACACCGTTGATGGACACCCGCTGACCTGCTATATAATTATGGTAGAGGGAAAAGAGCACCGGGGAAAAAGAAACCTCGGGCCAAGAACCTCGGAAGGAGAACCAGGAACAATGGGAACCTCGCCCAGCACCACGGAGACCGTCAAGGTCACGAAGCCGATCCAGCGGATCGTGGACGCCGTCGCGTCCAAGGACATCAGCAAGTCGGAGGGCATCCGCCGGCTCGCCGCCCTCGACCTGAAGGCCGGGCCGATCGGGAAGCTCCTCGGGATCCGCTACCAGTTCGCCCGGAACGTCCTGGTCCGCCAGGAGAACGTGGCCACCGCCCGTGCCGCCCGTGCGGCCACGGCCGAGGTCGCGACCCCGGAGCCCGAGACCCCGGAGACCCCGGAGTCCGACGAGGACGTCGAGGCCGACGAGGCCGAGACGGCCGAGAGCGAGTCCTAGCTCGGGGCTCCCTCCCCACTTCCCGCGCCGGGCAGGGAACCGAAAGGTTCCCTGCTCACGCCTAAGCCCGCCAGGGCAAGGACGACCCCGTACCCGTCCTTCCTTCGGTGGGCTCAGGCGTGGGCAGAAGTACTGCGCACAGTACGGTTCAGTACAACGGAAAGGAGCGTGGTGGTGGTAACCACCAATACCCATTACGAGGACGGAACGCCCGTTGTCGCCCCTGAAGGACAGCTGACGCCGATCCAGGAAGGGTTCCTCGGGACGAACATGTTCCTCGGTGAGCAGGTGCCGGACTACTTCCACGTCCTGAACGAGTACGTCGAGGAGGCGTACCACCAGGGCGATCCGCTGCCGGACACGTTCGAGGGCTTCCTCCGGGACTTCCGGCTCTATGTCCAGTCCGCGTACCCCGCGCTGCTCCCGGAACTCGGTGAGCACGGGAAGGACGTCTGCGCCCTGTGCGGGTTCGACCTGACGGGCAGGTCGGAGTACGACAACACCGTGGTCGCGCACGACAACCTGTGCTGCGGTACGCCCGGTGAGGACTGTCCATACAGCAGTCCCAACTCCTTCCCCTGCGCCGTCCATGCGTACGGGCTGGAAGTGATGCGTCCCACCATTCACGGACAGGAGGGCTGAGAGCCATGGGCAAGCCGACCATCGTCGAGCCCTCAAACATGGTTCGTACGGGGGGTACGTACGACTACGAACTGCCCATCATTACCCACCCGTCCGGGGAGGGCGAGGACGACGTTGCCTTCGTCCTGTCCAAGTTCGACCGGGTCGCAATCGTGGCCGCGATCGGACAGGCGCACGACTCGATCGCGGAGCACCTTCCCAACGGACGCAAGGGAATGATCTGGAACATGATCGAGTCGGTCGTGCTGGTCCAGGAAGAGATCCTGAAGCGGCTCAAGGACCCGGCAGTGTGTCCTGCCCGGTTCTGTAGTTCGCACGGCGACCACAAGGTCTGCGCCGAAGTTCACTCGTACGGGCACACCTGCCACTTCAGGCCTGAGGAGGACTAAGATCATGGACATCAAGACCACCAACGTCGTTCGTCGGGTCCTGAAGGAGCACCGTCCCATCCCGCAGGAGGGCGTGGACCGTAACCCCGACGGATCCCTCCCCATCCTCTGCACCTGCGGTGAGGGCGGTCAGTCCCACTGGGGCGACGGGATGCCCTATACCGCATGGTTGGATCACGTCCAGGTCCAGCTCCTGGACACAGAGGTCGGCTGACCCGACAAAGCAACCCATGTCAAGGAGGACCACCGTCATGCCCCAAGAGGACAGCGACCTGGAACTGAGGACATATGAGGTGTCCTTGATCCACAGGGTCACGATCCAGGTTCCCAAGGACATCGACCGAGGCAGAGCAGAGGCCCTGGCCATCGGAGGTGCCTACCAATCCCAGGGCGGCGACCACTGGGGAGCCTTGGTTATCGGGCCCGCAGATGACCCCGTCGAAGGACTGGACTGGGAAGTCTTCCCCGACGACATGGCACCCGACAAGGACGGCCTCCTGTTCTACCCGTACGTGGCCACGGAGTCCACCGAGGTCGTGGAGCGGGACGAGGACGTCTTCGCAGGACACGTGGACTGGTTCCACACCGGACAGGAGGTCGACGACTGATGGACGCGGCTATCAAGGAACCGCTTCTGGCCAACAGACCGCAGGATCGACGCCTGGTCATCAGCCTCACGGTCGAGGAGGCCACGCGTCTGCGGACCATGGCCGAGGACATGATCCAGCTGGGGAACGACCAGATCGCGGCCATCTACACCCTCTTCGGGGCCGGTAAGGACCTCGCCGAACCGGAGTTCCCGGCCCTAGTTGGGCTCCGGCTCCTCCGCCTCCGGTATGACATCATGATCGCCGGGGATCTCCTCAAGGTCATGCCCAAGTAGACACCGTGTCAGCACCTCACGTTCTCGGACTAGATCCGGGACCACGTGGGGGTGCTGGAGCGGGAGCCGAACTTGGCGCCCCGAATGGAACCCGAGTTACCGGAAGGAGGTAAAGGACGATGCCCATGAGCCAGGGGGAACTTGAGCGTAAGGCGGCGGTCATTCGACGCCAGGTCAGGAACTCCAGGGCGAGACGGACCACGGGCAGGTGGCCCAAGGTCGACCGGTGTACGGTGTGCTGGATGCCCGGCCCGCCGTCGCGATTCGATGCATCGGGGCGTTGCCCGGAATGCATTCCCTGAGTCCGGCCCCCGGTCCTCCTCGCGCCCAGAGGACATAGGTGCGCATGTGCGCCGACGACCATCTTGATTACCCCTTGTGGTCCTGTTGTATAATATAAGTATGGAACAACAACACCCGCGACGGGAACTAGACCAGAAAGGAGCGGGGTGGCTGGGAACACTAAGGGACTTCGGCTCGAGGATCTACCGCCCGACGTTCTGGCTCGGATGTCCGAGGAGGAACGACGCCTCGATGCACGCCAAAGGGTGGAGCGAGCCTGGGGAACGCGGCTCGTTGGGAAGGTCAATGGTCTCGACAAGTGGTTGAGACGACGGATCACGGCAAAGACCTCCGTTCCAGGACTGTGGTTGATTACCACAGGAATGCTCATGGTCTGGATCACCGTGAAGGCGATCCAGGTCTTCAGTTGGAGCCTCGGGAAGGGGATCTGGTTGATCCTCGCCCTGAAGCACTTCAGGGAACGAAAGGCAGAGAACCAGTGGCGGAAGCAGGAAGAGCGACTCATGTACAGGGAGGAGCTGGAGCGTGAACGACGGCGGACAGCCAGGGCAAGGCGGACCGGACAGGTCCCCTTCCGAGTTCGGAGCAAGTAGCCCCGACCTCCTGACGATCGGGAAGGAGTTCATGGATTGGTACGGCGTGCCGGAGAAGGACATGGGCTTGCTCCTTGGGGGATTCCTGTGGTACTTGGAGCGCCACACGGACACATTCGACCCGGTGATGATCCAGATGGCGCGGGACGCCAAGTCGGGAGCCGGAAAAGGAACCCCCTACGCCGACGGGCCGCTCCCAAATCCTGGGTCTCATGACAGAGGGCGCCAAGAGTCCCGCACACACCTGCGCAGCTCCCGGAGCGGTTCCCAGAACCCGAAGCTGGGCTCGCCGACGGTTCCGCCAGCGGTCGAACCACTGTCCAGCCGTTACACCCTCGGCGTAGGCCAGGTAAAAGACCTAGTACAGGCCTTTCTGGGTCTTACCGCCCCCACCCCCGAAGAGAGGTAGGACAGCCATGGAACAGCCTACGTGGCCGAAGCCGAAGGCACGGCTCGTCCGGG
>Ga0190266_10000119_pt1 | contig 11413 bp, 16 predicted proteins | sample Popmic220T_FD_132448 | JGI IMG/M metagenome (GOLD analysis project Ga0190266, IMG submission 132448) | Populus adjacent soil microbial communities from riparian zone of Indian Creek, Utah, USA - 220 T | ecosystem: Environmental > Terrestrial > Soil > Riparian zone | place: USA: Utah | collected...
GCCGAGCACGGTGAGGTCGATATGGCCGCCGCGGATCATCGCGAAGCTGTCGGATGAGGAGAAATAGGACGAGGAGGGAAGCTCGCTGATCGTCTGCTTGCCGGCGTTGATCAGGTCCGCGTCGACCTCGTCGTCATAAGGGAACGGCCCGATGCCGAGCATGCCGTTCTCGGATTGGAGAGTCACTTCCATCCCGGCCGGAATGTTGTTGGCGACCAGCGTCGGAATGCCGATGCCGAGATTGACGTAATAGCCGTCGCGCAGCTCCTTCGCGGCCCGCGCGGCCATCTGATTGCGGTCCCAGGGCATCAATATCTCCCGTCCAAATACTCGACCGTCATGCCGCAGATAAGGTGAAGGCCACCTGGAGCGGTAGCGTCGATGCCGCCCCAACCCTGTGCGGGCGGGCTGTCCGCGGCCGCGGCCTGGAGCGCGCCGAGTATCTCGTTCCCCATCGCGCGCACGATCGAAATTGTATCGGAAGCCCGGAGCGCGGCAACCACCCGGGACGAATAGGCGTCGGTCACGGCGGGATCCATGAAGCGCCGCGGCTCGGTGAACAAAGCCTGTTGCGGAACCACCGACAGGACGGCGGAGCGATAGGCGGCCTTCCACGCCAGGAGGTGACGGTCGAACGCGCCGCGCCACGCCTGGCGATAGGCGACGCAGGCGCGCTCACGTCCGAGCGCGGCAAAGGCGTTGCGCGTGACCTCATGCCGATCGAGCGGTCCGCTCAACATGCCCTTGAGCTGGAACGTCGGATAGAAGATCCGGTCTATCGCCTGCTCGACGGTCTCGGCCGCCGGCGGAGCGGGCGCCGCCTGAGCAGCCAGCAGCAGGGCAAGGAGCGCGCTCTGGCTCATGCCGCCTCCCTCTCGCGTACGGTTCGGAACTCGATCTTCTTGTCGTAGGGCGCGCCCAGGACCATCCGCTTCACGTAGATGCTCGGCAGGTGAATCGAGTCCGGCTCGAGGCTTCCGACCGGCACGATCTCCTCGACCTCCGCGACGCAGATCTTGCCCGAGGTTGCCGCGGGCTGGTTGAAGTTGCGGGCGGTCTTGCGGAAGACGAGGTTGCCCGCCTCGTCCGCCTTCCAGCCTTTCACGATCGAAAGATCGGCGCGAATGCCGCGCTCGAGGATGTAGGTCTCCCCGTCGAACTCCTTGTGCTCCTTGCCCTCGGCGACCTGGGTGCCGACGCCGGTCTTGGTGTAGAAGCCTGGAATGCCCGCGCCGCCGGCGCGCATCCGCTCGGCGAGCGTTCCCTGCGGACAGAACTCGACCTCGAGCTCCCCGGCCAGATACTGCCGCTCGAACTCCTTGTTCTCGCCCACATAGGAGGAGATCATCTTCTTCACCTGCCGCGTGCGCAGCAGCTTGCCGAGGCCCTCATTGTCGATCCCGGCATTGTTGGAGGCGATGGTGAGGTCCTTGACGCCCGAGGCCTGGATCGCGTCGATCAGCCGCTCCGGGATGCCGCACAGACCGAAGCCCCCGGCGCAGATCGTCATGCCGTCGAACAGCAACCCGTCGAGCGCGGCGGCGGCATCCGGGTAGATTTTCTTCATGCGCGAGGCTCCCTTGGACGAGAGCGCGATAGTCGCGCCGCGCGCGTCAGGTCAACCGGCCCGGGTCTTAACGCGGGGGAAACTGCGCGGCGTTATGAAGGGGCGCCCGCGCATCAGGAAAAACGCCCTTGCTCCACATGCCCGACCGGCCCGAGCCGGCGCTCGCCACGCCGTTCCGGATCAATCCCGAGCTCGATCTCGCCGCGATCCGCCGCGCCTATGAAACGGAGGGCCGGGTGCGGATCTACGGCCTGCTCGCCGACGGCGCCGTCCAGCTCCACGAGCATCTCACCGCCCGGCGCGACTGGATCTACCTGATCAACAACGGCCCGGACGTGCTCGAGATAGACCCTGCCGAGCGGGCGCGCCTCGGCAAGCGCCGCTGGGCGGCGCTCGAACAAGAAGCGCACCTGCGCGTGCGCGACGCCTTCCAGTACCGTTACCAGGCCCTGCGCGTGCCGACGCCCGAGGAAATGGCCGCGCTCGACGATCCGCTGACCGATTTCGCCCGCTTCATGCAGAGTCCGGAGATGCTCGACTTCCTGCGCGCGGCGACCGGCCATGAGGCGCTGAGCTTCACCGACGGCCAGGCCACCGCCTACGGAGCCGGGGACTTCCTCACCGGCCACGACGACGACGTCGAAGGCAAGGACCGGCTCGCCGCCTATGTGTTCGGGCTGACGCCCTATTGGCGGCTCGAATATGGCGGTCTGCTGCTGTTCCACGGCGCGCACGACCGCACCGCCGCGGGCAACGTGCCGCGCTTCAACACGCTCGATCTGTTCTCGGTGCCGCAGCAGCACAGCGTGTCGCTCGTCACCCCCGCCGCGCCGCACCGCCGCTTCGCGGTGACCGGCTGGCTGCGGAGCGGCTCGCGCTAACCAATTAACGGATTTCCGCCCTCCTGTCCCTCGCCGGGACGGCCGATTTTTCACAGTTGTCCGAGCCGCTGGAGCCTGTCACGCACCCCTCACACCAGCCCGGGTCGGCTGATGAACGAGGGGGCCCCGCCCCGAGCACAGGAGACATCGAAATGCGCGATCTTCACGATTTTGAGCTTTCGCAGGTCAGCGGCGCGGGCTGCTCGCCCTGCCCGCCCAGCAAGACCAAGAACAACAACGGCTACGGCAACGGCGCCGAGTCCGGCCCGGCGCCGGGCAATTCGGGCGCGCACAACCCGCAGCTGACCACCCAGAATTCGGGTCCCAAGGGTCCCCGTTAAGGCTCCACGGGCCAAGGTGGAGAGCCCCGGCGGCCGCGAGGCCCCGGGGCTTTTTGCTGCCTAGCCCTTGAGCTTCGCCAGCACGCCCTGGAGCTGCATGGCGTTGGACATGTCGCCCTCGACCTTGAGCTTGCCCTGCATGAAGGCGGTCATGCCGTCGAGCCTGCCGGCGGCGAGGTCCTCCCAGTCGCTCCAGTCGACCTTGATCGTCGTGTCGGCAGCGCCGTCTTCCTCGGTCACCGCATTGGCAACGCCGTCGAGCATGACCACGCCCGGATCGCCGAAGTCGAGCTTGACGCGCTTGCCGGGGACGAAAGCCCTGGCCTCGTTGAGCCGCGTGGCCATCTCGCTCTTGGTCATGATCTCTGCTCTCCGTTGGACGATTGCGACTCCCTGACTTTCGCCGCCGCGCCCGTCAAGCCGCCTCCTTCCCTCCCCGCCCCAAGCCCGCTAGTCGGGCGGGCATGGACGCCGCCGAAGCCATCCACGAAAAGCTCGTCGCCAGGCTGAAAAGCGGGCGGCTGCCGCGGCGCCTCGTCGGCGTGCAGCCGGACGAAGTCGGCCTTTCGCGCGATGCGATGGTCGAGCTGCTGTACAGCCAGATGACCAGCCGCCAGATGGACCGGCTGTCGCGCAGATTGCAGGCGCGCGGCGAGGGCTTCTATACGATCGGCAGCTCGGGCCACGAGAACAACGCCGCGGTGGCCGAAGCCTTCCGCCTCGGCGACATGGCCTTCCTCCACTATCGATCCAACGCCTTCCAGATCCACCGCGCCAAGACGCTGCCGGGGCAGACGCCGTGCTGGGACATGCTGCTGAGCTTCGCCGCCTCGGCCGAGGACCCGATCTCGGGCGGGCGGCACAAGGTGATCGGATCGAAGCCGCTCAACATCCCGCCGCAGACCAGCACGATCGCCTCGCACCTTCCCAAGGCGGTCGGCGCGGCGTTCAGCATCGGTATCGCGCGGACTCTGAAGCTCGAGGAGACGGTGCTGGCGCGGGATTCGATCGTGCTGTGCAGCTTCGGCGATGCGTCGGCCAACCATTCGACCGCGCAAGGCGCGTTCAACACCGCGGCATGGGCGGCCTATCAGGGCTCCCCAATGCCGCTTGTCTTCCTCTGCGAGGACAACGGCATCGGCATTTCGACGCGAACACCGCGCGGCTGGATCGCGGCCACCTTCCAGGACCGCGAGTCGCTGAAATACATTCATTGCAGCGGCCTCGACATGGTCGACGCCTATCGCGGCGCGGAGGCCGCCGCCCGCCATGCGCGGACCGAGCGCAGGCCCGTCTTCCTCCACATGGATTGCGTGCGGCTCTACGGCCATGCCGGATCGGACATGCAGAGCGCGTACATGCCAAAGGCGCAGATCGAGGCCGACGAGGAGCGCGATCCTTTGCTCTACAGCGCCGCCTTGCTGGTCGAGCAGGGCATTCTTTCCGAAGAGCAGATCCTCGAAATCTACAACGAGACGGAAGCGACGCTCGCGCGGGTTGCCGAGCAGGCGATCACTCGGCCGAAAATCACCACCAGCGCCGCGGTGATCGACAGCCTGGTCCCGCCCAAGCGCGAGCTGCCGCCGGCCAACACGCCCTCGGACGAAGACCGCAATGCGCTCTTCGCCCGCGACTCGGCGATGATGGACAAGCCGCAGCATATGGCGCGGCTGCTGTCCTGGGCGCTCGCCGATCTGATGCTCGCCCACAAGAACGTCATCGTCGCCGGCGAGGATGTCGGGCCCAAAGGCGGAGTCTACAACGTCACCGCCAAGCTGCACGAACGGTTCGGCTCGGCGCGGGTGATCAACACCCTGCTCGACGAGCAGTCGATCCTCGGCCTCGGCATCGGCGCGGCGCATAACGGCTTGCTGCCGATCACCGAGATTCAGTTTCTCGCTTACGTCCACAATGCCGAGGACCAGCTGCGCGGCGAGGCGGCGACGCTCAGCTTCTTCTCTGACGGCCAGTACACCAATCCGATGATCGTCCGCATCGCTGGGCTCGGCTACCAGAAGGGCTTCGGCGGCCATTTCCACAATGACAACAGCCTCGCCATCTTCCGCGACATTCCGGGCCTGATCCTCGCCGTCCCCAGCAATGGCGCCGACGCGGTCGAGATGCTGCGGGAATGCGCGCGCCTGGCGCGTGAGGAGCAGCGCGTGATCGTCTTCCTCGAGCCGATCGCGCTCTACATGACCCGCGACCTGCACGAAGAAGGCGACGGCCTGTGGACCGCGCCCTACGCGGCGCCCGGCGACGCGAAGCCGATCCGGCTCGGCGATCTCGGAGTCCAAGGCGATGGCACCGATCTCGCCATCGTCACCTACGGCAACGGCTATTACCTTTCGCGCCAGGCGGAGAAGATCCTCGCCGTGCAGCACAAGCTGAAGCTTCGCGTCATCGACCTGCGCTGGCTCGCGCCGCTGAACGAGGACGGCCTGATCGCGGCGACCGAGGGATGCAAGCGCGTGCTGATCGTCGACGAGTGCCGCATGACGGGTTCGCAAAGCGAGGCGCTGATGGCCCTGTTCGCCGAGCGCGCGCCGGACACGCCCTGCGCGCGGATCACCGCGGAGGACAGCTTCATCCCGCTCGGTCGGGCAGCGACCCTGACCCTGCCGAGCCGCGATTCGATTGTCGCCGCGGCGCTGGAGCTTGCCCGTGGTTGAGAAGCTCTCGGCGCTCGTCGTCTGCCCGGGCCGCGGCACCTACGGCAAAAGCGAACTCGGCTATCTGAAGCGCTTCCACGCCGACAAGGCGGAGCTGATCGACTCCTTCGACCAGCTGCGCGCCAGGCGCGGCCAGCCGGCTATCTCGGAACTCGACGGCGCCGAACGCTACAGCCCCGCCCTGCACACACGCGGCGACATCGCATCGCCGTTGATCTTCTCCGCTTCCTACGCCGATTTCCTGGCCATCGACCGCGAGCGTTTCTCCGTCACCGCGGTGACGGGTAACTCGATGGGCTGGTATACGGCGCTCGCTGTCGGCGGCGCGGCGAGCGCCGAACGCGGCTTCGAGATCGTCGATGCGATGGGCGAGAACAGCCAGGCGGGCGAGCCGGGCGGGCAAGTGCTGCTGACCCTGATCGACGAGGATTGGCGCCCGCTGCCCGGCCTGCGCGAGCAGGTCCTAGCCTTGGTCGAGCGCGTTGACGGGCTCTACGTCTCGATCGAGCTCGGCGGCATGATGGTGCTCGCCGGCTCCGAGAAAGCGCTCGAAACTCTGCTCGCCGAAGCCCCGCCGACTCCGGCGCGCGATCCGCTGCGACTGGTCAATCACGGCCCATTCCATACGCCGTTGATGAGAGGCTCGTCAGAGCGCGCGCTCGATCTGCCCGCCGGCTGGATCGGCGGGCCCATTGTCCCGATGATCGATGGCCGCGGTCATATCTGGCGGCCGTACGCGAGCAACGCCGAAGCGTTGCGGCGTTACACCTTCGCCGACCAGATTCTGCAACCCTACGACTTCACCCGGGCCATGCAGGTGGCGGTGAAGGAATATGCACCCGATCGCATCATCCTGCTCGGCCCGGGCGACACGCTCGGCGGCGCGATCGCCCAGGCGCTGATCGCGATCGAATGGCGCGGGCTTCGCTCGAAGTCCGATTTCCAGGAAGCACAGACGTCCGACGCCCCGATTCTGCTCAGCATGGGCCGCGAGGATCAGCGCGCGCTGGTTGCCCGATCCCGGTAGAATCGCCGCCCCGGGGCTTCGCGGACAATTAAGCCAGGTCCTGCAATGAGGCATGCGGGGAGGATTCACCGATGCATGTCGCGCGGGAGCCGCGCCGCAAGGTCTTGATCCGCGCGCGTATGCGTACCGACGGCCTGCCGATGGACGTCTGCATCCGCGACGTTTCGTCGCGCGGGCTGCTCGTTCAGGCCAGCGCTCCGCCGCCGCGCGGGACCTATGTCGAGATCGACTGCGGCCGCTGCCTGCTCGTCGCTCGCGTGATCTGGCGCAAGGACCGCCGCTTCGGCCTCGAGAGCCGCGAACGCATCAATGTGCGCGCGCTCGCCGGTGGAGGCTCGGCGGAGCCGGCCGGGCCGGGGGCGGCCCGGCGGCCGGCGCGGGCCAGCGCGGGCCGCGTGGAGGCCAGTCGCTATCTGGCCGGAACGATGGAATTCGCACTGATCGCCGTCTTTGCGCTGGCTTTGGTCGCCGCGCTCGGTGCAACCGCGTTTGAGACGCTTTCGCGCCCGTTCGCAAACGTTTCCTCAACCCTCGAACGCTGAGCGGTTCAGCCGCGCTCGCCGGCACGCCTGGCACGCGTGGTGAGCCGGACCGGCCGCTGCTCGCAATTGTCGGTCACCTCCGCGGTGCAGGGCGGGAGATCGTTCGACGCGGTCGCCCCGGCGCCGCCGGGAGTCGGATCCGCGGCCTGAGGGGCCATCTCGATCCGATTGGCAGCCATATTGTCCCGCGTGCGCACGCCGCGCTCGTAGAGCTGGATGCAATGATCGGTCACCGTGCGCGAGCAGGCCGGATAGGCCATATCGCTTTGCGCGGGCGCGTTGGGAGCGGGCTGGCTGGCGCTGACCAGGCCCAGCCCGGCGATGGCGGCGAAGAGGATGCGCTCTTTCATTGGCCGGTCCTTTCTCGATCCTGTGCGCGCGGCGGCGCTCGCGTTAACCATAATCGATTTCGCCCTGAAGCCCAAACGGATAGGTCCCGTCCCCGCCTCCGCTTGGCGCGCCTTCGATCGAACGTCCGCGGATGCCTTACCAGCCCTGCTCACCGATCAGCGGGACGAAGCGGACCGCGCCCAGATCCTCACTGCGGTAGATGTCGTCGGCCGCGCGGGTGACCTTCACCAGGCTCTGCACCGCTCCTGGCTCGCCCACGGGCATGACCAGCGTCCCGCCGACGACAAGCTGGCGCTTCAGCACCTCGGGCACGTGCGAGCCACTCGCCGCGGCAAGAATCGCGTCGAACGGCGCTTCCTTGGGCATGCCCGCCGAACCGTCGCCCTCGACGATCCAGACATTGCCGTAGCCGAGCCGCTCCATCCGCGCGGCGGCGAGCCGGGCCAGCTTGGCATGCCGCTCGATGGCGATCACCTCGTCGGCGATCCGCCCGATGACCGCGGCCGCATAGCCGGAGCCGGCGCCGATCTCGAGCACCTTCGCCCCCGGCGCGACACCCGCCGCGTCGATCATCATCGCGACGATGTAGGGCTGGGAGATCGTCTGGCCGGCCTCGATCGGCAGCGGCATGTCGTCGTGAGCCATTTCCGCGAGATGCTCAGGCACGAAGGCCTCTCGCGGCACGGCGCGCATCGCCGCCAGCAGGCGCGGATTGGCGATCCCGCGACCCTCGATCTGGCGGCGGACCATCTCCTCGCGCGCGGCCGCGAAGTCGTCCATGCACCCCTCAATGGCCGAGGCTGGAGCGCGTTCCAATCGAAAGCCGCGGCCGGATGGACCGGCCGCGGCAAGTTGGTTGTTGGGAGGGAGAAGCGGTTAGCCCTTCTGGCCCGACCCGCCCTTCTCGAAATCGTCGCTGTCTTCGCCCTGCTGGGGCTTCTTGTCGAACTCGCCCTGCTCTTGCTGACCGCCGGTGCCACCTTCACCCTTCTGGCCGCCTTGGTCGCCTTCGCTCTTCTGGCCGAATTCCTGGCCGCCCTGCTGCGCGGCTTCCTTGCCGGCGCCGGCGAGTTCGTCCTGCTTGCCCTGGCCCATTTCCTGCTGGCCCTGCTCGCCCTTCTCGCCCTGCTGTTTGTCGAACTGACCGAAAGCCGGCTTCTCGCTCTGCTGGTCGGATTGCTGACCCTGATCCTTGTTGAACTCGCCCATGAGGACATCCTTCGCCACTGCCGGCGTCGGCGGCACCGTGCCGTCGCTCGCCTGGTAAAGATAACCCCGAATCAGGGACTTGGGTTCCGCCCGCTCGGCGCTTAAATCAGTCCGGCGAGCGGGCTCGAAGGGTCGGCGTAGCGCCGCTGCCCCATGCGCCCGGCGAGATAGGCGAGCCGGCCCGATTCGACCGCGAGCTTCATCGCCCGGGCCATCGTCACCGGGTCCTTGGCCTCGGCGATCGCGGTGTTCATCAGCACGCCGTCGCAGCCCAGCTCCATCGCCACGCTCGCGTCGGAAGCCGTGCCAACTCCGGCGTCGACCAGCACCGGCACGTTCGCACCCTCGACGATCAAACGGATCGTCACCCGGTTCTGGATGCCGAGCCCGGAGCCGATCGGCGCGCCCAAGGGCATGATCGCCACCGCGCCGGCCTCCTCGAGCTGCTTCGCCGCGATTGGATCGTCGACGCAATAGACCATCGGCTTGAAGCCCTCGCCGACCAGGATCTCGGTCGCCTTCAGAGTCTCGCGCATGTCGGGATAGAGCGTCTTCGCTTCCCCCAGCACCTCGAGCTTGACCAGTTCCCAGCCGCCCGCCTCGCGCGCCAGGCGGAGCGTTCGGATCGCGTCCTCGGCGGTGAAGCAGCCGGCGGTATTGGGAAGGTAGGTGATCTTCTTCGGGTCGATGTAATCGGTCAGCAGCGGCTGGCCCGGATCGGAGATGTTTACCCGCCGCACCGCGACGGTCACGATCTCCGCGCCCGACGCGGCGACCGCCGCCGCATTCTGCTCGAAGCTCTTATACTTGCCGGTGCCGACGATCAGCCGCGAGGCGAAGGTCTTGCCGGCGACGGTCCATGTGTCGGCCTGGGCCAGGGTCACGCTGTTCGATCCGTTCGCTAGGGGTTGGAGCGCCGATATAGGCCCGATCGTCATCGGAGAAACCCCGACTTTCGCAAAGCGCCCGGCGGGATTAGAAAGTGGTCATGATCCTGCGACTCCTCGCTTTCGCCTTCGCGGCGCTGCTCGTTCCGGCGCAGGGAATCGCGCAGCAGCCCGACATCGTCGTGCGGGGCGACGCCGCGCGCACCGAGATCGAGCGCATCCTCAACGCCGACAATCTCGATACCAACCGGCTCAGCCCGCGCGACGTCGTCGAGATCATCTCCGGCATAGAGCGCGGCCGGGCGCCGGAGGATTTCTGGAACGCCTACCAGCTCCACGTGCGCGCCTGGGCCAGTCTCGCCGACGCGGTCGACCGCGCCCAAGGGACGCAGTCCGAATCGAACCTGGGCGAAGGGATGGAGGAGGTCGAGGCGGCCGCCCAGGCGATCGAAACCACGTTCAACGAGGTGGAGCGGATCGCCGGCCGCTACGGCGCCCGACTGCCGCGTCCGCCCGTCGACACCGACTCGATCGCCTAGCCGCCGCCGACAAACGTCACGATTTCGAAATCGTCGCCGTCCTCAACCTGGACCTTGTCCAGGGTGGACCGGGGCACGATCTCGAGATTGCGTTCGACCGCGACCTTGGTCGGCTCCAGGCCGAGTTCGAGCGCGAGATCGGCCACGCTGATCCCGGCCGGCACGCGGCGATGCGCGCCGTTGACGCGGATGGAAACCGTCTCGTCCATGGCCTTGCCTTTGCGCTTGGCGTTCGGGCGTCATATAGGCGCTCGCCATGGCGACGCTACCGGTCATCTTCGTGCTCAACGGCCCCAACCTCAATCTGCTCGGCCTCCGCGAGCCCGAAGTCTACGGGCCGGACACGCTCGACGACATCGCCGACCGGCTGCAGGACAAGGCCCTGGCTCTCGGCCTCACGATCGACATGCGCCAGTCGAATCATGAGGGCCATCTGATCGATTGGCTCCACGAGGCGAACGCGAAGGGCGCCAAAGCCGTGCTGCTCAACGCCGGCGGCTTCAGCCACACATCGGTCGCTCTGCACGACGCGGTGAAGGCGATTTCGGTGCCGGTGATCGAGGTTCATCTGTCCAATCCGCAAGCGCGCGAAAGCTTCCGGCGGCGCTCGCTGATCGCGTCCGCCGCCAAGGGCACGATCGCCGGTTTCGGGGCGCTCGGCTACGAGCTTGCTCTGGACGCGGCGGCTCGTCTCTGACAGGGAACGCCGCACCCACGGGGAATGGGCGGGCGAATGCGTAAAGGGGTAACGATGAGCGACAAGAACAGCGCCGACGAGCCGATGCGGGTCGATACGGATCTGGTCAAACAGCTCGCCGAGATGCTCGACGAGAATGACCTCAGCGAGATCGAGGTCGAGGACAACGGCCGCAGGATCGTGGTCAAACGCAAGCTCGGCGGCGCTTCCGCTCCGTCCTACGCGCCGCCCCCTCCCCCGCCCGCGGCGACCGCCGCCCCGGCCGCGCCCGATCAGCCGCCCGCCGCCCATCCCGGCGCGGTCAAGTCGCCGATGGTCGGCACCGTCTATCTTTCCGCCGAGCCCGGCGCCGCCCCGTTCGTCAGCGTCGGATCGCAGGTGAACGAAGGCGACACCCTGGTGATCATCGAGGCGATGAAGGTCATGAACCCGATCGCCGCGACGCGCTCGGGCGTGGTCAAGCAGATCCTGGTCCAGGACGCCCAGCCGGTGGAATATGAGCAGCCGCTGGCGATCATAGAATAATGGCGATCGAGAAGGTCCTCATCGCCAATCGCGGCGAGATCGCGCTACGAATCCACCGCGCCTGCCACGAAATGGGCATCAAGACCGTCGCGGTCCATTCCACCGCCGACACGGAGGCGATGCACGTCCGCCTCGCCGACGAGGCGATCTGCATCGGCCCGCCGCCGGCGTCCGA
>Ga0190266_10000120_pt1 | contig 11407 bp, 11 predicted proteins | sample Popmic220T_FD_132448 | JGI IMG/M metagenome (GOLD analysis project Ga0190266, IMG submission 132448) | Populus adjacent soil microbial communities from riparian zone of Indian Creek, Utah, USA - 220 T | ecosystem: Environmental > Terrestrial > Soil > Riparian zone | place: USA: Utah | collected...
CTGCCCGACCCGCGCCTGATGCTGCTGTGCTTCGAGCGCTGGGGCCTCGAGGTGATCGAACGCTTCGTCGGGGATTTCGCGGTCGCGCTCTGGGACAAGCGCGGGCAGCGGCTTGTGCTGGCCCGCGACTATGCCGGGCAGCGGCCGCTCCACTATCACGAAAGCCGCCGAGGGGTCGCCGCGTCGTCCATGGCGAAAGGGCTCTTCGCCCTGGATTATCTGCAGCGCGCCGTCGACGAGGTCCGGCTGCTCGAGATGCTCGCCGCCGTCCATCACGAGGGGCCCGGGACCTTCTTCAAGCAGGTTCGGCGAGTCGAACCCGGCGAGCTTCTGATCTTCGGCCCGGGCGGGCGCTCGTCGCGGATCTTCTGGACCGCCCCGACGACCGAGATCCGCCTCGGATCGCACGGCGAATATGCCGAGGCGCTTCGGGAAAAGCTGGACATGGCGGTCGAGGCCCAGCTCCGAGGCGCGGGATCCGCGGTCGCCACGCATCTCAGCGCCGGCCTGGACAGCTCGGCGGTGACGTCGGCGGCGGCGATCCTTTTTCCCGGGCGGGTCCTCGCCTTCACGTCGGTTCCGCCGGATCACCGTTCCGCGCTCCCGAGGGGGCGCTTCGGAAGCGAAGGGGCGCTCGCCGCACGGACGGCGAGCCTCTATCCCAATGTCGAGCACCGCCTCGTCGAAACGCCCGGACGGCTTCCGCTCGAGGACCTCGACTGGGAGCTGGACCTGTTCGAGCGGCCAGACATCAACCTTCCGAACCTCGCCTGGGCCAATAGGATCAACGACGCGGTCGCGGCCGAAGGCGTGAACGTGCTGCTCGTCGGAACGACCGGCAATCTCTCGATCAGCTACGCCGGCGGCGAACGCCTCGGCGAGCTCCTCGCCCGGGGACAGCTTCGCGGCTTCCTGAGCGAGTGCGCCGCCGCGCGCAGGCATGGGATGCGGCCGCGGGCGTTGCTCGGAATGGCGGCGCATCAGCTTCTGCCGCGCGCGATCGTCAGGGTGCTCGGCCCGCTTCGGGACCGCCGCGGTCACCCGGCGGCCGCCGGAGTGCTGAACCCGGAGGCGCCCGGCGTGGCCGATATCCTGGCCAGGCACGGCCGCTACGACGACCCGAGCGCGGCGGGATCGGTCCGGTCGAGGGCGCATATGCTCGGGCGAGTGGACCCGGGGACCTACAACAAGGGCCTCCTGCTGCGCTGGAACATCGACGTTCGGGATCCGACGGTGGACCGGCGGCTGTTCGAATTCTGCCTCGGCGTTCCGCTTGCCCATTATTTCCGCAACGGCACGCCTCGCGCCCTCGTCCGGACCGCCCTCGAGGGCCGGGTTCCCGACGAAGTGCGGCTGGAGACGCTGCGCGGGCTGCAGTCGCCCCACTGGCTCGAAATGATCTCCTCGGCGCGCGGCGAGGCCGGCCGGCTGCTCGAGCGGATCGGCGAATCCCCCCTCGCTTGCCGGCTGCTCGACATTGCGAAGATGCGCCGGCTGCTCGGCGAGTGGCCCGATCCCGGAATCGCGCCGCCGCCTCCGGTCTACCGGTCAGGCCTCATCAGAGGGCTCGCCGCCGGCGAGTTCATACGAGCCAACTCCGCGGTCGCGCCGGCTCCGCGCCAGTCGATTGACGCCCGGGCCGCCACGCCATAGAGCTAGGCAAAGAACAAGGGAGACGGCGATGAACCTGGATCGGTCCGAAGAAGGCGCCACGCCGCAGACGGCGACGGTGCAGGCGGAGCCCCGCAAGGCCTGGATTCAGCCCGGCCTCAGCCTGCTTCGCGCCGGCAGCGCCGAGAACATCCCCGGCAGCGCCTTCCCCGACGGCACGCTCGAGACGATCGGCTCGTAGGGCCCGCCTTCCGGCCGAGCGAGGCGCTGGCCATCTCCGTCATTCCGGCGAAAGCCGGAATCCATGAACACGACGGTCGAAATCTCACGCGGCGGTGTTCATGGATCCCGGGTCAAGCCCGGGATGACGCGCCTGTGCATCTGTTTCCCTGTCGCAAGGGGATAAGCGTCCTCACCCCTTCGGCCCGCGCGGAGTCAGCATTCCCGGCGAGACGAAGCCGATGCCGCCGCTGCTCATCGCGTCCTGCTTCAGGCTTTCCTGGATCTTCTCGTAATCCTTCTCCATCTCCGGGGTCACCGACGCTCGCGTCTCCTCCATCGCCCTCTCGAAGTCGGAGCCGGTCACCGCCTTGGCCTCGATCGAGCCGCGCAGGGCGAACATTCCGGCGCGGCGGACGAGATCCTCGAGGTCCGCGCCGGTGAAGCGCTCGGTCCGGGCGGCGAGGCGGTCGAGGTCGACGTCGTCGGCGAGCGGCATCTTCGCGGTGTGGATCTCCAGGATCTTGCGCCGGCCCGCCTCGTCCGGAACCGACACGTAGATGAGCTCGTCGAAGCGGCCGGGGCGGAGCAGGGCCGGATCGATCAGGTTCGGCCGGTTGGTCGCTCCGATCACCACCACCGAACCCAAGTCCTCGAGCCCGTCCATCTCGGCGAGGATGGTGTTGACCACCCGCTCGGTCACCTGCGGCTCGCCGAGGCCGCCGCCGCGCGCCGGGACGAGGCTGTCGAGCTCGTCGATGAAGATGACGGTCGGAGCGACCTGGCGGGCGCGGGCGAAGAGGCGGGCGATCTGCTGCTCGCTCTCGCCATACCATTTGGAGAGGAGGTCCGACGATTTGGTGGCGATGAAGTTCGCCTCCGCCTCGCGCGCGGTCGCCTTGGCGAGCAGCGTCTTGCCGGTCCCGGGGGGGCCGTAGAGGAGGAAGCCCTTGGCCGGCCGGATTCCCATCCGCTTGAACGCCTCGGGGCTCTTCAGCGGAAGCTCGACGCCTTCGCGGAGCCGCTCGCGGGCCTCGTCGACCCCGCCGACATCGTCCCAGCGGGTCGTCGGCGCCTGCACCATCACCTCGCGCATCGCCGACGGCTGGACCCGCTTCAGGGCCTCCTCGAAGTCGCTGCCCTTAACCGAGAGATTGTCGAGCACCTCGTCGGGGATTTTGCCCTCGTCGAGATTGATTTGCGGCATGATCCGCCGCACGGCCTCGATCGCCGCCTCTCGGGTCAAAGCGGCGAGATCGGCGCCGACGAAGCCGAAGGTGCGCCGCGCCAGCTCGCCGATGTCGACGCCTTCCTCAAGCGGCATACCCCGTGTGTGGATCGCCAGAATCTCGCGCCGGCCGCCCTCGTCGGGCACGCCGATGACGATCTCGCGGTCGAACCGGCCGGGCCGGCGGAGCGCCTCGTCGAGCGCCTCCGGGCGGTTGGTGGCGGCGATGACGACGAGGTTCTGCCTCGGCTCGAGCCCGTCGAGCAGGGTCAGGAGCTGGGCGACGAGGCGCTTCTCGGTCTCGCCCTGGACCTGGCCGCGCTTGGGCGCGATCGAATCGATCTCGTCGATGAAGATGATCGCCGGCGACGCCTTGGCCGCCTCCTCGAACACCTCGCGAAGCCGCCGCTCGCTCTCGCCATAGGCCGAGCCCATGATCTCGGGCCCGGCGATGTGGAAGAAGCTGGCGTCGCTTTCGTTGGCCACCGCCCGCGCGAGCCGGGTCTTGCCGGTCCCGGGCGGGCCGTAGAGCAGGACGCCCTTGGGCGGATCGACTCCGAGCCGCTCGAATATCTCCGGATAGCGCAAGGGCAGCTCGACCATCTCGCGGAGCTGGTCGATGGTGGTGCCGATGCCGCCGAGATCGTCATAGGTGACGTCGGCGCGCCGAGTCTCGGTCGCCTCGGCATATTCGGGGCGCAGCTCGACCTCGGTGTTGGCGTCGATATGGACGATGCCCTTGGGCACGGTCGAGACGACCGTCAGCCTGATCTCCTGAAGCGCATAGGCCGGGGCGTTCAGCATCTGGCGGAGCTCGGGCGGGATGTCGCCGCGCTGGATCTGCTGCTGGCCGGTGGTGGCGACGACGTCGCCGGCGGTGAGCGGCTTCATCCCGAAGCTCCGCTTCAGCGCCTGGGCGGAGCCGTGCAGCCTCAGGTTCTTCTGGGCGGGGGCGAAGACGACGCGCTGAGCGGGCTTGGACTCGACCTTGCGAAGGGTGACGAAGTCGCCCGAGCCGATCTCGGCATTGGCGCGCTGGAGGCCGTCGAGCCGGATGATGTCGAGCCCCTCGTCCTCGCTATAGGGGCCGACGGCGCGGGCGGGGGTGGCGCGCTTGCCGGTCACCTCGATGACGTCCCCTTCGGCGAGGCCGAGCTCGGCCATCAGCCGCCGGGGCAGCCGGGCGAGGCCGCGGCCGCTGTCCTCGGGCCGCATCGTCGCGACCTGCAGCCTCGTCGGCTGCCTTTCCTCGTCCGCCATTCGCGCTTTTCCTTCGCTGCTCTCGCGAGTCAGATAGGAAGGGACAACGGGCCTGCCACCCTTGAGGGTTCCAGCCGCCGGAAAAAAGACGGAGGCTCCGAACGGGCGCGTCGCTGATCGGCCGATTGCGTACGGGCGCGCAGCCTTTAGAACTGAAGGCCGCCATGCCCGGAGTGCGAACCATGAAAGCTGCGACGATCGGTGCTGCGATCCTCTTGACCGCCCTTCCGTCGGCCGCGGCGGCGGGGCCTCAGGAAGACGCCGTGAAAGCCGTGATAAAGGCCGTCAAAAGCGGCGAAGACCTTAGCGCCGCCTTCCCCGGGGCCATATCGCAAAAAGAGGTCGAATCGCTGCGGCGCGTCTCGAAATGCGCGGCGGTCAATCTGATGCGGCAGGCGAAAGGCCGTTACACCGTCATCTGGAATTGCGGCTCGAAAGGCGCCCTCGGCATGGAGGTCATGCTGGTCGGCGCCAACGTCACCTCCGTCACCACGATGGAGGTCTTCCGGCGGCCGTACCTCGAGCCTTAGCGAAATGAAAAAAAGGGCCGGTCCCGGAGGACCGACCCTGAAAGTTTTTTAGGAGAGGATGCCTGAAAGGCAGGCTCTTTCTCTGCCTTCGCCGGTTATTGTGCAAGTGCGAAGAAGTATGCTACAGATGCAATTGTTGCATCCCGGTTTGCTTGGATTTGCGCCTGTTATTCCGCGGGCGACATTAGGTGCAGCGCACAAGAGGAGCGCGTTTCCATGCGCAGACTGCCGCCGCTGACCGCGATCGAGGCCTTCGTCCAGGTCGCCCGGCTCGGCTCGGTCAAGGCCGCCGCCGAAGCCCTTTCGCTGTCCTCCCCGGCGCTGTCGCGCCGGATCCAGGCGCTCGAGCGCTTCGTCGGCCATCCCCTCTTCGAGCGGCGCCACCAGGCGGTCCAGCTCAACCCCGACGGCGAGCGGCTGATGGCCGGGATCGGCCCCGCCATCGACGCCCTCGCTCTGGCGATGGAGCGGGCGACCGGAAGCGTCGAGGTGATGCGCCTGAGGCTCGCCGTGCCCTCGCTCTTCGCCTCGCAGCGCCTGATGCCCAAGCTGCCCGGCCTTCGCGCCCTCCATCCGGACCTCCATATCGACATCGACACCGGCTCCAACCGGGTCGCCCGGCTCGACGAGGGGCTCGACGCCGCCATCGCCATCACCACCGAGGTCGATCCCTCGCTTTACTCGCGGCGGATCGACAGCAATTGCGTGGTCGCGATCGGCTCGCGCGCGCTGAAGGAAACGATCCGCGAGCCGGCCCAGCTCGTCGCCGCCACCATCTTCCTCCACCGCGACATGCCGGAATCCTTCGCTTACTGGCGCGATTCGATCGGCATGCCGGACCTGCAGCCGGCGGCGATCGACCATTTCGATTCGGGCCAGCTGATCCTCGACGCCGCCGCCCAGGGGCTCGGAGTCGCCTTCATGCTCGAGAGCCATCTCTACGGCTCGAGCGACGAGCGCCTGGTCCGGCTGTTCGACCATAAGGTCGAGAGCCCCTACAGCTACTGGTTCGCCTGCCGCCGCTCGGCGCTCAAGCGCCGGCCGGTCAGGATCTTCCACGACTGGCTGTTCGACCGGCTTCTGAAGGAGGAGGCGAGGGAGGCGGCGTGACCTAAATCCTCCCCGAGATTTCTCGGGGAGGGGGACCGCGCGAAGCGCGGTGGAGGGGTTCTTCTGAGTCGGTGGAAGGCCCCTCCACCATGCTTCGCATGGTCCCCCTCCCCTGCAAATGCAGGGGAGGATTTATGACTTCAAAGCCGCCACCGCCCGCCTCAGCACCTTGCGCGGCAGCACCCGCCCGGCCTGCGAGGTCATCTTGTTCATCAGCCCGGGGACGACGATCGGCTTGTTTCGGGCGAGTCCGGCGAGGCCGGCGGCGACGACCGCCTTCGGGTCGGTCGCCATTTTCGCCAGCCGGCCGTTCGGGCTTCCGGCGACCTCGAAGAATTCGGTCGCGGTCGGGCCGGGGCAGAGCGCGGTGACATGGACTCCTCTTCCCTTCGATTCCTCGTGAAGCGCTTCGCTGAGCGAGAGGACGTAGGCCTTGGTGGCGTAATAGACCGCGCTGTACGGACCCGCCTGGAAGGCGGCGGTCGAGGCGACGTTGAGGATGAAGCCGCGGCGGCGCTCCAGCATGGCGGGGAGGACCAGCCGGCAGAGCTCGGTCAGCGAGCGGACGTTGAGGTCGATCATCTCGAGCAGCCGCTCGGGCGGGGAATCGACGAAGGCGCCGGCCGCGCCGAAGCCGGCATTGTTGATCAGCGTGTCGACCTCGAGGCCGAGCGCCGCCACCTCGGCCAGAAGCCGTGCCGGAGCGCCGGGCTCGGCGAGGTCGGCGGCGACGACGTGGGCGGAGCCGAGCTCGGCGGCGAGCGAGTCTAGCCTGTCCTTGCGGCGGGCGACGAGGACCAGCTCGTCGCCTCGCTCCCGGCATTGCCGCGCGAAATGGACTCCGAGCCCCGCCGAGGCGCCGGTGACGAGCGTGACCCCCCGAGCCACCGTCAGGGCCTCAGGGAGGCTTTGACGATCCGGCCCGGCTCGCTCGGCGGCTCGCCCTTGGGGAGGGCGTCGACATGCTCCATGCCTTCGGTCACCTCGCCCCAGACGGTGTACTGGTTGTCGAGGAAGCGGGCGTCGGCGAAGCAGATGAAGAACTGGCTGTTGGCGCTGTTCGGGTTGGACGAGCGCGCCATCGAGGCGGTTCCGCGGACGTGCGGCTCGCGGCTGAACTCGGCCCTGAGGTCGGGCTTGTTAGAGCCGCCCATGCCGGTCCCGGTCGGGTCGCCGCCCTGGGCCATGAAGCCGGGGATGACCCGGTGGAACACCACCCCGTCGTAAAAGCCCTCCTCGACCAGCTCCTTGATCCGGGCGACGTGCCCGGGGGCGAGATCCGGCCGGAGCCTGATGACGACGTCGCCGCCGCTGTCGAGGTTGAGGACCAGGGTGTTGAGCTCGTCGGCCATGATGTTCTCCGTTGCTGTTCGTCGTCCCGGCTTCGCCGAGATGACGGGTTGGGGCCGGGCATAATCCCAGCCGTTCCCCCGCGCTACCCCGCTCGACAGCCCTGCCGCCCCGGCCTAGGAAGCCCTCGGCCAATATCACACCGGGCGGAGAGAGCGGATGAGCGAGAGCGAAATCGATCTGTCCGGCGCCCCGCCCGTGTCGCTGACCGAAGGCCGGCTCGACGAGGACGACCGGCTCAAGCCCGAATATGTCCGCGAGGTGATGGAGCGGGTCGAGGCCGGCGACGCCGACGGCGCCCGCGCGCTGGTCGAGCCGCTCCACCCCGCCGACCTTGCCGACCTGTTCGAGCTCGTCGACAGCGACGACCGAAGGGCGCTCGCCGCCGCCATTGCCGACATGCTCGACGGCGACGTGCTCGCCGAGATGAACGAGCACGTCCGCGAGGAGCTGGTCGACACGCTCGACCCGCGGCAGGTCGCCGACCTCGCCGGCGAGATGGAGACGGACGACGCCGTCGCCATGATCGAGGACCTCGAGGAGGACGAGCAGCGCGCCGTCCTCCGCGAGCTCGACCCCGACGACCGCGCCGCGATCGAGGAGGCGCTCGCCTTCCCGGAGGAATCGGCCGGCCGGCTGATGCAGCGCGACCTGATCGCGGTGCCCGAGCATTGGACGATCGGCCAGGTCATCGACTATCTCCGCGCCGGCGACGACCTCACCACCGATTTCTGGGAGGTGTTCGTCGTCGACGAGCGCCATCATCCGGTCGGCACCTGCCTCTTGAGCTGGATCCTCAGGACCCACCGCCATGTCGCGGTCGCCGACGTCATGAAACGCGAGCAGACCCTGATCCCGGTCGACATGGACCAGGAGGAAGTGGCCCTCCGCTTTCAGAAATACGCCCTCATCTCCGCCGCCGTCGTCGACCAGTCGGGCCGGCTGGTCGGGATGATCACCGTCGACGACATCGTCCACATCATCCAGGAGGAGGCGTCCGAGGACGTGCTTTTGCTCTCGGGCGCGGGCGAGGGCGACATCAACCAGCCGGTCCTCGAAAGCTATTCGAGCCGGGTGCGCTGGCTGATCGCCAATCTCGGAACCGCTCTGGTCGCGGCGACGATCATCGGCCTGTTCGAGGGGACGATCGCGAAGATGGTGGCCCTGGCCGCGCTGATGCCGATCGTCGCCGGGGTCGGCGGCAATGCCGGAACCCAGACCCTGGCGGTGACGGTGCGCGCGCTCGCGACCAACCAGCTCACCCAGTCGAACACCTGGCGCCAGATATTGCGCGAGATCAGGGTCGCCTGCCTCAACGGGCTCACCGTCGCCGCGGTGATCGGAGTCGGGGTCGGCCTGTTCTTCGCCAATCCCGCGCTCGGCGGGGTGATCGCCGCGGCGATGCTCGCCAACATCATCATCGCCGGATTCGCCGGAGTCTTCGTCCCGCTCGCGCTCGAGCGGGCCGGCGCCGATCCGGCGGTGGCGTCGAGCGTGTTCGTGACCATGATCACCGACTCGATGGGCTTCCTCGTCTTCCTTGGCCTGGCGACGGCGTCGGGGGTGGCGGGTTAGCTCCCCGCCGTCGCAAAGGCCGTCATTCCGGCGAAGGCCGGAATCCATGAGCGCGGACGCATGCTACCTCGCACCCGCGGTGTTCATGGATCCCGGATCAAGTCCGGGATGACGGTTGGCGCGAATATCCTATTGCCCCAAGCCCTTATCCAATTATGCAATCCCGATGCCGCTCAATATCAGCAAGGTCGCGTTCGGCTGCGCCAGTATCGAGACGTTCGCTCGCCGGCAGGCCCAGCGCGAGACCGACGGGATAGTCCCGCTCGTCACTCGTTTCCGTCCGACCCGCGCCGACGAGCTGATCGGCGGCTCGGTCTTCTGGATCGTCAAGCACCGCATCCTGGCGCGCCAGGCGATCCTGGGCATCGCGGTTCGCGAATCCGACCGGCGGGCGATCATCAGCCTCGATTCGAAATTGGTGCCGGTCCGGGCGACCGCCCGTCGCGCTCACCAGGGCTGGCGATACCTCGACACGGCCGACGCTCCTGCCGACCTCGAGGGCGATGAAACCGGGCTGGCCGAGTTGCCCTCCGCGCTGACCGCGAAGCTGGCGGCGCTGGCTCTGATCTGACTTTCTGTTTCCGTTGACTCGATTGCCAGCGGTTACGATAAACGCTGGTCGATGGGCAGGCGTGGCGAAAAGCTGCTTGAGCGGATGCGGGACAATCCGGCCGACTGGCGGATCGACGACGTCAAGGCGCTCTGCAATGCGTTCGGTCTCGATTTCGACCGGCCGCCTAATGGGTCACACTATGGCGTCAGCGACCCCACTCAGGCAGCGCACGTAACCGTTCCTTTCGCGAGGCCTGTCAAGCGAGTATATATTCGCCAGCTGGTCCGTTTCGTCGACGCAGTTCGGGCGGCCAGGGAGAAGGGCCAGTGACCGAGTCTTCGAGTGCCTACAAGGTGGTCATCCAGCCCTTGGCCGAAGACGAGGGCGGCGGCTTTCTCGCCACGGTGCCCGAGCTTCCGGGCTGCATGTCCGACGGGCCGACTCGTGCGGAGGCGCTGGCGAACGTCGAGGACGCGATAGCGACCTGGCTTTTCTGTGCTCGAAAGATGGGGACACCCATTCCCGAGCCCAAACGCGACGCCGCCTAGGATTTTCGCCGCCCGCTACCTCGCCGCCCCGCAATGCACCTGGCCCGAGCCCCTGGCCTCGACCGCGCAAGTCGGGCTTCCGAGGATCTCGACGTCGCCCGGGCCGGTGGCGGTGACCCTGGCGGTCCTGGCGACCGCCACGGCGACGGTTCCGGCCGTGTCCGAAGCGATCTGGGCGTCGTCGGCGCTGAGGCCGGCGGCGGCGAGGTCGCCGCTGCCCTGGACGGTCGCCCTGAGCTGCTTCGCCCGGCCGGCGAGCGTGATCCGGCCGCCGCCGAGCAGTCCGACGACGAGAGTGTCGGCGTCGAGGGCGCTCACGCTCAGCCGGCCGCTGCCCGAGACCGAGAGGTCGACCCGAAGGCCCTTGGCGCTGTCGACGTCGAGCGAGCCCGAGCCGACGACGGCGGCGCCGCGCAGGCTGTGGGTGGTCAGGGCGACGGCGACCGGCCCGGCAGCCCCGGCCGGATTGCCGCCCCAGGCCGAACGGTTGCGCCGGACCCGAAGGGTCCCGCCCTGGACGTCGATCGAGACCTGGTCGAGCGCCTCGGCCGACCCCTCGGCGCGCGCCGAGGAGCTTCGGCCGGCGGTCAGGGTCACCCGATAAGGGCCGTCGACCTGCACCCGGTCGAAATCGGCGATCGAATAGGTTCGCTCGGCGGCCTGGGCGGGGGCGGCGGCGGCGAGCGCGAGGAGGGCGAGCGGCAGGGTCCTGGTCATGGCCGGGACCGTGCCGGAAAATGGTTAACGGTCCGTCATCCCGGCGCAGGCCGGGACCTCGGGGAGGCCCGCCGAGACTATGCGACCCGAGATCCCGGCTTTCGCCGGGATGACGGGTGGGGCCTCACCCGCAGCGGACTCCGCCCGAGCCCATCTTGTTGACGCTGCATTTGGCGCCGCCGGTGACGACGACGTCGCCCGAGCCCATGATGTCGACGGCGGCGCTCTCGGTCGCCCGGGTCTCGACATTGCCCGATCCGGCGATCGACACCTTGGCGGTCTTCACCTGGAGTCCGCCGGCGCGGATGTCGCCCGATCCGGCGATCTCGAATTCCGCCGCCTCGGCGGTTCCGGCCGCGGTCACCCCGCCGGAACCGGCGATCGCGAAGCTGGCGTTGCGCGCGCGCAGGCTGGCGAGCTGGATCTCGCCCGATCCGGCGATCTCGCCGGCGAAGTCGCCGCCTTCGACCTTGTCGATCTTCATGTCGCCCGAGCCGGCGATCTCCGCGCCGGTCAGCCTGGGCGCCGAGACGTGGATCGTCACCGGACCGTGGTCCTTGCGCCAGCCGAACGACCAATTGCCCTTCTTGTAGCCGATCCGCAGGGTGCCGTTGACGACCGTCACCTCGAGCTTCTCGAGGAGCTTGCTGTCGCCCTCGGCGCGGACCGACGGCGCTCCGCCGACCGTCACGACGACGTCCGGCGA
>Ga0190266_10000121_pt1 | contig 11350 bp, 12 predicted proteins | sample Popmic220T_FD_132448 | JGI IMG/M metagenome (GOLD analysis project Ga0190266, IMG submission 132448) | Populus adjacent soil microbial communities from riparian zone of Indian Creek, Utah, USA - 220 T | ecosystem: Environmental > Terrestrial > Soil > Riparian zone | place: USA: Utah | collected...
ATGGAGCTTGTCGCTCGCGAAGAAGCGAAAGGCGTTGAGCGGGTTGACCGTCTGGAGGATAATCATCGGATCGTCGACGATATGGATGATTCCGAGCACGGCGATCGTCACGAAATAGACGATCATCACCGGCCCGAACAAAGCCCCGACCCGCGCCGTGCCCGTCGCCTGAATCGCGAACAGGCCGGCCAGGATCGTGATCGCAATCGGCACCACATAGGGCTCGAAGCCCGCCTGGACCGTGGTCAGCCCCTCAACCGCCGAGAGGACGGAGATGGCCGGGGTGATCATCGAATCGCCGTAGAAGAGCGCGCAGGCGAACACGCCGAGCAGCACGATCCCCTTGGTCCACTTGCGCTTGCCGGAATCCGACTTGCGGTTGATCAGTGCGAGCAGGGCCAGGCTGCCGCCCTCGCCCTTGTTGTCGGCGCGCATGATCACCGCGACGTACTTGAGCGTCACGACGATCATCATCGACCAGAAGATCAGGCTCAGCACGCCGAGGATCTCGGCCTGACCGTTGGGCAGCTCGTGATGGCCGGAGAAGGTCTCGCGGAACGCGTAGATCGGGCTGGTGCCGATGTCGCCGAAGACGATTCCGACCGCCGAGACGGCCAGCGTCGCGAGGCTGGATTGGGGATGGTGCCCGGCCGTTGGTGCGGCGGGCTCCTCTGGGGCTGGGCTATCGTTCATCGGTCAGGAACGGAAACGTCCCACTTCCTTCTGTGTGCCCAGGCCCCTGCCAAGGCGGCGCGGGGCTTAGCACCGCGCCTGTGGCTTCGCAACGGCGACAAAGCGATATTGGCTCGTTATATGACCGCCGAAATCATCAGCCCAGGAGAGCGAGATGCGCGTCGGCGTGCCGAAAGAGATCAAGGTTCATGAATATCGTGTCGGGCTGACCCCGGCCTCGGTCAAGGAGCTGATTCAGGCGGGCCACGCAGTGGTGGTCGAGACCAGGGCCGGGCTCGGCATCGATTTTTCCGACCAGGATTATGTCGATGCCGGCGCGACCATCGCGCCCGACGCCGCCGCCGTCTTCGCCGGGTCGGACATGATCGTGAAGGTGAAGGAGCCGCAGGCGCAGGAGATCGCTCTCCTCGAGCCGCGCCACCTGCTCTTCACATATCTCCACCTCGCACCCGACCCCGAGCAGACCAAGGGCCTGCTCGCCTCGGGCGCAACCTGCATCGCCTATGAGACGGTGACCGCCAATGACGGCTCGCTGCCGCTTCTGAAGCCAATGAGCGAGGTCGCGGGCCGGATGTCGGTCCAGGTCGGCGCGCACTATCTCGAGAAGGAGCAAGGCGGCCGTGGGGTGCTCCTCGGCGGCGTCCCCGGAGTCGCCCCGGCGCGGGTGATGATTCTCGGCGGCGGAGTCTCGGGCGTCAACGCGGCGCAGATGGCGGTCGGCATGCGCGCCGACGTCACCATCTATGACATCTCGAACGCGCGCCTGGCGGAGCTCGACATGTTCTTCGGCAGCCAGATCAAGACCGCCTACGCCTCGCGCGCGGCGATCGCCGAGGCGGTGAAGAAGGCCGAAGTGGTGATCGGCGCCGTGCTGATCCCCGGCGCTGCCGCGCCCAAGCTGGTCACCCGCGAGATGCTGAAGACGATGAAGCGCGGCTCCGTGCTGGTCGACATCTCGATCGACCAGGGCGGCTGCTTCGAGACCTCGCGGCCGACCACGCACTCGGATCCGGTCTACGAGATCGACGGCGTGATCCACTATTGCGTCGCCAACATGCCCGGCGCGGTCGCCCGCACCTCGGCCTTCGCGCTCAACAATGCGACCCTGCCATTCGTTCTGAAGCTCGCCAACCAGGGCGCTGAAGCGGCGATGAAAGCCGACCCGCACCTCGCCGCCGGCCTCAACGTCTCAGGCGGCAAGATCCGCCACAAGGCGGTGGCCGACGCCCTCGGCCTCGCGTTCGAACCGGCCTAACGGGGAATCTGCCCCGCGGCCCGCGCCTCTTCGATCGCGCGCAGCCGTTCCTCCACGATCCGGCGATATTCGGCGTCGGGCGGGGCGTTGGCGACGATCTCGCGCCAGATCCGCTCGGCGCCCGCATAATCGCCGCCCTGGGCCAGCGCGAGGCCGTAGAAGAAGCGCGGCGCGGGATGGCCGGGGGCGAGGTCCGCGGCGCGCTGGAAGGCGAGCTGGGCGGCCGGGCTCATCATCCCGCCGCCGTGCAGCACCAGCGCGTTGCCGTAGCCGACCCACAAATCGGGGTTGCCGGGCGTGCGTTGAACGGCGCCCTGCAGCAACTCGGCCGCCAATTGGGTATTGCCACGCCGCTGGAAGCTGTCGGCCATGTTGAGCCAGGCCGAGGCCTGGTCGAACCGCCCGAGCATGTCGCCGCGCGCCTTGGCGAACTCGGTGTCGGGCAGCTCGACATGGTCCGGCGCGGACTTGGGCGCGCCGCCGAAGCCGGGATGGCCCTGCCAGCTGTAACCGGCGAGCGCGAGCAGCAGCGCCGCGGCGGTGAACTGGAGCGCGCCCTTGTCGCGCCGGACAAAGACGAACAGCCCGCCACCGGTCACGAGCGTCAGCACGGCCATGAGGATCCAGCCCGTCACCGCGCCCTCCGCTTGAAGCGCCCGCGCGCAAGCCAAAGCCCGGCGAGAATCAGCAGGATCGGCAGCCCCCAGAGCGGCCAGGTCACCGGCTCGAGCGGCGGGTCGTAGCTCACCCAATTGCCGTAGCGCTGGATCAACCAGGCGCGGATCGCTTCCGGGCTTTCGCCGCGCTGGATCCGGCTGCGGATCAGCGCGCGCATGTCACCCGCCATTTCCGCGTCGCTGTCGGCGATCGACTGCCCCTGGCAGACGAGGCAGCGTATCTCCTCCATCAGCGCCTTGGCCTGCCGCTCCTGGCGCGGGTCGGGCAGCTGGGTGTTGGCCAGCGCCGCCGGCGGCAGCGAGGAATCGGCCAAAGCGGGCGCGGCCGTCACCGCTGCCAGGAACGCCGCCAGCACCGCCAGCCAGTTGTGCTCCTGCGAATGCAGGAGCCCAGTGGAGCGGCCGGACTGGGCTCCTGCTTTCGCAGGAGCACGCAAACGGGTGCGTCCCAGCCTCATCGCGCGGCCTCATAGGCGGCGAGGATCGCGGCCATGTCGCCGTCGGTGATCGCGCCGATATGCTGGTGGCGGATGATCCCCTGCCCGTCGACGACGAAGGTTTCCGGAACACCGGCGGGTGCAGATCGAGCTCGGCTCCGCCGGTCGCTGTCCGATCCGATCGCCTGGAACGGGTTGCCGTAGCTGGCGAGGAAGCGGGCGAGGTCCTCGGGCCGATCGCGGACGGCGATGCCGACGATCGGGACTCCGCGCGCCGACAGGGCCGCCAGCTGCGGCGCCTCGACCCGGCAGGGCAGGCACCAGCTGGCGAAGACGTTGACGAGGTGGGGCCGCCCTTGGCGCAGGTCGGCGCTGGACAGGCCGGGCTTGCCCGCGGCGCCCGCGGCGAGGCTGAACTCGGGCACCGGCTGGCCGATCAAAGCGGAATGGATCTCGCGCTCGGCCGGCGCGTAGAGCCCGGCCGCCACGACCGCGAGGAAGGCGACGAACAGCCCGAGCGGGACCCAGAGGATGAGGCGCTTCATGCCAGCGCCTCCCGAACCGCTCCGCGCCGCTCGCGCAGCAGCCGGCCGAGCAGCGACAGGAAGCCGCCCAGAGCGATCATCGCGCCACCGAGCCAGATCAGGGTGACCATCGGCTTCCACCACAGGCGCAGCTGCCAGCGGCCCTGCTGGTCCGCCTCGCCGAGCGCGACGTAGAGCTGGCCGTCAATCACCGTCTCGATCGCGGCCTCGGACGTCGGCGTCGGCGGGGCGCTGAACATCCGCGCCTGCGGTCTCATTTCATAGGAGGATCCGCCGCGGGTCGCATGCAAGCGGGCTTCGACCGCGGTCCAGTTCGGGCCGGCGACCGGCTCGACGCCCTCGAAGCGCACGGCGAACGGCCCCGCGCTGACAATTTGCCCCGGGCTCGCCGCGACCAGAGTCTCGGTCGTGAAGGCGCTCTCGCAGGCCATGCCGGCCAGCGCCACGGCGATGCCGAGATGGGCGACGACCATGCCGTAAGTGAAGAGCGGCGTCCGCCTGAGGTTGCGCTTCCACAGCGGCGCCACGCTCGCCGCCGCAACGCCGAGGGCGAGGACCAGCCCCAGAAAGGGCAGGATGCGCGTGCCCGGCGCGAGCAGCACCACGGCCAAAGCGGCGGCCGCGGAGATCAGCACCGGCAGCGCGATCCGCCCGACCAGCGCCCGCGCCGCGTCGCGCCGCCAGCGCAGCAGCGGCCCCGCCGCCATGATGACGACGAGCAGCAGCGCGATCGGCCCGACGGCGCTGTTGAAATAAGGCGGCCCGACGGAAAGCTTCTCGCCCGTCGCCGCCTCGACGGCGAGCGGGTAGATGGTGCCGACGAAGACAACGCCCAGCGCCGCCGAAAGGAGCAGGTTGTTGGCGACCAGCGCCCCTTCCCTGCTGACGAAATCGAAGCGCGAGCCCTCCTTCACCGTGCCCACGCGCAGCGCGTAGAGCGCCAGCGCGCCGCCGATGTAGAGCAGCAGCAGGACGAGGATGAACGCGCCGCGCCGCGGATCGACGGCGAAGGCGTGGACGCTGGTGAGGATGCCCGAGCGGACCAGGAAGGTGCCGATCATGGACATCGAGAAGGCGACCACGGCGAGCATCACCGTCCAGGCGCGGAGGCCATCGCGAGTCGCCAGCACGGTCACGCTGTGGAGCAAGGCGGTGGCGGCGAGCCAGGGCATGAGCGAGGCGTTCTCGACCGGGTCCCAGAACCACCAGCCCCCCCAGCCGAGTTCGTAATAGGCCCAATAGGAGCCGGCGGTGATGCCGAGCGTGAGGAATATCCACGCCCCCAGCACCCAGGGCCGCATCGCCCGCGCGAAAGCCGGGCCGACGTCGCGAGTCACCAACGCGCCAACCGCGAAGGAGAAAGCGATCGAGATACCGACATAGCCGAAATAGAGCGTCGGCGGGTGGAAGGCCAGGCCCGGGTCCTGCAGCAGCGGATTGAGGCCGTTGCCCTCGGGCGGGACCGGGCTCAGCCGATTGAACGGGTTCGAGGCGAACAACAGGAAGGCGTAGAAGCCGAGGCCGATCAGCGCCTGGGCGGCGAGCGTCGCGGTCAGCGTCGCGCTCGGCAGCCGGCGCTCGAACAGGGCGACAGCGCCGCCGGCAACCGCGAGCACGGTCACCCAGAGCAGCATCGAGCCTTCGTGATTCCCCCAGGCGCCGGCGAATTTGTAGAGCCATGGCTTCATCGAATGGCTGTTCCGGGCGACCAGCTCGACCGAAAGGTCGGTGCGCAGGAACAGCCAGATCAGGAACAGGAAGGCGAGCCCGGCCAGCAGCCCTTGCGCGATCGCGATCGGGCGAACCAGCGGCCGCAATGCTTCCCCGCCGGCCCGCGCTCCCGCCGCGCCGAGCACGAGCTGGAGCAGCGACAGCGCCGCCGCCAGCCACAAGGCGCCAAGACCCGCCTCGGCGATCAACGAACCCGGTCCGTCTTGTGCATACCCTCGGGGCCGAGCTCGGGCGGTTGATAATTCTCGTCATGCTTGGCGAGGATCTCCGAGGCGACGAAGCTCCCGTCGGGGCGGAAGCGGCCCTCGGCGATGACTCCGCTGCCTTCGCGGAACAGATCCGGCGTGATGCCGGTGTAGCGCACGCGGATGGTCGCGTTGGAGTCGTCGCCGACGACGAAGTCGATCGTCACGCCGTCCGCGTGCCGCCGCAGCGAGCCCGGGCGGACCATCCCCCCGATCCGCACCGAACGGTCGAGCGGCAGGCCCTTGGTCGCCACGTCGCCGGGCGCGTAGAAGAAGCTCGCCTGGGCGCGCATCGCCGACATGGCGAGCAAAGCGGCGCCCAGCATCGCGCCCAGGGCGACGAGGATCAGGACCAGCCGCTGATTCTTGGGCTTCACGAACCCCGGCCCAATTTCTCGGCTTCGGCCTCGGCCCGGCGCATGGCGATCCAGCTCCACGCGGTCAGCACGATCGTGCCGCCGACGGCGAAGGCGTAGGCGCCGTAGACGAAGGGCCAGGGATTCATGCCGAGGCCATCCGTCGCATCCGCGCCTCGACCTTGCTCCGCGCCAGCTCGGCCCGCATCCGCATCAGCACGATTCCGCCGAACAGCAGCGAGAAACCGAGCGCCGCGCCGAGCAGCGGCCAGAGCATCGGCCCGGCGATGGTCGAGGTGCCGCGCACGAAGCTGATGCTCTCGCCCTGGTGGAGCGTATTCCACCACAGCACCGAATAATGGATGATCGGCAGGTTGACCGCGCCGACCAGGCCGAAGATCGCCGTGATCCGGCCTTCGCCGCCTTTCTCCTTCTCGGCGCCGGCCAATGCGGCATAGCCGAGATAGAGGAAGAGAAGGACGAGCATCGAGGTCATCCGCCCGTCCCATTCCCACCAGGTGCCCCAGGCGGGACGGCCCCACAGCGAGCCGGTGACGAGGCAGATGGCGGTGAACACGGCCCCCGGCACCGCCAACGCACGCCCCGCGACCACCGCGAGCGGATGGCGCCAGACGAGCTGCATCAGGCTCGCGGCCGCGATCCCCGACCAGCCGGCCATTGCCAGCCAGGCGGCGGGGACGTGGACGTAGAGGATGCGCACGCTCTCGCCCTGGAAGCGCTCGGGCGGCGCGTAGAACAGCCCCACGGCCAGCGAGATGGCGGCCAGCAGCGCCCCGGCCCCGGTGAGCCAGAAGGTCAGCGGTCGCGCGATCTTGAGGAAGCGGGCGGGATTGGCGAAGGCGTGCATGTTGAGGGCGCGGTGTAGCGAAGCCTTGGGCGGGGCGAAAGCTTGTGCTTAAGGCGGGTGATGAGCGCCGCCGTCAGCCAGAACCGCCTGCTCGGCATCAGCTTGCGGATCGGCGCGGCGACGAGCTTCGGCTTCATGGCCGCGGCGATCAAGCTCGCCGCAGAGCACAACGTCGCCTTGCCCGAGCAAGCCTTCTACCGCTTCGCCTTCGGCCTGCCGCCTTTGCTGGTGTGGATCCTGCTCACCCGCAATTACGGCGCGTGGCGCACGCAGCGCCCGCTGGCCCACCTCGCCCGCGGCGCGCTCGGCCTTTCGACCATGGTCTGCGCCTTCGCCGCTTTGGCCTATTTGCCGCTCGCCGAAGCGGCGACGATCGGTTTCGCCGCGCCGCTCTTCTCGGTGATCCTGTCGGCACTGATTCTCGGCGAGCCGGTCGGGCGCCACCGCTGGAGCGCGGTCGCTTTGGGCCTCGCCGGCGTGCTGATCGTGATGCAGCCATGGAATGGCGGCCACCTGCCCCCGATCGGCCTCGGCCTCGCCTTGCTCGCCGCGCTCGGAACCGCGGCGGTGACGATCACCATCCGCCAGATCGGCCGCACCGAGGCGACTCCGACTATCGTCTTGTGGTTCACCTGCTTCTCGATCCTCGTCACCGGCCTCACCATGCCGGTCTACGGCCAGGGCCATGACGCCGCGACCTGGGCGATTCTCGCGGGTCTTGGCTTCGCCGGCGGCGTCGGGCAGCTCTTCCTCACCTCGGCGCTGCGCTTCGCCCCGGTCGCGGTGGTCGTACCGTTCGATTACGTCCAGCTGATCTGGGCCGTGCTGCTCGGCTGGGCCTTATGGTCGACCCACCCGGCGCCGAGCACCTGGGCCGGCGCCGCGGTGATCGTCGCCAGCGGCCTCTACACCATCTACCGCGAGCACAAGCTCGGCCGCGACAAGCCGCGGCCGGAACCGCTCTAGCCGCGCCCGATCAGCCGCCGGGCCATGGCGTCGGCGACCTCGGCCGGGTTCTCACCCGTCGCTTCGCTCTCGTCCCAGATCGCGTCGAGCCGGCCCGGGATCGCCTCGATCCGCTCGCGCACCTTCTCCTGGTCGCCGTCCTTCACATATTCGGTCGAGACGTTGATGATTCCGCCCGCGTTGATCACGTAATCCGGCGCGTAGAGAATGCCGCGCGCGTGGACCCGGTCGCCGTCGGTGCGGGTGGCGAGCTGGTTGTTGGCCCCGCCGGCGACGATCGGCACGTTCAACGCCGCGATCGAGGCCTCGGTCAGGATCGCGCCGAGCGCATTGGGGCTGAGCACATCGGCCTCGAGCGTCATGATCTCGCCGGTGCCGACGACCGTGCCGCCCACCTCCTCGGCCAGCGCGCGCACCTTGGCGTCGTCGATGTCGGCGATGCTGATCCGCGCACCCTCTTGCGCGGCGCGCCGCGCCAGCCCGGAGGCGACGCTGCCCGCGCCCTGGATGGCGAGGTGGAGCCCCGCCAGGCTGTCCTTGCCCAGCTTGCGCTTCACCGCCGCCTTGACCCCGAGGAACACGCCGTAGCTGGTGTGCGGCCCCGGATCGCCGCCGACCGCGCCCTCGGCCACCGGAAGTCCGGCGACGTAGCGGGTCTGGCCCGAGATCGCGACCATGTCGGCGACGTTGATGCCGACATCCTCGGCGGTGACGTAGCGCCCGCAGAGGCCGTCCACGGCCTTGCCGAACGCGGCGAGCATCGCCGGCGTCTTGGTCTTCGCGGAGTCGGCCAGGATGACCGCCTTGCCGCCGCCCAGCGGCAGGCCCGCCATCGCGTTCTTGTAGCTCATGCCCCGCGACAGCCGAAGCACGTCGGCGACCGCCTGCGACGGGTCGGCATAATGCCAGAAGCGGGTGCCCCCCGCGCCCGGGCCCAGATGGCTCGAATGGACCGCGATCACCGCCTTGAGGCCGGACGTCCGGTCGGTGACGAAATGCCCTGGCTCATGCTAGTCGAAATCCGGATAATCCCAGAGCGAGTCCATTTGGGGCCTGTCCTATGTCTTTGTAGAAATGGGGCGACCAACGGGACTTGAACCCGCGACCCCCGGTACCACAAACCGGTGCTCTAACCAGCTGAGCTATGGTCGCCACGCGTCATTTGAGTGCGCGCACATAGTGGCGCTGGCGGGCAAGCGTCAAGGATGCGCGGGCCCGATTTTTTCCCGGGCCGGGGCCCGCCGAAGCTCCCGGCGCGCGGACTCACCGAACCAATTCGGTTCCGGGGGGTTTCCTACACGTTCCTTTTATGTTCTAGACTCTGGGATGCGGCACCCAAGCGATTCGCGCCCGCCCGCGCGGCTGATCGACGACGAGGCGAAGGGCATCTTCATCTTCGAGCTGCGGCGCGGCCTTTCGGTCGAAAGCGCCGCCCGCGCGGCGGGCTTCACCGGCGGCGGGATGTGGCGCGCGCGCCAGGCCGATGGCGCGTTCAACGAAGCGGTCGAGGATGCGCTCGAATGGTCGAACGCGCCGCGCTGGGTCAGCCCCGGCAACGGCCGCCCGCTCCAGGTCCGCCGGATCCGCCGGCTGCGCTTCGTCGAATGGCGCAGGGAGGTGTTCCTGAACCATTTCGCGGCCACGGGAGACGAGACGGCGGCGGCCGAGGCGGCCGGCGTGAACCCCTCGACGGTCTGGCGTCACCGCCAGAAGGATGCCGATTTCCTCGAGCGCTGGCGCCAGGCGCTCGCCCAGTGCATCGCCACTCTGGAGGCCGAGCTGGTCCGCCAGCGCATGGCGGCGCGCGCCCGGGCAAAAGACGAGATCGTCCCCCAAAGCGAGCCGCCCGCCGAGTTCGACCTTATCCTCAAGCTGCTCCAGCGCTGGGACCGCAAGGACGGCGGCGCCGGCGCGCGGCAGGTCGGCTACGGCCACCTCCAGCGCTGGGATTTCGACGCCGCGATCGACGAAATGGAGCGCAAGCTGAAGGCGATCGGAATCCCGGTCCGCGACGTTCCGCGCGACAAGGACGGCGACGGTGAGTCCGCCCAGGCCGCCGAATGAACCGCGCCAGGGCCCGCGCCGTGCTCGAGGCGGTCGGCGCGCTCCCGCCCGAGCGCCGCCGCCTGTTCTTCGAGAACGCTTCCCCGGCCCTCGTCCGCGCGGTCCTCGACGAATTTTGGCCGCACGGCGGGCAGGAGGAGCCGCCGGGCGGCTGGCGCGTCTGGGCGATCGTCGCCGGGCGCGGCTTCGGCAAGACCCGGGCCGGCGCCGAATGGGTTTGGGCCCGCGCGCGGGAAACGCCGGGCGGGCGCATCGCCTTGGTCGCCGCCAGCCTCGACGAGGTCGCCCGGGTGATGGTCGAGGGCGAGAGCGGCCTGATCGCCGCCGCCCATTGCGACGAGCGCCCGCGCTGGATTTCCAGCCGGGGCCTGCTCCGCTTCCCCTCCGGCGCCGAAGCCTATGCCTATACCGCCGAAAAGCCCGACAAGTTGCGCGGTCCCCAGCATCATTTCGCCTGGTGCGACGAGCTTGCCAAATGGCCGAATGCCGACGACACCTGGAACAACCTCATGCTCGGCCTGCGCCTTGGCCAGGGCCCGCGCACGATCGTCACCACCACGCCCCGCCCGATCCCCCTGCTCCACCGCATCCTCGCTCTCCCGAGCTGCGCCCAGACCAACGGCCGCTCGGACGAGAACCCCAACAACGCCCCGACCTTCATCGCCGCGATGCGCGAGCAATTCGCCGGCACCCGCCTCGAGCGCCAGGAGCTCGAAGGCGTCCTCCTCGAAGATTATGAAAACGCCCTGTGGACGCGGGAAATGCTCGACAAGCACCGGGGGATTCCCCTCCCTGCAAGGGAGGGGTTAGGGGTGGGTTCCGCCGAAGGCGGCCGAACCCCTGCGCCCGATAGCTTCGCTCCGCTCGCTCACCCACCCCCTGCCCCTCCCTTGCAGGGAGGGGAGTTCCAAAGGGTCGTCATCGGCCTCGATCCCCCCGCCTCCACCGGCGGCGACAGCTGCGGCATCGTCGTCTGCGGCAAGGACAAAGAAGGCACCGCCTGGGTCCTCGCCGATCTGACGGCCAGGGGCCTCACCCCCGAACAATGGGCCCGCCGCGTCGTCCACGCCGTGGAGCATCATGGCGCGGTCAAGGTGATCGCCGAGAAGAACCAGGGCGGCGACATGATCGAAAGCGTGCTCCGCGCCGTCGACGCTGACCTCCGCATCCGCCTCGTCCCCGCGGTCAAGAGCAAGGCCGCCCGCGCCGAGCCGATCGCGCTCAGGTTCGAGACCGGCCGGGCGCGGCTGGCGGGGCATTTTCCGGCGCTGGAGGACCAGCTCTGCGCGATGACCTACCAGGGCTATCAGGGCCCGGGCTCGCCGGACCGGGCCGATGCGATGGTCTGGGCGATGACCGAGTTGTTCGAGAAGGAGCGCGTGCCGCGAATTCGCGTTCTCTAGCCCACGTTTTCGACACGCCTTGCAATTACGACAGACCCTTGAACATTGTGATCATCGGTCGTGCCATCCATCTATCAAAAAAGTCGCGGAGGCATTTGTGGCGCAGAATC
>Ga0190266_10000122_pt1 | contig 11292 bp, 12 predicted proteins | sample Popmic220T_FD_132448 | JGI IMG/M metagenome (GOLD analysis project Ga0190266, IMG submission 132448) | Populus adjacent soil microbial communities from riparian zone of Indian Creek, Utah, USA - 220 T | ecosystem: Environmental > Terrestrial > Soil > Riparian zone | place: USA: Utah | collected...
AGACTTCAACGTTGAGCAGCACCGCGTTCCGCGCCCGTGGCAGATCGGCGAGATCGTCGGTCGAGCGCGCATCGCGGTCTCCGAGGACACCGCGTGGTGGGTCGAGCGAACGCTCTCCGACGCCGGCGTCGTCGACGACGGCGTCTTCGAGACCGACTACGCGAACGTCGAGCTCCTCGCCGGCTGGGTGCTCCGCCAGAACGGGCGGGCGATTCCGCTCGAGCCGGACGAGCTCGTCGAGTCCATCACCGAGGCACTCGCGACCCTTGCCGCTGCTCATGACAGCGACGCGCCCGCGATCGCAGGGCCAAAGCGCTCCGACCCTCGGCAACCGCTTCCCGAGCGACCGACCGGGCCGGTCGCGCCCGAGCGATTCGGCGTTCTGCAGGCGCTGCTGGCGCACCTGCTCGCCGCGTGCGGCGACGAGCGCTCGGCCACGATCTCGGCAGACGAGATCGCGACTCGGTTTTCCATCCCGCTCGAAGAGCTCCAGGATCACCTCTCGCTCCTCAATCTCGTCAATTTCGGCGGCGGCTGCTACGCCGTGTACGCCGAGCACGACGGCGACGTCGTCAGGGTCGAGAAGGAGCTGTACGGCGACGTGTTCCGCAAGTCGCCGAAGCTCACTCCACTCGAAGCGCGCGCGATTCGCCTTGCGATCGAGTACGTCGGACCGACGATCGCGGCCGATGCGCATACGCCTCTGAAGCGCGTGCGCAAGAAGCTGGAAGAGACGTTCGGGCGCTTCGATCTCGCCGGCACGCCCCAGCCGAGCGACGCCTCTGCCGAGGAGTCGCTCGTCAAGGTGCTCAGCGACGGCGCCGAGAAGCGCCTCGTGGTCGAGATCGAGTACCTGAAGGACGGTGACGACTCCCCGAGCATGCGCCAGGTCGAGCCGTACACGATCGAGCGCGAGCTTCCCGTCTGGCGGGTACACACGTGGGATCTGAGTGTCGACGCCGCCCGGACGTTCCGACTGGACCGCATGCGATCGGCTCGGCTCACGGGCGCTACCTTCGACGCGCGGGACGGCTTCGACCCCTCCTACATGCACAATCCGCGGGTCGCGAAGCTCCTGCACTCGCCCGCGGTGGCACGCTGGAAGCTCGAGCGCGGCGCCCGCCCGCTCACGGATGGCTCGGCCGTCACCGACGTGCCGTTCAAGACGGAGGAGTGGCTCCTCTCCGAGATCCTCGCGGATCGCGGCGAGACGATCGTTCTCGAGCCGCAACGCCTCCGCGACGTCGTCGCAAAGCGCGCGCGCCGGCTCCAGCGCGAGCTCGGACGCGTCCCCAGCAGACGCTGATCTTCACCTAGTCGTCACAACATCGCGCCGAGAGGGTCATGGCGCCCCTCAGGGTGGTCGCGCGGCGCTACCGTTGTCTCATGAGCAAACAGAGGAACGTCAGGAGGCGAATCGAGCGCGTCCGTGCGGGCCAACTCTTGGCGATCGCCGCGCTCTTCGTCGGCATTTCCATCTCGGCTGCGGCTGTCGTCGTCGGAAGCGCGGCTTTCGCGCAGCGGCCGCCCGTCGTTCCCGGCGCTGTCTTCGAGGCAACGCATCTCCCACCCCTCCTCGTGCTACCTGGAGAACCGGTGCAGCTCGCATACGACGTGAACTGCCTCGAGGAAGGCGTGGACGACGCAGAGGCGCGCTGCGAGGTCGCCGGGTCGCTGTTCTTGCGCGTTGAGGGTGGCCGTGACTTCGAGAGGCTTCCACTGCGCCAGGCGGACGCGCAAGGCATCCGCCAGCTGACGGCGAACGTCCCCGACTCCTTCACGGCGGCGCCCAGCAGCTTCGAGTACTACGCGGAGCTCGAGCGCGTCGGAACCGGTGATCGCCTGCTCGTCCCGCCGGGAGGCGAAGCCGCGCCGTACCGATCGCGAGTCCTGAACAACGCGATCGATGTCGACCTCGGCGTTGCAGACTTCGGCGCACATCGCCGCGGAGCTCGAGTCGCGTCAGCGCGCTGGGGTGATGGCAGCGCCTCCGTCGGGCTCGAACCGGGAAAGAGCGTCGGTCCTGTTGGGGCGTCCTCGTTCGACGTCGACGAGACCGGCACGGTGTTCCTGCTGGATCAGGTCCACCGGCGAGTGCTGCGTTGGGCTCGTGGTGCGCAGCATCCGGCGCGTGTTCCCGTCTCGGTCGACGGCAGGCTCGCAGACCTGGCGGTCTCCGATGAGGGCTCGCTCTACGTCCTCGAGTCGGTCGCGCGACCCGGGCGTAGTGGGCCGTTGGTTCGCCGCTTCGACGAGACGGGACGCGAGCTCGACGTCGTCGAAGCGGCCGAGCGGTCACCCTCACAGATCCGCGTGGCGCCGGATGGGCCGATGGTCTTGGAGCATCCCTCGCATCAGTGGACCCCGATGGCGCTCGACGGCTACCCCCTCCCGCCGAACGAGCAGCGCCGCCGAGCGAGGACCGGCCGTCCGCTTCGTTCGGGCGGCGAGGCGATCGTCCTTCGCGTCGGAAACGAGCTTCGAATCGCCGTGGCGTCCGGCGACCGCATCGTGCGCTCCTGGCGGCTGACGAGCGCAACGCCACTCGGAGAGGTGCAGCTCGTGGAGGCGGTCGGAGCGCGTCTCGTCGTGGTCGTCCGCACGTTTACCGAGAGCGCCGACGAGTTTCGGGTCGTCACTCTCGATCGGCGCGGCGTCGCACGGCAGTTCGCGGTCGCGTCGGCCGACTGGGCTGAGACTGCACCGCTGAGCCGCTTTCGGCTCGTCGGCAGATCGCTCTACCAACTCGGGTCGAACGCGGCCGGAGCCTTCGTCAACCGCTACGACCTGGAGATGCGCTGATGCCCCGGACACGTGGATTCGTCTTCGCCTTCGTCGTCGCCGCGATCCTCGGAACGGCTGGAACCGCCGCCGCCTACCACACCCGGTTCGTCGCCGACAACTGCAACTATTCCGCGCCCACCCCAACGTCGTACATCACGCGGGACGGCTCAGCCGCAGTTGCCCTCCGAGCCCGCTACGAGGGCTACCAGTGGGCCGGCGGATGCTGGAACGACAATGATCGCGACGATTCGCCGAACGATCCACGCGAGGACCCAGCGACCGGCGGCGAGGGCGGCGATTGCTCCGGCTTCACGTTCAAGGTCTGGCGCGAGTCGCTCGACCAGAGCAATGCGGGATTCGAGCAGTGGGGGCTCTTACGCAACGTGCATGGGCCATACACCGCCGCGGCGTTCAAGGCTGGTACGGGAGCGCCCAACGTGACGGTGTCCAAGACGGCCCTGACCAAGATGGACGCCTTGGCGAGCGACACGCACATCGGTTTGATCTATGCCGTGAACCCCGACGGCACGGACCAGATCATCGAGGCGAAGGGCGAGGACTACGGCACGGGAATCTGGACCCGAACGTACCGGGGGAGCTCGAGCTACAGCGGCGTGAGGAGGACCGGCTGGAGCTCCTGACGTGAGCGCGCGGCCCGGACTTGGATCGCTGGTCGCGGTGGCAACGCTCGTCGCCATGGCGGCAGCGACTTGCGCGGGAGACGATAAGCCTCCCGCGCAACTGATCGACGGAACGCCGGCAGAGAGACCATCGGCGGTCACGCTCGAGGGTATAGCGGAGGATCGGATCGCGACAACGGTCGACGTCGTCGACGCCCGGCGCGTCGCCCCCACGACGCGTGCCGCGCAGTGTCTCCGTCGAGCACGAGATCATGCCGCGGTCGGGGCTGTGGTGGTGCGCGTCGGCGTGAACGGCGAGAGCGTCACGTTCCGTGCTTCATCCGGACAGAGTCTCGTCGCCTGCGATCGCGCCGCGGCCGCCAGTGAGGGTCGCCACGTCTGGTGCGGGCTCGCGGTCGGGCGACTCGAGCATGGGCGACTCCGGGATCCGCGGCTCGATCTCGCCGGTTGTCGCAACGCAGCGGCCGATCCTGTGGCGTTCGCCTGGGTCGAGCCGGGGCGCGCAACGCTGTACGTCACGGTCAGTCAGCCCGGCTTCACCGAGGTGTATCGCGTCGCGGCCCGCCTTCCGGTGCGCATCACGACGACCTCAGGTGTCGATCAGGAACGGTCTCACACGTCGTTCCGGATCACCGAACATGACGGCGAAGGCCGCCTCTTGCGTGCGTACACGCTCGATGCGCGTGTGGCTGGTTAGGCCCGACGAAGCGGCAGAGCGATGGTGAACGTCGTGCCTTCACCCAGGGTCGACGTAACCGTGAGCGATCCGCCGTGTCCGTCGACGATCGCGCGCGCCAGCGGAAGCCCGAAGCCGGATCCGCGCGAGGCTGGATCGAGCCGGACTCCGACATCGAAGATGCGGTGGAGCTCGTCCGCCGCGATCCCGGGTCCACGGTCGGTCACCGAGATCCGGACTGCGCTCGCAGCCTCGGCCCGTATCGACACGAGGCCGTCCGCGGGACCGTGCACCAACGCGTTTGCAATGAGATTGTCGAGTGCCTGCCGGAGGCGGGACGGATCGGCGTCGATCGCCGGTAGCTCACCGACCATCGTGAGCTCGACATGAGCGCCGCGGACGGCGGCGCCGGCCACGACGTCGCGAACGAGCTGCTCCGGATCGATCGGCTCGGAGCGGATCGACGCGGCGGCAGCATCGGTGACGACCCGTTCGACGCCTCGACACGCGAGGGTCACGAGTCGGACGAGCTCACCGCGCGTCTCCACGTCGGTGTCGCCGTCGAGCGCTTCCGCAATGGCAGAAAGAGCCGCTACCGGACTCCTGACCTCGTGGACGAGGACGGCAAGGCGCTCGGCGTCGAGGCTCGGCGTCACGCTGCCCCACGCTCGTTCATCCGCGCAAGAGCCCAGGACGCCGCGTCGGCGAGCACCGGATCCTCGGACGCCACCTCGCGCTCGATGCTCGGACGCAGGGCCGCACCCCCGACGTTTCCAGCGGCGATCAGAGCATTGCGACGCAGCCACCGTCCGTCGTTCTTCGGAACGTAGAGCCGGTCGAACTCGTCGACGAGCTCGCCCGGATCGCGATCGAGCCACTCGGCCAGCGACACCACCGGGGTCGCATCGATTGGAACCGCCTCGCCGCGTCGTCGCTTCTCGACGCCGCGATTCCACGGACAGACGTCCTGACAGATGTCGCAGCCGTAGACCACGTCACCCATCTCCGCGCGGAATGTCTCGGGGATCGACGCTGGTGCCTGGCTCCAGTACGAGAGGCACTTCGTGGAGTCGAGGGTCCCCGGCTCGTCGAGGGCACCCGTCGGGCATGCGTCGATGCAGAGTCGGCACTCTCCGCAATCGAGCGAGAGCGCAGGGCTCGGTTCGATCTCGACTTCCGTGACGACGACCCCGAGGACGACCCATGAGCCATGGCGGTGCGTGATCGCCATCGTGTTCTTGCCGTAGAACGCGATGCCGGCTCGAACCGCGGCCGCTCTGTCCACGTGGTCGTTGTCGTCGACGAGCACGCGGTACTCGCCCCCGAGTCGTCGGCCGAGCGCCTCGAGCTGCTCGCGGAGGATCGCGTACTCGTCTCGCCAGGTGTACCGAGGAAGCCTCCCGTGATCACGTGGCGTCGGAGGAACGTACGCCGCGTAGCAGCGCGCAGCAGCAACGACGGTTCGAGCACCGTCGACGAGCAGCTCGGGGTGGCACGACACCTCGGGCCGCGCCATCGTGAACCGCATGTCCGCGAAGAGACCACGCGCACGCCGTCGGCGAATGGCGTCCTCGGTGTCGTCGTAGGGCACAGCGCGAGCTGCACCGACCACGTCCAGGCCGAGCTCCGCACCCAGCTGGCTCAGCTCCGCGCTGGTCATGACAGGATTCTGCACCGTGAAGGTGATTCGCATCCACGAGGACGGCGGCCCCGAGGTCCTCCGCTACGAGGACGTCCCCGATCCCGAGCCCGGACCCGGCGAGGTTCTTGTCTCGATGCGAGCCGCAGGCCTCAACCACCTCGACGTCTGGGTTCGGCGGGGACTGCCGTCGGTGCCCAAGCCCCGCATCCTCGGTGCCGACGGCGCCGGCATCGTCGTCGGGCTCGGCGATGACACCGCCGCCTTCGCCGTGGGCGAACGCGTCGTCATCAACCCCGGGATCCCGCACAACGGCCGGATCACGGTGATCGGGGAGCACACCGACGGGACGTGCTGCGAGCTGAAGGCGATCCCGGCCGGTCAGCTCTACCCCCTGGACGACGCACTGTCGTTCGAACAGGGGGCTGCGTTCCCGCTCACGTTCGAGACCGCGTACCGGATGCTCGTGACGAAAGCCGCCGTCCAGCCAGGCGAATGGGTGCTGATCTGGGGGATCGGGGGAGGAGTCGCGCTCGCGGCATTCGAGATCTGCCGAGCGCTGGGCGCCCGCACAGTCGTGACGTCGTCGAGCCCCGAGAAGCTCGAGAGAGCGCGCACGCTCGGTGCCGACGTCGCCGTGAACCACGCTGACGGCGACGTCGTGCAGGCCGCGAAGGACGCCACCGAGGGCGCCGGCGTCGACATCGTCGTCGAGACGGTCGGGGAAGCGACCTGGGAGCGCTCGCTCGCTGCTGCTGGACAGGAGGCCCGAATCGTCGTCTGCGGAGCGACGTCCGGCCACAGCCCGCCGGCCCGCCTCTATCGACTCTGGTGGAAGCAGCTGGTCATCTACGGCTCGACGATGGGGATGCCATCGGACTTCGAGGGTGCCTACGAGCTCATCCGAACCGGTCGTGCTCGCATCCACATCGACAGCATGTTCCCGCTCGCAGCAGCCGCAGAGGCACACGAGCGTCTCGAGTCCGGCGAACAGTTCGGCAAGGTCGTCCTCACGATCCCGACTGATCGAACCGCCGCCCTCGACCGGCACGGCGGCTCCGTCTAGCCGAAGCCGAGAATGAACTTCGCGTCGTCCGACATGCGGTCGGGCGTCCACGGCGGGTCGAACGTCAGCTCGGCCTCGACCTCTGCGACACCCGGAACGCCGCGCGCCGCGTCGACGATCCCTTCTGCGATCATCGCGCCCGCAGGGCACCCCATCGAGGTCAGGCTGTACAGCACCTTCACGCTCGGCCCGTCGACCTCGACGTCGTACATGAGCCCGAGCTCGACGATGTCCATCCCGAGCTCGGGATCCTCGACACCGTGCAGCGCCTCGACGACGTCTTCGCGCGTTACCACGCGGCAAGTGTAGAGACGGAGGGCTAGCCGACGGCGACGAGGCTGTCGGCGCGGCGAAGGACGAGATCGAGAACGTCCCCAATCGCCCGGTCGAGCGAGTCGTTGTAGATCACCGGTACGTCGTGGCGTCGGGCGCGCTCGACGAGGTAGTCCTGGATCTCGCGGATCTGGGGAAGCGAGTCGAGGTACTTCTCGAGCGGGCGAAGACCCTCGGTCGCCTGGTCGCGCACCCAGAAGTGACTGCGGTGCAGATTCTCGTCCTCGATCGCGACCACGCACTGGACGACGAATGCGCCGGGAAACTCCGTGCCGACCATGCCGGGCACGAGGTGGACGCCCTCGAGCACCGTCGACCACCGCTCCGTCGCCGCGCGTTCGAGCGCCGCGTCTACGCCGACGAGAACGTTCCGCGTCTGATCGAGGAAGCCGAGGATCGCAGCGTCTCCGGACTCCTCCTCCTCCGCCCGCGTCAGCGCAAGGCGCGCCTCGAAGCTCGAGTAGTGGACGGACGGCATGAACTCCTTGGAGAAGAAGGTCCTCATCGTCTGCCGGATGAAGTCGGTCGACGTCACCCGCGTGATCCCGAGCCGGTGCGCCGCCTCCGTCGCGATCGTCGACTTCCCTGTCCCGGGGGCACCGGCGACGAGCAGCAGCAGCGGCTCGTCGAGCCGCTGGAGAGCGCCGAGTCGTCGGAGTCGCCGGACCGTCCGCGCAGCCTCCTCGTCGCCGATGAGCTCGGCAGCGAGCTCCCCGAGTCGATCGAGATCGAGCGAGACCGCCCCTCGTTCGGCCAGGTCGCGGTCTGCGCGCTGAGCGATGAGGTACGCGCGCTCGGGATCGAGGCCCGTGACGACCAGCGCGCGCGCCATCAGGCCCTTCGAAAACGGAACCTCGTCGCCCAGCGGCAACGGAAGGCGGTGGCGGCTCTCCTTCACGAAGTGAATTTGGCCATGCCGAGGAGTAGTTCGTCAAGGTCCGGCTCGCCGGCCACCGGGACGACGTCGCTCGTGGCGAGGGCGACTTCGGCCCCTTGGGCCAGCGCTTCCTCCGTGACGACGTCGATCGCCGCGGCTTTCAGCTCCACCAGGAAGACGTCAGCCCGGACGTCGACGAGCTCCTCGCGCAGGGCGGCGCGATTCGCGAGGTTCCCGGACACGTGGACGATGCTGGCGCCGTAAGCGGCTTCGAGGTGCTCGCGCAGCCGTCCATGCGCGGCCCGTGGGGCCGCGCAAAAGTAGGCAACAGAGCGTCCCGTGATGTCGGCGGCCGGGCGTGGTTGCAGCGTCGTTGCGATCACCGTCGTGCCCGGGCGAACGGACTCGGCCACACGGTCTCGAACCGTTTCCCAACCCGAGCCCTCCTCGGCCATCGTCACCACGACGACGTCTGCCAGCAGGAGCCGGTACGTGTTCAGATACCCGCCGACGACCTCCGGATCTTGATGTCCTCCTACGACGACGACGGTGCGATCGGCGGCGATGGGCGGCAGCGCCGCGCCGCTCCCGTCGAAGAGCACGAGGTCGGGAGCAAGGCCGACGGCGACGCGCGCTCCGTCTCCGACGTTCGAGGAGCCGACGGCTCCTGCGAGCCCTCCACCGCATCGCCGACAGCCGACGGTCGGCACACCGACGAGAGCGGCGGTCTCGAGATGATCCGATGCAGCATGTCGCCCCGATCGCGAGAGCGCAACGAGCGAGTCGATAGTGGGAGGCACGCTCACGACCTCTGGCTCGGGCGGCCCTCCTCTCCCCATCGCGACCACGACGACGCGTCGGTCGACAGCGAGAAGCCGCGCAACGTGACCGGTGACGGCCGTCTTGCCGACGCGCTTACCCGTCCCCACGACGGCGATCGACGGGAGCTCGAAGGGCTCGCGAGTCGGCGGATCGAACCGGAAGTCTGCTCCGACGTACGGCAGCCCCAGCGCGAGTACTCGACTCGCGAGCGCGAAGCGCTCGACGGGGCCGAGCACCGGCTCGTCCGAGAGGTCGACGACCACATCCGGCGCATGCTCGGCGACTGCGGACTCGATGTCGGCGGCGAGCGGAACGCCGTACTCCTCTCCCCCGCGCAGCTTTTCGTCACCCCCGATCAGAACAGCCGCGACGAAGTCGTACGGCAGCTCGGCGAGCGCGTCACGCACGACGGGGGCATAGTGCTCGCCGTCGACGATGGCGATAGCCCTCACGTTCGCGCGGTGACTTCGTCCTCAATCGCGCCGGTGAACTTCGCGTACTCGAGGGTGTCGAGGGCGAACGAGACCAGCTTCACCTGGCCGTGGAACGGATGACGCCGCCAGATGTCGACGCGCGTCCCGTCGATCTCGATCAGGTTGTAACAGGGCCTCGTGTTCCCACGGAGGCGGAGTGAGGACACGGTGCCCGCGTTGACGACGAAGAGATCCTCGAGCCTCCAGACGTAAGGCACATGCTTGTGGCCCGAAAGCACCAGACGCACGCCTGCGCGCTGGAGGCACTCGATCGCGTCGCCCGCGTCGTAGACGACGTTCCGCTCACGTCCCGTTCCCGGCACCGGGAGCAGGTGATGGTGCAGGACGAAGATCTTCATCTCCGCCGGCTCGGCCGTGAACTGCTCCTCGATCCAGCGGTACCGGCCCCGCCCGATCTGGCCGTGGTCGAGATCCGGCTCGCTCGAGTCGACGGCGACGATCGACACCGGCCCCTTGCGAAGCACGGAGTTGCGTGAGCCGAACATCTCCTCGAAGTGCACATACCCGACATTGCGGGAGTCGTGATTGCCCGGGACGACGACGAGCGCGTCGCAATCGATGCGATCGATGTACTCCCTCGCGGTCAAGTACTCGTGCCGGAAGCCGAACGTCGTGAGGTCTCCCGAGCACACGACGACGTCAGGCTTGAGCTCGTTAATCTCGCCGATCGCGCGCTCGAGGAGGCTCGCCTCGAAGTACGTCTCGCCGCAGTGAAGGTCGGAGAACTGGGCGATCCGGAACACGAACGAAAGTCTACGACCGATCCGTCGATGTCCGAGGCCGTCGGTACGCTGGTGCAGGTGCGGGAAGAAAGACCCGTTTTCCAGGCATATTGTGGAACTGACCCCCCGCGGTTCGCCAACCGGATCGAGGTCGAGTGCGCAAAGATCCTCGATTACTACGGCGTCCGCTGGGACTATGAGCCCCAGTCGTTCGTTCTCGAGCGCGACGACGAGGGCCGTGTCGTCTGCGCATTCACGCCGGACTTCTACCTTCCGGAGCAGAACCTCTTCATCGAGGTGACGGTGATGAAGCAGTCGCTCGTCACTCGCAAGAACCGCAAGCTCCGCGAGGTGCAGCGGCTCTACCCGCACGTGCGTGTGAAGCTCTTCTACCGGCGCGACATCGAGCGCCTCGCGCAGCGCTACCGGCTGCGTCTCGCCTCGTAGTGGTGCAATCGCAACGATCGGACAACGGCGAGGTGGGCGCCGTCTACCTGTCGCGCGCGGAGATCGCCGAGCGCGTGACCGAGCTCGGCGCGGAGGTCGGAGGGGCGTATGCAGATCTCGACCCGATTCTCATCGCGCCGCTCAAGTCGAGCGTCGTCTTCCTCGCTGACCTCACGCGAGCGCTTTCGATCCCTCACACGCTCGACGTGATCGAGCTCGCGCCGTACACCGATGGGCAGGACGGCGGCGTGCGCCTTCTCAAGGACGCCGACTCCGCGCTCGAAGACCGGCACGTTCTCCTCGTCGAGGACGTCGTCGACACCGGGCTCACGCTGCACTTCCTCTGCCGAACACTCGGCTTGCGGAATCCCGCGAGCCTCGCTGCGGTGACGCTCCTCGACCGCCCCTACCGGCGCCTGGTGGACGAGCTCCCGCTGCGGTTCATCGGCTTCACCGTGCCCGACGAGCTCTTCGCGGGATACGGCCTCGGGCTCGACGAACGCTGGCGCGCGCTCCCCGACCTACATGTCGTCAGCTCGATCGCGCTTCCCAGCGCCGCAACCGAAGCCGCCTGAGCGCTAGAGGTATGGCAGCGGATCGACCGCCACCCCGTTGACCCGGACCTCGAAGTGCAGATGGGGCCCAGTGGAGTGTCCGGTCGAGCCGACGAGCGAAACCGTCTGGCCCTGAGCGACCGTCTGCCCGACACCGACGAGGATCGACGACGCGTGTGCGTACGCGGTCGAGAGACCATTCCCGTGGTCGACGACGACGAGATTGCCATAGCCCCC
>Ga0190266_10000123_pt1 | contig 11289 bp, 16 predicted proteins | sample Popmic220T_FD_132448 | JGI IMG/M metagenome (GOLD analysis project Ga0190266, IMG submission 132448) | Populus adjacent soil microbial communities from riparian zone of Indian Creek, Utah, USA - 220 T | ecosystem: Environmental > Terrestrial > Soil > Riparian zone | place: USA: Utah | collected...
CGCGGGTGGACGACGGCTCGCGCCGCGATCTGTGTGCGTTGGTAGGGCGTCGGTCTCCATTGCTTCGTTGGTCCACCCATAGATCACTCAGTGTGCAGCAAAGCACGAGAGGGGGCAATTTGCTTCGGTCTCTCCATTGACGTCCGTAGCGTTCGCTCATGGCAGCACGCAGAACGACGGCGACGCGAACACGGAGCGGTGGGGAGATTGTGGTAGTGAACGCGGCCGCGCCGATCGCGCGTCGCTCGGGTGGCGGCGGAAGACGTCGCCGACGTCGGAGCTCGGGCAAGCGCCGCGGGCGCGGCGGCGGAAGCCATCAGAGCATCGACAAGCGGATCCAGAACACCGCTCTCGGCGGGCTCGCCTACGGGTTGCTCGTGAAAAACTGGCCGAACATGCCTCGCGTGCCGGGCATCGGGCGCTCGGGAACGGTCGCTTTGGCCGTGTATTTCCTCAAGCCCAAGATGGGGCTGCTGCAAGACCTCGGCGTGGCCGCTGCGGCGATCGCTGGCTACTCGTTCGGCGAAAGCGGCTCGGTGAGCGGCGACGAAGACGGCGTTCTGCAGTCGGAGTGAGGACCCCGCCGGTGAGAACGGCTCTCACCGGCGCACGGCCGGGGAAAATCGTTCGCGGCCATGGCCGCGCAAGGAAAGGACAGTGAGGCATGGCGAGGCGAATGGAAGTGATCGGCGACGTGATGGGCGACGATGACGACGACGTCCAGGGCGACGTGATGGGCGTTGCTGCGCAGGTCGTGGGCTACGACGACAACGGTTATCCGATCGTGGTGACCGGCGCGCCCCCGCGCAAGGGCAAGGGGCATTTGGTGCGCGTACGCAAACCCGGCTGGCGACAGCCGGTGTTAGCGCCCGGAGTGAACGCTCCCGACGAGGGCATGGAAACTCTCCCGATGGGGGAATTTACCTACGTGCTCGCCGCTCAGACCAACACGTTCAGCGGGCAGGTTCAGGTGCCGTTCCGCGGCGAGCGGTGGCTGATCTCGGTGGTGCGCACCGGCGCGAGCGCAACGGGCCGCATCATGGGTCAGATCTTCATGGGCAAGGACCTTGCTCAGCTCGACGTCGCTCGCGTCGATCTCGAAGCACTGGCCGCGGGCGGTAACTTCGGGACGCGCCTCACCCACAAGCCGGTGCAGCCCGGCGTGTTCATTCGTGCCATTACCGGCCTCAGCAACGCGCTGGCCGGCGCTGACACGATCTTTGTGACTCTGCAGCTGATCGGGCGCGACATCAGCTGAGCAGCGGCATGCGCGTCAACGTCGCAATCCCAGAGGCCCACGTCTCGAAACCCGTGCTCGACGCGGCGCTAGAGGCAGTGACCCGGCTGAACGAGCAGCTGATTCGAAAGGGCGATTCGCCCACGTCGCATCAGCTGATCTCGGCCGGTGCGATCTGGAAACCGGAGCCGCCGGGGCAAGAGCACTTCGACCATGGAGGCATCATCGCCAAACGCGGCGACGGCGATTGCGACGATTGGGCGCCGCTCCATGCGGCCACGTTGCGCGTTACCGGGCACGACCCGGGCGCGCGCGCCGTGGTGCGCAAGAGCGGCCCCAAGCGCTGGCATGCAACCGTGATCCGGAGCGATGGATCCGAAGACGATCCGAGCCTGGCCGCCGGCATGCCGGGGCCCGCTCGCACCGTCGGGATCCGCGGCGCATGGATGCCGTTCATGCCGGGGCGCGCGGGGCACGGAGTGAACGGCGCGTTCATCAACACGCCGCAGCTCGCGCTTCGACCGCTCTCTGACAGCCACGGCGAGATCGAGAGCTGGCAAGCTCGCGCCGATCTGCCGTGGCACTGGCGCCCTACCGGCGCCGCGAACCCGAGCGACGTGGCGATGGTCACGCTGCATCGGTCGCCGGTCTCGAGCACGGCGATCTGCGGAGCCGTGCGCGGCGCATTCCAGATCGGTCTCGCGAACGGCGCCGATCCGGAGCAACTCAAGCGCCTCAGCGCGCTGCAGGAAATGTGCGAGGGCGCATCGTGGGAAGACGTGGCCGAGCGCTACGGCGCCGAGCACGCGACGGCGGCCGGCGCGATCGTAGGCTCGTTCTTCGGCAAAGCGTTCCGGAGCCTGAAAAAGGTCGTAAAAAAAGTCGCGGCTCCGATCGCGAAAGGGGCGCTCTCGTTCGTGCCCGGCGGCGGGCTCGCGAGCGCTGCGCTCAGCATGGCGAGCCCGGCGCTCAAAAAGAGCGTGGCGAAGCAAAAGCACGCCCCGCCGCAGCTCCGCGCGGCGGCGCTCCCGCCCCCGCGTGCCGCAGCTCCCGCGGCGGCGCTCCCGCGGCCGCCCGGGGTGCCGCAGCAAACGCCAGTGATCGTCAACGTCTATCCCCCGCCCGCCGCGGGCGGCGCGAGCTCGGGCGTTGCCTGGCCGCCCGCGGGGGGTTGACCCCGTGGCTACTCCTCCCTGGCACCTATGGGGCAATAGCGAGACGTTCCGGGTTCCCGTGCAAAGCTCGGCGGCTGCGGCGCGGCCCGCCACGTCGGGGCAGCTGATCAAGGTCGCTTACGGGCGGCCCGAAACGTGGCACTGGGTGCTGGCCGCGAAACTGATCGAGGGGCCCGCATCGCCGGTCAATCAGACTCAGCTCGAAGTGTCGTTCGACTTGACCGTGGGGCTCGGGCGGTCGGCGATCCTGCTCTCCGCAGCGCAGGGCAACGTGACCAACCAGAACCGGGCGTTCGAGACGTTTTTTTTCCAGTGGGGCCCGGTCGCTACAGCGTTCCCGCGCGGCGCTCAGCTGTACTCGACTCAGGTTCTGAGCCCGAACCGGTTGTTTCGCTCGGATGCGCCGTTCCCCGATCAGACGGGCAACCCGACGGCCGCGAGCGACGCGGTAGCGCCCGCGTTCGCAACGGCGTTCTTCCCGCCGCTGATCGAGCAGATCGTTGCTGAGAGCATCCAGCTTCAGTGCCGCATGACGGCGCTCGCCGCGCCGGGCTCAGCGTCGATCGGGCAGAACGTCACCGTCGAAGTGCAAGGCATGTTTGCGCCGAAAACCCACGTACGCCCCGACTGGTTTCAGATCGGCGAGCCCCCCGCGAAACAGTTCCCCGGGAAGGAAGTGCCGGGCCGATGAGCGTCGAACGGATCCGCGGGTTCCTGCTGCAGCTGCCGAAACCGGCGCTCGTGCGAGCTTTCGTCGACGGCGAGCCCGAGGAGCTGAAGATAAATCGCACGTATCAACGGCTCGCCGAGACGATCGCCGCGCTGCAACCCGAGCAGATCCAGTGCCTCGACTCGGACGGGAAAGTACTGCGCGCGATGCGGCTCGACGACGCAGACTCGCGGCGCTCGGATGCGGCGGAAGTGCCGCCCGTCCTGGCGCAGGATCCGCAAGCTGCGTTGCTGAGCCATTTTGCAAATCTGTTGCACCGGGCGTACGAGCACAGCACCGAGATCGCGTTTTCGAAAATGGTCGAGCTCGTCGATCGCATGAACGATCGGAGCGCCGGCATCGAGCAACGTCTCGAGCGCGCGGAGGCCTACGCGCGGCGGCTCCGAGAGGAGCAAGCCGACGATGCGATCGAGCGGGCAGAGGAAATCGTTGCCGCGGCGGCGGGTCAGGAGGGCGGCGATCTTCCGAGCCAGCTCGCGACGGCGTTTCTGTCCGGGCGCTTGAACCGGACCGCAACGGATCCGGCCAAGTCGAACGGCTCGAACGGCGCAAAGACGAACGGAGCCAAGACCGCCGGGAAAGGTAGTGCCTCGTGACCGATGCCCTCGGACTGCTCGGGTTGCTGCTGCTCGCGTTCACCGGCGGCGGCGAGAAAGCGCCATCACCCAAGCCGGGCGTTCCCGCCGGGCCGCCCCCGCCCTGGCCTGCGGCGCTCCCGCCCGAGCTCCCGCGCTTCCCTGGCGCCGGGTGGGAGTTCGACGAGCCCCCGCCCCCCGCGGTGCAAGAGCGGGCGCGTCAGCTCGTCTCGGTGCTTTGGCGCAAGGGCAAGGGCAACCACCAAACGGAGCAAACCGCCGGGCGGTGGATCACGTACCGCGCCGAGATCGTCCGCTCGGGCCGGCAGGGCATCGTTGCCTATCGGCTGAAGTCGGCGGCGGCCCTGCCCCGCGCGCCGAGCTCGGCGCCGAGCTCGTCCCGCTCGCCCGGCGTGCCGCAAGCCGCGCAGACCGTTCCCGTTTCGTTCCCGGCGAGCTCGCCCGCTCCCGGGCACGTCCCGATCGCCGTGCCGGGCGGAGTGATCTACACCGCGCCGGCGCCGGCGCCGAGCTCGCCGCTCGGCTTGCCGGTGCTGCGCCGCGGGCGCGGCATGAAGCCGGCCGCTCCCGATCGCGACGTGAAGCTGCTGCAGCAGAAACTTGGAATCCCCGCCGACGGGCGTTTCGGCGAGCAAACGGAAACGACCGTCAAGGCGTTCCAGATGACGCAAGCGCTGAACCGGCTCGGCTGGGAGAAGAAAGACGTCGACGGGGTAGTGGGGCCCAAGACTTGGGTTGCGTTGTTCGCCAACCCGTGGACTCAGGCGTGAACCCGTGCGGAGCCGCGATCTAGGGCTCGTGCTGCTGCTGCTCGTGTTCGCCACGAGCAAACGCGCGCGCGCGCCGAGCTCGGCGCCGAAACCGCCCGTCGATCCGTTCAATATGTCGCCCGAGGAGCAAGCCGAACGCTTGCCCACGGGTTCGATTGAATTGCTGCGCGGCCATCACTACCGCTTTGAAGGCACGCTGAGCAGCGCCGCTCCCATCGATCCGGAGAAATTGAAGGCTCAATTTCAGACGTTCACGCCAGCACGCGACGTCCAGATCGGCGCTCGCCCCCCGCACCGTGCGTCGTGGATCGCAACGATGCCAATCAACTGGAAGCTGCAGCTGGGTTCGGTGTTTCCGGTGACGCCCGAGGTCAAGGTGAAGATCGAGAGCGTGCGGGAGCTGCAGTCGACGGAGGTCATGGTCTGATGCTGGTCCATAGCGCAGTCAACCAACGGATCGGGGCGCGGCACGAGCTCGCGAACACGGCGCAGCTCCCGGTGCCGTCTCAGGTCGCGGAAGTGTCCGGCACGAACGAGCTGATTTGGTGGGTGTTCGTCGAGCTCTATTTGACGGCGGCGGGCGGCGATCTGCGCACGGCGTATCAGCTCGCCCACGACGCACACCCCGGCGCCGGGGTGACGTTCGTAGCGCCGGGCGGCTCCTACACGTGGATCGGCGCGCCGTTCGCGATGCGGAACGGCTGCACGTACATCTTTTATGGATGCACGATCACGATTGACCAAGCCAGCGTCGCGAGCGGGCAACGGTTCATTTTCTTGCGCACCGAGATCAACGCGAGCCACGCCGATCGCATCAGCGTTCGCGGCGGAGTGTTCCGGTTCATCAACGTCCTGACGTCGTTTTTCTCCGCGGCGATCCAGTTCGAGTGTGCGAGCAACTGCTCGATCGAGGATGCGACGGCGGAGTGTGTGCTCGATCCCGCGGCGACCCAGGGCAGAACCCGGTGGGGGTTCAACATGCTCGGCGACGAGAACGCCGTCCTGGTGGGCGGCGGGAGAAACAACCGGTTCCACCGGTGCACGCTGAGCTTTGCTCAGATCCAGGGCTGCGGCGGCGGGCGGACGGCGAGCAATATCCAAGTCACCGATACCATCGTTCGCGACGCGAACGACGTCGCGATCTCGGTGGTCAGCACCGGTGCAACACGCTCGCTAGAGAACGTCCAGATCAAAAATACCGAGTGCATCAACGTGGCGGGCTCCACCGTCGTGTTTGCCGGAACGGACGGCGCAGGGCTCGGGTTCGGCTGCGGAGTGGTTCGAAACATCGACATTGACGGCGTGCAATGGAGCGGCGAGCGCTCGACTCCGAACCTGGATTTCCCGTTCATCATCGGCGTTCAAGTGTGCGGCGGTCTCGTGACGGAGAACGTGGCGATCTCGCACATTGGATCGCGACTCGTGCCGAACGCTTCTGTCAACGCGCGGAGCGTCCAGTGCACGTCGCAGGATGACGAAGTGAGCTGGGATGGCCTCACGCTATCGGACATGAACCTCGGCACCCAGACGAGCAACGATCCGCTCGAAAATCTGTTCATCGCCGGGCGCAACATGCATCGGGTCGCGCTGACGAACATCACGATCGGCGGGCTCCGCGGCGTGCGGATGACCGGTTGCGACAACGTCACCGTCTCCAACGTGACGCTGCTCGACGGTCAATTTCTCGTGATCGCGGCCACGAGGAATCTGAGTAACTACCAGTTCAGCGGGTGCAGCTTCACGCGCGTAACGGGCTTCCAAGCGCCGCTCCAGTTTTCCAGCACACCGGCGGGCTTTAGCTTCGCCCGGGTGATGGTTCAGGGCGGAACGCTGAGCGGGAACGGCGTGCCGATCGGCGTCGCACTCGCGCCGGGCACCATGCAAATGTGGCTCGCGAACATCGAAAACACGAGTCTCGCGAACCCGACGGCGGAAACGCTCGCGGGCATCGTGAGAGTGAAAAACGTGCGCGGCTTCATAGTGCCGGTCACGATCGCAGTGCCCGTGCCGGCGCTCGCCGCGACGGTCACCGGTTACGTGCTCGTCTCGCTCGCCGGCACGCGGCTCGCCGACATGGCGATCGGAGAAAATCTCTCGTGCAACCCGGGCGCTCAAGTCGCGGCGGCCGGCGCTGCAGCGGGATACTACGTCAACGCGCGCATCCAAGCCGTAGGCGTGGCGGAGCTGCTCTTTGTCGGGACGACCGCGGGGGGCAACGTCAATTTCCATTTCGATCGAGTCGACTGAACGGAGGAAACAATGCCGGAAATCAGGATGTGTGATCAGAAGCAACCCGACGGCTCGCCGTGCCGCGAACCCGCGGTGCTGAGCTGGAGATTCGATTGGGGCGAGACGGGCATTTGCTGTCAGGCGCATGGCCTCTTGCTGCAGCAAACCGCGCAAAACCTTTCGTCGCACGATCTCAAGCGGCACGTGAGCCTGGCGCCGCTCGAGAACCTAGCCGAGCCGGCACTCGAGCGTAGCGAACGGACGGCGCTGATCGCGGCCCGGATTTCGGCGGAAGCCGAGACGGACGAGCTCAAGCGGCGCGGCGGCATGCTCTATCAACAGAACGTGGATCTCACCGGTCAGGTGCAAGTGCTCACGCTGCGGCACCGGGAAGCCGATGCGCAGTTGACCGATGCGCTCGCGAAAAACAAGCGCCTCGAGGAGCAATTGCACGAGCGGGAGATCGAGCTCGGAACCGTGACCGATGAGCTGCAGCGCATGCAAACGCTCGCGGCGTTCGCCGACACCGACACGTCGCCGAGTCGGAGGGAAAGGGGGCTGCTGCCGGATCCGGGCGAGGGCTGACATGCAATGGCGGCCCGTAGCGGCGTTCGACGTCGTTCACCCGTACCCGTCGGGGCACTCACCCCGCGAACACCACCCGACCGGCTGGGGGAAGCTCGAGCGCCACGACTACGGCGAGCTCGGCCCCGGACGGCAACGGGTGGTGGTGCATTCGACGCAGCCACGCCGCGACGGCTGGACGTATCACGTCGCTGAGCTCGCACACTTCCCGGGCTGGGTTGCCTACTTTCGCAGCCCGCAAGGGGCCCGCATCGAGCATGCGCGTTCGGGCGATACCCTCGGCGATCAGCTGGCGCAGGCCTTCAACACGCTGCAGTGGGGCGCTGAGGTCGCATGAGTCGCGAGCGCCGCAGCAGTCTCTCGACCTTGTTCGAGGTGCGCGGCGCGCGCTGGCTCGTCCGGGGGCTACTGCTGATCGCGCTTGGCGTTGTCGCCTACTTGCTCACGAGGGGCGCGCTCTAGGAGCCACCGGCGCGCGAGCTCGACGAGCACGGGCCCGATCGCGATGCCTTCAACGCTGGCGTAGCTCGCGCCGCTCGAGCTCTCGAGCGTCGCGGCGATCGTGCGATCGCCGCTCAGCAGATCCGGACCGGTGAGCATCAGCGTTGCCCCGCCTGCGACGGCACCGAGCAGCACGGCGATCGTGTCCGGCGGCCGCGGGCAATCGGGCGCGCACGCGTCCGGGAACTCGGCGCCGCACGCCGAGCAAACCAGCGAGACATCCACGGGGCGCCCGGTGCCGCGGGGCGGCCACGGCGCGATCCGCGCGTTCCCGTGGACGAGCTCGCCGGGCTCGTGCTCGGGGCACGGCACCGGACAATCCCACCGGCAACGCTTCGGGAGCGCTGCGGCTAGATCGAGCTCGCGGCGCGCGCCCGCGGCGAGCGCCGTGGAAGTGAGGGCCGGTCCGATCGGCATCGGCTCGCGGCACCACAGGCAAAAACCAGGGCGGTCCATGTCTTCGATGTGCTCTCGGCTGCTGCAGGGGTTCATTGGTTGTCGCTCCTTTCGTGCGAAGCACCCACCCTGGCGCTGCAGCTCCGCGGCGGCATTCACCCCGGGGGGTGAGACCAAAATGTGCACAACTGAACACCCGGCTAGTAGTACTGATCAGCCGATCCAGGTACACGTGATCAGCCGAGCCACGTGGCCGGCCCCGTCCGGGGGGGTAACCCGGACCCCCCCACCCGTGACCGCCAAGCTGGCGGAAAAAAGGACGTTCGGGGCACTCGATTAGCCGTCGAAGTGCCTGCGAGCGGGCGTCGAAGTACCGTTTCGAACCCAACAAACGCTTACCGAACGGACCTGCAGGGTAGCACCCGGGGTGCCGTTCCAACAAGTGCCTCCCGCTGGCGCTGGGGATACCCCCGCGCGCCGGGTGTTGCTGCGCCGGGGGTGCCTCCCGCCGCATTGCGGCCGGCGCTCACGCGTTCCACCGACAAATCGCGCGCGTGGCAGCAGGCGCAGCAAGAGCGCACCGGGTTCGGCGCCAGCTCCGAGCTCGGCGAGCTCGGGCACGTGCTCGTCGCCATGCTCCGCGGGCGCGGCTACCGGCTGAACGAAGCACGCTGGGCCGCGCACGCCGCAGCCGTCCCGACCGCGTTCAACTGGCAAGGCAACCCGCGGCTCGCGGCGATCCTCACTGTGAGCACGCGCACGGCGCAGCGCGCGCGCGCCCGCCTCGAAGCGGACGGCTTGATCCGGAGCTACCTCCTTTCGCCCGGCGATCAGCTCGAAGGGCAGCGCGCCCCCGTGCGGCGCTACCAGGTCGTTCGGGACGTGGAACGGCTGCAGCGCGCCGGGCGGCGGCGGCTCGAGTGGCTCCGCAGCGGCGGGCGGGTCGCCGGGAGCCCGGACACTTCGGCGAAATCGCGTCCCCTTGACAGGGGTCGGCGCCGGGGGGTGGGGGAAAACAAACCGATTTCCTCCACCCCCGCGCACGTGCCCCCGACGGCGGCGGAGCTGAGGGAGATCGCGGCGCGCTGCGCTCCCGAGCTTGCCAGCGTGATCGGCGAGATTGCCGGTGCAGCCGAACGGCGCGAGACTGCCGCGAGCGGGCAGCCGTCGCGGGAACATGCCCCCGCGCCCCCCGGCTGCCCGCCAACGTTCGACCCGGCGGAGCTCGACGAGCTCGACCGCGAGCTTTCGGCGAGCGCTCAGCGTGGCGGGCAGGCCCCGCCGCGGGGCTCCTAGCTCACACCCACTGCGCGCGCGCCGCAGCGCTGCCCGGGGTGGGTCGCTCCCACCCCGGGCGGAGCCGCGTCCAGCGCTCGCACCTACACCGGCGCCGACGGCTGCTCGAGCGTTCGGATTGCCCGTTTGTCGCGTCTCGAGGCATCAACGACGGCTCCGCGCGCCCCGAGCCCCCGATGCTGCACCCCAGTGCAGCTGACAAGACGGCACCCAGATCTCCGTTCCCCACCGGCGAAATTAAATCTAAAGACCTGTCAGGTAGCGCGCGAGCGCATGGTAGGCCCCCGGCGGATGAGCGGAGCTGCCGCCCTCTCTCCGAGCGCTGCTCGCCGCGCCTGCGGCGCTGCAGCGCTCTCCCGCCGCGAGCTGGCCGTTGCGTACATTCGCGTCTCGACGGCGGGACAGGACCACGCTTATCAACGGCGCGAGATCGAGCTCGCGGCGCGCGCCCGCGGCGAGACGATCGCGACGTGGTTCACCGACGTCGCGAGCGGAAAAAGCCTCGAGCGGAAGGAGCTGAAAAAACTACGTGCCGCGCTGCGAGCTCGGGCCGTGTCGGTCGTCTGGGTTTGGCGGATCGATCGGCTCAGCCGGAGCGGGATCGCCGACACACTGGCGCTCGTGCGGGAGATCCGGGAAGCCGGCGCCGTGCTGCGCAGCGTCGCCGACGGCTACGCCGTCGACGGCGGCCCCGTCGGCGAGCTCGTCCTGGCCGTGCTCGCGTTCGCGGCTCAGCTCGAGCGCGAGAAGATCGCAGAGAACCAAGCGGCGGCGCGGGCCCGTCTGGAGTCTCAGGGTCGCAGTTGGGGGCGCCCGGGGCTCCCGGCGCGCACTAGAGACGCGGCGCGGGCGCTGGCGTCGCAGGGAAAAACCCCCCGCGAGATTGCGCGGGCGCTGGATATTTCCCCGAGCTCGGCGCGGCGCTACGCCGGCATTTTGGCGCGTCCGTTAAGGGCATGATTTCCGCGGCGGCCTGCGGTTCGCTCGCGTTCGCGAAAGGTGTACTTTTGGCCCCCCCCCGCCGGGGGGGGGGCGGTATGCGTTCGACTGAACGAGCCGACAGGATTGGACTCCCCTACGGTCCGGGCAGCCCGGACCGTAGGTTGACGCCGCGGGCGCTCCCGGCGTGCCTGGCCGTGACTGGCCGTGAAAAATGCGCAACCGGGGGGTGGTGCTCTCAGCGCGACGTGAAGCGCGGCGAGTGAGCTCCGACCGCATGCAACCCGATGAGCCAGAGATCGCAGAGAGGCTCGCGGTGGCTCACGTCGGAGTCGGCGCCGTTGTTCACCACCAGGACGAGCTCGCCGCAGAACGGGCATTGATCTTCGTGCTCCGCGCCGGGCGGGAGCCGCTCCCACCGGCGCAGGCATTCGACGAGCTGGGTTGCGAGCTCGTCCGCTCGTTCGTCCATGATCTGCTCGGCGAGCCGTTGCACGCCGGGCTCGTCGATCACGAACGGACGGCGGCGCGGCGTGGATTGCCGGCGCGCGGCGCGCGCGCGCGCGCGCCGCTCCTGGCGAGCTCGCTTCTCCGGAGACGGCTTGCTCATGGGTGCGGCGGCTCGGGAAACTGCAGCGCGCGAGCGGCTTCCGCGATGCGCTGAGCAACGGAGCTGCGCACCGGCTGCGGCTTGTACGCTTTCTCGACCGTGCGCGGGTGGACGACGGCTCGCGCCGCGATCTGTGTGCGTTGGTAGGGCGTCGGTCTCCATTGCTTCGTTGGTCCACCCATAGATCACTCAGTGTGCAGCAAAGCACGAGAGGGGGCAATTTGC
>Ga0190266_10000124_pt1 | contig 11214 bp, 12 predicted proteins | sample Popmic220T_FD_132448 | JGI IMG/M metagenome (GOLD analysis project Ga0190266, IMG submission 132448) | Populus adjacent soil microbial communities from riparian zone of Indian Creek, Utah, USA - 220 T | ecosystem: Environmental > Terrestrial > Soil > Riparian zone | place: USA: Utah | collected...
GCCGGCGAGGGCAAGCGCCGCGCCGGCGGCAGGCCGATCCAGCGCGCCGTCGGCAATTTGCTCTCGGCGCTTTGGCACCGGGTCACCGCCGAGGACACGGGCGAGGACAGGCTGCACGAGATCGCGGCCATCCTCGACGAGGCGGCGCAGAAGATCGAACGGCTGAAGTGACGCCGCCGCCCTCCCCGGAAGGGAGGGGAGCAAAAAAATAGGCGCCCCGGGAGATACGCCCCGGGGCGCCCGATCGCGCGAAAGGAGAAGTCGCGATCTTTACTGAGCGTTGACGGCGGCCGCGTTGACGTCGGCGTTGTCGATCGCCTCTTCCTTGGCTTCGCCGGCTTCGCGCACGGCCTCGGCATTGGCCTCGGCCGCATCCTCGACGGCATCGTTGCCGCTGGCTTCGCCAACCGCCTCGATATTGTCCGCCACCGCGTCGGCATTGTCGGCGACATTGTCGCCGAGGCTGTCGTCGCCCTGGCCGCCGCAGGCGGCGAGCGCGAGCAATCCCGCGCCCAGCGCGGCTTTCAAAGTCAACTTCATTCTCTTGTCCCCTCTTCTTCGGTCCCTGACAAAAGGACGCCCCAGCAACGTGGGGCTGAGGCGTCCATGGGAGCCCCGCGTGACCGGTGGAGGCTCGACCGGGTTATGCAACGTGATAATCTGAGTTAGGTTCCAAGCCTTCGCTAGATCAGTCCCGCGAGGGGACTCGAGGGATCGGCGTAGCGGCGCTGGCCCATCCGGCCGGCGCGGTAGGCGAGCCGGCCCGACTCGACCGCGAGCTTCATCGCCCGGGCCATCGCCACCGGGTCCTTCGCCTCGGCGATCGCCGTGTTCATGAGAACCCCGTCGCAGCCCAGCTCCATCGCCACCGCCGCGTCGGAGGCAGTGCCGACCCCGGCGTCGACCAGCACCGGCACCTTGGCGCCCTCGACGATGAGCCGGATCGTCACCCGGTTCTGGATCCCCAGGCCGGAGCCGATCGGCGCTCCCAGCGGCATCACCGCCACCGCGCCCGCTTCCTCGAGCTGCTTCGCGGCGATCGGATCGTCGACGCAATAGACCATCGGCTCGAAGCCCTCTTTGGCCAGGGTCTCGGTCGCCCGAAGCGTCTCGCGCATGTCCGGATAGAGAGTCTTCGCCTCGCCCAGCACCTCGAGCTTCACCAGGCTCCAGCCCCCCGCCTCCCGCGCCAGCCGCAACGTCCTCACCGCCTCGTCGGCGGTGAAGCAGCCGGCCGTGTTGGGCAGATAGGTGATCTTCTTCGGGTCGATGAAGTCGACCAGCATCGGCTGCTTCGGATCGGAGATGTTGACCCGCCGCACCGCCACGGTGACGATCTCGGCCCCCGACGCCTCGACCGCGGCGGCGTTCTGGGCGAAATCCCTATATTTGCCGGTGCCGACGATCAGCCGCGACGTGAAGGTCCGGCCGGCGACGATCCAGCTGTCGTCCGCCGCGTTGGGGGAAGTCGCGACTCGGCTCTCTGCATTCACTGTGTGGTTCCGCTCGGTGGAAAGGGTGAACCTGCGATATAGTCGCGATCCGTCGCGGCGTAAGCCGCCGAAATCCGGACTCGGCTTTACCCGCCCCCGACGAAGGTCACGATCTCGTAATCGTCGCCGTCCTCGACCGTCACCTGCGCGAGCGTCGAGCGCGGGACGATCTCGAGGTTGCGCTCGACCGCCACCCGGCTCGGCTCGAGCCCGAGCTCGAGGGCGAGGTCGGCGACGCTGATGCCCTTGGGCACCCGGCGGGGCTCGCCGTTGACCGTGATCGAAGCCGTCTCGTCCACCTTTGCGCTCCCTGCGGCCCCGGCCTATAGCGCCTCGCCATGGCCAGGCCACCAATCATCTATGTTCTGAACGGCCCCAACCTCAACCTGCTCGGAACGCGCGAGCCGGAAATCTACGGCGCCGACACGCTCGACGAGATCGCGGGCCAGCTCGAGGACCGGGCGCGCGAATTGAGCGTCGAGGTCGAGATCCGGCAGTCCAACCACGAGGGGCATTTGATCGACTGGCTTCACGAGGCCCAGGCGGAAGGCGCCAGAGCGGTGATCCTCAACGCGGCCGGCTTCACCCACAGCTCGGTGGCGCTTCACGACGCGGTCAGGGCGATCTCGACTCCGGTGATCGAGGTCCATCTCTCCAACCCGCAGGCTCGGGAAAGCTTCCGCCGCCGAAGCCTGATCGCCGCCGCGGCCAGGGGCTCGATCGCCGGATTCGGCCCGCTCTCCTATCTTCTGGCTCTGGACGCGGCGGCCCGTCTCTGACAGGAAGCCGCGCTTCGGGGCCGAGGCTTCCGGAACAGGGAAAGAGACACTCGAAATGAGCGAAGAAGAAGGCGCCTCGAACGGCGGCATGAGGATCGAGGCCGATCTCGTCCGCCAGCTCGCCGAGCTCCTCAACCAGAACGACCTGACCGAGATCGAGGTCGAGGACGGCGACCGCAAGATCGTCGTCAAGCGCAACGTCACCGTCGCCGCGGCGGCCGCGCCCGCCCCGGCGGCTCCGGCGCCCGCCGCGCCGGCGCCCCCTCCGCCCGCCGCCGCGGCGGTGACCCCGGCCAGCCATCCGGGCGCGGTCAAGTCGCCGATGGTCGGAACCGTCTTCCTCGCCGGCGAGCCGGGCGCCAAGCCGTTCGTGTCCGCCGGCCAGAAGGTGAAGGAGGGCGACACCCTGCTGATCATCGAGGCGATGAAGGTGATGAACCCGATCGTCGCTCCGCGCGCCGGCACCGTTTCCCAGGTGCTGGTCGTCGACGCCCAGCCGGTCGAGTACGACCAGCCGCTGGTGATCGTCGAGTAGCGGATGATCAGGAAGGTCCTCATCGCCAATCGCGGCGAGATCGCTCTCAGGATTCACCGCGCCTGCCACGAAATGGGCATCAAGACGGTCGCGGTCCATTCGACCGCCGACACCGACGCGATGCACGTCCGGCTCGCCGACGAGGCGATCTGCATCGGACCGCCCGCGGCGGCGGACTCCTATCTCAACATCCCGGCGATCATCTCGGCGGCCGAGATCAGCCACGCCGACGCCATCCACCCCGGCTACGGCTTCCTCTCCGAGAACGCCCGCTTCGCCGAGATCGTCGAGCTCCACAACATCATCTGGATCGGCCCCAAGCCCGAGCATATCCGGGTGATGGGCGACAAGGTCGAGGCCAAGCGCACCGCCGCCAAGCTCGGCCTGCCGCTGGTTCCGGGCTCGGACGGGCCGGTCGAAGGGCCCGAGGAGGCGCGCGAGGTCGCGGCGGCGACCGGCTACCCCCTGCTCGTCAAGGCCGCTTCCGGCGGCGGCGGCAGGGGCATGAAGATCGTCCGCTCCGAAGACGAGCTCGACAGCCAGCTCAGCCAGGCGCGATCGGAGGCGAAGAGCGCGTTCGGCGACGACACCGTCTATATCGAGAAATATCTCGGCGACCCCAGGCACATCGAGTTCCAGGTGTTCGGCGACGGCAACGGCCATGCCGTCCACCTCGGCGAGCGCGACTGCTCGCTCCAGCGCCGTCACCAGAAGGTGCTCGAGGAAGCCGGCTCGCCGGTCATCTCGCCCGAGGAGCGCGACCGCATGGGCGGGATCGTCGCCAGGGCGATGGCCGAGATGGGCTATCGCGGCGCCGGGACGATCGAGTTCCTCTACGAGAATGGCGAATTCTTCTTCATCGAGATGAACACCCGCCTCCAGGTCGAGCATCCGGTGACCGAGTATATCACCGGCATCGACCTGGTCCGCGAGCAGATCAGGATCGCCGCCGGCGAGCCTCTGTCCTGCACCCAGGACCAGGTCCAGTTCCGCGGCCACGCCATCGAGTGCCGGATCAACGCCGAGGATCCGGAGACCTTCGCCCCCTCCCCCGGAGTCGTCAAAGGCTTCCACGCCCCCGGCGGGATGCACGTCCGGGTCGATAGCGGCCTCTACGTCGGCTACAGGGTGCCGCCTTATTACGACTCCATGATCGCCAAGCTGATCGTCTACGGCTCGACCCGCGAACGCTGCATCATGCGTTTGAGGCGCGCCCTGGAGGAGTTCGTCATCGAGGGCATGAAGACGACGATCCCGCTCCACCAGAAGCTGGTCAACGATCCGGATTTCCTCGCCGGCGATTATACGATCAAATGGCTTGAGGAGTGGCTGAGCCGGGGCGACTCCTAGCTTCCTACGCCTCGGCTATTCATAGGAAGCGGCAACGCTCAGCTCTCCCGTGGCCACCAGGCTGAACACGCGCTGGATGGAAGCCTCGATCTCGCCGGACAGGCTGATCTTCTGCCCCACCTGCAGGCTCTTGAGCTTCACCGTGGCATCGCCGACCTTGTAGGACGATCCGAGCAAGGCGATCGCCCGTTCGATACAGCCTTGCATCAGTTTCTGAAGCGACTCCCGGAGCTTGTCGCGCAGCCAGCCCGCCGCTTCGCCGGCCCGGTCGATAATGTTGCGCGCCGCCGCGGCCGTCGCGTTCCCGATCTCCCGCGCCTTGTCCGCTCCGAGCTCATAGGCCCTTTGCAAGCCGATCGAGACCGCGGTCCAGATTTCGTCTAGCATTCCCAAGGCCGCTCCGTCGGGCGGCGCGTTGAGGCCTTCCAGAGCCTTGCCGCGAGGAGCGGCCGCAGCGATGGCCAGGTCGAGATCCATGCGGGTAAGCTGGGCTGTCGTGATCATGCCATCCCTCCCTGAGTGCGCGCTAGCGGGTCGAAATCCCAGCCCGCCGACCGCCTGGTCGCGTATATGAGTTCATCCAATCCGGCAGGAAGCTCCGCGGTCGGGGAACGCGCCGAAGAGCCCAGAAATTCCACAAATGCCGTCAGCAGGCCGGGATCCTCGCCGGGAAGGAGAGCGACGAGCCCATCCTTTGCGACCCTGGCCGCCAGTCCGGCATCGTCCAGCGCGAACTCCAGCAGCATCGCGTTCGCCCAGTCCGCGGTGCCCCGCTCCGCTTCCGGGCGCAGGATATCGTCGGCAAGCCGGCGGACATGGAGCGCCCAGGGCGCAAGCGCAACGCCGCCGGTTTGCCAATTCGGCGCGCCGTCGATCCATTTGCGCGCCCGCTCCGCCGGGCCGCGCCCCGCGGCGAGCTCCCTCTGGTCGAGCTGGCTCAGTATCCCCGGCGCAAGTCTCGCGGCGATGTCGCCTTCCACCTGGGCGGAGGCGAAGTCGGCGGAAAAGCGCAGACCCATGGAAAAGATCATTCGCCAGTCGGCATAGTCGAGCACCAGATACTGGCGGCCTGCGCCGGCTTCGTCCCCCGCCTCGCCGTCGGACAGGTCGGCCACCCTGCGCACGCGCATCCGCCCCGATCCATGGCGACGCACCGAGTCCGCGAGCCGATCCCATTGCGCCCTGTCTATCCCGACGCTGAGCCAACGGTAGGCGGAGCGTCCCGTTCGGACGTCACTTTCGTGGGTCCGTAAGACAATCACGAGTGAAGCCTGGTCGGCCAGGAGCCAGAACGGACATTCCGTCTCCGCAATCTCCAGGATCGAATAAGGGTGCATGACCTGGGTCCACACCTTGCCCTGCCAGCTGCGATCCTTGGACAATTCGAACGCGCGTGCGGCAGCGCTGCGGATCGCGCTCAGGCATTCCGGGTCCGCGTCGGCCACCCGCGCCGGATCGTTGTTGGTCGCGACCATCGATCCCGCCGCCGCCGTCGCGATCCGGTTGAACGTCGCGGTCTCCATGCCGCCGGCCCGATCGGGGGCCTCGACCAGCCTGCCGTCGACCCATCGTATGGCCTCGAAGCTCCCGTCGAAGCGCTGGTAGGCAGTGCCGGCCCGAATGAGATCCGCAGCCGAAATCCGGGTCAGGGAGCGCATCCAATCGGCGAACAGAGTCCGCCCCGCCCGCTCGAAAGCCTCGATCGGAAGATCCGGCTCCGGAACGGTTTTCTCCGACGCGAATCGAGTCACATGGAGCAGCAGTCGGGTGATGGCGGCGCCGCTGAGGCTGCCGCCGCCGGCCTGGTCCACGGCCGCGCGCCAGGCCGCGACGACTCGGCGCACTGCCAAATAGCCGGGCAGATAGTGCATCCGGTTCCCGACATCGTTGAGATAATAGCGCAGTCGATAGCGCCCGATTCCTTCGGCGGCGGCCAGATAATAGGCGTCGGCAGCCTCCATATGGGCGGCGACCAGCGCCTCGGCCGTGTCGGGGGTCGGGACCGAGTCCGAGAAGGCGCCGAGATCGAACAGATTGTAGAGAACGGACATGGACGGCGAGAACACATTTTCTCCGGTCGAGTCGTCGCAAAGCTCCGAGAGAACCGCAACGCCCTCGAACCACGGCCGCCATATGTCGATAATGATCTGTGACTTGCGAATGAGGTCCAGCTGGCGCTCGACATCGAGCAAAGTCGCCGGCCCGTGATTGCTGAGCGGCGTCAGGCTCTCGACCGGCGGCGCGGCCTCGAGCCCGAGCGGATCGCGATCGCGGCGCGCAAGTCTCTCTCCGGCCCCGAGGTAGATTTCGCATTCCAGGACCGCTGCCCGAATCGCCAGGAGCGCCCAGCCGACGGCGCCCATCATCGAATAGACGTGGGTTGTTTCATGATGGACCAGGAGCGCGATCTCCTCGCCCCTGGTCGTGCGCCGCAACGCATCTCCAATGGGGACGCTTCGTTCGAACGCCCGGTGTCTGAAGGAGAAGGTCGACCACTCGGTCGACAGGGCCCGGTCCGGAATTGGCGGCATCAACTCCAGACGCGACCGTTCGATAGCGGTCAGCTCGCCGAACACCGACTTCAGCGCTTCGACAAAATCGTCGATCCCACCCTGGACGAAGATGGGCCGGATCCTTTCCGCATCCCCGTAGCCGACGCGGGCGGGATCGATCTGCCGGACCAGCCCTTTCAGATAAAGCTCCAGAGTGGCGGCTTGCGTATCCTTTTGCATCTGCGAGGCTATGAATCCGACGATCGCCTTCCCGCGCGCGTCGAGAGCGATCCAGCGCAGGCAGGTTTCAAGCGCGTCGAACCGGTCGAGACGGTCGACCGCCGGGTGAACCGCGAGAACGCCCAGCTTGAGCGCCGCATCTTCCGGCTGGCCGGCGGCGAAGGCGGCGCGCGCGGCAAGGCGCAATGCCCTCACGCCTAACGAATCGACGCGCTCCAGCAGGCGCGCGGCGCCATTCGCCACACTCTTCGCCAGATCGGCATAACCGTTGTCGAGAAGGACCTCACTGAGCTCGATGATCCCCTCGCCGCTATAGAGCTCGGTGGGCAGGCCATCGTTGAGATCGATCGTGCCGGCTTCGCTCATCGCCTTGAACAAATGCCGCAGCAGCTTCTCCGGAAGGCTGCCGTCCGCTTCGAACTCCGCGTCGTAGACCGATTCCAGCCAGTCGGCCGCCTGTCGCCCGGTCTTGTGCCAGGTCTGGACCACCGAATAGAGCCAGACGGACACGAGCCCGGGACCGAGCTTGATACCTTCATCGCGCGCGGAAGATATCCATGTCGAAAGCGCGTCCGAATCCCACACGCTCCGCCACCGGTCAAACGCGTCATAATCCGGCGGGTCCAATTCGCCGATCAGGTTCAGCGTGTCGATGCAGGCGAGCAGAAAACTCTCCGCGCGCGCACCCTCTAGAGTGCCAATTGCAGCCTCGGACATTTGAGATCCGCGAATATTTGGGCTGGAAATGAATTAACATTATTTCCTGCATTCGTCTTCATCTTCTTCTCTCGATTGGCAGGGGGCGTCGCAACTCATGCCGCACCGGCCCTCGGCGCGCTCTTTAACAGAGCTCAAACGGCGTGAGCGCGGCGGCTCGGCCCTAATGCACCCAATCGGACCGAATCTCGCAATAGGTTTGAGGACTGCCGCCGCTCATGTTAGCTTCACGCTGCGGGGACCGCGCAGTCTTCGCCAGTGCGCGTTTCATCCGCAAGACTGGGGGGTCGGACATGCGCAGCACTCGATTCAGGATATTTCGCAGGCTTATCGCGGCGGCGCTCGCCTGCAGCGCCGGAGCGGCCGCGGCGGCCGGGCCGGTCTTCCTTCACCAGGGCTCGTCCTGGACACCGGCGGCCCGCGCCGACTTCTACACCCGCGATCAGGGCTCGCGCCTCATTCCCTACGCCTGGGCGAAGGCTCTGAAGGCGCCCGACGGGGCGCCGTTCCTGGCCGACGGCCTCGCGCGCTACGGCTATCTTCCCAATCCGGCCAATGTGAACCGGCTCCCGGTCGGCTTCATGACCGGCGAGACCGGCGGGCGCCAGTATCTGGCGATGAACTGCTCCGCCTGCCACACAAGGCAGATCGTCGTCGCAGGCACCGAATATCGGGTCGACGGCGGCCCCGCCCTCGTCGATTTCCAGGGCCTTCTGAGGGACCTCGACTCGGCGCTCGGAATCGTCTTGGCGACCGACTCCGCCTTCGCGGCCTTCGCGGCCGAGGTGCTCGGCGCGGGGGCGCCGCCGGCCAAGGTCGCCGCCCTGAAGCAGGAGGTCGCCGCCTGGCACCTGCGCGAGCACACCCTGGTCACCCGGGCGCTGCCGCCGCAGGGCTGGGGCCTCGGCCGGCTAGACGCCGTCTCGATGATCTTCAACCGGCTGGTCGGGATGGACATCGGGCCGCCGCCGAGCTTCCTCATCCCGGAGAATATCGCTCTGGCCGACGCCCCGGTCCGCTACCCGTTCCTGTGGAACGCCCCGAAGCAGGACCGGACCCAGTGGCCGGGCTTCTCGAAGAACGGCGACGACCTCTTCGCGCTGACCCGCAATCTCGGCCAGGTCTATGGCGTGTTCGGGATCTTCCGCCCCACCCGCAAGGCCAATCACGTCGATTTCCTCGCCGGCAATTCGATCCAGTGGAAGAGCCTCGGCCATATCGAGCATCTCGTCCGCAAGATCGGGCCGCCGCGCTGGCCCTGGGCGCTGGACGCGGCCCTCGTCGCCGAAGGCAAGAGGATCTACGACCGTCCGACCCAGGCCGGCGGCTGCACCGAATGCCACGGCAAGCGGCCGGGCGCCTTCCGCTTCGTCCCGCCCAGCTCGACCTGGGCCACTCCGCTCTGCGACGTCGGCACCGATTCGCGCGAATATGCGATCCTCAAGAGGCCGGTGAAGAGCGGCGTCTACGAAGGCGCGAAGGCGCCGGTGGGAGGGGCGATCGGGGCGACCTCGGACACCTTCTCGCTGCTCGGAGTCTCGGTCATCGGAGCGATCTTCCAGCAGGCTTTCGGTGTCTCGCTGTTCAAATATGGCGGCGAGGCCGCGGCGGTGACTCCGAAGAAGCACAAGCCGGCGGCCGAGCAGCTTCTGGCCACCTACAAGCCGGCGGCGCCCGAGCCGTGCGGCGCCAAGAACGGGCCGATCCGCTACGAATCGCGGGTGATGGAGGGTATCTGGGCGGCGGCGCCCTATCTCCACAACGGCTCCGTCCCGACGCTCGCCGACCTGCTCAAGGCGCCGCGCAACCGGCCGAACAAGTTCGAGGTCGGCAATCGCTACGACACCGAGCTCATCGGTCTCGCCCGGAGCCAGGCGCCGGGGGCGCAGGTGCGCGACACAAGGGGCTGCGACGAGGAGGACCTGAAGTCGGGCGAGAGCCGCTGCGGCCACGATTTCGGAACCGACCTCAGCGACTCGGAGAAGAAGGCCCTGCTCGAATATCTGAAGGCGATCTGAGCGCGCCGAACGGGTGACAGGCCCGCCCCCCTGCGGCATAGGGGCGGCGGGCCTTCCACCGGAACATCATGACCGACAGCAAATTCCAATTCTCAGTCGCTCCCGAGCAGCTCTGGCAGGCGATCAACCCCTGGACCTTCATGAACCAGGGCGCCCAGTTCGGGCTGGTCAACGTCAATCTCGGCCAGACGCCGCGGCCCGACATCGAGCAGAAGGTGCTCGACGAGGTCGGCAGCTACGGCCGACAGCTCGGAAGGATCGGCGACGCACTCGAGGTCCTGCTCGACCATCTGAAGCTCGACGGGCTCAGCAAGGACGAAACGGACGCGATCAAGATCCTCAGGGGCCAGCTGGCCGCAATCCGAAAGGTGAAGCAGCGCGAGCGCGCCGGCGAAGGGAAAAAGGAATGAAGGCGACGATCTGGCATAATCCCAATTGCGGCACCTCGAGGAAGACGCTCGAGATTTTGCGCGAGAGCGGCGCCGACGTGACCGTGGTCGAATATCTGAAGACCCCGCCGTCCCGCGACGAGCTTCGGCGGGTCTACGACCGCGCCGGGCTTTCGCCGGCGGAGGGGCTGAGGCGCAAGGAGCAGGGCGCGGCCGACATCGCCGAGGCCGGCGACGAGGCGGTGCTCGACGCGATGATCGGCAACCCGGCCCTGATCGAGCGGCCCCTCGTCGAGACCGAGAAAGGCGTGAGGCTGTGCCGGCCGCAGGACCGGGTCCGCGAAATCCTCTGATCCGGGGCAATCCCCAGCTTCTGTCCGGCGCCCGGCGCCGCTAAACCGCTTGCGATGGCGGCGATCGATCCGGACCTACTGCTGCGCGCCTATGCGATCGGGGTGTTCCCGATGTCGGACAGCCGCGACGCCAGGGAGGTCTTCTGGGTGGAGCCCCGGCGGCGGGCGATCCTTCCGCTCAAGCGCTTCCGGCTGTCGCGATCGCTCAGGAAGACGATCCGGTCGGGCGAGTATCGGGTCACCCGCGACACCGCCTTCGCCGAGGTCGTCAGGCGCTGCGCCGAGCGCGACGAGACCTGGATCAACTCCGATATCGAGGAGAGCTACGGCCTGCTCCACGCCCGCGGCCACGCCCATTCGATCGAATGCTGGCACCGGGGCGAGCTCGCCGGCGGACTCTACGGAGTCAGCCTCGGCGCCGCCTTCTTCGGGGAGAGCATGTTCTCGGCCCGGACCGACGCCTCCAAGGTGGCGCTCGCCTGGCTGGTGGCGCGGCTGAGGGTCGGAGGCTACCGGCTGCTCGACTGCCAGTTCATGACCGACCACCTGCGCAGCCTCGGCGCGGTCGAGATCGCCCAGGAGGATTATCTGGCGCTGTTGGATTCGGCGCTGTCGGCGGCCGCTCCGGACGGCTCGGGCGCGGGCGCCGGAGCCGGCGCCGGTTCGGAGGGGACCGCGGCCCGCGCCGCCGGAGCCGAGTTCGGGGCTCTCGACCGGCTGCTCGCCGCCGACGCGGCCCGGACGGTCGATTCGCCCGCCTCCGGATGCGTCATCGTGCAGCTCTTGGGCCAGACGTCGTAAATGGGATGCTCGACGACGTTGAGCGACGGAGTCTCCTTGTAGAGCCA
>Ga0190266_10000125_pt1 | contig 11201 bp, 9 predicted proteins | sample Popmic220T_FD_132448 | JGI IMG/M metagenome (GOLD analysis project Ga0190266, IMG submission 132448) | Populus adjacent soil microbial communities from riparian zone of Indian Creek, Utah, USA - 220 T | ecosystem: Environmental > Terrestrial > Soil > Riparian zone | place: USA: Utah | collected...
CGTCGTGGTGGTGCTGATGCGCGCCCGTTTCGGCGACGGCCCGCTTGCCGGGGGCTTCCAGAAACTCACCATCACCGAAGTCGGCGCGGACGGCTCGATAACCGTGACCGTCCATGGCGGAACCCGCTACTACAACCTCAGCGGCACCTATATCGACACGTCGCAGGAGCAGAGTTCCAGGGTCTTCAAGCCGGTCGGCGGGGGAGCGGCGAAATGAGGCGCGCCGCACGTTGTCCGGAGCGGGCGGGCCCACCCGCGGCGGGCGCCTTTGCGGGCGTACGCCACCGTCCGGAGGCCGGTGAGGCGACCCGGTCCGGCGTTCTCGCTCGAGCTCCAGCGGCCGGCGCTTCCGCTCCGACCGCTCGACTCCCCGCCTCTCTCGGCGCCCATTCTGGCGGAGCGGCCCTCCCGGCCGCGACTCGGGCCTTCTTCGAGCCCCGCTTCGGAGTCGACCTGGGCCATGTGCGAATCCATGACGGACCTTCTGCGGCGGCGAACGCCGGCCGCCTCGAGGCCCGCGCCTTCACCGTCGGCCGCGACGTCTATTTCGCGTCGCGCGAATATGATCCGGATTCCACCGCCGGCCGCCGTCTTCTCGCGCACGAGCTGACCCATGTGCTCCAGCCCTCGGAGCCGGCTCGTATCCGCCGCCAGCCGGCGTCTCCAGGGCCGCTCCGCTACAGCGCCTCGGTCGTTCCGCGCCTCACCCTGCCGCCGGCGGATTTCGACGACGCCAGGGACGAGCTGAAACGGGTCATTGCAAGCGGCAATCTGACGGAGGGGGTCGTGCTCGGCCAGCATGACGACGCCATGCTCGGCGCCCTGTTACACGCCATAGCGACGGTAGGAACGCTTGAAACCCGGACGATGGAGGGCGGCCGCGAAGTCGTTCGCCGCAAGGAATGGGGCTATGAAATCGACCTTCTGATACCTCTGCGACCGTCGAAGAAGCTCGGCTCCTCTCCGGTCGCGCAGGTGAGCGTTCGGGTCGATTCGAATGGCAAGGCCAAAGCCGAGCTCCTCTCGCTCGGCGCGGTCAACGTTCCCGCGACGGCGGCCAGCGGCGCGGACGCCGAAGCCCAGCTCAAGCAAACCTACGGCATCGCGGACGTCGGCAAGGTGGCTGCGAACGACCAGGATTCCGGCTGGAAGCTTTCGGAGCTGAACATCGTGCTCGGCGGGTTCGCGAAGATACCGGCGCGGGACCGCCACGTGCTCAAGGGCATGGTGCTCGAGCGGGTCGCGGTCGCCGAGCTTCCGGGAGGACGGGCCGCTCAGCACAGCACGACCGGCGCCCAGGAGAAGATCGAGTTCGCCGACAAGGCTTTCGTGACCGATACGGCAAGCCTGATCGGCGACAAGAACGACATATCGCCGTTCGCCTATATGACCATCCTCCACGAGGTGGGCCATGCCGTCGAAATCGAGGAGCGGCACGAGGCCACCCGCGAGCGGTTGCGGAAGGGAGAGGCGCTCGAGGCGGCGAAAGACCTGCGCAACACGGCGGAGGTCGAGGTCGACGAGGAGCGAAAACAGAAAAAGCCGAAGAAAGGCGCCAAATCCCCTCCCACGGAGAAAGAAGCAAAGCTGCAGGAGCTCGAGGCCAAGGTGGGGGTGGCCGGCCAGGAATACGCCGGCGCGATCCAGGCCGAGGACAAGGCCACGGCCCATGACGCCTTGCTGAAGGAGGCCGACGCATCCCGGACGGTCGCCGCGGATGCGCTGGCGGCGGCCCAGCAGGCGAGCAGCGGAGCGACCGGACCGGCCGCCGCGCTCGGAACCCTGGTCGCGGCGGCCGACTCGGCGCTCGGCTTTTATCGCGATGCGGCGAAGTTCCGGGCCACGACCGCGGCCTCCAAGGCCCATGTGGCCGACACCAGGACGAAGGCCGAAGCGGCCGTCGCAGCCGCGGAGACGCAGGCCAGATCGCTCGATGCCCAGAATCCGGCGCGGGCGACTTTCGGCCCGGTCATCGCCGCCCAGAAAGCCTGGCTCGCCGCGCTCGTGCGAGTCACCGACAACGCAACCACAAGCGAGCGGCTCCGCGCGTTCGAGAGCTTCGTCAGATCGAACAACATCGCGCCGCCGACCGAATATGCAGGCACCGGGATCTATGACTTCTACGCGGAATCCTATGCGCTCTACGTCCTGGATCCGACCTTCCTGAAGAATAACCGCCCGAAATTGTTCGACTGGTTCGAGGTGAATCGATGATGCGATCGCGTTTCCCGGCGGCAGGCAAGGCCATGCGGCCATGACCGGCTATTCGCGCTCGCCCAAGCTGGTGAAGGCCGGGATCGTGCTGATCGATCCCGACAGCGGCTCGATCGTCGGCTCGATCGCGCTCCAGTATAATTCGGAGACGCTGACCCGAAGCCTCGCCATCCAGGCGGTGGGCGAGGACGGCGACCGGAGCCAGGCATTGCGAATCCGGGGGCCCGCGGTCGAGACCTTCACCCTAGAGGCGGTGCTCGACGCCACCGACCAGCTCGAATTCCCCGACAGCAACGCCGCCGCCGCCGAGGCCGGCCTGTTCCCGCAGATCTCGGCGCTCGAGGCCCTCGTCCACCCGACTTCGGCGCAGCTCAGGAACCAGGACGCGCTCGCCTCCGCCGGCACTCTCGAGATCGCGCCGATGGAGGCGCCGCTCGCCCTGTTCATCTGGAGCCGCAACCGGGTCGTGCCGGTGCGGATCACCGAATTGTCCGTGACCGAGGAGGCGTTCGATCCCAACCTCAACCCGATCCGGGCGAAGGTCAGCCTGTCGCTTCGCAGCCTCTCGGTCGACGATCTGGGCTTCTCCCATCGCGGCGGCGGCCTGTTCATGGCTTATTTGGCGGCCAAGGAGCGCCTCGCCCAGAAAGTCGCCGGAGCGCCGCTCGCCGCGTTCGGCGTGAGCAGCATCGATGGCTGACACGCTCTCCGCCCTCTTCGGCGCGGGCCTTCTGCCCAAGACCGACTTCCCGCCGGAAAGCCGCTACCACGGCTCCGAGGTCCGCAGCTTCACCGCGCCCGACGGCGTCGAGATCGTCTATCTCGCGCGCCGCTTCGTGCCCGAGCCGGGGCGATTCCGGACGCTGTCGGTCCATGTCGTCGCTCAGGGCGAGCGACTCGACATGGTCGCCGCCCGCCTGGTCGGCGACCCCGAGCAATATTGGCGGCTGTGCGATTCGAACGGAGCGCTCTGGCCCGAGGAGCTCGAAGCCTCCGAGGCGAGGGTCAGGATCACCTTGCCGGCCGACGTTCCGGGCACGGAGGAAGGCCGGTGATCAAGGGCCTCAACCTCACCCTGATGATGGGCCCGGGGGTTCCGCTGGCCGCGCCGCGCTCGGTCCTCGACGCGCTCCAGTCGGTCCGGGTGACCAGCGAGACGACGGCGACTCCGAGCGGATTCGAGCTGACCTTCTCGGTGGAGAAGAATTCGCCTCTGATCAGCCTCTTCCTGCTGTCCGGAGGAGCCGCGATCCCCTTCTTCCGGGTGCTCCTGATCGTCTCCATGTCGGGCCGTTCGGAGACCCTGATCGACGGGGTCGCGACCCAGACCCAGCTGTCGCCCGGAAGCAACGGCGGAGCGGCGACTCTGACCGTCCAGGGCAAGGACATGACCGCGGCGATGGACGTCATCCCGTTCGACGGCCTGCCCTACCCGGCCATGCCGCCCTTCGCCCGGGTCGCCCTGATCCTCGCCAAATACGCCTTCCTCGGAGTGATCCCGAAGATCATCCCCTCGCTCGAGGGGCCGCCGATCCCGATCGAGAGGATCCCGCGCCACCAGGGCACCGATCTCACCTACATGCGGGCCCTGGCCGAGGAGGCCGGCTACGTCTTCCGGATGGACCCGGGGCCGACGGTCGGGACCAGCTTCGCTTATTGGGGCCCCGAAATCCATATCGGCGCGGCGCAGCCCGCGCTGACCGTCGACAGCGGCCATGCCGACAATGTCGAGGGCCTGTCCTTCCGCTTCGACAAGGAAGGGACGGAGATCCCAATCGTCTTCATCCACAATCAGGCGACCCACGCGCCGATCCCCATCCCGATCCCGTCGTCCATCCCGTTCCTGCCCCCGCTCGGGCTGGTGCCGCCGCTGCCGCCCAAGATCACCCCGCTCGACACCGCGCATCTCGATCCGGTCGCCGCCCTCGTTCGCGGCTTCGCCTACGCCGCCCAGCATTCCGCCGCGGTGCGAGGCTCGGGAACCGTCGACGTGCTGCGCTACGGCCGGACCCTGAAGGCGGGGGGAACGGTCGGCGTGCGCGGCGCCGGAATGGCGTTCGACGGCGACCATTTCGTCGAGCGCGTGACCAGCAACCTCACGCGCGACTCGTTCAAGCAGGAATTCTCGCTGACCCGGAACGGCCTGCTTCCGACCACCGGGAGCGTCGCAATATGACCTCGGCAACCAAATTCTGGGGCAAATATCGCGGGACGGTGGTCAACAACATCGACCCGATGATGATGGGCCGGATCCAGGCGATCGTCCCGGCCGTGTCGAACATCGTCCTGACCAGCTGGGCGACGCCTTGCCTGCCGGTGGCCGGGATCCAGACCGGCATGTACGCGGTCCCTCTCATCGGCTCCAACGTCTGGATCGAGTTCGAGGCCGGCGACCAGGATCATCCGATCTGGACCGGCTGCTTCTACGGAACGGCGGCGGAGGTTCCGGCGCTGGCCCTGACCGTCCCGCCGGTCGTCCCCGGGATCACCTTCCAGACGCCGCTCCAGAACGGCGTGTCGATCAACGACGTCCCCGGCCCGCTCGGCGGGATCGTGATCAAGAGCGCGACCGGGGCGACCCTGATCGTCAACGACACGGGAATCTACATCCAGAACGGCAAGGGGGCGAGCCTGCTCATGGTCGGCCCCTCCGTCACCATCAACAACGGGGCGCTGACCATCGTCTGAGGAGTGAGGAAATGCCGGGTCCAGTGCTGCATCTCGGAGCGACCGTGCTCTGCGCCCATGGCGGGCAGGCGACCCCGGCCGCGCCCTTCCCGCGGGTGACGGTGAGCGGCCAGCCGGTGGTGACCCTTGCCAGCCCGTGGGTGATCGCCGGCTGCCCATTCGTTCCGACCGGAGGCAACGGCCCTTGCGTCACCGCCAGCTACGTGACCTCGGCGGCGCGGGTCTTCGCCGGCGGCGCGCCCGTGCTTCTCCAGGACAGCATGGCGGTCTGCACCCCGACCGGGACTCCGACCATCCACGCCGTCGTCCAGCCGCGCGTGATCGGGAGCTGATCCGGTGCTTCTGGCCTATCCCTTCCATTTCGACGGGCGGCAGCGGACCGCCGAGACGGACGGCGCCGCCCATGTCCGCCAGCTGATCGAGCAGCTTTTGTTCACCCAGCCGGGCGAGCGGGTGAACCGGCCCGATTTCGGCTCCGGCGCGATGCAGCTCGTCTTCGCCCCGGCCTCGCCGGAGGTCGCCGCCACCGTCGAGTTCCTGATCCGGGGCGGACTCCAGCAATTCCTCTCCGACCGCATTTCCGTCTCACAGGTCTCGGTCGAGGCGGTCGAATCGAAGCTTCTGATCGCCATCGACTACGTCATCCTCGCCACCGGCGAGGTCTCGTCCGTCACCTTCGAGCGGGAGACGGGCGGATGATCTACCGCTGCTGCGACGAGACGAGGCGCCGGCGGGTGCGCGACCAGGCGGGCGTCAACGGCATCGACTATATCGAGGTCCTCGACCGCGAGGCGCCCGCCGGCTCCCCCCGGCAGCGCACCCTGCTGCTGCGCTTCGTCAAGACCGCGCCCGCGCTCACCCTCGACAATTTCGAGCTGAGCGGGGGCGAGCGGATCACCGGCATCGAGCTGCTCTGGGCGACCCGCGCCGACGCGCCGGACGCGGGGCTGGTCACTCCGGCCGAAGCCGCCTTCCTCGGCGCGCTTCCGAATCCGGACGAGGTCATCGCCCTGAGAACCAGCGCCCGAGGCGATTATTCCACCTACACGCTGCACCTGGTCGCCTCGCCCGCGTCGCTGGCGCCGCCCGCCGGGATCGATCCCCTGCTCGCCCGGGTGTCCTTCTCGTTCAAGGTCGAATGCCCGACCGAGCATGATTGCGCGCCCAGTCACCTGTGCCCCGATCCGCCGGAGGAGGCGCCGCGGATCAACTATCTGGCCAAGGATTACCGCAGCTTCCGCCGCCTGATGCTCGACCGGATGGCGCAGACCATTCCGGATTGGGGCGAGCGGAACGCGGCGGACCTCGGAGTGGCGCTGGTCGAGACGCTCGCTTATGTCGGCGACCGGCTCTCCTACGCCCAGGACGCCATCGCCACCGAGGCCTATCTGGGAACCGCCCGGCTGCGCTCCTCGGTCAGGAAGCATAGCCGCCTGGTCGATTACGCCATGCACGACGGGTGCAACGCCCGCGCCTGGGTGCAGGTCCAGGTCGAGGGCGATCCGGTCGACGTCGCTCCGGACGACACCAAGTTCCTGACCCGGGTGTCCGGGGCCGATCTGCTGGTCCCTCCCCCGGCGGCGGACCCGCTGTTCGACCGCCTGCTCCTGCAGAAGCCGACCGTGTACGAGCCGCTGCACGAAAAGCGCCTGTTCGAGGAGCTCAACCTCATTCGCTTCCACGACTGGGGCGACGGCGAATGCTGCCTTCCCAAGGGCGCCGTGAGGGCGACCCTGCGCGGCGACCTGCCGATGCTCGCCGCCGGCGACATATTGGTGTTCGAGGAAGCTCTCGGCCCGCGCACGGGCAATCCGGCGGATGCCGATCCGGGGAAGCGCTGGGCGGTCCGTCTCGTCCAGGTCGTCGCCGGCCTCGAGGATTCCCTCGCGAACCCGCCCGAGATCACGGAGATCAGGTGGGCGGAGGAGGACGCCCTGCCCTTCGCCTTCTGCATTTCGGCCGAGGCGGACAACGGCCAGATCGTCGGCGACGTCAGCCACGCGCTCGGCAACATCCTGCTCGCCGACCACCGGCTCACGATCGAGGACGTCGACCTCGGCGCGGTCCCGGAGCCGCACCTCCACCTCGCCCCGGCGGGAGGGGAGGACCGGTGCGAGATCCCCGAGGCGATCGCGGTCCCGCCGCGCTTCCGGCCGCTGCTTCCGGATTCGCCGCTGACCCAGGCCGAAGCCTATGAGCCGCCAGCCGCGGCGTCGGCGGCGCTGCTCCAGGACCTGCGCGAGGTGAGGCCGCAGATCGCTCTCGTCGAAATGTCCGAGCTGGGCGCCTTCCCCTGGGAATCGCGCCGCGACCTGCTCGGCAGCGAATCGGACGACTGGCACTTCGCGGTCGAGGTGGAGAGCGACGGAAGCGCCCGGCTGCGCTTCGGCGACGGCCGCAATTCGCGCCGGCCGGCCAGCGGCTCCGCCTTCACCGCCCGCTATGCGATCGGCAACGGCCCGGCCGGCAATATCGGCGCCGACGCCCTCGCCCACGTCGTCAGCGGCAACGGCGGGATCGTGGCGGTGCGCAACCCGCTGCCCGCGGCAGGCGGGACGGCGCCGGAAACGATCGCCGCCGCCCGGGTCGCCGCGCCCCAGGCCTTCCGGATCCAGGAGCGGGCGGTGACGCCCGAGGATTATGCCGAGATCTCGCTTCGCCATCCCGGAGTCCAGCGCGCCGCCGCCACTTTCCGCTGGAACGGCCACGGCCATACCGTCTTCGTCACCGTCGACCGAAACGGCGGACGCCTGGTCACTCCGGAGTTCGAGGCCGAGCTGATCGCCTTCCTCGAGCCCTACCGGATGGCCGGCTACGACCTCGAGATCGACGACCCGCGCTACGTCGCGCTCGACCTCGCCCTGACAATCTGCGTCGAGCCGGAGCATTTCCGGTCCCAGGTCCGGCTGGCGATACTGGACGAGCTCAGCGAGCGTTACCTGCCGGACGGGCGGGTCGGCTTGTTCCACCCCGACAACCTGTCCTTCGACCAGGACATCTGGCTGAGCGCGATCGTCGCCAGGGTCCAGGCCGTCGACGGCGTCGAAAGCGTCGTCGCGACCGCCTTCGGCCGGCTCGACGACCCCGACCCGGCGCCGCTCAAGACCGGGATGCTCGCCATCGGACGGCTCGAGATCGCGCGGCTCGCCAACGATCCGAGCTTCCCCGAGCGCGGCCGGATCGCGCTCAACATGGGAGGTGGGAAATGAGCGACCTGCCGCCGCTGATCGCCGGCCTCGCCGATCTGCCCGAAGAAAGCGGCGATTGCGGCTGCTGCGAAGGGATCGCGGTCGCCACGCCGATCAGCCCGGTCAACCGGCCCGGCCTTCCGGCGGTCGCCTACCGCCCGGGCCGCTTCGTCGATTTCCGCCGAAGCCAGCTCGCCCGGCTGTCCTCGGCCGATTTTCCGGCACTCGCCGAGCTCAAGAGCCGCGAGAATGACGACTTCTCGATCGCCCTGATCGACGCCTGGTCCTGCGTCTGCGACGTCCTCGCTTTCTACCAGGAGCGCAACGCCAACGAAGCCTGGCTCGGGACCGCGACCGAGCGCCGCTCGCTGGTCGAGCTCGGGCGGCTGATCGGCTACCGGCTTCGGCCCGGCCTCGCCGCCGGCGCCGACCTGGTCTTCCGGCTCGACAAGCCGCCCCAGGGCGATCCGCCGGTGCCGGTCCTCACCCTCCCTGTCGGGATGCGGGTCCAGAGCGTCCCCGGCGACGGCGAGACCGCTCAGACGTTCGAGACGGTCGAGGCGATCGAGGCGCGGGTCGTGTGGAACGATCTCCAGCCCCGCCAGGCCCGCCCGTCGCCGCCGGCCGCCGGCGACACCGCCGCCTGGCTCGACGGGGTCGCGACCGGCCTCAGGACCGGCGACGCCATCCTCGTTCTGAGCCGGGAGCGCGCCGAGGTGGATTTCGGCTCCGAGCGCTGGGACGTCCGCAGGCTGACCCGGGTCGCGGCCGATTCGGACGGCGGCCGGACCCGGATCGAATGGGCTCCGTCGCTCACCTCGATCGGAGCGGCGGAGGCCAGCCACCAGATCCTCGCCCTGCGCACCCGCGCCTCGCTGTTCGGCTGGAACGCGCCCGACCCGCGGCTGCTGCATACCGACACTTTGACCCGCTACGGGCTCAACACGACCACCCCGGGCGAATGGCCTTTCTCGATCAGCAAGGACGACCGGCAGATCCACCTCGACTCGATCCACCAGGGCTTCGTCGAGCAAGGCTGGGTCGCGCTGACCAGCCCGAGCGGACTGGTCGAGGTCTACAGGATCACCGAGGCGGTCGACGACGGCCGCTCCGATTACGCGGTCAGCGCGCGGGTGACCCGGCTGACCCTCGACAGCGACGAGGGCCTGGATCAGTTCCCCGCCAATTACAGGAGGGTCTCGGCCTACGGGGCGAGCGAGGCGCTCGACCTCGCCGACACGCCGATCCTGGAGCCCGTCATGGGCGACGAGATCGAGCTTACCGGGCTGGTCGAGGGGCTGGAGGAAGGCCGAAGGCTGGTCGTCCGCGGCCGCCGGGCGCAGCTCGTCGTTCTCCTGGACGGCCTCGAGCTGGTTTCCGACACAACCGGGGTCGCCAACGCCGCCCTCGAGCGCGGCGACCGGCTCACCCTGCTCGCCGAGCCGGTTCCGGTCGCCGAAGGCTCCAGCACCCTCAGCTGGCGGCTGCGCACCGACGGCGGCTTCGAGGGCTCGATCGAGGCCGCCGTCGACGCCTTCGACTATGTCGCCGCCGACGATTCGGCCGAGATCGTCTCGGAAACCGCGACCCTCGAGCTCGTCGAGCTTTCCGACGACATCCATTCGAGCCTTCGGCTCGCCGACCCGCTCGCCGCCGCTTTCGACCGCGCAAGCACGCTCGTCCACGCCAATGTCGCCGCCGCGACCCATGGCGAGGCCGCCGAGGAGATCCTCGGCGACGGCGACGCCGGCCGTCCTTTCCAGAGCTTCACCCTCAAGCAGACTCCGGTGACCCACGTCTCGGCCAAGAGCGAGACCGGTTCGGCCTCCACGCTCGAGGTGAGAGTCGACGACCTGCTGTGGAGCGAGGTCGCGACCCTCTACGGGACTGGTCCCGCCGACCGGGTCTACGAGACAAGGCTCGGCGACGACGGCAAGACCACCGTCCAGTTCGGCGACGGCCGCCAGGGCGCCCGGCCCGGCAGCGGGCGAAACAATATCGTCGCCGGATACCGCAAGGGGATCGGAGTCGCCGGATCGGTGGCGGCGAACGCCCTGACCACCGCCATCGACCGTCCCCTCGGCCTTCGCGAGGTCTTCAACCCGAATTCGGCGGGCGGCGGCCAGGATGCCGAGACCCTGGCCGCGGTGCGGTCGAGCGCGCCGGTGACGACCCTGACCCTGGGGCGGGTGGTGTCGCTGCGCAATTATGAGGATTTCGCCCGCGGCTTCGCCGGAATCGCCAAGGCCCGGGCGGACTGGGTGTGGGACGGGGAAGCCCGGCGGATCGTGGTGACGGTGGCGGGGCCCGGCGGCGAGGCGATCGATCCTTCGAGCGGCGACGTCTTCGACAATCTCAGCGCCGCCCTGCGCAGCCTCGGCGATCCGTTCGTCCGGATAACGGTGAAATCCTACAAGGCGGCCTGCTTCAAGCTCAAGGACGGGCTCAAGCTCGATCCCGCCTATCTGCCCGACCAGGTCGTCGCGGCCGTCGAGTCGACCCTTCGCGATTGCTACGGCTTCGAGAAGCGCGGCTTCGCCCGGCTGGTCGCGGCGAGCGAGGTGATCGCGACGATCCACTCGGTCGCCGGAATCGTCGCGGTCGACCTCGATCTCTTCCATCGGACCAGCGAGCCGGGCGCTGCGGAGATATTGCACGGGCGGCTCTACGCCCAGCCGGTGACACTGGCGCCCGACGGGACTCTCGTCGCCGCCGAAATCCTGACCCTCGATCCCGGCCCGCTCGAGCTGGAGGTGCTGGCATGAGGATGTCCGCCGAGGCCCTTTATGCGCTGCTTCCGGCCATCTACCGGGCGCGCGACGCGGAGCAGGGCTATCCGCTGCGCGAGCTGGTCGCGGTGATCGCCGAGCAGGCGGCGGTCGTCGAGGAGAGCATCGAGCAGCTCTACGACGACCAGTTCATCGAGACCTGCTCCGAATGGGTGGCCCCCTATATCGGCGCTCTGATCGGCTACCGGCCGCTCCACCCCGTGGGCAGCTCGGGCTCTTCGCGAGCCGAGGTCGCCAACACGATCGGCTACCGGCGCCGGCTCGGCACCGCCTCGGTGCTGGAGCAGCTCGCCCGCGACGTCACCGGCTGGCCGGCCCGGGC
>Ga0190266_10000126_pt1 | contig 11200 bp, 12 predicted proteins | sample Popmic220T_FD_132448 | JGI IMG/M metagenome (GOLD analysis project Ga0190266, IMG submission 132448) | Populus adjacent soil microbial communities from riparian zone of Indian Creek, Utah, USA - 220 T | ecosystem: Environmental > Terrestrial > Soil > Riparian zone | place: USA: Utah | collected...
ATTTGGTGTTGGTGTTGGTCGGCAGTTCGATGTCGTCGAGGGAGAAGCCGGAGGCGGCATAGCCGTCCTCGAAGCGGACGTCGTCGAACATGAAGAACTCGGCCTCGGGGCCGACATAGATTTCGTCGCCGATCCCGGTCGCCTTGAGATAGGCCTCGGCGCGCTTGGCGGTCGAGCGGGGATCGCGGGCGTAGAGCTCGCCGGTGCCGGGATCGACCACGTCGCAGAAGAGGATGCCCATCGGAGTCGCGCTGAAGGGATCGACGTACCAGGCGTCGAGATCGGGCCTCAGCACCATGTCGCTCTCGTTGATCGCCTTCCAGCCGGCGATCGAGCTGCCGTCGAACATCAGGCCGTCGGTCAGTTCGTCCTCGCCGAGCACGCCGGCGCACATGGTGAGGTGCTGCCACTTGCCCTTGGGATCGGTAAATCGAAGGTCGACCCACTCGATCTCGCCGTCCTTGATGCTCTTCAGGATCTTGCCCGCGTCGTTCGCCATGTCGCCTTGCCCCCGGTTGGATGCGTCGTGAATGGGCGTATCCATTGAACGGCGCCGTGGCGGCGTCCAGCGCGCGACTCGGCGGCGTGAATAATTCAACAGCTCAATAGGGGCGGCGGCGGGCGGCGACGAGCATCCTGAGCAGCATCGCCACCGGCCTCGGCACGCCGACCTTGCCGTCGAGCCACAGGCTGACCGTGGAGCGGCTAACCCCGATCGCATTGGCGATGTCGGACTGAGTCTCGTAGCCGAGCGTGCGCATCGCCGCCTTCAGCTCGGCGGGCGACATCGAGGCGAGGCGGGGGTCGTCCACTGCTATTCGATGTCCCAGATCGTCATTCCAGCGAAAGCTGGAATCTCTCCTCACCTAAAGAATAGGGAGATTCCAGCTTTCGCTGGAATGACGGAAAAGAGGAGGCGCGATGGTCTCAAATCGCGTCCGATCCCCGCTCGCCCGTGCGAATGCGGACCGCTTCCTCGATCGGCGAGACGAAGATCTTGCCGTCGCCGATGCGGCCGGTGTGCGCGGCGTTGACGATCGCCTCGACCGCGCGCTCGACCATATTGTCCTCGACGACCACCTCGAGCTTCATCTTGGGGACGAAGTCGATGACATATTCGGCGCCGCGATAGAGCTCGGTATGGCCCTTCTGGCGGCCGAACCCCCTGGCTTCGGACAAGGTGATTCCGGATACGCCGACCTCGTGCAGCGCGTCCTTCACGTCGTCGACCTTGAAGGGCTTGATGATCGCCTCGATCTTTTTCACGCGAATCCCCGCTCTCGGTCGCGCAGGATAGAGGGCGCTGGGGCCCGCGCAAGCGCGCGGCTTCGGGACAAGTCCCGATTGACGTTTCGGCGCCGGTCAGGCCCTGTTCACGCCAGCGCCGATAAATGGCTCCGCAGGAGCCAGGCTGAGAAGAGAAATGAGGAGCCCTGCCATGCGCAAGATGTCGATCCTGATCGCCGCGAGCCTTGCCGTTCTGTCCACGGCGGCCCCCGCGGCCTCGCCCGATCCCGAGGCGCAGCTGGAGCGGGCGCTGCACGGCCGCGTGGCCGGCGAGCCGGTCCATTGCATCGACATGCACCGAGTCCAGGGCAGCACGATCATCCCCGGCACCGCGGTGATCTATGACGCGGGCAGCATACTCTACGTCAACCGGCCCGATTCAGGCGCCGAGTCGCTCGACCGCTGGGACGTGCTGGTGACCCGGCTCTACACGTCGCAGCTCTGCAACACCGACACGGTGGACCTGATCGACCAGGGGTCGCACGCTTATTCGGGTGTGCTCTTCCTCGGCGACTTCGTCCCCTATCGCCGAGTCCAGACCAGCGACTCCCGCTAGGACATTCGGGCGAGGCCCGGATCGACTCCTGTTGACGCTCTTCCCAATGCCGCTAGGAGGTTGCCGGGGTTGGGGTTTTCGGCCGGCTGCACCGTCGGTCCGCAACAGGATGATCGATGGCGGCCCAGCCCGACCTTGAGCAGCATGTCACCGACCCGCGATTCCAGCTGCTGATCAACGCGGTCAGCGACTACGCCATCTATATGCTCGAGCCGACCGGCCACGTCGCGACGTGGAATCCGGGCGCGCGCCGCTTCAAGGGCTATGAGGCGCAAGAGATCATCGGCAAGCATTTCTCGCAATTCTTCACCGAGGAGGACCGCGCCCGCGATCTGCCCGGCCACATCCTGCGCACCGCGGCCGAGGAAGGGCGGTTCGAATCCGAGGGCTGGCGCGTGCGCAAGGACGGCACCCGCTTCTGGGCCCAGGTGGTCGTCGATTCGATCCGCGCCGAGGACGGCGCCCTGCTCGGCTTCGCCAAGATCACGCGCGACGTCACCGACCGGGTCGCGGCCGAGCGCGCCTTGTTCGAGAGCGAGCAGCGCTTCCGAATGCTCGTCCAGGGCGTGCGCGATTATGCGATCTACATGCTCGATCCCGATGGGCGCGTATCGAACTGGAATACCGGCGCGGCGGCGATCAAGGGCTACAGCGAGAGCGAGATCGTCGGCCAGCACTTCTCGCGCTTCTATACCGAGGAGGATCGCGCGGCCGGAGTGCCGCAGCAGGCGCTCGAGACGGCGGTGCGTGAAGGCAAATATGAGAACGAGGCCTGGCGGGTGCGCAAGGACGGCACGCGCTTCTGGGCGAGCGTGGTCATCGATCCGATTTTCGGTGAGGGCGGCAAGCTCAGCGGCTTCGCCAAGATCACCCGCGACATCACCGAAAAGAAGCGCGCCCAGGAGGAGCTGGAGGAGGCGCGGGCCGCCTTGTTCCAGTCGCAGAAGCTGCAGGCGCTCGGCGAGCTGACTGGGGGCATCGCGCACGATTTCAACAATCTGATCACCGTGATCCGAGGCTCCGCGGAGATGCTGAAGCGGCCCGATCTCGATGATCCGAAGCGGACTCGCTACCTCGAGGCGATCATCGAGACGTCGGACCGCGCCGCTTCGCTCACCGGCCATCTGCTCGCCTTTGGCCGCCGCCAGGCGCTGAAGCCGGAGGTGATCGACCTCAACGTCAGGCTCGACGCGCTCGCCGAGCTGCTCGGGCGGATGCTTGGCAGCCATATCGAGGTGAAGCTAGATCTTGCGCGCGGACTGCGGCGCGTCGAGGCCGATCCCGCCCAGCTCGAATCGGCTTTGCTCAACGCCGCGATCAATGCCCGCGACGCGATGCCGGAAGGCGGCACGCTGACGCTCTCGACGGTCAATTGCGAGCAGGCCGGTGAGGTCTGCGTCGCGGTCACCGACACCGGCGAGGGCATGGACGCGGACGTGCTGAACCGCGCCTTCGAGCCCTTTTTCACCACCAAGTCGGTCGGCAAGGGCACCGGCCTCGGCCTCAGCCAGATCCATGGCTTCGCCGCGCAGACCGGCGGCCGGGCGGAGATCGACTCCGCGCTGGGCCGGGGCACCTCGGTTAGGCTCTTTCTGCCGAGCACCGACAAGCTGGTCGGCGCGTCCGAGCCGGAGCGGACGGCGCTCCCAGGGGTCGCCGGCAAGACGATCCTCCTGGTCGAGGACAATGATCTCGTGCGCGGCTTCGCCGAGGGCGTGCTCGCCGAGCTCGGCTACGCGGTCGCCAGCGTCGGCTCGGCCGACGAGGCGCTCGACTGGCTCGGCGCGAACCGCGCCGATCTGCTGTTCTCCGACATCGTCATGCCCGGCACGAACGGGATCGAGCTCGCCCGCCGCGTGCGCGTGGAGCATGCGGGGCTGCCGGTGCTGCTCGCTACCGGCTACAGCGAGGATCTGCTGAAGGGCGCGGCCACGGAGTTCAAGATCATCTCCAAGCCCTACGGGCCGGCTGATCTCGCGGAAGCGGTGGCGGCGACGCTCTAGACGGCCGGGGCGTCCTTCGCCGCGCCTGGATCGAGCCGCTCCAGCATTTCGGGCTTGAGCGGCTTGGCCAGCGCCAGGCCGATCCTGAGATTGTTCGCCCAGATCACTTCCGCGGCGTAGAAATGCGGTCGCTTGAGCTCGAGGAAGACGAGCGAGCCGATCGCCAGCGGCATGTCGGTGATGCCCGATGCCCCGGTTCTCGAGATGTTGCGCAGGTGCATGATGCCCAGCGCCTTGCGCTGTCGGATGATGATCTTGTGGGGAAAGGCACAACGCGGCTCCTCGCGGCGCTCGGTGGGACCCGCATCGCCGTCGCCGCCGGTGAAGGCGGAAAGGATATTGTTCGCGAGACCGCTAAGCTTCACCAGGCAAGCCCCAAACAGCTGGTCTTCGCTCATGCCACCAAGGCCTTAGCGAATGCTTATCGGCGCCGTGCGGGAAGGCGCAACCTTAGGACGAGGTAGAGGTCGAGGCGGCCATCGGGCCGCAGGAATAGATTTCGCTGAGCACGATCAAGTCGCGTCTCCCGGCCGCGTGATTGGCCTCCAGGGTGCCCTGCGACACCGGCGCGGCGCGGCCGCGGCACTCTTGCTCAGCCGCCTCGCGCAACTGGATCATCCTGCGCGCCTGGAGCTCCGGCGGCGCAGCGGCGGCGAAGGTGGTCGAAACGCGAAAGCGGCCGTCGGCGAGCGGCTCGACCGTCACGTGGCGCGCGCCGGCCGCAGTCAGCGCGAGCAGGGCGAGAAGCGGCACCATCGCGATCAGGCGTAAGGCGGCGCGTCGAGCCCGGCGGGGCTTTTGGTGAAGATCTCGCAGCCGTCCTCGGTGATCCCGATCGAATGCTCGAACTGGGCGGAGAGGCTGCGGTCGCGGGTGACCGCGGTCCAGCCGTCGTCGAGGATCTTGGAATCGGGCTTGCCGATGTTGATCATCGGCTCGATCGTGAAGAACATTCCGGGCCTGAGTTCCGGGCCGGTGCCCGGGCGGCCGGCATGGACCACCTCAGGCGCGTCGTGGAAGACGCGCCCCAGGCCGTGGCCGCAGAAATCGCGGACGACCGAGTAACGCTGCGCCTCGGCATGGACCTGGATCGCATGGGCGATGTCGCCGAGCCGGTTGCCGGGCTTCGCCTCGGCGATCCCGAGCATCAGGCATTCGTAGGTGGTCTGGACCAGCTTGCGTGCCTTGATGCCTACGTCGCCGACCAGGTACATCCGGCTGGTGTCGCCGTGCCAGCCGCCCAGGATCGGAGTCACGTCGATATTGACGATGTCGCCGTCCTTGAGCGCGCGGTCGCCCGGTATGCCATGGCACACGACATGGTTGATCGAGGTGCAGCAGCTCTTGGTGTAGCCGCGATAGCCGAGCGTCGCCGGCACGCCGCCGGCGTCGAGCGTCATTCGGTGGACGATGTCGTCGATTTCCTGAGTCGTGACGCCGGGGACGACGTGCGGCACCAGCGCGTCGAGGATCGCGCCGGCGAGCTGCCCGGCCGCGCGCATGCCGGCAAAGCCTTCCGGCCCGTGCAGCTTGATCGCGCCGTGGCGGCCGACAATGCCGGATTCGGTATCGAGAAGATGGGTGTCCATGGACCTCATATAATCGCCGAGTGGTAAATTTGCACCCATTCGCTAGAGCATAAGCATGACTTCCGAGCGGATCTGGACGGCGGGCCTCCTCGTGATCGGCGACGAGATCCTCTCCGGACGCACCCAGGACAGGAATGTCGCGCAGGTCGGCGCCTGGCTGAACCTGCAGGGCATCCGCCTCGCCGAAGTGCGCGTGGTCGGCGACGAGCTCGAGCGGATCGGCGCCGCGGTGAACGCGCTGAGGGACGCCAACGATTATCTCTTCACGACCGGCGGGATCGGCCCGACGCATGACGACATCACGGTCGATGCGATCGCCGCTGCGCTCGGCGTCGGAGTCGTCGTCCACCCCAAGGCGCGCGCTGTCCTCGAAGCCTATTACGAGAGCAGGGGCGGGATCACCGAGGCCCGGCTGCGCATGGCGCGCGTGCCGGAGGGCGCCGAGCTGATCGACAATCCGATGTCCGGCGCGCCCGGCATCCGGCTCGGCAACATCTTCATCCTCGCCGGCGTGCCCTATATCGCCGGCCTCATGCTCGAGGCGCTGTCGGGGCAGCTGGAGGGCGGCCGGCCGCTGCTGTCGGTGACGATCGGCTGCTGGGCGCCGGAGAGCGAGGTCGCCGACGTGCTGCGCGAGGCCGAGCGCGCCCATCCCGGCTGCCAGATCGGCTCCTACCCCTTCTTCCGCGAGGGGAAGGTCGGCGCCAATTTCGTAATCCGCGCAACCGAGGCGGCGACGATCGAGGCCTGCCGCGCCGACCTCGCCGATCGCCTCGAGGCCGCAGGGAGAAAAGTCGTCGCGGAAGTCGTTTAGGACGCCAACCCAATTTGAGGCTCGCCCATGGACCGCCTGTTTACCGCTTTCTCCAGCCGAATTTCTTTCTTCGCGGGCCAGCCGCTCGCCTTCGTTGTTGCCGTGCTGACGATCCTCGTCTGGGCGGTCACGGGGCCGCTCTTCGGTTTCTCCGACACGTGGCAGCTGGTGATCAACACCGGCACCACGATCGTCACCTTCCTGATGGTCTTCCTGATCCAGAACTCGACCAACCGCGACGCCGCGGCGATGCAGGCGAAGCTCGACGAGCTGCTGCGCGCCGTGACCAAGGCGCGCGGCGAGTTCATCGGCATCGAGCATATGAGCGAGAAGCAGCTCGAGCAGATCCGCGACGCGCTCGAGAAGGAAGCGGGCACGAAGAGCGGCGACAAGATCGCGGCCGGAGACACGCTCAAGAAGCTGCTGGTGCGGCGCTAACGATCAACGTTCGTAACGGTGGAGCGGGTGAAGGAATCGAACCGCCAGCGCAGCCCGGAAGGGCGGAGCGCACGAGGACTCGAGGGTTCGATCAGGAGCGTTGGAAAGATGGAGCGGGTGAAGGGAATCGAACCCTCGTCGTAAGCTTGGGAAGCTTCTGCTCTGCCATTGAGCTACACCCGCTTCGGGCCTCATCTAGGCAAGGGCGCCTCGGACGGCAAGCCTAGCGGTAGCGCAGATCGCTCGCGCGTAGCGCCTGCTTGTCCGCGGCCCCGTCGGCATATTTGAGGTTGGTATAGCCCTGGCCGCCCAGCTTGGCGCCGAAGCTGCGCTCCTTGCCCGGCCCCAGCCGTCGCAGATCGAATTCCTGCTCGAACTGGATGCCCATTCTCTTGCCTTCGGCCCAGCGGACCGCGGCGCCGAGGCTGCCGCAGCCGGGCAGATCGAGCTGGACCTGCGAGTCGGGCGGGAGCACGCGGTCGCTCTCGAGCAGCGCGCCGCCGGTCGAGATGTTGCGGACCCTGACGGCGATGTTCATCCCGTTCCACTGCAGGCTGGCGACCTTCAGCAGGCCCTGGCGGGGCGGGCGGTTGAACTGGAAGCCGTCGGCGGTCACCGCCTCGTTCTGAGCGGCGAGCTTGCCGGCCTCATCGCTGTGCATGGGCCGGCCGAAGATATAGCCCTGGATGTGGCTGCAGCCGAGCTCGCGGATCAGGGTCAGCTCGTCGTGAGTCTCGGCGCCCTCGGCCGTGGTGTCCATGCCGAGGCTCTCGGCCAGCGTGACGATCGCGCGGATGATGGCGGCGTTGCGGCTGCCCTGCTTGGCGGCGCCGCGAACGAAGCTCTGGTCGATCTTGATCTTGTCGAACGGCGCCTTCTTCAAATAGCCGAGGCTCGAATAGCCGGTGCCGAAATCGTCGAGCGCGAGGCGCACGCCGAGCTGCTTGAGCTTGGCGAACATGTCGTCGGTCGATTCGCTTTCGACCAGGAACACGCCCTCGGTGATCTCGAGCTCGAGCTGGCGCGGCTGGATCTGCGAATTGGCGAGCGCGCTCATCACGATCGCCGGCAGATTGGGATCGACGAACTGGATCGGCGAAAGATTGACCGCGACGCGGATATGCTCGGGCCATTTCGCCGCTTCGTCGCAGGCGGTGCGCAGGACCCATTCGCCGATCTGCGGAATGAGCCCGCTTTCCTCGGCGAGCGGGATGAACAGCGAGGGGCTGATCACGCCGCGCGAGGCATGGTGCCAGCGGACCAGCGCCTCGAAGCCGGACAGCGCTTCCGTCTGGGCGTTGACCACCGGTTGGTAGACGAGCTGCAGCTCGCCGCGGCCGATCGCCTTCCTGAGGTCGTTTTCCAGGATTTGCCGGTCCTGCGCCTCGCTGTGCATCTCGGGCGCGAAGAAGCAGAAGGTGCCCCGGCCTGCGGCCTTGGCCGAATAGAGCGCGAGATCGGCGTTGCGGATCAGCGCGTCGGCGCAGCAGCCCTCGGCGGGCGCGATGGCGATTCCGACCGAGGCGCCGATCGAGATGTTATGGCCCTCGATCGAATAGGGCATCGAGATCTGCTGGATCAGCCGCTCGGCGAGGCTGGCGAGGCCGCTCACATCGCTGAGCGTCGGCAGCACCGCTTCGAACTCGTCGCCGCCAAGGCGGCCGATCTGGCCCTTCTCGCCGATCACGTTGGTCAGCCGCTGGGCGACCTGCTTCAAGAGGGCGTCGCCGATCGGATGGCCGAGTGTGTCGTTGACGTTCTTGAAGCGGTCGAGATCGATCAGGAATAGCGCGCAGCCGCCGGCGGTGGTCGGCTTCTGGTTCTGCAGCGCCTCGTCGAGCGTGCGCCGCATCAGCGCGCGGTTCGGGAGCCCGGTCAGCGAATCATATTTGGCCAGCCGGTTGATCTCGTCCTCGGAGCGGCGCTGCTGGGTGAGATCGGTGCCGATGCCGCGGAAGCCGAGGAAGCGGCCATGCTCGTCGAAGCTCGGCGTGCCTGACAGCGACCACCAGATTTCGGCGCTGGTGTTGGCGCGGACCGTGATGTCGGTGAACGGCAGCCGCGCGGAGAGGTGGAAGCCCAGGGTCCGCTCCGACGCGTCCGAATCGGCGCGGTCGTCGCTGCCGATCAGATCGTTGAAGGGGCGCCCGATGAGATCGTCGGCACTCGTTTTGAAATGGGCGGCGAGATGCTCGGAAACGTAGGAGAGCGCGCCGCGGCCCGAAGTCTCCCAGAACCAGCCGCGGCCGGATTGCTCGAACTCCTCGATGAAGCGCGCCGCACGCTGGGCGTTCCAGTGAACCTCCATCCGCCGCTTGAGCAGCGCGGCGTGGTCGGCCGTGCGCCTGACGCTCAGCCAGACGAGGCAGATGGACAGCGACGACGCCACTATTCCCGCCGCCGGATCGCGCGAGAGAAGGAAGACCTTGAGGCCGCACCCAAGGCAGCCGAGCAGGGTCAGCCCGGGAAAGCTGAGGAAGGCCACGGGAAGCGCGAGAATGCCGCCGACGAAGGCGATGTCGAGCAGCAGCGGAGAGTGGGCCGAGGCGGGTGCCGCCCATGCGGCCACGCCCCACAAGACGTTGGCGAGGACCGTGTAGGCCACTGCACCGCGGGTGGCGATATGGGGCGCGACGCTCGAAATCTTGCGCTTGCGAAACCACAGCCAGGCGACGAGATCGAGCGCGATGATCTGGCAGAGCGGTACGGCCACCAGCGGCGGAATGTTCGCGCCGAGATCGGACAGGATCGCCGCTGCGGCGACGAGATGCGCGGCGAGGAAGAAAAAGGGGACCTGCTCGAGCACTCGGACTCGCTCGCGCGCGGCGCCGAGATCGTCGTCGTCGACCGCGCGGAAGTCGCGCACGAAGAGCTGGCCGAAGGAGAGCTTCTCTCCGGCCTCGCTCAACGTGGAATCTCGAAACCTGCGGCTGCCTGGCATGGGAGCGCACATAGCGCGCCGGCCTTAAGATTTCTTTGCGACCAGAAGGGGGTTAACGGCGCTCCGGCTCCGCTTCCGGACGGGCATGCCGCTCCCGGCATTCCGAACGATCCGGATTGCGCTCGCAGCGCCGGGCGATCCGCCCTTCGCGCTCCTCGGCCTCGCGGATTTCGCGGCCGCGGCGCTGGTCGGCCTCGGCCTGGCTGGTGGTCAGGGCGTCGACGCCGGCGCCGGCGACCTTCACCGGCAGCGTCACCACATCGATCGCGGTGCGGGCGAGGCAGCCCGAGAGGAGTAGCGACAAAGGCAGAGCGAGAAACAGGATGCGCATGGATTTCCTATAGCAGGCAAAGCGTTGATCGAGACTGAACGCAAAAAGGCGGCCCGGAAACCCGGACCGCCTCGTTGCTTCGCGAATTTGGCTCGCTCTAGCGCTTCGAGAACTGGAAGCTCCGGCGGGCCTTGGCCTTGCCGTACTTCTTGCGCTCGACGACGCGCGGATCGCGGGTCAGGAAGCCCTCGCGCTTCACGGTGGTGCGAAGCGCCGGCTCGTAGCGGGTCAGCGCGGTCGAGATGCCGTGGCGGACCGCGCCGGCCTGGCCGGAGAGGCCGCCGCCGCTGACCGTGGCGATGACATCGTACTGGCCCTTGCGGTCGGCGATGTCGAACACCTGGTTGATCACCAGACGCAGCGTCGGACGGGCGAAATAGACCTCCTGATCGCGGCCGTTGACCGTGATCTTGCCGGTGCCGGGCTTCAGCCAGACGCGGGCGACCGCGTCCTTGCGGCGGCCAGTGGCGTAGGCGCGGCCCTGCTTGTCGAGCTGCTGCTCGCGCAGGATCGCCTGGATCTGCGGGCCCTGGGTCAGGACTCCGTCCTTATTCTCGTCCTCGGGCTTCTCGCGGCGGCCGCGGCCGTCGCGATCGTCGCGGGCCGGAGCGGCCTCGGCGGAAGCGGGCGCCTCGGGAGCCTCGGTGGCCTCGACGGTCTCGGCGGGAGCTTCAGCGGCCTCAGCGGTCTCGGTACCCTCGGCGGCTTCGGCCGCGGGAGCCTCGGCGGCGGGCGCCTCCGGCTCGGCCGTCAGCTTGGCGAGATCAGCCAGCGATTTCTTTTCCTTGTCGGCCATGTTCAGGCACCCACCTTGTTCTTGCGGTTCATCGCCGCGACGTCGAGAGTTTCGGGATTCTGGCCGCCGTGCGGGTGCTCGGTGCCGTTGTAGAGGTGAAGCGCGCGCATCTGGTCGCGGCCCAAGGGCCCGCGCGGGATCATCCGCTCGATCGCCTTTTCGAGCACGCGCTCCGGGAAGCGGCCCTCGAGCACCTTGCCGGCGGTGATCGACTTGATGCCGCCCGCATAGCCGGTGTGCTTGTAATAGATCTTGTCGGACAGCTTCTTGCCGGTGAAGCGCACCTTGTCCGCGTTGACGATGACGACATGGTCGCCGCAATCGACGTGCGGGGTGAAGCTCGGCTTATGCTTGCCGCGCAGGATGTTGGCGATGATCGTCGCAACGCGACCGACCACCAGGCCGTCGGCATCGATCAGATGCCATTTCTTTTCCACGTCAGCCG
>Ga0190266_10000127_pt1 | contig 11187 bp, 12 predicted proteins | sample Popmic220T_FD_132448 | JGI IMG/M metagenome (GOLD analysis project Ga0190266, IMG submission 132448) | Populus adjacent soil microbial communities from riparian zone of Indian Creek, Utah, USA - 220 T | ecosystem: Environmental > Terrestrial > Soil > Riparian zone | place: USA: Utah | collected...
CTCGCCGGTCGACAGCCCCGACACGATCCGCGAGCTGCTGGTCGAGCAGGTGACGGGCCGCGTGCGCTGGCGCGAGAGCGTGGCGAACATGGCGGCGGCGGGCGTGATCCATTTCGTCGAGTTCGGCGGCAAGGTGCTGGGGCCGATGGGCAAGCTCATCGCCCCGGACGCCAATGTGACGAGCGTGATCTCGATGGAGGACATCGACGCGCTGGTGAAGGATATCTGACGTGGCCGCGGAAGTTGTCATCGCGGGCGCGCTTGAGCTTCCTGACGATGCAGGAACATTGTGGCTTCGAGACTATAGCAAAGTCGAATCAAGCGAGACCAATCTCGGCCTAATGGATGCCTCTGGAATGAAGAAGTGGGATGCGGCCGAGGTCCAGACCTTGGACAAGTGGGTCGCGGTGAGATTTGACGATGGTCGCATTCTCGCCAACAGTTTTGGCGGTTTTCTCTGCGAGCTGAGCCTCGAGGACGGCTCCATCCTTTCGACCACCTTCGTGAAATGACGGAGATAATCATGTTCGACCTCACAGGAATGACCGCCCTCGTTACCGGCGCTTCGGGCGGGATCGGCTCGGCGGTCGCCAAGGGCCTGGCGGCGCAGGGGGCTCGGCTGGCGGTTTCGGGGTCGAACGTCGACAAGCTCGAGGCGTTTCGTGCGGAGCTCGGCGGCGACCATGTCGCGCTTGCCTGCAACCTTGGCGACGGCGCCGCGGTCGATGCGCTGGTGCCGCAGGCGGTCGAGGCGCTCGGGCAACTCGACATCCTCGTCAACAATGCCGGCGTGACGCGCGACAACCTCGCGATGCGGATGAAGGATGAGGAATGGTCCGACGTCATCCGGATCAACCTCGAGGCTGCCTTCCGCCTCGCCCGCGCGGCGCTGAAGCCGATGATGCGCGCCCGCTTCGGGCGGATCATCTCGGTGACTTCCGTCGTGGGCGTGACCGGCAATCCGGGCCAGGCCAATTATGCCGCGTCCAAGGCGGGGCTGATCGGCATGTCCAAGGCGCTGGCGCAGGAGGTCGCGAGCCGGAACATCACGGTCAATTGCATCGCGCCGGGCTTCATCCGCTCGGCGATGACCGACGTCCTGCCGGACGCGCAGAAAGAGGCGCTGCTCGGGCGCATCCCGCTCGGCGATCTCGGCAAGGGCGAGGATATCGCGGCGGCCGCGGTCTATCTCGCCAGCCGCGAGGCCGGCTACGTCACCGGCCAGACGCTTCACGTCAATGGCGGGATGGCGATGTTCTGAGCCGGGGCGCTCGGTTCCAGCGGGGCAGCTCGAAGCGCGCCAGGAAGGGCGCGGCGGCGAGGCCCAGGGCTCCGAGCGCGATGCCCGCAAATGTGTCGACGAAATAATGGCCGCCGTCGATCGGAGTCGACAGCAGGGTCAGCGCCGCGAGAGCGAGGCCCGGCCAGCGGACCCAGCCAGGCGAGCGCCAGAATCCCCAGGCGAAGACGGTCGCCAACGCCGCGTGATAGCTGGGAAAGGTGATGATGCCCTGCATCGACTCGAGCGAGACGGTGCGCAAAGTCCCGTCCCTGAGCGCCGTCAGGTCACCGACATGGACGAAGGCGGCCGCCGGATGCAGGTTCGGATAATCCTGCGGTCCCAGCCCCAGATAGACGAAATTGGCAACCCCGGGCATCACCCCCGAGAGCAGGATGGTCGCGGTACCGGAAATGATCGCGGCCAGCGCCACAGTGCGAAGCGCGAGCAGGCGGCCGGCAAAGCCGAGGGCGAGGATCACCGCGATCATCTGCGGCATCAGGCTGGCATAAGCGAGGCTGTAGACCCGGCCGAGCAGCGGGCGCGCGTCAACGAAGTCGAGATAGGCGCGCCAGTCGAGCCCGAGCGTCGAATCCCACGCCTGGAAGCGCGCGTCCCAATAGGCGCCGCCCCGCGCCGCGACCATGTAGGAAAGGAGGATACCGAGGCAGGTGAACAGGACGAGCTGCTGGAGGGCGACGACCATCGCGACGATCTTCTCGTCGGGACGCCGGTGGCGGTAGACGAAGGCCGCCGCGGCGAGCACGGCGACGAAGGCGCCCGGAAGCAGCAGGCTGTTCCAGTGAAGGCGGAAAGGATCGTACAGCTCCAGCGCGAGGATCGGAGCCATCAGCCCGGCGACGAGCAGCCACGCGGCATCGTCGCCGCCCAGCGGGGACGGAAGGGGAGGGCTCGGCTCCATCGCCGCCTCATCGCACGGCGCCGTAAAGACTTGGTGAACCATGAAAAGGTTGAAGCTTGCCTTCGCGCGGCGCAGATGATCCCGCCTCGCCACTTGCCTTTTGCCGGGCCATGCGGCTAGGGCGGAGCCAACGAAGAAACACCGCTAGGGAAAGGTGGATTATGAGCGAGACTTCCGACCGCGTTAAGAAGATCGTCGTCGAGCATCTGGGCGTCGAAGCGGACAAGGTCACCGAGGAAGCGAGCTTCATCGACGATCTGGGCGCCGACAGCCTCGACATCGTCGAGCTGGTCATGGCGTTCGAAGAGGAATTCGGGGTCGAGATCCCGGACGACGCCGCCGAGAAGATCACGACCGTGAAGGACGCGATCGACTATATCGACCAGAACAAGGCCTGACCCCAAGGGGACGCGTCCGCCGGCCGGCGGAAAGCGAGCCGCTTTGTCTTAGAACGGCTCCCCGTCTCCGGTCGGGGGGCCGTTTCTGTCTTGAAGGAGTATCACCGCATGCGCCGCGTCGTCGTCACAGGTCTGGGTCTCGTCACGCCGCTCGGCGGCGACGTGGAAACGAGCTGGAGGAACCTGATCGCCGGAAAGAGCGGCGCCGGGCCGATCACCAAATTCGACGCCAGCGACCAGAAATGCACGATCGCCTGCGAAGTGAAGCCGGCCGATCACGAATATGGCTTCGATCCCGGCAAAAGGGTCGATCACAAGATCCAGCGCCAGGTCGATCCGTTCATCATCTACGGCCTCGACGCCGCCGGGCAGGCGCTCGAGGATGCGGGCCTGACCGAGATGGACGAGGCGACGCGGCTGCGCGCAGGCGTGTCGATCGGCTCCGGAATCGGCGGCCTGCCGGGCATCGAGAGCGAGAGCCTGCTGCTCGCCGAGAAGGGGCCGGGGCGAGTCTCCCCGCACTTCGTCCACGGGCGGCTGATCAACCTGATCTCGGGCCAGGTAAGCATCAAATACGGTCTGATGGGGCCGAACCACGCGGTGGTCACCGCCTGCTCGACCGGCGCGCATTCGATCGGCGACGCGGCGCGGATGATCCGCGACGACGATGCCGACATCATGCTCGCCGGCGGCGCGGAAGCGACCATCTGCCCGATCGGCATCGCCGGCTTCGCCCAGGCCCGCGCGCTCAACATGACCTATAACGACCGGCCCGAGCAGGCGAGCCGGCCCTACGACAAGGACCGCGACGGCTTCGTCATGGGCGAGGGCGCCGGAGTCGTCGTGCTCGAGGAATATGAGCATGCCAAGGCGCGCGGCGCGAAAATCTATGCCGAGGTGGTCGGCTATGGCCTGTCGGGCGACGCCCACCACGTCACCGCGCCGCATCCGGAGGGCTCAGGTGCCTACCGGTCGATGGAGATGGCGCTCAAGAAAGCCGACATGACGCCGAGCGACATCGACTATATCAACGCGCACGGCACCTCGACCATGGCCGACACGATCGAGCTGAGCGCGGTGAAGCGCTTGTTCGGCAACGCGATCGGCAAGGTGTCGATGAGCTCGACCAAATCGGCCATCGGCCATTTGCTGGGCGGCGCCGGGGCGGTCGAGGCGATCTTCTGCATCCTCGCGATCCGCGACCAGATCGTGCCGCCGACGCTCAATCTCGACAATCCCGACGAAGGCACCGAAGGCGTCGATCTCGTGCCGCACAAGGCGCGCCAGCGCGAGGTGAAGGCCGTGCTCAACAACAGCTTCGGCTTCGGCGGGACCAATGCCAGCCTGGTGATGAAGGCGATCTAGGCACATTCGGGTGAAGCGCCGTCTCCTGTTGCTGCTGTTCGTTCCGGCGCTGCTGATCATCGCCGGCGGGACGGCGATGTGGCTGCTCTGGGCCGGGCCGGGACCGACCTCCGCGCCGGTGACGATCATCGTCGACCAGGGCTCGAGCGTCGCCAAGGTGGCGGGGCAGCTCGAGGCCGCCGGCGCGATCCGCGGCAACGCAACGACCTTCCGTGGCTTCGCCCGCCTGTTCGGAGCGCACGCACCGGTTCAGGCCGGCGAATTCCTGCTGCCGCCTGGGATGAGCGCGGCGGGCGTTCTCAATCACCTCCAGTTCGGCCGCCCGGTGCAGCGAATGGTGACCATTCCCGAGGGGATGCCTTCGGTGCTTGTGCACGAGCGACTGATGCGCGTGCCCTATCTCACGGGCGCGATCGAGGTTCCGATCGAGGGCTCGGTGCTGCCGAACACCTACAATTACCGGCGCGGCGAGAGCCGGGCCGCGGTGCTCGCGCGGATGCAGGGGGCGATGCGGCGCGAACTCGACCGGCTCTGGGCGGCGCGGCGCCCCAGCTCGGCCGTGATGAGCCCGGCGGCGGCGATCATTCTGGCCTCCATCGTCGAGAAAGAGACCGGCAAGCCCTCCGAACGCCGACTGATCGCCGGAGTCTATTCCAACCGCCTGCGCCGCGGCATGCCGCTCCAGGCCGATCCCACCGTGATCTATCCGGTCACCCGCGGCCGGCCGCTCGGACGGCGGATCCTGCAATCCGAGCTGAGGGCGAACAACGGGTACAACACCTACGCGTCCGCAGGCCTGCCGATCGGCCCGATCGCCAATCCCGGCCGGGAATCGATCGCCGCCGTGCTCAACCCGGCGCCGACCAACGCGCTCTACTTCGTCGCCGACGGGACGGGCGGGCACGTCTTCGCCGATACGCTGGCCCAGCACCAGGCCAACGTCGCGCGCTGGTACGCCCTTCGCCGCGCCCGCGGCGAGATGTAGGCCTCTAGCTCAGCCAGCCCTTCTTGGCCGCGTCGTGCGCCAGCCAGGCCAGCAGCACCGCGACGACGAGCACGGCGATGGTAACGCCCATCTCCGCACCGGCCATGGTGGATCCGAGCCCGGAGAGCACGAACATCCACAGGTCCATTGCGAGCACGCCGAGTAGCGACACCAGCAGCAGCAGCTTCGACCAGCGCTTGAGCATGGCGAGTCCGAGGCAGCCGAGCGCACCGGCGAATACGGCGATCGCAAAGGCGCCGGTGACCCATGCGGGCATCGCGGCCACCGCGGCTTCGTCGGCGCCGCCAACCACGCCCACGGCCATCAGATAGTTGTAGACGCCAAACAGGTTCCACAAGAAACCGAGTATCGCGACGATCCGCAGCCATGAAGGCGCTGGCGCGCCAATCGTGTCGTTCATGTGATCCTCCCCTTATCGATCCGGGGAGACTGCTCGTTTCGGAACCGGAATGCAATGCTCAGAGGAGGCGGCGCAACCGCTTGCCGGAATGGAGCGCCGCGGGCTCGACCGTCACCTTGCCGGCGGCGGCGCTGGCGTGAATCATCATCAGATCGTCGATCATCAGCCCGGCGCCGCCCTCGAACAGCACGACGTCGCAGCGCTCGGCCCGGGCCCCCTCGGGCACGGCCGCGCCGAGCGTCTCCAGCTGGTCGAGCATCCGCGGCGCGGGAATGCCGCACAGCGCCAGCGCGAGCTGGACGAAGCCTGCGGCATCGATTCCGAGTTCGGTGCGGCCGCCCGGCTGAAACGGCACGCCGAGCAGTTTTTCCGCGACGATGAGGGGATCCGGCTCGGGGTCGCCGAAGGCGCGCAGGTGGCTCATCGCGACGCAGCCATATTCGGTGGCGAGACAGGCACCGCAGGGATGGCCGTGGACGCGCGCGCCCATCGGCAGGTGCGCAATCACCGGCGAGGTCACCCGCTCGTCGGCGGCGACCGGCGCATTCTTCTCGCAGACGATATGGGTCGGCTCGATCGTCGCGGTCAGCGCGATCGCCTCGACATAGCCGACGGCATGATCGGCCTTGCAGAATCCCCAGGCCCGGCCGCCGGCATATTCGAGCACGGCGAATTCCTCGCCGGGCAGCAGCTCGCTGATCGGCTCGCCCTGCCCCAGCGGGCCGGGCCAGACGGACGCCGCATGCGAGCCGCAGGCGCGCACCAGCGGGCGGGCGTAATGGGGGGCGAAGACTCGGCCCGCCAGCGCGACGTCGGCCAGGTCGCTGCGCCAGGCGTGGATCCGCGCGTCGATCGGCCGCGAGGGGCCGTCGAGGCGGAAGACTTCATCCGTGCTGGAGGAGGAGTCCGGGCTCCCGGGGCGCCCTGCGGTCGTTCCCCAAATGCTCGAGATTGCGGTTGAAGCCTTCAAGAAATTCCTGTCCCGTGCTGGTCTTCGCGACGAAGACATTGCGTCTGTCGCTCTCGTCGCGAACGCGGCGCAGATAGCCGAGCGCGCCAAGCGTGTTCAAGGCGCGTGTGATGACCGGCTTCGATACGCTCAGCATCTGCGCCAGCCCGCGCACGGTGTGCGGACCGGGCGTGAGATAGACGAGCATCATCAAGGCCATCTGGCGGTTGGTGAGATCGGGCTGCCCTGAACGCACATAGTTGATCAGTGTGTGCATCCAGCTTCGCAGGGCTTGGTCGGCCACTTTCCTGCTCCGAATCGATAAGAGGGTAAGGCTGTTCGAGCGTAACAACCGCCCAGCGACCGTTTCGTTTCCCCAATTGTCGGGGGAGCGAGCCGATTCGGCGGCGAAACGTTACCGCCCGTAGCGCCGGCGCAGCACTTCCCAGGCGGCGCGCAGGCCCAGCGCGTCGCCCCCCTTGGGCCGGCCCGGCTTGGCCGCGGGGCGCCAGGCGAAGGTGTCGAGATGGGCCCATGGTGTGCCTTCCGGGACGAAGCGCTGGAGGAAGAGCGCGGCCGTCACCGCCCCCGCCATCGGCGCGTCGGCCATGTTGCCGAGATCGGCCACGTCCGAGGAAAGCATCTCGTCATAGGGCTTCCACAAAGGCATCCGCCAGACCGGGTCGGACACGTCCTGGCCGCAGGCGAGCAGCTCGGCGGCGAGCGCCTCGTCGTTGACGAAGGCGGCCGGCAGGTCCGGCCCCAGCGCCACCCGCGCCGCTCCGGTCAGGGTCGCGAAATCGAGGATCAGCTCGGGGCTGGCCTCGACGGCCTTGGCCAGCGCGTCGCCGAGAATCAGGCGCCCTTCCGCATCGGTGTTGCCGATCTCGACGGTGAGGCCCTTGCGGCTCCTGAGGATGTCGCCGGGCCGGAAGGCCGCGGCCGAAACTGCATTCTCGACCGCGGGGATTAGCAAATGGAGGCGCACCGAAAGCCGGCCCGCGATCACCATCCGCGCCAGTGCCAGCGCGTGCGCGGCGCCGCCCATGTCTTTCTTCATCAGGCGCATGCCAGAAGAGGGCTTGAGGTCGAGCCCGCCGGAATCGAAGCAGACGCCCTTGCCGACGATGGCAATCCGCGGGTGGCGTTGATCGCCCCATTCGAGCTCGATCAGGCGCGGCTCGCGCCCCGGCGCGGCGGCAGCGCCGACCGCGGCGATCATCGGATAGCCCTCCGCCAGCGCATGATCGCGGGTGACGGTGACCTTCGCCCCGCTCTCGTCGGCAAGGGCCAGAGCGGCGGCTTCCAGCTCGGCCGGGCCGAGGTCGCCGGCAGGAATGTTGACCAGGTCGCGGACGAGGAATGTAGCCTGCGCCGCGAGCACGGCCTCGTCGATCCGCGCGGGCTCGTCGGTCAGCAAAACGCGCGGGCCGGTCGGGTTCTTGTCCTTCTTGTAGCGATAGAACCGGTATTGGCCGAGCAGCCAGCCGAGCACCGCGGGCCCGGGCCCACGACCAGCGACGCGGTAAGTGCCTTCGGGCAGCGTGTCCGCCGCCTTGGCGAGGCACCAGGGGCTGAGCTCGTCGATGTTGGCGACTCCGAGCACCGCCGACCATTCGTCGCGCTCGCCGGGCAGAATGGCGAGCTGATAGCCTTCGCCCTTGAACCCCTGCGCCTGGAGGGCGCCGCGCATGCGCCCGGGCAGCGCCTTCAGCCAGGCGTCGAAGCCCTTCTTGTCGACCAGATGAAGGTCGATGGCCTTCTCGCCCTTGTCGGGCTTCAGCAGATCGTCGACGCGGGTCATGGCTCGGCCCTTAGCGGAAGGCGGCGCCCGGTTACAGGCGGAGATGTACGCCGCGACGATGCAGCGGGAAAAGCAGCGCCAGGACGATCAGCAGCACGGCAAGCGCATAGAGGAAGGAGGAAAGGTAGGGGGCGTGGAGCAGTTCGTCGATCGCGGCGAAGCAGGCGGCCTGAAAGCCCAGGCGCATTCCCGCCAGACCGATCAGCAACGAGACGACATAGGCGAGGATCGCGTTCATCCCGAAGACGTCGAACGGCCGCAACGCGCGGCGGATGGCGTCGCTGCGAGTCGCGACGACGCAACCGGCGAAGAGAGTGGCGGAGAGGCCGGTTGAGAGGAGGACGTAGCTGCTCGTCCAGATTTTCTTGTTGATCGGGAAAGCGGGCGCCAGCCCGAGGCCGAGCAGGACGAGCGCGATTCCGGCGAGCGCGATCCACAAGGTCGCACGGTCGGGCGCGCGCTGCCAGGCGAGGGCGGCGATCAGCCCGAACAACACATTGGCGGTGGCGGGCAAGGTCGAGAACAGGCCCTCGGGATCGTAGACGACATTGCCGGCGGCATCCCGGCCCGCCCGCCACATATGGTTCGCGCCGACAATCGCGCGGTCGAACCATCCGGCGAAATTGCCTTCGGGTGTGAAATCGCCGCCTAAGGACATCGCGGCCCAATAACCGAATATCAGAACGGCGATAGCGATCAGGATTGCGGTCGGGTTGACTTGCGCCTTGCCGTCGGGCGCCCGGCGCGCAGTGAGGATCACGAGGGTCGCGGCGAGCCCGAAGCAGAGGCCGAGTCGCGGCAGCACGCCGAAGACACGAAACATCTCGATGCTCGGCCGCGCCAGCATCTGCCAGGCCCAGCCGATCACGATCAGAGCGAAGGTTCGCCGGACGACGCGGCGCCAGAGTTGCGCATCGACCGTGCGCGGGAAGGACAGGCCGAGCGCCATGCCCATCGCGCAGAGAAAGGCGGGAAAGACGAGATCGGTCGGCGTGAAGCCGTGCCATTCGGCATGGTCGAGCGGCCACCAGACGAAATCGCCCGATCCCGGCGTGTTGACAAGGATCATCGCGGCGACGGTGATCCCGCGAAAGCTGTCGAGCGCGGCGAGGCGGGGACGGGGCAGGGCCTGCATCAAACCCATCCTACGCAGGTTTGCGTCAGTTCGTCATCCCGGCGGAAAAGGCAGGCGGCTTTGCACACCCGATCAATTGCGTCGGCGCAATGCATCGCTATGTCAGGCAGATAAAGGGAGAATTCGATGTTCGCGGGTATCGTGTTGCTGACCATCCTGGTGATGAAGCTGTTTCCCAGGCTGCCGTTCTCGCGCCTGCTTCACGAGTGCCTGGTCGAGGCGCCCTTGCGCAACTTCGCCGCCATGGGGCGACGTCACCTCATCTACGCAGCCGTGCTGGTCGCGCTCACTTTCTCCGCAGGTGAACTCATCCTGTTGTTCGGGTCGGCGGACATCGTCACGCTGATGGCCTGGGACGTCTCGTTCTATGTCGACGCCGTGGTCGCGACCTGGACGATGAGCGCGCTGCTACGCGGCAAAGAGGCGTGGGGGATGCTCACCGCGCGGCTGCCGCGGCCGCAGCTTGCGCGTCGGAGAGCACCGAGGCGCCGCCGCGCCGTGAGGCTCAGGGAGGCGAACGACGCGGACGAGGACGGGAGAGGCTACGCGCGCGCCGCCTAGGCGGGCACACCGTAAAGGTCGTGCTCGTCGGCATCCTCGACGAGGCTTGAAACGATATCGCCCTGCTCCAAATGCCCGGCGTCGCGCAGGTGGACCTCGCCGTCGATCTCGGGCGCGTCCGCCTTGGAGCGGCCGGTCGCGCCGCCTTCCACGTCCACCGCGTCGATGATCACGTCGATCGTGCGGCCGACCTTGGCGGCGAGCTTGGCGGCGGAAATGGCGGCGGTCTTCTCCATGAAGCGGGCGTAGCGCTCTTCCTTGACTGCTTCGGGGACGATGCCCGGAAGATCGTTGGCGGCGGCGCCGCTGACCGGCTCGAACTTGAACGCCCCGACCCGGTCGAGCCTGGCCTCGTCGAGCCATTGGAGGAGATAGTCGAAATCCTCGTCCGTCTCGCCGGGGAAGCCGACGATGAAGGTCGAGCGGATGGCGATGTCAGGACAGATCTCGCGCCAGCCGCGGATGCGCTCGAGCACCTTGGCCTCGTTGGCCGGGCGCTTCATCGCCTTCAGCACCTTCGGGCTCGCATGCTGGAACGGAATGTCGAGATAGGGGAGGACAAGCCCCTCGGCCATCAGCGGCACGACCTTGTCGACGTGCGGATAGGGATAGACGTAGTGGAGCCGGACCCAGGCGCCCAACTTGCCGAGCTCGCGGGCGAGATCGGTCATGTGGGCTCGGACCTCGCCGCCCTTCCACGGCCACGAGGCGTGCTTGAGATCGACGCCATAGGCGGACGTATCCTGGCTGATGACCAGCAATTCCTTCGTCCCGGCCGCGACCAGCTTCTCCGCCTCGCGCAGGATCGCGTCCGGCCGCCGGCTGACGAGGTCGCCGCGCAGCGATGGAATGATGCAGAAGGCGCAGCGGTGGTTGCAGCCCTCGGAAATCTTCAAATAGCTGTAGTGGCGCGGTGTAAGCTTGAGCCCCGCGTCGGGCACCAGGTTCAGATAGGCGCTTGGCGGGATCGGCGCGGCGACGTGGACCGCGCCGACGACGTCCTCATATTGCGCGGCGCCGGTGATCGCGAGCACTTCGGGGAAGCGCGCGCGGATCATCTCCGCTTCCTTGCCCATGCAGCCGGTGACGATCACGCGGCCGTTCTCGGCGATCGCCTCGCCGATCGCGCTGAGGCTCTCCTCCTTGGCCGAATCGAGAAAGCCGCAGGTGTTGACCAGAACGACGTCGGCGCCGGCATAATCGGGCGACATCTGGTAGCCGTCGGAGCGCAGCTTGGTCAGGATCCGCTCGGAATCGACCAGCGCCTTCGGGCAGCCGAGCGAAACCATGCCGACCTTGGGCGGGGAGGGGAGGATGGTGGCCATGGGAAGGGCGCTAGATAGGCGCCCCGGACGGATTTTCCTAGTA
>Ga0190266_10000128_pt1 | contig 11156 bp, 18 predicted proteins | sample Popmic220T_FD_132448 | JGI IMG/M metagenome (GOLD analysis project Ga0190266, IMG submission 132448) | Populus adjacent soil microbial communities from riparian zone of Indian Creek, Utah, USA - 220 T | ecosystem: Environmental > Terrestrial > Soil > Riparian zone | place: USA: Utah | collected...
AGCGTTACCAGATACTGACTGTGTATGCCGATCCTAAGAAGGATTTCGCTACATGCTCTGCTCAGGCCTGGGCTGACAAATGGATGGTCTCGCAAGGCGCAGTCATCGTGTACGGCAAGGCAACGTCCATGAAAGACGCAAAACAGCAGTCAAAAGCTGCTCTCATCTCGGTACTCGACCGCATGCGCTCACAAGTGCGATAGTTCGACACTGACCTCCTAGCAGGCTGCTAGGCGGCGTGTGTGGCACGATCGACAACGGAGCTAACCATGACACTCGACACCAGCAAGGCGCGGATCACGGTCGTTACGGAGCCTGAGGACCAGAGCGTGCGCGGACATTACGACTCCGGAGACGCAGCGGCGGATCGCGAGATGGAAGCGGACATCATGCGGAGACTCGACAAGGGCGATCAGTGGGCGTTCTGCTGCGTCAAGGTGATCGCGGAACTGGAAACCGATGACGGCCGCTTGCTTCGTGGCGAGAGTGCATGGCTCGGAGGCTGCTCCTACAAGAACGAGAAGGAGTTTCGGCAACCGGGAATGTACTTCGACGACATGAAGGCAGAGGCGCTCACTGAGCTACAGGAGGACTACGACTCCGCCGCACAGTGGACCAAGCTGAAGGGCAATGTCTGGCAGCTCGAAATCGGTTTCGGCGGAGTGGTCCTGCTCCGCGCCTACGCCAAGCCTAGTAGCTTCAAGATTCAGACGGGTATGGGATACCAGCTGATGCACCTGTCAGACAGCGGCTGGACGCTGGGCCACACGAAACGCATGGCTCGCGCGAGTCTCGAAGAAATCGTCGCCGGACTTGCCGCCCAGCTGGACTGAGGTACGACACTGTAACCGGAGCTCCGTGTTCCGGTTCGTGTGTGGCACGTCAGACAGGAGCGGGTATTCATGACACGCGACATAACGGGAGAGACTGATCGACTAGTGGACTTGATGCGTCAGGGCTTCATGAAGCCACTGCGTGCACGCAAGGAGCGCAAAGTCGCGATGCAAGTACGCTGTTTCGGCTGCCTGAACTGGCACGCAAAGAACAAGCACGTGGTGACCGATAAAGCCACGCGACGCGCAAACATGCTGGCGCAAGGCAGGACGTCCGAGCAAGAGGCTCTGTAGGGGGAGCGGGCAGTGGACATCAGCAAGGCAAAGATCACGGTTCTGGTAGACGAGAGTGACTGCTACATGGGCCACGATTCGCTCCTGACGTCTGAGGAAATCGAGGCAAGGCAAGCGGCTGGTGACGTGTGGTTCTGGGCGTGTATCAAGGTTACTGCGTCACTGCTGGTAGACGGCCAGCACCTGCTAGGCGAGTCGGAATTCGCAGACGGTTTCTCGTACGCGGATGAAGCCGCGTTCCGGGCTAGCGAGCGGTTCGAGAGCATGAAGCAGGAAGCCTTACTCGCGCTGTCAGAGGACTACGTCTCCGGCGTGCGCTGGGAGCAGATAACGCCCGACCTGTTCCGATTCGACCTGAGGTACTGCGACAAGCTCGTGCTACGGGCTCACGCTAAACAGGAGTCACTGACTATCGAGACTGCGGACGGTTCGGTCGTACTGCGGACGTACGCGGCTTCCCTCGGAGAGGCGAGACACGACGCACTGCGACACATGCGGGAGATTGCTGCTCGACTCGTAGGGCGGCTGGAAGGACAGGGCTAACATGACTTGGGAAGTAGAAGACGCGATCACTCGTAGCGCTGAGAGTCTCGGGAGTCCGGCTGTCATGGACTACGACTCCGAAGGGCTGCAATATCTCAAGGAGTGCTGCGTGACTCAGACGCAGACTCCCGATCTCTGGATCTTCACGGGTAAGTGCAGGGGCGACTACCCGGACGACACGTGGACCATTCACATGCGGAAACAGGAGTAGTAGCCATGGACTGTCTCATACTGATAGGTGCGATATTCGCATGCATGCTCGTGACTAGCGCGCTTCCGTGGGTAGCGCAGGCAGTCTCCGCACTGCTCCACACCACGCTCGGGATCATGGTCTTCTGCCTCTGCTGTCTGCTCGCGCTGTCCGTGGTCTTACACGTGATATAGTTTCGGATGCGACAGACAGAAACCGAGTCTCAGTGGCGACGCAGGCTGCGCGTCCTGATCAACGAGTCCCGTAGGCAAGCGCAGTACGACCGCTCCCGCCATCTCGACCACTACCGTGCACGGGACATCGGCCGTAAGCCTCCGGACACTGGCGGGGACTCTACCCGCTGGTACACGAACGTGACTCTCCGATACTCAGGAGCTGTGATCGTGTGGGTCGGCTACGACATGAACGCAAACGTGTTCGAAGGACGGGTTGAGGGTTACCCCACCGTGGCTGACATAGTCATCAAGGTCTCGAATCCCAGTAGCTCGAAATCCATGACACGAGCGGCCAGATACACACTCGCGTTCCTCGAGGCCCACACGGGGACTCAGGTCTTCGGGACTATCAAGCAGCCTGACGGGCGTTACGAGGTAACTGTTTCTCCCGGCGTTTCCTCGCAGGGGCCGTCATCCGGGTAACGTAGACCATGTCCACCTCTCGCGACACAGCCACGTTCAACCGGCTACACGCAGCAATCGCCGCAGACAGACGGGTCAACTTCGCAGGCCTGGAGTCCGGGAATCCTCGCCCTGTTACGTAACCCCGGACGAACTCCTCCCCGATTCCGTGCACTGCCCACGAAGTGATAGGAACGAGACAGCCGGACGCGTCTCCGGAGAACAGCGCATGGGATACTGCGTCGTAGACTAGGAAGTTGTAGTCCCCGGGCACCTGGCAAGCCATCAGGTCTCCGAGGTCTGACACTCCCTCACGCTCGGCTTCTCGGAACCACTTCTGCGCGGGTCCGATTTCCCCGGACACAGACACTGTTAGCGTGTCGTTAGCGAGCTGCCACAGCTTACAGAAGGAGTCACTCATGATACTACAATCACCTAGTAGTCTCATGTCCGATACAAAACCGGCTCCTTCGCTGTCAATGAATGCCGCGATCACTGTCATATAAGAGTCCCGTCGTCAATAAGTGAGCGTAACCAGATATGGATTCGAGCATACGCGGACCAGAAGGCCTGAGCCTTGGCTACGTAGAGATTCCTCTCAGTTCCGGAGTCTACCTCTATGGTTATCGGTTCTACCCACGAGTGAACTAGTAACCGCCACACATACCCGGAACCGGCCTTCCGAGTGTTAGGCTCGACTCGCATGAGAATGGGTCCTCCGCCTCGCTCAAGGCTCCCATCGGGTTGCGTAGTCCAACCCTCGTAGGCGGTACCCTCGGGGAACGCGAACGGGTTATCCGTGGCCGCTATCCGCCTCTCAGTGACGGGTATACCCCGGTCCCTTGCGTTACTACGACTCATGACCGGAAACGCCTCCTGGAGCCTCGAGGAGGCTGGAAACGGGAGTGGCGCTCCGAGAGCGGGATGGGCTCTGACACACTCGTACTCTAACGACTGACTACCTATTCGCGCTTGTACTCTTTCCTAGCAGACGTATCCAGAAACCATGTTCATCCCTGATGTAGACGAGCTCAAGCGCAAGATGAAGGCCGGCTTCGACTTCGAATCCGTGACACGAGATCTGCTCCGCCCGAAGGGCGAGAATGATAACAACGGAGCCGAGGCTCCGGGATCACTCTCCCGCTGGGAAGCGAAACGGCTAGTCAATAAGCTAGAAGAACACGCTTTCGGACCCCGAAAGCGAAAACGAATAGCTAAAGCAGGCCATACGCTAGCCATTACTCGTCATGAGAATGACCGGAAAGCGGGCTAGTGGCCGCTGTCACTGTCACATCACGTACCACCGTAACAGGGGGGGTTATAAGTTCCAGAAATTTATAACCAGTAGTTTTATAATTTCCAAGAAAGTCTCTAGAACTGCTGTGACAGCTGTGACATGGTACAGAGCTATAAAATAAGGGGTTTCTGTGTCACAGGCTGTCACAGCGTCACAGCACTTGACCCCTAACTCTCCTGTTTTGACCACTTCGGATGTACCCACATCCGAGCTACAGTCCTGTCAGAGAAGAAAGTTCTGGCCTGCCTGTACTTCCATCCGAGCTTCGTGAGTGCTGCAACGAGCGGACCTGACTGACTAGTTCTCAGAATACTCATTAGCTGATGCAAACTGAGTACTTTCGGCGTGTCTCCTCCGTTCCCGCTCTCGTCTGCCACAGGCAGCCACTCTGATCTCAAGCCGATCGAACTCTTGTAGCTGCCCTGGTTCCCTGTATCCGCCAGAGGCCAGGACTCCCGCCCCGTAGTGAGAGCCTCTAGCTGCTCCTCCAGGCCGGACACAGCACGATGAGCCTCCTGCATACCAGCGAGCTCGCTCCACAGCTCCTCGGGGACTCCAGACTCCTCAGGAGCCAACCGGTACAGCCTCACGGCCTCGGCCCACAGGGAATCTCTCTCCTCACGAACAGCCTTCAAGTCGATCTGACTACTCAGTTCGATAATCAGAAACCGCCGATTACCGGACGAGTCCTTCAGGATCTGCGGGACATTACTCGTAGCAACGAGGCAGCTCCTCCGAGCGAGCACTCTCGGGGCTCGGGAGTAGGGAAGTCTCACTGCCGGTGTGAAGTCCGAGATGAACGACTTCCAGAGCGTGACTGCCTTCCCCTGGAGGTGAATCTCGGGAACCTCGACGAGCATACTCCGAGCTGCCGTCTGCCTCGGCTTCCTACCCGAGTCCGAACTCATGCCTCCGGCTATCTCGTCACTCTCGATAGTCCCGAAGTACCTCTCATCGCACACGAGCGTATGTAGGACCTGGGTCTTACCGATCCCCTGGTCTCCGATGAGAACCCACATCAGGTTAGTTTTCACTCCCGGCTCGTACGCTGCCCTCACCGTACTCAGGAAGAGCGACCTAGTCATAGCTCTCACGACAGGGGAGTCTACCGCCCCACCATTCCTCACGAAGAAGGTCTCCAGTCTCTCGACCCCGCAGGGGCTAGCCTCCGTGGCTAGCCTATCGAAGTAGCTGACTACTGGATCGACTAGCGGAAGCTCTCCGTGTAGCTGCTCCACGGCTCGGTTGTACTCCTCGATCGGCAAGTCTCGAATGGACCACCGCTCTCCGAGGTAGGAAGCGAACCACGAGTATCCGGTCTGACTATTCCGCAAGTCGACTGCGTCTCCGGCCTTCACGCCCCTGAAGTCCCGTTGCGCGACCACCTCGTCTAGCTCCGAGCGGCAGTTCCGCAGGAACAGCCCCTGTAGCGCGGGATCTCCGTTGAAGACCCGGATGACGTTACTCGCGCTAGCCGATGGTCTTCCCCTCACGTCGAGCACAAGCCCGAGGTCACTCCAAGCCCGGATCTCCGCTGCTCGCCTCTCTCGTGCCCGGGACTCGGCCTCCGGGTCTACCGGACTCCCGAGACCTGCATCGTAAGCAGCTACCAGCGCCGCCTTGCCGCCGAGGGCTCTCAGAACGCGTTCCTTGAGGCCCTGGAGCTCGTCTGCGGGCATTCCCAGTTCTGCCGCTATGAGGGAGCCTACTCGGGTGATTGTGTCACTTAGAGCCTTCGAGACGCGTCCTGATAGACTAGTCAGTTTCTGCGGCGCTGTTAGATCTCGTAACTCGGCTATCAATACGGCTCGATATTCAACAGCTCGTAGCCCGGACTCTCGCTGCTCGTCGTTCCATCCCGCGGCGAACTTCCGCCTCGCCGTGCTCTCCGCAGCAGCCCAGTCCTTGACCGCAGCACTCACGCGGTTGTCTTCCAACCCCCGTCGTAACTCAGCCCACGCTTCCTCGCTCGCCAGGTCGAGCCCGTCGCCGGCCGCGGCTGCCCTCCGACCCATCCCGTACGCAACACGGAAAAGCACGTCGTTCTTGTTCACAGCGTTCCGGAGTCGCTCGTACGGCCCCACCGATTCGGTCGCTGCCACAGGCATATCCCAGAGCAGGCTCTCGCTCTCGCCGATCCACGAGCCCCACCGGTCAGCGTCGTCACGATGAAACACGGGTCGATAGAACAGGTCCCCGGGATGTGTCTTCGTGCTGTCCGCCTCGAGGCCCGTGGTTCTCCGCACGTGATCAGCGACGACAGCCCATAGCCGCGTGTACGCCTCGGGCTCGACAGGTTCGAGCAGTGGCATCACGAGTCGCAGCTTCACGCGCCCAAGCGGCAGGAACGGCGTACTCGACGTCGTGTGCACCACGAACGCGCGGCCGAGATCGTGCAAGCATGACAGCAGCTCGTCCCGCTCTTCGAACGTGACTCCGGCCCCTGCGTTGCCGTCGAAGTCTACGAACAACACTCGTGCCAAGCCTGCAGCCGCGTGACTCCGGGCTTGTCCCGCCGCCATGAGCGCCGGAGTAACGCACGAGCTCGAGTCTTTCACCTCCTTCGGGCTCCGCGGTTTCACCGGTGAATCGAGCCACTGCGGCTCGGCGTAGGCCTTCAGGACTTCGGTGTGCGAGTCCGCGGTGATCACTTCACCGGCGATCGGGACCCCCTGCCTGTCACGGGCGAAGTGACTACGGTAAAGCGTTAGTAGCCAGCCCGAGTACGGGGCCGGTAGTCGGTTAGGAAAAGTGATAAGTGTAGCTGTCATGCGGCGACTAGACAGTCTGACGACCGTAAGTCTCTCCGGGACGAAAATAAGGTTGCAGCCCTCCGCGGCGTGAAGCAGTATCGCCGCCCATGACGTTGATCTTCACGCCGTCGGGCCGGAAGCTGGCCGATGTAGACCTCGGCGATCCGGTGAACCTGAACGACAAGATCCTCCGGAACGCGTGCATGGCCGGCATGCCGCTAGCCCGCAGCTCGTTCGTCGGTGCTGACCTCCGATGTGCGGATCTCCGAGGCGCTGACCTCCGAGGCGCTGACCTCACCGGTGCACAGCTCGACAGCGCGGACCTCAGCCACGCAGTGCTCGCGGGCGCGAAGCTGCGTAACGCGTCACTCACCACGACAAAGCTCGACCACGCGCAATGCAACTCAGTACTGGCGGAGCGGGCCGACTTCTCTTCCGCATCGCTCGTCCGTGCCCTGTTCTACAGTGCGAGCCTTCATTACACCGTGTTCCGGAATGCGGACTTGTCCGGAGCAGACTTCGCCTACGCGCTCTCCGCACATGCGGACTACAGAGATGCCATCGTGACCCGAACACGATTCGAGCATGCCTATCTTCAGGAGGCCCAGTTTTCCCGTTGTGACTTACGAGAAGCGCGGCTTCAGGATGCTCACCTGGTGGAGGCTGACCTCTCCGAGGCCCTGCTTCCCGACTTCCAGCTACCGGATCTCGGTACGGAGCTTGTCGGATACAAGAAGCTCGCTGACTCTCAGATGTGCACGCTCCGAGTACCGCCCGAGGCTCGGCGAACCGCCACTCTCGTCGGACCTACGTGCCGCGCCGAGTACGTGGAGGTGGTCGACGGGACCGGGGTTTCGCTTCACGACGCTAAGACTGAGTACAGTCCTGGAATGATCGTAAGAGCTGATAAGTACGATCCGGATATCCGCCGAGCGTGCACGCATGGGATTCATTTCTACGTGACAAAGTCACTAGCCGAATCATACTGACCTCTGGGAGAGATCAGTAGTACATGAACAAGCGCAGTGACATCACCTCGTCGTCGATCGCCGTCTGCTACGTCCGAGCCAGCACGAACAAACAGAAGCTGACTCTCGAAGCTCAGAAGCGCGCCGCGAGAGAGTGGTCCGCACACAACGTGATCCCCGTAGTCGAGACTATAGTTGACGCTGACATGTCTACTGACTTCCAGCCACACGCTCGGAAGGCCTTCCGGGAGTGCATCGCAGCGATCAAGGCCGTGAAGGCGGATTTCCTGCTCGTCGCAGACCGTGACCGTGTTGCGAGGAACAAGCTCCACATGGCCCTAGTCGAGAAGGAACTCGCCGAGCTTGATCCCCCGTGCCGCATCATCACGACGCAGCAGGACCCGAACACAGAGGTGACCCCCGAACTGGATCTCCAGAACGGAGTAGTTGACCTCATGAGTCAGTACGAGAAGGCCAAGATCAAGCAGCGCACGATCCGGACTCTCCGTGAGTCGCGGGCTCAGGGTCGGCTCCCCGGACCGAAAGCGTGGGCCTCGTTCACCCGCGGTCAGCTGACGATTCAGCTCGTGAAGCGGCTTCATAAGTCGGGCTTCTCGAACGGCGCCGTGGTCCGGTACTTCGAGGCTCAGGGCCTGCTCTCGCCGCACCGTGGCAAGTTCTCCATGGCCCACGTCCGCCTCTGCCTCGGTAGTGACTATCCGGACTCCGACATCGGAGAGACAGTCGACTCACTCACTGCCGCGGTAATGACTGCTAAGTACTATCAACCGAAGTACGCCCCCGGTGACTCAATAGATCGAGCGAGACTCCACGCCTAGGCGCTATACTCAGGGAAATGCAGGATGCATGACAGTAACAGCAGAACTAAAGGGCGAGTGTCACGAAATCCGGTTCAAGCTCTACCGGGAGAGAGCGGGGAAGTACTCAGTCCTCGCAGAGCTTCTGTTCGAAGGACGACTCGTAGACTCCCAGCAGATCACGGAAGCCCGGACCCTGACCTATGCGATTCAGGAACTAGCAGACGCCGCCTACAGCCTCGAAATCGCGCTAAACCGAAACAAGATCAGCCTGATAGCCAAGTAGCCGCGGCCCTCGAGACGGTTATCAAAACGCAAGCTACTGAGTACTACAGAATAAATAACCGTCTGCAGTACGTAAGAGAAGCAGCGTCCCGGGCTGTTTGGATGTATGATCGTTACTGTACAAGCACAGCGGGTCCTGAAGACCTGGACGCGAGTCTCGAACAACTGCGACTAGCACTGTTCGCCACCGCGAGTTGTAACGCGCCCCCGCCTGACCCAGGCGAGGTTCAAGCCTGAAGAGTTGTCTATGGATTACATGTATCTGATCTATTCCGGAGCGGTTGTTGGCGTGCTGAGTTACATACTCGCGGCCACCACTGCTGAGTGAAGTGCCTACGTACGAAATTGAAGTTACCCTCGCTCCCTACTTCGAGCAGGTAGAAGCCAAGACTCCGGAGTCCGCCTTGCGAAAGGTGGAACTCAAGCTCCTGAATGCTGGCTTCATGGTTGCCGATTCCCTAGTGGTGGAACTGGACGACTACAGCGACGACGAGTTACCGGATGTCGATTGAGGTAGTTGTCACCTCGGTACTCGCTCTCACCTTCTCCGGTGTGTTGTGGGACCTCGGTCGCCGTTGGCTAGCACTCACTGATAGTTCTGCTAGAGACAAGTTGGAGTCTGTTGTGACTAGAGCCGAAGCCGCTGCTGAGCGTAACGACGCAGCACTCAAGAACTTCATCTCACAGCAAGCAGACATCACGCGCTACGCGGAACGCAACCGCCGTGAGGCTGAAGGACAGCTTCTGGGCGCTACGAAACGTCGGTAACTCGGAGGTAACTGTGGACACGGGACGACTCGAAGCTGTTTACGACTCGCTCAAGGGCTCCAAGACCTACAACCCCGGTATCTATGCGCACTCCGATGGGTCCCCCGGTGACGTCCTCGGTCACTACGTCCTAGCCGCTCCGCAGAGGGAGTTCCGCCTCCGTAAGCGATCGGCCATGCCCTTCGGAAGTCGCTACACGCTCGTGGATGCTCGTACCGCGCTCGAGCTGGGCTGGTGGTCCGCTCCCGTTCTTCAGCACTTCGGACTGACCGAGGAGCAGGCCTACGCGCTATTCGGTCTGGATGCCTGTCTCCGGGCTCCGAACTCCGCCGAGGCCCAGCTGTACATTCGCCGCTTCATTGCCTCTAACGGAGCCTCCGCTCCCTCGGTTTCCCCTCGTAGATGACTGACCGCCAGGTCGTGCTCCTGTTCTCCCTGTGGCTGGTAGCTGACCTGTTGCTGTTTGCGGTTCTATTAGCTCTGTGACGGTGTGGTGTTGTCGGTCTACTCAAGTCTTTAGAAACCGTCACTCAGAGCGGCATAGTCCCGGCCGCAAGGCTCTCTAATGGTGGAGAGCTGAACGGGCTGCCAATTTCCAGCCTTGCTCGTTAGAAGACCCGGACGAGCATTAGCGACCCTTGCGGTCACGGGCCAATTCTTCCGGGGGCCTGCTCCCGCTACCGGTCTTGCCCCGTACCGGAAAACACGGGGCCATCACCCCCATGACTGCCTTCTTTCCTTGGCCGTCTATCGGCAAGCTTTCCGACATCCGGCCTCCCTCCTCAGGTCGCGTGTCTTACCGCCCGAAGGTCAAGCTTCACGGTACCCACGCTGCGATTCGGATAGACAGCGTCCAGCACGAAGGGACTGTTACCGCGCAGAGCAGGACGCGAGATCTGACAGTCGGGGAGGACAACTTCGGTTTCGCCTCGTGGGTCGAGCACTACTCTGAGGCTCTGACTCCGTGGCACGAAGACCGTGTCCTCTACGGCGAGTGGTACGGCCCTGGTGTTCAGAAGGGAGTGGCGCTCTCCGAGGTCGGACGGCGGAAGTTCGCTGTCTACGCAGCCCGGTACGGCTCGGTTCTCGTCACGGAGCCCGCACTCATTCGCCGTCTCTGCGACGAGCTACCCTGCCACGTGCTGCCTTGGTATGGCCCGGTCTTCGTATGGGACTTCTCTTCACCGGATGAAGCCCTACTAGCCCGTCTGAACTCCGAGGTGGACTCCATCGACAAGTGCTGTCCCTGGGCCTACGAGATGCACGGAATCGAGGGAACCGGCGAAGGCCTCGTGATGTACCCGTACTCCTCACCGGAACGCGACTCGCTCGAACTCGCATGGAAAGCCAAGGGAGCCACGCACCGGCAGAGCGCAGGCAAGCCGATCACTGCTCGGGCGGTAGCCTCAGCTGACGTGATCTCGTTCGTCGAAGCAGTGCTCACGGAGTCCCGGCTCGACCAGGCCGTAGTCGAAGCGTGTGGCTGTCTCCGCAAGCCCGAGATGACGTCGCAGTTTCTCCGCTGGATCGGAAACAACGTTCTCCGGGAATGCGCGAACGAGCTGACCGCCTCTGGACTCGAATGGAAGCAGGTAGCCAAGACACTCGCATCGAGAGCGGGTCGCTGGTACAACCGGGCAGCATGACCGAGACTCCAGAAGCACGCGCGATCAGACTGTTCAACTGCTTCCAGAAGTTCCATCACCCCGAACTCGTTGCGTGGGACGGGACTCCCGAGGAGTTCTGGAACGTGATCGACCGGTTCATGC
>Ga0190266_10000129_pt1 | contig 11131 bp, 7 predicted proteins | sample Popmic220T_FD_132448 | JGI IMG/M metagenome (GOLD analysis project Ga0190266, IMG submission 132448) | Populus adjacent soil microbial communities from riparian zone of Indian Creek, Utah, USA - 220 T | ecosystem: Environmental > Terrestrial > Soil > Riparian zone | place: USA: Utah | collected...
CCGCCGTCGTAGCTGGTCGCCCCGGACAGAGTGAAGTCCGCCGAATCCGCCGTTCCGGTCACCGAGAAATTGGCGACCAGGCTGGCGGCGATGTCGCCGGAGCGGGTGAAGGTGTAGACGAGCGCGGTGCCGCCGTCCTCGTCGACCGAGACCGCCGAGACCGTGACGGTGATGAAGGCCGGCGAGGCGTTGCCGGTGAAGCCCACGGTCTGGACGGTCGAGGTCGAGCTCGACACCTCGTTGTTGCGTCCGTTCAGATAGGCGTTGACCGCCGTCGTGTCGGTCGCGGCGCCGGAATAGCCGTCGAGGTTGACGGTGCCGTCGTTGCGCTGGCGGACCCGGATGTCGCCGCCGGCGAGCACTCCGCCGAGCGAATGGGTGAAGGTGTTCGCAAGCGAACCCGCTCCGCCGATGCTCAAATCCATGTGCGAGGTGACCCCGGGGCCGACCAGCGCGTTCTGGGCGAGGATGCCGTTCTGAGCATTGCCGACGCCGTCGAGAAGGATGTCGATGGCGTTGCCGGTGATCGTCGCACGGGTGATGCCGTTGCCGTCCTGCCCCGACTGGACGAGGATCGCCCGGGTCGTTCCGGCATAGCTGATCGTGTTGGCGGTGACCGCGACGTTCATCGTTCCGCCGCCCGGGTTGTTGATGACGAGTGCGTCGGCGACGACCCCGTTTCCGACCGTGACGGTGTTGCCGTGGATGCGGGCGTCGAACACGTAGCCGTTGTCGAACGAGGAGCCGCTCAGGCTGACCGCGACCGAATCGCCCGTGCCGCTGGTGAACGTGTTGCCGGAGGCGTCGACGTCGACGTTGCTGTTGTCGCCGGCGCTGACCGAGAGCTGGTTGAAGTTGCCGGTCGAACTGCTGCTGGCGACCCGCAGGTTCATCGTCGCATTGTCGAACGCGTCGGCGACGATACCGCCGCTGAAGTTGTTCTGGGCGGTGACGTTCTGGAGGCCGATATTGGCGACCGCGGTGCCGCGGATGCCGAACAGGTAGCCGCTGCCGATCACCGCGTTCGAGGCGCTGCCGCCTTCGATGTGAAGGTCGAGATTGCCCGACTGCATCTGCAGGTTGACGTTGTCGTCGCCGTTTCCGGAGATCGTGCTGTTCACGATCCGGCCGGTGCCGTTCATGTTGTAGAAGTGGATTCCGTCCTCGTCGGAGGCGTTGCCGACTCCGGTGATCGACGAGTTGAGAAGGGCGAAATTGGTGACGTTGTTGCCGTTGATGCCCTGCTCGGCGCCGCCGGTGATGTTGATATTGTCGAGCAGGATGTTGCTCGAGTTCACCAGGTGGATCGCGGCGTTGGTGTCGAGATTGTCGCCGATCCCGAGGTTGCCGTTGGTGGCGTCGAGATCGACCGTTCCCGCATTGGTGAGGTTCATGTTGGCGAGGCTGACGTTGCTCGCGTTGGTGACGCTGACTCCGCGGCCGGTGGTGTTGAGGATGGTCCCGCCCGATCCGTCGGTGGTGCCGATGCCGGTGACGGCGAAGCCGCCGGCCGAGCCGGTGTTGGCGAGGACGATGCCGTTCGCGGCGCCGCTCACCGAGACGCTCTCGAGCGTGACTCCGGCGGCGCCGATCGCGGTCCCGCTGATCGTCACCGCGGTGCCCGTGGTCGACGTCACGCTGTTGCCCGAGCCGGTCACGGTCACGGTGCCGCCGCCGCTGGCGTTGAGACCGGCGCCGCTGGTGGTGACGATGTCGAGCCCGCCGCCGAGCGCGAGCGAGCCGCTGTTGCCGACGTAGTTGACCGCCGTCGTCGTCCCGGTCGAGATCGTCCCGCCGCCGGTCAGGCTGACGGCGGCAGACGAGCCGGTGACGTCGACCCCGCCGCCGCTGTGGATTCCGGTGATCGTCGTCGCTCCGGTGACGGTGAAGCTGCCCGCCACTCCGGCGAGGTCGATCGCCCCGCCCGACGAGCCGAGCGATTCGGCGGCGTTCAGGGTGACGTTGAGGGTGCCGCCCTGGTCGACGTCGATGATCCGGCCGGTGCCCGAGGAGCCGACGTCGGTGATGGTGAGGTTGCCGACCGTCCCGCCGCTGTCGGCGATGTCGGCGCCGCTGGTGTTGCCGATGTCGAGGCCGGAAATATTGTTGCCCTGGGCGACGTTGATGCCGTCGCCGGAGGTTGCCTCGATGGTCGGACGCACGGCGCCGGTGGCGACTCCGATCAGGATCTGGCCGTTGATCAGGTTGATTCCGTCGGCCTCGGCATAGACTCCGGTGCCGGTGCCCGCGAGGAGGTAGACGGTGTGGTTGATTTGCGGCCCGCCGAGCGTGTTCTGGGCGGCGTTGAAGGCGGCGATCGAGGTGAACGGATTGGCCTCGGTGCCGACGTTGGTGCTGCCGACGGCGCTGTTGTCGATATACCAGACGGTCTGCGGGCCGGTGCCGACTCCGGCGCCGGTGATGGTGATGGTGACGTCCTGGGTGGCGGTGCCGCCATGACCGTCGTCGATCGTCACCGTATAGGTCTGGATGACGATCTGACCCGCGCTGAGGCCCTCGAGCGCCGCGTCGGAGACGGTGAAGTCCCAGCCGACGCTGTCGCCCGACTGGTCGACCGGATCGAGGGTGAAGGTGCCGTAATAGCCGCCGCCCTGAGGCGTGAAGCTGGCGGTGTGCGTGTCGGTGAGGTCGACGTCGTCGAACGCGATCGTGCCGCTGTCGCTGTGGACCGCGATGTCCTCGTCCGGATCGTTGTCGGGAAGCTCGGCGACCTCGCCGCTCGCGTTGGTGCCGCCCGAGTCGATCGTCGGCGCGTCGTTGAGGCCGTTGACGGTGACGGTGAGGGTCGCCGTGTCCGAGGCCCCGCCGTCGGTGGCGGTGTAGCTGAAGACGTCCTGAGCCGACTCGCCGGCGGCGAGCCCGTCCGCGGCGGCATTGGGCGTATAGGTGTAGCTGCCGTTCGCGTTCAGGACGAGCGTCCCGTAGGTGCCGGCATAGGTGCCCGGGTTCGACACCGTCAGCGGGTCGTTCTCGGCGTCGGTATCGTTGGTGAGCACGTTGCCCGAGACGGCGGTGTTCTCGGTGGTGGTGGCGGTGTCGTCGACGGCGTCCGGAACGCCGCTGAGGCCGGTGACCGTGATGGTCAGGGTCGCCGTGTCGGACACGGTGCCGTCCGAGGCGATGTAGGTGAAGACGTCATTGACGACCTGGCCGTTGGTCAGTGCCGCCGCGGCGGCGCCCGGAGTGTAGGTGTAGCTGCCGTTGGCGGCGAGGACGAGGGTTCCGTAGGCGCCGACGAAGGTCGCCGCGTTCGTCACCGTCAGGGTCTCGCCGTCGACGTCGGTGTCGTTGGCGAGGACGTTGCCGGAGACGGGCGTGTTCTCGTCCGTCGCGTTGGTGTCGTCATTGGCCACCGGCGCGTCGTTGAGCCCGGTGACCGTGATCGTGAGGTTGGCCGTGTCGGACGCGGTTCCGTCCGTGGCGGTGTAGCTGAAGACGTCCTGGGCCGTCTCGCCGACGTCGAGCCCCTGCGCGCCCGCGCCGGGCGTGTAGGTGTAGCTGCCGTCGGCGGCGATGGTCAGGGTTCCGTAGGTGCCGACATAGGTGCCCGCAGTCGCCACCGTCAGGGTTTCGCCGTCGACGTCGGTGTCGTTGGCGAGGACGTTGCCGGAGACCCCGGCGGAATCCTCGTTGGTCGAGGCGCTGTCGTCGTTCGCGACCGGGGCGTCGTTGGCGCCGTTGACCGTGACGGTGAGCGTGGCGGTGTCGGAGGCGGTGCCGTCCGACGCGGTGTAGGAGAAGACGTCCTGCGCCGACTCGCCGTCGTCCAGCCCCTGCGCGGCTCCGTTCGGCGTGTAGGTGTAGCTGCCGTCGGCGGCGAGGACGAGGGTGCCGTAGGCGCCGACATAGGTGCCGGGGTTGCTGACCGTCAAAGGCTCGACGTCGACGTCGGTGTCGTTGGCGAGGACGTTGCCGGCGACGGCGGCGTCCTCGCTGGTCGAAGCCGTGTCGTCGTTCGCCACCGGCGCGTCGTTGGCGCCGTTGACGGTGACGGTCACGGTCGAGCTCGACGTGGCGCCGTGCTCGTCGGTGATGGTGTAATTGATGACGACGTCGACGGACTCGCCGGTGTCGAGATGGTCGAAGTCGGTGCCGGGATTGAAGACGACCTGGTTGGCGACGATTGAGACGCTGCCCTGGCCGGCCGGAGCCGAGACGGCGGTCACGGTCAGCACCGCGCCGTTGTCGACGTCGGTGTCGTTGGCGACGACGTCGATCGAGACCGTCGAATTCTCGCCGGTGGAGGCGACGTCCGGGTTGGCGACCGGCGCGTCGTTGCGGCCGGCCACGGTGATAGTGAGCGTTCCGGTGTCGCTGAGGCTTCCGTCGGACACGGTGTAGGTGAAGCTGTCGGTGACGTTCTGGCCGAGCGCCAGCGACTGGGTCGAGGCGTAGGGCGTGTAGGTGTAGGTCCCGTTGGCGTTGAGGGTGAGGGTTCCGTAGACTCCGTTGAAGGTGCCCGGCGTCGCCGTCATGGCGTCGCCTTCCCAGTCGAAATCGTTGGTGAGGACGTTGCCGGAGACGCTGTTGTCCTCGTCGGTCGAGGCGGTGTCGTTGAACGCGATCGGGGCGTTGTTCTGGGTGAGGTCGATCACCGCGTCGGCGAAGATGAGCCGTTCGATCGAGATGAGACGGTCATAGCCGTCGATCATGCTCCCGCCGACATGGTTGATGAAGAACTCTTCGCTGCTGTTGCCGGGGCGGCTGTAGCTGTAGTCCTTGATCGAGCCGGAATAGACGGCGGTGTCGGTGCCGGTGCCGCCGTGGATGAAATCGTCGCCGGCGCCGCCGCGGATGTAGTCGTCGCCTTCGTTGCCCTGGAGCTGATCGTTGCCGTCCCCGCCGTCGAGGAAGTCGCCTCCGGCCCGGCCCTGCAGGTAGTCGTCGCCGCTCCCGCCGTTGATGATGTCGTTGCCGTTGGTTCCCTTGATGATCTCGTCCCAGCTCATTCTAAGTCCCTTCCCGGATTCCGGTGTCAGGAACAGTCGGAAACAAGCATTTCCAGTGACAAATGGACAGAAAATGCTCGGAATCGACTCCCCGGCACTACCTCTACAGAGATCTCGATTGAGCCCCCCCAACCGAGCGCGTGGCGAATGCTCGACTCGCCCCGACTTGTTCTGCCCCGACACGAAGACTGCCCCGCGTGACCCCCGCTGTCCAGACCCCAAGCAAGCTATTTATTAAATAGGGCCGAGTCTCCTTCAATCTGCGCGGTGTGGTCGAGAGCGCCTATTCCGAAGGATAGCGGCCGGTTCGGCGATGAAGGCTTGAACGACTCGCCTTCCTGTACGCAGGAGGGGAGGGAAGGAGCGAAAATGGATTATCAGGCCCTGGTCGACGAGGCGCTGTCGGACGTCTCCGCCTACAAGGGACAGGGCAAGCCCGCGTCCTACATCCCGGCTTTGGCTCAGGTCGATCCCGACAAGCTCGGCCTCGCACTGGCGCTGAAGGACGGCACCAGCTTCGTCGCCGGCGACGCCGACGAGGCCTTCTCGATCCAGAGCATCTCCTACGTCTTCGCTTTGTGCCTCGCCCTGCACCACGTCAAAGCCTCGCTCTGGAACCATGTCGGGCGCGAGCCGGCCGGCTCGCCGGTCAATTCGATCCTCCAGCTCGAGATGGAGGAAGGGCGGCCGCGCAATCCGATGACCAGCGCCGGCGCCCTCGTCGTCTGCGACCAGCTGGTCAAGGCGGCGGGCGGCGCCGACGCGGCGGTCGGGGAGCTGGTCGGCTTCCTCCGCGAGCGCTGCGGCGACGACAAGGTGACGATCGACGAGAGCCTCGCCATGTCGGAATCGCGGGCGGGCGCGTTCAACCGCAGCCTCGCCCATTTCATCGCCGCCTTCGGCAACCTCTCGAACCCGGTGGAGACGGTGCTTTCCGCTTATTACCGGCAATGCTCGGTGGCGATGAGCTGCCGCCAGCTCGCCCAGGCGGCCCTGTTCCTCGCCTTCGACGGGGTCGATCCGCGCACCGGCGACGCCGTCACCATCGCCTCGCGGTCGCGGCGGATCAACGCGCTGATGCTGACCTCCGGCCATTACGACAATAGCGGCGACTTCGCCTTCCGGGTCGGCCTTCCGGGCAAGAGCGCGATGAGCGGCGGCATCCTCGCCATCATCCCCGGAACCGGCGCCGCCTGCGCCTGGTCGCCCGGGCTCAACTCGGCGGGAACCTCGCTGGCGGGGGCGATGGCGCTCGAGAGGCTGGCAGAGAAGACCGGCTGGTCGGTGTTCGTTTAGCTTTGCCTCCCCATCGCCAGATGGGGAGGGGGACCACACGAAGTGTGGTGGAGGGGTAACCGCGCAGGCCTCGTCAGCTACCCCTCCACCATGCTTCGCATGGTCCCCCTCCCCCCGCTTCGCGCGGGGAGGCAAATAGGCTAGCCTCCCCCCATGCTCGCCGCCCTCCTCCTCGCCGCCGCCGTGCCTCCGCCGCCCGCCTGTCCGATCGAGAAGGCCGTCTACCGGCTCAAGGGCGATCCCCAATTCACCGCCGGCTTCGCCCGGCAGGACCGGCGCGATTCCGGGGTCTCCGATCTGGTCCTGTGGCTGAAGACCCCGAAGCGGACCTACTGGTTCGCCTTCGCCGCGCCCAACGGATACGGCGGCACCTATCTGGCTCCGGAGATCGACCCGCGTCTCTCGGTGCGCCTCTCGGACGACGAGGAGCGCGACGCCGCCGAAAGGATGGAGCCGGCCGAGCCGCTCGATATCGCGTTCGACGCCTTCGCCGCCGACCTCTCCGCTTTCGAGGCGCCGCCCCGTTCCAGCGACAAGCCGCCCTCGCTGCTGTTCGCCCGGGGCCTCGGCCCGGCGCTCTGGTACGGTCCGCTGACCCTTTCCGGCAACGACGAGACGGCCGAGCAGGAGGGAATGCCGATCTCCCTGTTCGTCCCGGCGGGATGCGCCGGGCCGCCCAAATTAAGAAAATGAGCCGGCGGCATCCAAAGCGGCGTCGGCTTCCGTCCTAGCTTCGAGACCGGGGTGGCCCGGGGGACAAGGAGCTTTGAAATGCCTTTTACCGAAATGATCGTCTCGATAAGCGTTGGACTGCTCTTCCTGGTCGGCTTCGTCTTCTTCCTGAGGCTGATCCAGGCGTGGCTGCTCCACCGCACTCTGCGAGAAGCGATCAGCCGGGATTCGGCGCACGCCGGAATGCTCGTCGACCGGATCGGACGCAACGATCTGGGCGGTCCGCGCGCCGACCTGGGGACGGACGACCGGACCGGGCTCATCCTGCTGGCCCTGGGCGCCGCTCTGGCCGGCTTCTCGCTGATCGTGGGCGAGACGGAATGGCTTCGCTACGGGCTCGGCGCCGCCCTGTTCCCGGCCCTGGTCGGAGCGGCCCTGCTCGTCCGGCACCGCATGCAGAGCCGTTCGGCCGGGCCGGACGATGCCGCCGCCGAGTGAGCCCGATGAAATCCTCTGTCGCCGGGCCGCGGGAGGAGACAAAGGCGCTTTCCGACTGCTCGTGGAAACCCACGAACGGCGGTTGCGCGCCTTCCTGCGCCAGCTCGCCGGTCCGGATCTGGGCGACGAGCTGGCGCAGGAGACTTTCATCAAGGCCTGGCAATCGCTGGCGGCTTTCCGGGGCGAGTCGAAATTCTCGTCCTGGCTGTGCGCGATCGGCTGGCGGCTGTTCGTCGACCAGAAAAGGCGGCAGCGAAGCGAGAGCCGAAAGCGCGAAGCCGCCGCCGAGCTTGCCGAGACGGTGGCCCAGCCGTCGGCCGGGGACAGGGTGGATCTGGCTCGTGCCCTGGCCCTGCTGGAGCCGGTCGAGCGGGCGGCCCTGGTGCTGTGCGAAGGCCATGGCTGGTCGCATGGCGAGGCGGCGCAGATATTGCGGATACCGCTCGGCACGCTCAAGAGCCACGTCCGCCGGGCCAAGCTCAAGTGCCGGGAGAATCTGAAATGACCGACAGCGACGATCCGGATCTCGACCGGCTCCTGAGCGAGGCCCTGGCGCCGCCCGACCGCCCGGCCGACCGCGGCTTCGTTCTCCGTGTGGAGCGAGGGGTGGCCGAGTCCGAAAGGTTCCGGCGGTGGCGGGCGGCGCTCCTGTCCCAGCTCGCCGGCGAGGCGCTCGCGCTCGCCGCGGTGGCGGCGAGCCTCCTCTTCATCGCCCAGGCCCCGCCGGTGCGCGACGCCCTCGAGTCCGCGCCGGGGCTCGCCTGGTCGGCGCTGCTGGCTCTGCTCCTGTTCTGGAAGCTGGTGCGCGGACGAGGCGTGCGGGCGTAATGACTTGCCTCCCCATCGCAAGATGGGGAGGCAAACCTATTCCAGGTCGAAGCGGATGAAGCCGCCGGATTCGGTGGTTCGCGCCGACTGGGCTTCCAGGGTTTCCAGCATCCGCTTCGGCATCTTGCGGCGCAGGGGGCCCTTCCTGTCCATGATCAGGACCTTCGCGCCCCACCGGCGGGCGAGGCCGAGGCGCTGGTCGCGGGTCAGGGACGGGTCGAACAGGCGCTCGGCGGCGGCCTGGCGGTCGGCGAGGCCGTCGATCATCGGTTCCGGCCAGGGCACCGAGACGACGCGCTGGCCGGTGGCGACGATCGGCCAGGCGAAGACGTCGTAGGCGGCGACCGGCTCCCTGTCGGGGATGTCGCGGGTGAGGGCGAGGGCGGCGGCGTAGCTGCTTCCCTCCTCCTCGAAGATGCGCTGCTCGGTATCGAACTGGGCGACCGTCATGATCCCGAACAGGCCGAGGCAGAGCAAGGCGAGGGCGAAGAGCGAGAGCTGGGCCGTTCGGGCCAGGCTGCGCCAGTCGGCGGGCAGGGTCAGGAACAGGGCGCCGAGGCCGATATGGAGCATCAGCACGGCGGGCATGACGAAGCGGGTGGCGATGAGTATCCCGGCCAGGCCCAGCGCGAAGATGGCGGCGAACAGGACGAAGGCCGCGAGCACCGGCAGGCCGGTGCGGACGAAGCGGCGGTGGCGGAGCCCCGCCAGGCCGAACAGCGATGGGACGAAGGCGACTCCCAGCAACACCGGATGATAGAAATTGACTCCGCCGGTCCAGGTCGGAACCCCGGCGCGCGCGATCGCCTCGAACGGATCGTGATAGGGCCAGGCCGTCGACAGGGCGATTCCGGCGGCGAGGGCGGCGGCCGCTCCGGCCCGGGCCCTGAGGCTCGCGTCCGGCCAGAGCAGGATGAAGCAGCCCGCCGCCATGAAGCCGATCCCGGCGCCGAGCTGGTGGGTGGCGAACATGAAGGCGGCGAGCGGGACGATCGCCCAGGCGAGAGCGGGCCGTTCCAGGGCCCGGATGACGAGCGCCCACAGCAGCAGCGACAGGCCGATCAGGAGCGCCGCGGGATAGGCGATGCCCTCGATCAGGGTGGCGATCGAATGATAGCCGGTATGGCTGAACGGAAGCGACCAGCCGAACACCATGGCGCCGAGCAAGGCGAGCGGCCCCCAGGGGGTGCGGTAGAAAGCCCGGCCGAAGGCGTGGATTCCGGCGAGCAGGGTGCCGGCGCTGACGAAGCCGGCGAAGGCGATCGCCTGCCACTCGTTCCAGCCCAACGCCTTGGCGACCAGCGCCACCGAGACCCAGTAGGGGTGGAAGTGGCGGGAGCCTTCGCCGGTCGCGACGAACGGATTGGCGGGGTGGAACGGGTTCTCGATCAGGGCGCGCAGGGTGGCGATGTGCTGCCAGAGGTCGCGCGAGGTCTGGTTGAGGAAGTGGCCGCCGGAGAAATTCCAGGCGGCGAGGCCGTAGACGATCAGGCCCGCCACCCAGAAGCAGAGGGCAGGTCGGCTCAGGAGGCGCTGGAGCGGCCCCGCTTGCGCCGGAGCGGGCGGGACGGAGTCGGCGAGGCTGGCCATAAGCAGCTAGGCGAGGCGGGCGACGAAGTGGAGCCGGCGGTCGAACAGCCAGCTGAACGGCGCCGGGTAGAGGCCGACCTTGTCGGTCAGCCGCTCGACCTTGAGCCCGAGCTTCGACCAGATCGAGCGCCACTCGGGATCGGAGAGGTAATTGTAGGGCAGGACGACCCCGTGCTGGGCGTTGCCGACCCAGTCCATGAACCTCAGGGTCGCATCGGCGAGGACGCCCTCGCGGAAATGGTCCTTGATCACGATCCCGCCCTTCGAGACCCTCTTGGCCTCGGCGAGAAGCCGGGCCGGAGCCTCGGTGTGGTGGAGGACGTCGACGAACAAGGCGATGTCGAAATGACCGTCGGCCCAGGGAATATTGTCGCCGTCGAACTCGGTGACCGGGATCTCGGTGCCGGGCCGGACGAGGACGTCGATGCCCTCGATCCTGACGTCGGGGCGGAGCGCCATGATCCGCCTGGCGAGGGTGCCGCTGCCGCAGCCGATGTCGAGCACCCGGGCGTTGGCGGGGATGAAGTCGGCGAGGGTCCGGGTCAGCACCTCGATCCGGCGGTCGAACACCGCCCTGCCGTGCACTTTGCGGTGGAGGCTCTTGAACAGGCTCATGGCGATTACCTTTGCGGGTGGCGCGCGGGGTGGGAGAGCAGCTCGAGCAGGAACGAGGTCAGCATGAGCTGAAGGCCGATTCCCGCGAGGAGGACGGAGGGGATGGACAGGCGCATCAGCATGTCCGGATCCATGTCGCTGAAGCCGCCCCCGGCCCAGGAGGCGAGAGCGACCATTGCTCCGGCGAGCCCGGCGAGAATCATCGCTCCGCCGATCAGCGAGCCCCTGTCGACGGTGAGCAGGGCGCGGGCCCGCTTGAAACCTCGGCCGGCGGACCAGTAGCGTTCGCGGACGCCGAACTGGCCGGCGACCAGGCCGAAGCTCATCATCTGGGCGCCGATCAGCATCCCGGCGCCGGCGAAGAGCAGGCTGTGGACCCCGAAGCGGACGCTCCCGACCGTGACGTCGCCGGGGAGCAGGCCGAGGAAGGCGGCGAAGCTCAGGGCGAACAGGCCGAGCCCGGGATAGAGGTAGAGCGAGCGCGGAGCGAAGAGCAGGAGGAACTTGAGGTGCCGCCAGCCGTCGCGCCAGCTGCGCAGATGCGGCGGCCGGGAGCGGCCGTCCTTGGCCAGGGTCGCCGGCACTTCCGACATCGAGACCCCGGCGAGCTGCGCCTTGACGATCATCTCCGAGGCATATTCCATCCCGGGCGAGGAGAGGCC
>Ga0190266_10000130_pt1 | contig 11076 bp, 10 predicted proteins | sample Popmic220T_FD_132448 | JGI IMG/M metagenome (GOLD analysis project Ga0190266, IMG submission 132448) | Populus adjacent soil microbial communities from riparian zone of Indian Creek, Utah, USA - 220 T | ecosystem: Environmental > Terrestrial > Soil > Riparian zone | place: USA: Utah | collected...
CCACGGCGTGCTTGTCGACGTTGGCCAGGGCTTCGGAGCAGACGAAGTACGCCGCGCCCTCCACCGTCGCGGGCAGGCGCCGGCCGTCAACGGCGACCCGGGTTTCGGTACGGCTCCGGACGGCGAGGGCGTCCACAGCGGCGACGAGCCCGCACTCTGTGAGCAGCCGAGGGTGCAGACCGGCGGCGAGCATTCGGAGGTCGTCGAGGGTCTCAGTGAGATGGGCGGCGACCGACTGCAGCGGCGTCGTGTCGGTTGCGTCGGCGGTTCCGTCCGCCGCCGGCTGAAGTTGGCCAGCCAGCACCTCGAGGCGGCGTTCCGCTCCGTCCCGCAGGCGGCACTCGAGGCGACGGTGCTCCTCGTCGCCGGCGGTGACGATCCGGCGTCGTGACGACGCCAACTCGACGATCTGCGCCCGAACCTCGGCCTGCAGACGGGCATTGACGGAGGCCAGTCGTGCCGCCGTAGCGATCGAGTCGGTGAGTCCGGGGTCGTCGAGCAACGACGGATGGTGGATGAGGATCCCGATCGGGTCGCTCGCCGTGCCGATCGCCGTGGCCGCCCGGCCATCACCGGCGGCGGGGAGCGGCAGCGGGCGGCCCGACGAGTCGATGTAGCCGTTGATCGCCGACGACCAGTAACCGACCTCGAGGGTGGGGTCGCCTCGACCGACGACAAGGACCTGCTCTGGGGATTCGTCCGCCGCTACGCCCCCGACACCTCGCCCGAGAGCCATCCCGAGCTCGACGCCCTGATCGGCCACGCCCTCGCTTACTTCCGCGACTTCGTCGCCGGCTCGCTCCGCAGGCGCCCCCCCGACGAGCGGGAAGCCGCCGCGCTCCGCCAGCTCGACTCCAATCTCGCCGAAATGGAAGGCGCCGAGGCCGAGGCGATCCAGCACATGGTCTTCGAGGTCGGCAAGGCCCACGGCTTCGAGAACCTTCGCGACTGGTTCAAGGCGCTCTACGAAACCCTGCTCGGCACCAGCCAGGGCCCCCGCATGGGCAGCTTCATCGCCCTCTACGGAATCGCCAACACCCGCAAGCTGATCGCCGAGGCGCTGGCGCTTTGACTTGAGGCGAGCGGCCCAATAGCCTGCCGACGAGGGAGACAGGCCATGCGCTTTCGTTCGATCTTGATCGCGCTCGCGGCGCTCGCCGGCCCGGCGCATGCGGGCATGCCGTACAGCGAGCCGATGAAATGCCCGATCGGTGGCGAGAGCTTCGAGCATGTGACCACGATGTCCTACACCATCTTCGGCCAGCGTCCCGACGGCAAGCCGTTCGGCAGCTGGCATTTTCCGCTCGATCTGCCGCGTTGCCCGGGTAACGGACTCATCGTCTTCGACGAGTTCAGTCCCGCCGATCTGGAGCGGCTGGAGCCTCTGATCGCAAGCGCCGAATATCGCGCCATGCTGCCGGTGGAGACCGACTATTATCTCGCCGCCTGGCTGATGGAGAAGCTCGGCCGCAAGCCGATCGACGTCGCCTGGATGATCGTCCAGGCCAGCTGGCAGGCCGACGGCAAACCCGCCCTTAAGGCGCGGTACCAGGCCGATTATGTCGAGCGCCTCCGGGCGCTCGAGAGGAAGGACGACGAATTCCTCTGGCTGGTCATGCAGGGCAGGGCCGTGAACGGCCTGCGCGAGCTGGGGCGCTTCGACGAGGCCCGGACGCTGCTCGCCTCGCTTCCGCTGAGCACGCTCGACGTCGCCATTCCGAAGGAGAAAAGGGGACCGGCCATCTCCGGCGGCGAAGGACCCGTCCTCAACGACGACGAGATCGAGACCGCCAGGAACAAGCGCGGCTTCCTTCAATATTTCGGCAAGCTGGAAAAGCTCATCCAGGATCGCAATGCCGCGTCGGATCCGCTGCAGATGATGGATGAGAGGGATGCGGCGCGAAGGTGCCGCGCCGGCGAGAACCTGTCCAAGGAAGACCGGGAATATTGCGCGTCTAGGAAGAGCGATGCCGCGAAAAGGTGCCGCCGCGGGAACCTGTCCAAGGAAGACCGGGAATATTGCGCGTCCAAGCCGAATCAGCAGGTCATGTCGGAATCGCCGGGCTGAACCCGCCGCCGCGGATTGCTCAGCGTCCGCTGAGCAATGAATCGACTTCGGCGCGGTGCTTCGCAATGAAAGCGACGTTCGATCGCATCACGGCACTCGAGCCAACCCTGAAAGTCTCCGGATCGTTCGCGACCAGCAGGGCCCATCCCGTCTGAACATATTCGACCGGAGAAAGGCCGGCGCGCCGAAGCGCCGCGCGCGTTGCTGGGTCCGACTTCAATTCCGCGGCCGCATCCGTGAAGTCCGGGCACCCGATCATTCCGGGCAGGACTTCAAGACCGCTCTTAAGCCGGAGTCGCGCCACGCCGCGGAAGGCCCTCCAGCGAGTTGCCGTGATCAGGGATGAAGTGGAGGCGGCCTCAAGAGCAGCTATTTCCGCCGTACATTCCTTCTGCGTGGGCGGAGCGGGGCTGCCGCCTGCGACAAGAAGCAATATAGCCGAAATCATAATCATGATGCCGCCCATCGAATTATGGGATTTGTCGGATGAATATACCACGATTCCAGTTGGGCACCTAGGGCAGCCGGCGTCCTATTTCCGTGCCGGCTTTTCGCGGGACAGGGTCTCAGCTGCGCCGCCGACGCGGACTGACGCCGCCGCCGCCGATATGCTCCTGGCGCCCGACGGCATAGGCTTCCCGGGCGAGGTCGCGAAGGCCGGCGACCTGGTCCGGCGAATCGAGCCGGAAATGGTGGACGTGGTTGCGCGGCGAGAGCGATTCCACTTTGGTGAACCGAGGATCCTCGGCCCGGCGGGCGAGGACGAGGTGGCCGAGCACCCAATGGCGCCGGATCGTCAGCTGGGCGAACGACATCCGGACCTGGAAGGCGATCCGCGTCTTCTCCGGAAGCACGGTGACCGGGCCGATGTCGCGAAGCATGGCCACGAACGCTTCGTATATCTGGCGGACCAGGGGAAGCTTGCCCTCGAAATGGGGCTCGAGCCCGTGGTTCCCGCAGGCGTGCGACTGGTTGCGGTTGGCGAAACGGCGGCCGCAGGCCGGGCAGGGCCAGAGCGGCCTTTGCTTTGGCTGGGACAAGGGCGCCTCCCCGGAGTCGACGAGCGACCCCTACACCGATTCGACGGATGCGGGCGAACCGGGCTATTATCGGCTCATGACCTCGGCCCACGCCATCCACATCGGGCCCTTCGGCGGGCGGGTGCGGGTGCGCGTCGCCGGCGAGCTCGTCGCCGACACTGGCCGGGCCCTGCTGCTCGAGGAAGGCGCGCTGCCGCCGGTCTTCTACGTCCCGCGCGGCGACGTCCACATGGAGCGGCTGGCGCCGAGCGCGACGACCAGCCACTGCCCCTTCAAGGGCGACGCCTCCTATTTCAGCGCACCGGGAGGCCCGGCGGACGTCGCCTGGAGCTACGAGGCCCCGCTTCCCGCCGCCGCCGCGATCGCCGGCCATCTCGCTTTCTATCCGGACAAGGCGGAGATCGAGACCCTGCCGTTCGGGTGAGCCGGGAGCCAGTGTGGGGACGGGGGAGCAGACCGGCTTCGCTGAAATCTTCCGTTCGGGCTGAGCTTGTCGAAGCCCCTTCCTTCAGTCCTGGATCGAACAGCAAAGAGGGCCCTTCCACAGGCTCAGGGCGAACGGGGCATGGTCCCTCAACCTATCCCTTCTTCGACGCGATCCAGTCGTCGATCTTCCTCTCGAGCACCGCGAGCGGAAGCGCGCCCGTCATCAGCACCTGGGCGTGGAACTCGCGTATGTCGAAGCGGGGGCCGAGCGCCTTCTCGGCGCGGGCGCGAAGCTCGCTGATCTTCATCTGGCCGATCTTGTAGGCGAGAGCCTGGCCGGGGATGGCGATGTAGCGCTCGGTCTCGGCGGTGGCGTTGCTCCGCCCGCGCGAGCTGTTGTCGAGTATGTACTGGATGGTCCGGTCGCGGGTCCAGCCCTTGGAGTGGATTCCGGTGTCGACGACGAGCCGGATCGCCCGGAACAGCTGCGAATCGAGATAGCCGAAATATTGATAGGGGTCGGTATAGACGCCCAGCTCGCGCCCCAGGGTCTCGGCGTAAAGGCCCCAGCCCTCGACATAGGCGGTGTTGCCGCCGAAGCGCATGAAGCTGGGCAGCGCCTCATTCTCCTGGGCGAGGCTGATCTGGAAATGATGCCCGGGCGCGCCTTCGTGGAGGTAGAGCGTCTCCATCCCGGGCGTGGTCCGCGACGGCAGGTCGTAGGCGTTGAAGTAGAAGACGCCGGGCCTCGACCCGTCCGTCGTCCCGCTCTGGTAGGAGCCTCGCGCCGCGCCCTTCTCGGTCAGCGCCGGAACCGGGCGGATCTCGAGCGGCGTCCTGGGGATCGTCGAGAACATCGTCGGCAAAGTGGAGTCGAGCCTTTTGCCGATCGCGACATAGCCCTGCTGGAGCGCCTCGCGCGATTTGGGCTTGAACTTCGGATCGGTGCGGATGTGTTCGAAGAATTGCTGGAGAGTCCCGGCGAAGCCGACCTCGGCCTTCACCTTCTCCATCTCCTTGTGGAGCCGGTCGACCTCGGCGAGTCCGATCCGGTGGATCTCGTCGGGGCTCATGTCGGTGGTGGTGCTGAGCGCCACCAGGTGGCGGTACAAAGCCGGCCCGCTTTTCATGTCCTGGAGCCCGACGGTCGGCCGAGCCCTCGGCAGGTAGCGGTCGCGGACGAAGTCGCGGAGCCGGGTCACCGCCGGCCTGATCTCGTCCGAGATGGAGCGGGCGTAGGCCGCCCGCAGCCGCGCCCGGTCGGCCTCGGGGATCTCGGCCGGGAAGTCGGCGACGGGCCGGTAGAAGCCGCTGCCCTCGACGCCTTCGGCGAGCATCGCGTCGAGCTGCTCGACGACGTTGGTCATGACCAGCTTCGGCTGGACCACCCCCGCCGCAAGCCCCTGCTCCATCCGCATTATCGCCGAATCGACCAGCCGGACGAAGTCCTTCGTCCGCGCCAGCCCGTTCTCATAATCCTTGACGGTCTTGAAGGGCGCGATCCCCTGGCCCGAGCTCAGCTCGGCGAAGGCGGTGTGGAAGCCGTTGAAATGGTCGACCGGCCGGACCGCCGAGGCGGCGAACGCCTCGCCCTCAAGTCCCTTGAGGTCCATTCCCCGCTGCCATTTGAAGACGTCGTAGGCGACCCGTTCGTCGGGGCCGAGGGCGCCGCGGTCGATGGCCGCGAGCGCCGCGAGGTCGGCCCGGGCGGCCGCTCGCTCGGCCTCGTAATAGGAATCGCTGAAGACGTCGCCGAGCCGGTCGGCGTAGCGAAGGTCGCCGCGCGCGGTCGCCTGCAGCGGGTTGCGGCGGAGGCTCGCCTCGTCGCTGGCCTGGAAGAGGGCGGCGAGGGCCTGGGAGGCGCTCTGTCGGGGGGCTTCGGCCGTCGCGGCGGCTTGAGGGGACGAGGACGTGGCGCAGCCGGCGAGCAGGCCGGCGGCGAGGCAGGCGATCAGGGTCGGTCTTCTCATCTTTGAAGTCCTTTTTGGCCGACCGTCATTGCGAGGAGCGAAGCGGCAAAGCAACCGGCTCGTCGCCCCAGCGAAGGCTGGGGCCCCGTGGGGTGAAGAGCGCCCTGTCCTTCACCCCCTGGGATCCCGGCCTTCGCCGGGATGACGGTGGCTTACCCCCTGGTCGCCGCGATCCAGTCGTCGATCTTCTTCTCGAGCACCGCCATCGGCAGCGATCCGGTCATCAGCACCTGGGCGTGGAAGGCGCGGGGATCGAAGCGCTTGCCGAGCGCCGCCTCGGCCTTGGCCCGCAGCCGCTGGAGGGTGAGCGCTCCGACCTTGTAGGCGAGCGCCTGGCCGGGGATGGCGATGTAGCGCTCGACCTCGGCGACGACCTCGGTCCGGCTCATTCCGCTGTTGGCGAGCATATAGTCGATGCCCTGCTCGCGGCTCCAGCCCTTGGCGTGGATCCCGGTGTCGACGACGAGGCGCATCGCCCGGAGCATCTCGTCGTTCAGCCCTCCGAAGCGCTGATAGGGGTCGGTCTCGAGGCCGAGCTCGTCCCACAGGGTCTCGGCATAGAGCGCCCAGCCCTCGACATAAGCGGTGTTGCCGCCGAAGCGCATGAAGGCGGGGAGAGCCTCATTCTCCTGGGCGAGGCTGATCTGGAAGTGATGGCCCGGGCTTCCCTCGTGGAGGTAGAGCGTCTCCATCCCCCACAGCCGCCGCGAGGGAAGGTCGTAGCTGTTGTAGTAGAAGATCCCGGGCCGCGAGCCGTCGGGCGTGCCCTGCTGGTAGGAGCCGCCGGCCTCGCTCTTCTCGCGGAACGGCTCCACCGGCCGGATCTCGAGCGGGCTCTTGGGAAGGGTCGAGAATTGCTCGCCGATGCGGGCGTCGACCCGGCGGGCGATCCCCTCATAGCCTTCGCGCAGGGCCTCCTTGGTCTTCGGAGCGAATCTCGGGTCGGAGCGCAGATATTCGAAGAATTGGGCTAGAGTCCCCTTGAAGCCGGTGCGGGTCCGGATCGCCTCCATCTCGCTCCTGATCCGGGCGACCTCGCCAAGGCCGGTCCGGTGGACTTCCTCGGCGGTGAGCGGGAGGGTGGTCGTGCTCTCGATCAGCCGCTGATAGACCCTGGCGCCGCCCTTCATGTGGACCAGCCCGGCGCCCTCGCGGGCCTTGGGCAGATATTCGGTGCGCAGGAAGTCGCGGACCCGGCGGTGGGAAGGCTGGATCTCCGTCTCGATCGAGGCCCGGTAGGCGGCGGTCAGGCGCGCCTTGTCGGCCTCCGAAAATGTCGCCGGGAACTTGCGAATCGGCCCGTAGAATGGCGATTCCTCAACATTCTGGGCGATCAGCAGATCGAGCTGGTCGATGACATTCTTCGTGGTCAGCTTCGACTCGAGGACGCCCGCGGCCATGCCCTGGCGGAAGCGGCCGATCGCCCGGTCGTGATAGGCGACATAGTCCTTGTGGCGCTTCAGATTGTTCTCATAATCGGCGACCGTCTTGAACGGCGCCGCTCCCTCGCCCGACGCGAAGGCCGGATAGAAGGTGTGGAAGCCGGACATGTGGTTGATCGGCCGCACCACTCCGAGCGCGAGCATCTCCGGCTCGAGATTCTTGAGCGCGTCGAGCGTCTGCCATTCGAACACGTCGTAGGCGATCCGGTCGGTGGCGCTGAGCTTCGATCGGTCGATGGAGCGGAGCGCGGCGAGATCGGCCTCGCCGGCGGCGCGCTCCGCCCTGAAATAGTCGTCGGTGATGAAGTCGCCGAGCCGGTCGGCGAAACGCAGGTCGCCGCGGAAGATGGCGCCGATCGGGTTGCGCCGGAGGCTGGCTTCGTCGCTCTCGTGGAACAGCGCCTTCAGCCGTTCGGCCTCGCTGGTTTTGGCAGATGTCGCGGCCGGCGGTTGAGCGACTGCGGCGGCGAGGAGGCAGTGGCCGGCGAGGGCGAAGGCGGCGAGGAGAAAGGCGGGTCTGGGCATGGCCCCCTGCTTAGCGTCCGGGATGCGGCGCGGAAAGCGGCCCGGATTGCTCAATAAGGCGCCGTCGGGGTCACCCCGTGGGTCGCGTAGAAGCCCCAGGGGCGTTCCCGATACCATTTGGTGATCACATATTTGATCCCCCCCTCGACCGGGCAGCCGGTGTGGAGCGAGAAGGTGTTGGGCTCGCCATATTGGTCGAGATTGTTCCACAGCAGGAGGTTGCCGGTCCGAGGAGTCACCCGCACCTTGGCGTTGGGGAAGAAGGTCTGGCCGCCGGCCTCGGGCTCGTTGAGGAAGATCATCGCCGTCCAGGTGCGCTGGCCGCCCTGGCGCTCCATCTCCGGCCAGTAAGGCTGGTTGGTGTAGAAGAAGTCGTGGTGCGGCTTGAACTGCTGGCCGACCGCGTAGCGCTGGCCCTGGATGGTCTCGCCATGGGTCGGGTCGATCCCGGTCAGGCGGTTGATCTTCGCCTCGACCATCTGGTTGGCCCGGTCCTCGAGCCGCAGGTTGCAGCTCTCGCTGGTCCGGAACTCGGGGTCGGCCGAGGGCGAGAGCAGCCCCGAGGGCACCCGGTCCTTGTCGATCAGCTCGATCACGTCGGCGCATTCCCTTGGAGTCAGGAACTCGCGGACGACGAAGATGTCGAGGCCCTGGGCCGGCAGCTTGAAGGCGTTGGGCGTCTTCAGAACCCGCTCGCGGACGAAGTTGCCGATCTGGATCCGGTAGAGCGCTCCCGGGTCGCCCATCGTTCTCGCGCGCGTGCTCATTGGATCGCCTTTCCCCGAACCATCACATAATCGACATGCTCCAGCGCCCGCACGTCGCGCAAGGGGTCGCCGGCCACCGCGATCAGGTCGGCCGAGTAGCCGGGCGCGATCCGGCCCACTTCCTTCTCCATGCCGAGCAATCTCGCCGCGCCCGTGGTCGCCGAGGCGACCGCCTCGGCCGGGCTCATCCCGGCGAGCTCGACCAGCAAGGCGAGCTCCTGGGCGTTGCGGCCGTGCTCGAAGACGGCGGCGTCGGTCCCGAAAACCACCGGCACTCCGGCGTCGCGGGCGAGCCGGGCGGCCTTGCCGACCTCCGACAGGGTCATCCTGACCTTCGCTTCCACCACCGGAGTGAAGATCCCCTTGCCGAGGCGCTCGCGGATTCCGGTGAAGGCCATCAGGGTCGGTACCAGAGACGTGCCGCGCTCCTTCATCAGCCGGACGGTGGCGGCGCTCGCGAAGGTGCCGTGCTCGATCGAATCGACCCCCGCCCTCACCGCGGCGGCGATCCCGGCGTCGGCATGGGCGTGGGCGGCGACCTTGAGGCCGAGCGAATGGGCGGTGTCGACGATCGACTTCATCTCGGCGTCGGTGAAATGCTGGCCGAGGCCGCGCGCCTGCTGCGAGAGGACTCCGCCGGTGGCGGTGATCTTGATGATGTCGGCGCCGGCCCTCGAGAATTCGCGGACCCGGGCGGCGCATTGTTCGGGCCCGGTGCAGGTATTGTCGACGGTGAGGGCCTTGATCACCTCGGGGCGGAAGCCGGTGACGTCGCCATGGCCGCCGATGGTCGAGATCGCCGGACCGGAGGAGACGATCCTCGGGCCGGGGATGAAGCCCTGGGCGGTGGCCCGGCGAAGCGCGAATCCGACCAGCGGCGGCGAGCCGAGGTCGCGCACCGTGGTGAAGCCGGCCAAAGCGGTGATCCGCGCGTTCTTGGCGCCGACGAGGGTCGCCCATTCGTTGGGCTCCACCGCCTCGTCACGGAAATCGGAGCCCGGATCGCCCGAGAGATGGACGTGCATGTCGATCAGGCCGGGAAGGACGGTCTTGCCGCTGAGGTCGACGAGGCGGGCGCCGGCGGGCGCCGGGTTCAGGCCGGAGTCGACGGCGGTGATCCGGCCGTCGGTGACGGTGATGGTGGACGGCCCCGAAGCCGGCTTCGACGCGTCCGTGATCAGGCGTCCGGCATGGACGACGACGGTCTCGGCGGCGGCGGGCGCGGCGGCGAGGAGGCTGAGACAGGCAAGTAACCGGAAGCGCATCGCGGACCCCTTGATCGAAGGCGTCTTACTGGTGCGCCGCCCGGGCGTTGACAAGCAAAAAGCCCGGGGCGATCGAGCGCCCCGGGCCTTGCTCGGTGCCTACCAGAAGAAGTCGTAGATCACGTCGATCACCTCGCCGGTGTAGACGTCGACCAGGACGACATCGTCATAATAGCGGACCCACTGCGTTCCGTAGGGCGCCGGCGGCAGGCGATACTGCCAGGGATCGCTCAGCCAGTAGCGGTTCGAATAGAAGAGCGAGTCGAGGAAGAGCCCGATCGACAGCCGGTTGTAATGGTAGTTGCGATAGGGCGCGTAATAGCTGCCCAGGCTGTATAGGCTGCGGTTGGAATAGCGGTGGCGCTGCCAGTCGTAGCGGTTGTCGTTCCGCCAGCTCGAGCTCCAGTTGCCGCGGCGGCTGTCGCCGCGGCCGCTCCAGCGGCCGTCGCGGCCGTCGCGGTCGCGATTCCACTCGCCCCGGCGATCGCCGCGCTGGCCGACGTCATAGTCCCGGCGGAGCTGCTGCTCGGTCCGCGCCTGGTTGCGCCGGGCCTCGCGGGCGTAATTGCCGCCGATCGACTGGTCGATGCTGGCCTGGTTGGCGGCGCGGGTCTCCTCGACGCGCTGCCGGTAGGCCTCGCGATTCGAGTCGGTGCGGCCCCCGCTCCAGCGCTGGCCGTCGCCGGCGTTGCGCCGGCCGGTCCAGCTCTGCTGGGTCTGCTGCTGCTGCTGCACCACCGGCGCCTGTACCCGCTCCTGGCGCTGGACGCGCGCTTCCTGGCGGACTTCCTGACGCTCCTGGCGCTGCTCGGCCCGCGCCTGGTTGCGCTCGCCCTGCTGGCGGTAATGCTCCGCATTGCGCTCGGCGCGCGCCGCGGCCCGTTCGGCCCGCCCTTCGGTGCGGTCCGGGTCCTGGGCCTGGGCCGCGATCGGCATGCCGGCCGTCGCCGCCATCAAAATCCCGAGTAAAGCTTTACGCATGTCACACTCCTCTTGCCCGGCCGCCTTTCCGGCCTCTCTGGCATAGACGGGCTGTGCCCCGGGCAGGATGAGCCGTTGCTGAACCGTAACCACGCCTTCCGTTCAGAATGGCGGCGGGCAGGGGCCTCAACGGCGCTCGCGGGGCCGGTCGCGAAGCGCCGGCACCCGGCGCGCGGCGTCGGCGGGATCGATGTCGGGCGGAGGCGCGGCGGAGATCGGATCCTCGCCGCTTCGCATCCGGCCGGCGCGGCGGACCGCCTCGCGGATCCTGGGATAGGTGCCGCAGCGGCAGATGTTGGTGATCGCCGAGTCGATCTCGGCGTCGGTCGGCGCCGGGTTGCGGTCGACCAGGGCGGCGGCGGCCATGATCATCCCCGGGATGCAGAAACCGCATTGCGGGACGTTCTCGGCGACGAAGGCCTGCTGGACCGGATGCGAGCGGTCGTTCGACAGAGCCTCGATCGTCGTGACGAAGCTTCCTTCGAGGTCGGCGATCCGGACCCGGCAGCTTTTCACCGCCTGGCCGTCGACATGGACGGTGCAGGCGCCGCAATGGCCGGTGCCGCAGCCATATTTGGTCCCGGTGAGGTTC
>Ga0190266_10000131_pt1 | contig 11024 bp, 10 predicted proteins | sample Popmic220T_FD_132448 | JGI IMG/M metagenome (GOLD analysis project Ga0190266, IMG submission 132448) | Populus adjacent soil microbial communities from riparian zone of Indian Creek, Utah, USA - 220 T | ecosystem: Environmental > Terrestrial > Soil > Riparian zone | place: USA: Utah | collected...
GACGTCGCTCCAGTAGATGTTGGTGAGGGCGGGGTTGTCGCTGTTGTAGGAGATCGTGTGCCACTCACGCCGCGACGAATAGATGTAGATGTAATAGACGTCCCCGGTCGCGTCCTTGAACGCCAGGTGCATCGAGCCGCTGAACGGCCCGCTCGGTCCCTGGGCGTCGATCCGGATCTGGTAGTCGTAGGGGCCGGCATTGTTGATCAGATCGATCTCGAAGACGGCCGCGCTGTCGTTGGCGACGACGCAATTCTGCGGTGAGTTGCCGTTGACGGTCGCCGTCTGGCCGACCAGCATCCCGCCGGTGCAGGTGGCGGTATAATAGCCGCTGCTGCATTCCCCGCATTGGCCCTGGAAGTTCGCCGTTCCGCCGGCGGTCGCCAGCCTCGGTTCCGCTGTCATCTGTTCCATCTGCTGTCTCCCTGGTTGGAACGCAACGCGACTGACCCGACAGCGGAGCGGGAGCCTACGCCCCTCGACTGAGTCGAACAAGTATCGGAGCGGCGTATTTCAAGAAATTCGCCTGATGAGCGGAGGTTGTTCATTTATACGATTCTTCACGATTCCTAAGCATCTTCGTCCCGATTCTTACGACATGCTTGCAACGCCATCACAGTAATATTACGGTAAATCCATTCGCGCCCCCAGCCAGTCGGGGGATCGGAAAAGCGCGCAGAAGCCAGCGCGAGGGTCGCTATGGAGCAGTCCGCGAGTTCTGCCGCCTGGCCGGAATTGCCGGAGACCTCGTCGAATCCGAGCTTGGGCCGAAGATGAAGCGCGCGCTCCTTGATAAATCCGCCGAATATGAGATGCTCGCCGACCGGCGTGAGGCGGCGATCCTGCCGACTCCGCCGGGGCCGACTGAATGACTTTCGTCACCGAAAAGATCGACCGCTATCGACGGATGCTGCGATGCGAGGTTTCGACCGTCACGCGGCGGTCGATCGAATGGCTGTTCGTCAATGCCGTGCGCGAGGCCGCCGGGCTCGAGCCCAAAGACGACACCGAGCAGGACGACTTGCAGGGTCCCGGCCTGATGTCGATCGCCGGCGCGGCCCTTGCCGAAGCGGTGGTCGCGCAGGGCGCCCAATTCGGCAACATCCAACTCTATCTGCCGGAGCACGACACTCTGGTGATGCTGGTCAGCCGCAACTTCTCGCCGCATTTCACGGATCGTTTCGCGTTCCTCTGTCCGGACGGCCGGACGGCCTGCAGCCGCGCGCTCGCCTCCGCCCGCAGGGTGATCCTGGAGAATGTCGCGAACGACGAGCTCTTCTCCCCACATCTGCACGCCGCCCAGGCCGCCGGATTCCAGGCGGTCCAGTCGACGCCCCTGAAGGTCGGTTCCGGGGTCCCGCTCGGCATCCTCTCGACCCACTTCGCCTCGCCCCGGAGCTTTTCAGAGGCCGAACTGGCGCAGATGGACGCCCATGCCAACGACCTCTCCCGCGAGCTCGCGCGCGAATGGGCCTAGGAGGCGTTGGAACGGCGTTCGGGCTCAATCGCCGCCCTTGCATCCCCCCGCCCCGGCCCTAAAAGCGGCCCGACACCTGAACCGACCGGAAAGCCAATATGGCGCGCAACCCAGACCGACCGCTTTCGCCCCATCTCACCATCTGGAAATGGGGGCCGCATATGGCGGTCTCGATCCTCCACCGGATCACCGGCGTCGGGCTCGCTTTGCTCGGCATGGGGCTGATGACCTGGTGGCTCGCCGCCGCCGCTTCGGGGCCCGAGGCCTATGAAACCTTCACCGGCTGGGCGACCTGGAAATGGATGCTGGTGGTGTGGATCGGGCTCAGCTGGGCGCTGTTCCAGCACATGCTTTCGGGCCTGCGCCACTTCGTGATGGACGCCGGCGCCGGCTACGAGCTCAATACCAACAAATTCTGGGCCTGGGCGGTGCTTCTGCTCGCCTTGGTCTTCACCGCCCTGCTCTGGGCCTACATCTATTATTGGAGGCTGGCATGACCGGCGCAACGCCGCTCGCCCAGGTGCGCGGGCTCGGCTCGGCGCGCGCGGGCGCGCATCATTGGGGGATCGAGCGGGCCACGTCCGTCGCCACTCTACTGCTGTTCGTCTGGCTCGGCGTGTCGCTGCTGCGGCTGCCCGCGCTCGACCTGCAGACGGTGAGCGAGTGGCTCCGCAACCCGCTCGCCGCGGTGCCGATGCTGCTGCTGATCGTCACCGCCTTCCGCCACCTCGACATGGGGCTGGTCGTCGTGGTCGAGGATTATGTGCACGAGGAAAGCAACAAGCTGCTGCTCCTGATGCTGATCCATTTCGCCAGCGTGCTTGCCGGCGCGCTGGCGGTGTTTTCGGTGCTCAAGATCGCCTTCGCGCCGGTGGCGGGGGTCGCGGCCGCCTGAGGCTCAGTACCGATCGCCGCAATAACAAGGCGAGCGGCGCGGCCATTCGGCCCGAATAGCGGCGGTGGAGCAGCGCGAAGGCGCGCGACACGGCTCGTCGCCTCGCCGAGGATATTGTCGGACACACCGTTCCCAGAAGCGGCGACCGCCATTCCCGAACGCGGGCGGCGACGAATCCGGGCCGGTGCCGCTCGCCGGGAAAGGCGCTCCATTTCGGCGGAAGACGATCGGGGCGCCGTCATGCTTTACTTGCCGCGTTCGACTATGGCACTTGCCGCGCTCAACTATGGCTGTATGAAATCGTCCCGGACTTTTTCCGTGAAGGAGAGACGAAATGGGCGAGCGGATAGACGAGACTCTGGTCGATAAGGCCAATGCGCCGATCGAGACCGAGGCGGGAGGCGCCGATATTCCCGCGGTTTATTGGCAGATCACAACGAACATGCAGCCCGGCTTTACCTGGGTTACCATTCCGCAGGGCGGCAATCTTTGGATCTATTATTCGTGGAGCCAGGAGCCGGCGCAGACCATCTACGTCTGGCATCAGGGCGGCACGACCACGCCGATCGAGCCCGGCGAGAATATCGTCGCGGTCGGGCCGGGAGATATGATCATCTACGCGCTGGCTTCCCCCGACGACAGCATCAAGCTGGCCTACCAGATGGAATAGTCGCGCCGGCCGGGCACGCGGGGCGGCGGCCGCCCGTACGAGATCGCGATGAATCGGTTGAGGGCGATCCTCGGGCCGCTCCCAGGCCCGGAGGACCGGTGTGCCCGCAGGCGGCGAGGACGAGCGGGAAGAGCAGGACAAGGCGGGGCCGCATGAGCGGGACCATCGGCAAATTCGCGGCATCTGCAACGGGCGCACGTCCAGCCGCCGCGCCTGAGCCAGGGCCATCGAAGGCGCGGTGACATTCCAGCTTCGCTGGAATGACGGGATATCCCCCCGCCTGGCGCCCACCCTTGCAACCTCCTCTCTCAGGCGTAATAGCAAGCGCGCCGCAACAAGGGTCCCCGCCATGTCCACCGCCGCCTACAAGATCATCGATCACGATTATGACGTGGTCGTCGTCGGCGCTGGCGGGTCGGGGCTGCGCGCGACGATGGGGGCGGCGCAGGGGGGCTTGCGCACCGCGTGCATCACCAAGGTGTTTCCGACGCGCTCGCACACCGTCGCCGCGCAGGGCGGGGTGGCGGCGAGCCTCGGCAATATGGGGCCGGACCACTGGACCTGGCACATGTACGACACGGTCAAGGGGTCAGACTGGCTCGGCGACCAGGACGCGATCGAATATATGGTGCGGGAGGCTCCGGCCGCGGTCTACGAACTCGAGCATGCCGGCGTGCCGTTCAGCCGCACCTCCGAAGGCAAGATCTACCAGCGCGCCTTCGGCGGGATGATGCAGAATATGGGCGAGGGGCCGCCCGCGCAGCGCACCTGCGCCGCCGCCGACCGCACCGGCCACGCCATGCTCCACGCGCTCTACCAGCAGAGCCTCAGGTACGACGCCGACTTCTTCATCGAATATTTCGCGCTCGACCTGATCATGGAGGACGGGGCGTGCCGCGGCGTCGTCGCGCTCTGCCTCGAGACCGGCGCGATCCACCGCTTCCGCGCCCACGCGGTGGTGCTGGCGACGGGCGGCTACGGCCGCGCCTATTTCACCGCGACCTCGGCCCACACCTGCACCGGCGACGGCGGCGGCATGGCGCTGCGCGCGGGGCTTCCGCTGCAGGACATGGAGTTCGTCCAGTTCCACCCGACTGGGATCTACGGCGCCGGCGTGCTGATCACCGAGGGCGCGCGCGGCGAGGGCGGCTATCTCACCAATAGCGAGGGCGAACGCTTCATGGAGCGCTACGCGCCGAGCGCCAAGGACCTCGCCTCCCGCGACGTCGTCGCCCGCTCGATGGCGCTGGAGATGCGCGAAGGCCGCGGCGTCGGCCCGCACAAGGACCATATCTACCTCCACCTCGACCATATCGATCCGAAGATCCTGGCCGAGCGGCTGCCGGGGATCACGGAAAGCGGCAAGGTGTTCGCGGGCGTCGACCTGACCCGCCAGCCGCTGCCGGTCACGCCCACGGTCCACTACAATATGGGCGGGATCCCGACCAATTATCACGGCGAGGTGGTGACGCTCAAGGGCAAGGATCCGGACAGCGTCGTGCCCGGCCTGTTCGCCGTCGGCGAGGCGGCCTGCGTCAGCGTCCACGGCGCCAATAGGCTCGGCTCGAACAGCCTGATCGACCTCGTCGTCTTCGGCCGCGCCACGGGCCTGAGGCTCGCCGAGATCATCAAGCCGAACACGCGCCACGCGCCTTTGCCCAAGGGCGGCGAGGAGCTCGCCCTGACGCGCCTGGACCGGTTCCGCTTCGCCAAGGGCGGCGCGCCGACCGCCGAGGTCCGCCTCGAGATGCAGCGGAACATGCAGGCGCATTGCGCGGTCTTCCGCACCGACGAGCTGATGCGCGAAGGCGTCGAGAAGCTCGGCGAGACCTACGCGAAGATGGGCGATATCGGCGTCACCGACCGCAGCCTGATCTGGAACACCGATCTGGTCGAGACGCTCGAGCTCGACAACCTCATCGGCCAGGCCAGCGTGACCATCGCCAGCGCGGTCAACCGCAAGGAAAGCCGCGGCGCCCACGCCCACGAGGATTTCCCCAAGCGCGACGACAAGAACTGGATGAAGCACTCGATCGCCTGGTTCGACGGCTGGGGCGGGAGCGGCGGCGGCGTGAAGATCGATTACCGCCCAGTCCACGAATATACGCTGACCGACGAGGTCGACTACATCAAGCCGAAGGCGCGGGTTTACTAGCACTCCGAGGCATCGCCGCCCTTGACCACGCCCCGCCGCCTCGCAAGACTGTGATTCGGGCAGGAGGCAGGGGGCATGCTGAGCGCGTTGAGGGTTATCGCAGGGGCGGCGCTGCTGCTGTCGTCTGCCGGCGCGACGCCGCAACCCTACCAACCGCCCCGCCACACCCAGCCGCCGCCGATGATCGCCGTCGGGACTCCGCTCGACATCAATTTGCGCGCCGATGCGGGGACTCAGATCGAGCGGGACCGCGCGCCGGCCGGGGAGCTGGAGGAGCATCGCAAGCTCGACCGGGCGCTCCATGCGCTCGCGCCGCAGCGGGCGGGGACGGTCGACGCCTATGTGGTCTCGATCGCGCTCGACAGCGATCCGGTGTTCGGCCGCGAGGCGCGGGTCGCTGGCGACGTGCTCGCGCGGCGCTACGGCGCGGCGGGGCGGGTCATCGTGCTGGCGGGCACGGACGGATCAGGCCCGAGCGCGCTGCCGCGCGGGACGCCCGAGACTCTGGGAATCGCCCTCGCGCGGATCGCCGAGCTAATCGACCGGCGCGAGGACGTGCTCGTGCTCTACACCACCGGCCACGGCACGCCGGTCGGGCTCTATTACAATGACGGCGACAGCGGCTACGGCCTGATTTCGCCCAACCGGCTGGCGGTCATGCTCGAGCAGCTGGGCATTTCCAACCGCCTGCTGATCCTCAGCGCCTGCTATTCGGGCGTGTTCCTGCCGCGGCTGCAGACCGCGTCGAGCGTGGTCGTCACCGCGGCCGCGCGCGACCGAAGCTCGTTCGGCTGCGTCGCGGAGAACGACTGGACCTTCTTCGGCGACGCGCTGATCAACCATGCGCTGCGTCGCCCGCAGCCCTTGCCCGCCGCCTTCGCCGAGGCGAGCAACCTGCTGACCGGATGGGAGGCGCGGCTGCGCTCGATGCCCTCGAACCCGCAATATTATGCCGGGCCGCAGTCCGCCGGCTGGCTGGCGGCGCTCGATCGCCGGATGCCCGCGGTGGCGACTGCGCCGGTCGGCCGCCCGGCGGTCGACTCCACGCTCGCCGCGGGGCCGGTGGGCAAGTCCGCTAGCCCAAAGCCCCGTTGAACGCGATCTGGGTGAAGCGGTGCGCCGCGACGTCCCATTCCGCCCCGAAGAAGACCGGGCCGCCGTCGCAGATGCCGACCGGTGCGGTGCGCCAGTTGGGCAGTTGGGCATTTTCAGGCCGGCGGGGATAGAAATTGCCGTAGATGAATCGGCGCCCACTGCGGACGATGCCGACATATTGCCGCCACCAGCCTCGCGGAGCGAGCGCCCAATCCGGATCGGTCGCATAATGATCCCGCGCGATTTCCTCACGCCCTCGCAGCGCGGCAGCGAGCGCCGTCTCCAGCGCGGCGACGTCGCCGGCGGTGGGCTGCCAGGTCGCTTCGCCTGGCGCGGGTGCACTTCGGGAGCATTGGCGGAGCATCTGCCCGACCGCCGAGCCGGGGAGGACGGCCGCATCGGCGGGGAGGACGGCCGTTTGCTCTTGGGCCGAGATCGGCCCAGCGCTGCAGCCCGCCAGGGCGAGGAAGGCTGAGGCAAGAAAGAGCCGCAAACGCACAGCCCTATCCTATCTGAAAAGTGCGCTTGGTCGAAGTGGCGTGCACATCCGACGAAATCCGGCTGGAAGAAGGTAGATCCCGGATCAAGTCCGGGATGACGAAAACTGGCGGGGGCGACCGGATGATGAAACTCGCTGTGGTGCTGAGCGCCATGCTCATCGCAGCTGCGTCGGCGCATGCTCGAAACGGTTCCGATTATCACCTCATCGCCGGCAGCTTCGAGCAGGGGCGCGGTCCGGACGGCAACTCGGTCTTCCTCGACGCGCCCGAGGGGCTGATCCTGATCGATACCGGCCGCCATCCCGCGCATCGCGACCGGCTGTTGGCCTACGCCCGCGAGCGCGGCCTGCCGATCGCGGCGATCGTCAACACGCACTGGCACCTCGATCACACGACCAACAATGGCGACATCCGCGCCCTCTACCCCCACGCCGAGGTCTATGCCTCGACCGCGATCGAGGGGGCGCTGACCGGCTTCCTCGCCCGCAGCCGCGCGGCGACCGAGCGGCAGCGCGCCGCCGGGCGAATCCCCGAAGCAAATCTGGCCGAGGTCGCCCGCGCGTTCGCGGTAATGGACCATCCGGATGGGCTGCGGCCCACCCGGCCGGTCACGCGCTCGCGGGAGATGCGGATCGCCGGGCGCCGGTTGCGGGTCAACCTCGCGCCGTTCGCCGCCACCGAGGGCGACGTCTGGCTTTACGATCCGGCGTCGCGCCTGGTCATCGCCGGCGATCTGGTGGTCAGCGAGGTGCCGTTTCTCGACACGGCCTGCCCAGAAGGCTGGCGGCGCGCGCTCGACGCGATCGCGGCGACACCCTTTACGACCCTGATCCCCGGCCATGGCGCGCCGATGGACCGGGCCGCCTTCCTGGAATGGCGATCAGCCTTCGTGAATTTCATCGACTGCGGCGGATCGCCGCAGCCGCGCGAGGCGTGCATCGCCGGCTGGCGCCGCGACGCCGCGCGCTTCATCGGCCCGGGGCATGAGACCCTGATCGATTCGATGGCCGGCTATTATCTCGACAACCGGCTGCGCGCCGCGCCGGCGGAGCGGGACCGCTACTGCCGCCCCGGCGGCTAGCTGGCAGCGGCGAGGAGGGCTTCGCGGATGCGGGCCATGTCGGCGGCGAAGCTGTTGCCGCCGCCGGCCGCGTCCACGACCTGACCCATGGACAGTCCGATGCGCAATGTCGCGCCCCAGCGCCCGTCGCGCAGCCGCACGCATTTGACCGGCTGACCCACACGAATCCCGGCTAGCGCCATCGCCTTGTGCCAGTCCTGGGCGTCTTCAAAGCTCGCGCCGTCCGCGGACAGATCGAGCGTGGAGAGAGTACGCATCTCGATCGGATGACTGTCCGCGTCCTCGACATGGCCGGGCGGGTAGGGCGCGACTCGGCGGGCGATCGTCTGCTCGACAATTTCGGCGCGGACGGCGGCGTGGAAGGCGAGGATCACCCGCTCAACGTCGGCGGCCGGAAGCGCCTGGAAGCGCTCAAGCTCGAACACCGAGGCTTCGAGTCGCAGCAGCAGGCCGATATTGGCGCTGTCCGGCAGGATCTCGGCGCCGGGCCAGCCGGACGGCCATTCGGCGCGCCGGAAGAGGGTGGCGAAGCCTTCGGGCAGATCCGGGGCCGCTGCGGCGAGCGCGCGGGGCACGAGGGCGAAGCCGCTGAACGGCGGGCCGCCCATGAACTTGGACCCGGTAACGAAGACGATCGCGCCGCGCGCGAGATAGAGGTTCAGCGCTTCGCTGGTGATCCGCGCCTGGCAGGCGTCGACGACGAAGGTCGCGTCCGGCCCCGCCGCCTCGGCCAGGCGGTCGATATCGTCCAGCGAGGGGAGGATCAGCCCGGTCTTGGAGCCGTGGACGACATGGACCAGGCTGTGGCGGCTGGCGCCCGTCGCGGCCGCGATCGAGGCGCGCATCCGTTCGGAGATGTAGTGCGATGGGCGGACCCGCCCCATCCGGTCGCGCACCTGAATGTCGATCAGGTCGACGCTCGTCCCGCCGAGGCCGGGGACGGGCTCGCCCGGGCGCACAGCCGCGCCGAGCGCGGTCTCGTTCGCGAAATAGAGGCCGTGCGCGCTGTGGATGCAGCCCGAGCCGACCTCGTCCGCGCCGAGCAGGATGGCGTTGGTCCCTCCGGGCGCGCGCCCCACGATGCAGGCCAGAGCGACATATTCGAGGTCCGTGCCCGACGGCGCGAAGACGATCTCGACATCGTCCGCGACGCGATAGGCGCGCCGGATGCGCTCACGCAGCGCCTCGAGCCTCGCGGCATAGACTGAAGGCGCGGGATCGGCGCCGGTCTCCGCCAGCACCGCCTCGACCCGCGCATAGGCGGCCGCCGAGACGTCGTTGGCGGTCGAGGAGGCGTAGGCGATGAGGTCGCGCGGCCGAGGCGCGCTGAAATAGCGGTTGAGGCCGGTTTCGGGGCTCAGGATCAGCCGGGCGTCGCCGCCGCGGGTCATCAACTGGGCGGTATCCGGCTTGGCGACGGTCACAGTCATCAATCTTGCACAGGCCTTGGGGCTCGACTAACGCACACCCATATCGGCTGAGGCGGCCGGGGAACAGGGGCCGCCTTGCGTTTCAATTGCATCAAAAGGCTGTCTTACTTCCGTGACTGCAATCATCGAATCGCGTTCCATCCCGGAGCGGGCCAAAGAGCGGCTGCGCATCCTGTTCATTGCCAAGCATGCAAAGTGGCCGGGCGGGCTCCACCCCGAGGACGGCAACCACGCGCTCTACCATGTCGAGACGCGCGAAATGCTCGAATCGCTCGGGCTCAACCTGATTCTGGCGGATAATTACCAGGAATTGTTCGAGCGGCCGGAGGCGGATTTCGTCTTCCCGCTGCTCAACCGCGGCGGCTTCCTCAACAGCGAGATGATGCTGCCTTTGCTCTGCACACGGCTCGGCCTGCCCTATCTCGGCGCGACTCCGATCCTGAGGGGCCTCGCCGACGACAAGCACCTATCCAAGCTCTGCGCCGCGGCGCGCGGCATCCCGACCGCGCCCTGGGCCATCTACCGCCGCGGCGCGCCGGTCGAAGAGGCGCGCTGCCCGGCGGGCGAGCGGCTGGTGATCAAGCCCAACGCCTCCTCGGCCAGCTGGGGCGTGCAGGACGCGCACGACTGGGCCGGGGTCGAGGCGGCGATCGCCGACATCCACAGCCAGGGCCATGACGCGATCGTCGAGCCGTTCCTCAACGGCAGCGACGTCGAGGTGCCGGTGATCACCATCGACGGCGAGCCGGTGGTCATGCCGATGATGCTGTTCGAGCAGGCCGATCCCACCCACCTTCGCACCTATTACGAGAAGCGCGACCTGGTCGAGCGGGCGAGCAAGTACGAGCTGGTCGCCTTCGACGACGAGCGCTGGGTGCCCCGGATCGCCGAATATACGAAGATGATCGCCGAGGAATTCCGGCCGTTCGACTACGGACGGTTCGAGTTCCGGCTCGACGCCGAGACTGGCACGCTCAACTTCCTCGAGCTCAACCTCCAGGCCAATCTCTGGTCGCAGAAGGTGTTCGGCCGCTCCGCCGTCCGCGCCGGCCTTACCCAGGCCCAGCTGATCGAAACCATTCTCTACGAGGGCCTGCGCCGCCATGGATTGCTCGATGACTGAGCGGGGCTTCACGATCATCGTCCTCGCCGCCCAGCGCGACGGCCGGCTGGATCCGCTCGCCGCCGAAGCGGGGGTCAGCCACAAATGCCTGGTGCCGATCGGCGGCCGGCCGCTGCTCGCCCATGTCTTGGCGGCGCTCGCCGAGGTCGAGGGCGTCGAGGGCGTGCGCATCGTCGTCGAGCCCGGCGCCGAGGACCTGCTCCGCTCCGTCGCGATGCCGGCCGCGCTGCACGTCGGCTTCGACGCCGCCGAGGCGAGCATCGCCGACAGCGTCTATGCCGGGGCGAAGTCCACCTCCGGCCCGGTGATCATCACCACCGCCGACAACGTGCTTCTGACTGCGGCCGCGGTGCGGCAAGTCGCGGACCGGCTTCGCGCCGGCGACGACGGGGTGCTCGCGCTCGCCCGCAAGGAGGCCGTGCTCTCCGCCCATCCCGAGGGGCAGCGCCGCTTCTACAAGTTCCGCGACGGCGAATTCTCCAACTGCAACCTCTACGGCCTGTCGCAGCGCGGCCTCGCCTTCGCCGAGACGTTCCGCGAGGGCGGGCAGTTCGCCAAGAACCCGATGCGGCTGGCCCGCGCCTTCGGCTTCTTCAAC
>Ga0190266_10000133_pt1 | contig 10929 bp, 10 predicted proteins | sample Popmic220T_FD_132448 | JGI IMG/M metagenome (GOLD analysis project Ga0190266, IMG submission 132448) | Populus adjacent soil microbial communities from riparian zone of Indian Creek, Utah, USA - 220 T | ecosystem: Environmental > Terrestrial > Soil > Riparian zone | place: USA: Utah | collected...
CGACCTTCCATTCGATCGGCAGGCCGTGGCAATCCCAGCCGGGCACGTAGGGCGCGTCCTTGCCGAGCAAAGACTGCGAACGCACGACGATGTCCTTGAGGATCTTGTTCATCGCGTGGCCCATGTGGATGTCGCCATTGGCGTAGGGCGGGCCGTCGTGGAGGATGAAGCGCTCGCGTCCCTTACGAAGGGCGCGGAGCTGCTCGTAGAGCTTCGTCTCAGCCCAGCGCGCGAGGATCGCCGGCTCCTTCTGGGAGAGGCCGGCTTTCATCGGGAAATCCGTCTTGGGAAGGAAGACGGTCGAGCGGTAATCGGGTTTTTCGGACATTGGCGGCGGCTTAGCGGGGAAGGTGGGGGCGTTCAACGCCCGAGGGCGCGGCCGACGTCGTGCATGTCCTCGATCAGTAGCAGCCCGCGATAAGAGCGCGGCACCTCGCCGATCTGCTCGGCCTGTTCGAGGCCGACGAAGGCGCCCGGCGGGGCGTCGCCCTGGATGAACAGGCGTGCCCCGGCGCCGGTCAGCCGGTTCATGAAGCGATAGGGCCAGCCCCACAAGGTCCACTCGCCGCGGCGCGGGACGATCACGGTCGCGCCGCGGCATTCGTTGGGCACCTGGCCGAACCAGCCGGTCGCGCGGTAGCCGGAGAGGCAGGCGTCGCCGGCCTGCCGGTCGATCGTCCAGCCGGCCCGGGTCAGCTGCCGAAGGCGACCAAGCGCCTCCGGAGGGCCTGCAAAGCCGTGCAGGTCCGAGACCGCCACGCTGGCGCGGGCAAAGTCGGCGAGCAACGCGTCGGCGTCGCGCGGCTCGGAGAGGGTGAAGATCAGGGTCGTGCCGGTGGGGACGCGGCGCAGCACCTCTTCGGCGGTGGGCATGCCGCCGACCCCGCGTCCGCGCAGCGGGAAGCTGGCGCCGCCGTCCGGGCTGTAGCCATAGCCGACGTCGAGCGTGGCGAGATATGCCATCGGACGGTCGCGGACGCGCCCCGTTCCATTGGTCCGGCAGCCAAGATCGGCGTCCCGGAAGATCATCGCGCGGCCGTCGGCGCTCGCGTGGACGTCGAGCATCAGCGCGCGGGCGCCGAATGAGATGGCGGCCTGCATCGAGAAGATCGTGTTTTCGATGAACATGTGGCCGGTCGCGCGGACGTGGCGCGCGCTGCAGTCGCCCACCTCGGCCCGGTCAAACGGCTGCACGACGCCGCGGTGCGCGACGACGATCAGCGGCCCGGTCGGCGCTGAGGAGAGCCACGAGGCGTTAACGATCGAGAAGGCGACCACCGCCGCCGCCACCGCCAGCAATGCGATCTGCGAGCGCCTCAAGCGCCAAGCCTCCGCCGCGCGACCTCGGCATCCCGCCCGATCTGCGCCTTGAGCGCGTCGAGCGTCTTGAACGTCTCTTCGTCGCGGATGAAGGAGATCAGGTCGACCTCGACGCACTGGCCGTAAGTCTCCTCGTCGAAGTCGAAGAACCAGGGCTCGAGCAGCTCCTTGGCGTCGAACATCGGGCGGGTGCCGAGATTGGCGACGCCATTCAGCGTACGGCCGTTCTCCAGCCGGCCGCGCACCGCGTAGACGCCGAAACGCGGGCGCTGATACTTGCCGAGCGGGATATTGGCGGTGGGAAAGCCGAGCTCGCGGCCGCGTTTGTCGCCGTGCTCGACGATTCCCTCGATCGCGAACGGACGGGTGAGCAGGCGCGCCGCGGTCTCGCAATCGCCCGCTTCGAGCGCCTCGCGGACCCGGCTCGAGGAGACCGGCTCCCCATCCTCGTCCACCACCGGCGCGACCGCGTCGACCGAGATGCGGTTGGCCTGGCCGAGCAATTTCAGCACCTCGACATTGCCGCCGCGGCCCTTGCCGAAGGTGAAATCCTCGCCGGTCACCACTCCTGCGGCGCCGACCCGGCTGGCGAGATAATCGGTGACAAAATCGGAGGCATCGACCGAGGCCAGCTCGGCGCCGAAATGGAACACCAGCATCGCGTCGGCGCCGGCCGCGCCGAACAGCCGCTCGCGCTGGTCGAGCGTGGTCAGGCGGAAAGGCGGCAGGTCCGGCTTGAAGTGGCGCACCGGGTGCGGATCGAAGGTCGCGACGAGCACCGGGCGACCCTCGGCCTCGGCGCGCGAAACCGCGCGTCCCACCACCGCCTGGTGGCCCTTGTGAAATCCGTCGAAATTGCCGAGCGCGACGATGGCCCCTCGAAGCGGGGCGGGAACCGCCGAGCTCCCGTCCAGGCGCTCCATAACGCTGCTATAGGAAGCGTCGCGCCGGTGGGCAACGCGCTGCGATTTCCGCCCCGTCTCCCTTATGGACTATAAGGCGCCGGGGAGGCCGCGATGCCGAACATCAGCTACCCGGGCGTTTATGTGGAGGAGGTCCCCAGCGGCGGGAGATCGATCCCCGGCGTGGACACGACTCGCGCGGCGTTCGTCGGCCATGCGCTCAAGGCTCCGGCGTGGATGGAGCCCGTCAGGATCGAGTCGCTCACGGCCTTCGAGCGCGACCTGGGCGGGCCGGTGGAAGGCTTCCGCCTTCACGGGGCTCTGCGGGCCTTCTTCGACCATGGCGGCAAGCAGGCCATCGTGCTTCCGGTCGGGCCGTGCGACGGCGCGACCGCGGATCCTGCGCCGTTGCTGGCCGGGCTTGAGCGGATCGGGAGAGAGGCCGGGCCGAACTTGCTGCTCGTCCCCGACGCGCTGCGTCTGTCGCGTGACGATTATCATGCGGTCGTCCAGGCGATGCTCGCCCAATGCGCGCAGCTCAAGGACAGGTTCGCGATCCTGGACGTGCACGGCGGTGACGATTCGGCTGCGCGCAGCCTGGCGGGCAGCGCGCCGCTCCTCGCCGCCTTCCGCGCGGCCATTGCGCCACTCGGCGGAGCGCGCGCTTTCGGCGCCGCTTATTATCCCTGGCTGGTCGACTCCGCGGGTTCGGCGCTCCCGGCCGCCCCGGCCGTCGCCGGGCTGGTCGCAAGGACGGACATCGAGCGCGGGGTCTGGAAGGCCCCGGCCGGCATCGAGGCGTCCGTTCGAGTCGCCGACGTCGCGGTCCGCTACACCGACCGGCAGCAGCAGGAGGTGGGCGCGCCGGTGAGCGAGCCCGCGATCAACCTGATTCGGCGCTTTGCCGGAAAGGGCGTGGTTGTCTGGGGCGCGCGAACGCTCGCCGCCGAGGGCGGGGACTGGCGCTACGTCAGCGTTCGACGGACCGCGATCTTCATCGAGCAATCCATTTCCCAAGGGCTGCAATGGGCGGTGTTCGAGCCCAACGAGATCCAGACCTGGCAGCAAGTGCGCAGGTCGGTGGAGAATTTCATGTTCACGCTGTTCAGGCAGGGCGCGTTCCAGGGCATGAAGCCGCAGGATGCCTATTATGTCGCCTGCGGTCTCGGCGCGACGATGAGCCAGGACGACGTCGAGGGCGGCAGGCTGATCGTGGAGATCGGCTTCGCCCCGATGCGGCCGGCCGAGTTCGTCATCATCCGCATCACCCTGACGATGTGCGCTCCAGGCGGATGAAGCTGTAGCCCTCGCGATCCTCGCGCACCGCCTCGCGCCAGCGCGCCGGATCGAACGGGGGCAGGAAGGTGTCGCCGTCTGGCGCGCCATGGACCTCGGTCAGTTCGATGGCGTCGGCCAGCGGTTCGAACGAAGCGAAGATTCCCGCGCCGCCGATGATCGAGACGCGCTCCTCCCCGGCCAGCGCGAGCGCCTCCTCGCCCGAGAGGGCGATCTCGGCGCCCTGGGCGCGCCAGTCCTGGTCGCGCGTCAGCACGATGTGGCGGCGGCCGGGGAGCAGGCCGGGCAGGCTCTCGAACGTGCGGCGGCCCATGATCATCGCCGAGCCCATCGTCACCCGCTTGAAGTGCTTGAGATCCTCGGAAAGGTGCCAGGGAAGGCCGCCATCCTTGCCGATCACGCCATTGTCGGCGCGGGCGACGACCATGGTAATCCGCGCCTCGCTCAAACCGCGACCTCGGCCTTGATATGCGGATGGGGATCGTAGTCCGTGACCTCGAAGTCCTCGAAGCGATATTGGTCGATCGCCTCGGGGCGGCGGAGCATTGTCAGCTTCGGCGGCGGCCGGGTGTCGCGGGTGAGCTGTTCCCGGGCCTGGTCGAGATGGTTTGAATAGAGGTGGCAGTCGCCGCCGGTCCACACGAACGTGCCGGGCTCCAGCCCGCATTGCTGGGCGAGCATGTGGGTCAGCAGGGCATAGCTGGCGATGTTGAAGGGGACGCCCAAAAAGACATCGGCGCTGCGCTGGTAGAGCTGCAGGCTGAGCCGCCCGTTCGCGACCTGGGTCTGGAACAGGCAATGGCACGGCGCCAGCGCCATCAGATGGAGGTCGGCCGGGTTCCAGGCGGTGACGATCTGGCGGCGCGAGCCGGGATCGTGCTTGATCAGATCGATCAGGCCCGCAATCTGGTCGATCTCGCGGCCGTCCTTCGCTTCCCAGTGGCGCCATTGCTTGCCGTAGACCGGGCCGAGATCACCGGCTTCGTCCGCCCATTCGTCCCAGATGCTGACGCGCTGCTCCTGCAGCCAGCGCACATTGGTGTCGCCGCGCAGGAACCAGAGCAACTCGATCAGGATCGAGCGCAAATGCAGCTTCTTGGTGGTGAGGAGAGGAAAGCCCTGCGCCAGATCGAAGCGCATCTGGTGGCCGAACACCGAATAAGTGCCGACGCCGGTGCGGTCCTCTTGCCGGACGCCTTCGTCGAGGATGCGCTGGAGGAGTTCGAGATAGGGCTGCATGATGCCGATTCTATGGCGCTTTCACCGGACCAATTCCAATCCAAAATGGCGCCGGATCGGAGTCGTCTCGCGCGGCCTGGGGGGTGCTTCCATGGCATTGACGGGACATGGTCATCGCCACCGATCGCGACGCCCGTCGGCTGCTTGCACCCCTCTTCGCCGGAGCGACGGAGGAGAGGCTGGCGATCCTCCACCTGGACTCGGGAGGCCGCGCCATCGCCGTGGAGGAAAAGGCCTCGGGCGACCTGGTTCTGCGGGACATATTGCGCGCCGCGCTCCAGCGGGATTCGGCCGGCCTGGTCGTCGCCCACAATCACCCGAGCGGCGATCCCCGGCCGAGCCCCGAGGACATCGACCTCACCCGCGCGCTCGCCGAGATCGGCGCGCGGCTCGGCATCCGCCTCCACGATCACCTTATCTTCGTCGGGGAAGCCTATAGCAGCTTCCGCGCCCTGGGCTTGCTCTAGGGGTTGCAGGCCGGGATGTCGGCGGGCGCTGGGCGGGGCGCGCGGGCTTCGAACTGGGCGAAATAGGATTCGCTGTCGGGCAGCCGCTCGAAGCGGGTGAGGCCGAAGCCGAGCGCGTTGAACTCGCAGACGAGCAGGCGCTGGGGCGTGCCGTGGCGGTCGGTCGGCCGATCGGCGTCAACGACGATCACGCGTCCTTCATTCTTGAGCGCCGCGCGCAGGTTCCAGAGGAACTCCGAGGGGCGCGCGATCTCGTGATACATGTGGATCAGGAAGACGCGGTCGAACGATCCGGCCGGGAGCTGCGGGTCGTTGGGCTGGCCGAGCCGGATCGCGACATTGTCGAGCCGCTCGCGGTTGATGCGCTGGCCGAGCGCGCTGATCGTCTCGGGCACGATGTCCTCGGCGAGCACGCGCCCCTTTGGGCCCACCAAAGGCGACAGGCGCACCGTATAATAACCCTCGCCAGCGCCGATATCGGCGACGAACATGCGCGGGCGCACGTCGGCGAGGCGGGTGACCGTGGCGAACTCGCCGAGGCTGTCGCGCGAATCCTCGTTGAGGTAGCGCGAGGAGATCGGCGCGACCGGGCGGTGCGGCTCCGGGAAAGGCGACGCCGCCTCCTGCGGCTGCTGGCGGCAACCCGCGAGCAGCAGCAGTGCGGCGGCGAGGGCCGTCCTAATCGACATCTTCCACGTCGACCTTCTCGCCGGTCACGCGCTGCGAGAGCGCGGCGGCCATGAAGCGGTCGAGATCGCCATCGAGCACGTCGCCGGGCGCGGTGGAGGTGACGCCGGTGCGAAGGTCCTTCACCAGCTGGTAGGGCTGCAGCACGTAGGAGCGGATCTGGTGGCCCCATCCGATGTCGGTCTTGCCCGCCGCGGTCGCATTCGCTTCGGCCTCGCGCTTCTGGAGCTCGGCTTCGTAGAGCTTGGCCTTGAGCTGGTTCATCGCCTCGGCGCGGTTCTTGTGCTGCGAGCGCTGGTTCTGGCACTGGACGACGATTCCGGTCGGCAAGTGCGTGATGCGCACCGCGCTGTCGGTCGTGTTGATATGCTGGCCGCCGGCCCCGCTCGCGCGATACGTATCGATCCTGAGCTCGCTCTCGACGATCTCGATGTCGATATTCTCGTCGACGACCGGATAGACCCACACGCTCGAGAAGCTGGTGTGGCGCCGGGCGTTGCTGTCGTAGGGGCTGATCCGCACCAGGCGGTGCACGCCGCTTTCAGTCTTGGCATAGCCGTAGGCGTTCTCTCCCCTGACCAGCAAAGTCGCCGACTTGATCCCGGCCTGCTCGCCCGCGTGATGATCGACCAGCTCGACCTTGTAGCGGTGGCGCTCGGCCCAGCGCGTGTACATGCGCTGGAGCATCTCGGCCCAGTCCTGGCTCTCGGTGCCGCCGGCGCCGGCATTGACCTCGATATAGGTGTCGTTGGCGTCGGCCTCGCCGGCGAGCAGGGCGGCGACCTTGTCGCGCTCGGCACGCTCGGCAAGCTCGGCGAGCGCCTTGACCGCGTCGTCGACCAGGCCCTCATCGCCCTCGGCCTCGGCCATCTCCATCAGCTCGGCTGTGTCGGCGAGCTCCTTCTCGATCGCGCGCGTCGCGCCGATCGCCTCGTCGAGCCGCCGCCGCTCGCGCATCACCGCCTGCGCCGCCTTGGGATCGTCCCAGAGCGTCGGGTCCTCGACCTTGTCGTTGAGTTCGCCAAGCCGCTTCAGCGCGCGGTCCCAATCGAGAAACCGGCGCAAAAGGGCGAGGGCCGACCCGATCTGGTCGATGGAGGCTTGCGCTTCGGCGCGCATCTGTTGTCCTTTGAAGTGCGTGAGGAGCGGGTTAGTAAATCCCACCCTCACTTTGCAAGAAATCGCTGTCGCGATGATCGGTACGGGCGGCGGTCGTGGCGACTCGGCGCGGGGCGACCCGGGCCATTTCCTCGCGCGTCGCGGTGCGGCGCGGCTCGCTCTCCGGCTTGAACGCTTCCCAGATCACCGCGGCGTGCGGATCGGTGGCCGGCCAGACGCCGAAGGCGCGGCGGCCCGAACGCCGGTCGATCGCGACCATGCGCAGCCCATAAGGCGCGCGGAAGGGGATGACCGGCATCCCTTCGAAGGATTCGCGGGCGAATTGGCGGAAGATCGGCGCGGCGAGCGTTCCGCCCTGGGCGTAGCCGCCCATCGGCCGCGGTCGATCGAAGCCCATATAGACGCCGGCGACGATCTGCTGCGAACCGCCGATGAACCAGACGTTGGTCGGGCCCGAGGTGGTGCCGGTCTTGCCGAACAAAGGCCGGCCGAGATCGCGCAGGATCGTCGCCGTGCCGCGCTGGACGACGCCTTCGAGCATGTGGACGATCTGGTAGGCGGTCATCGGATCGACCACCTGGCGGGTGCGAAGCGGCGGGCGTGGCATCGGGCGCCCGTTCCAGTCCGGCGCGTTGCAGCCCTCGCAGGGACGGCCATCGGCGCGCCAGATGACCCGTCCGTGGCGGTCCTGCACATAGTCGACCAGCGTCGGGGTCAGCGCCCGGCCCTGGTTGGCGAAAGTGGCGAAGGCGTTGACCATTCGCGACACGGTCGTCTCGCCGGCGCCGAGCGCGATGGCCAGATAGGGCCGATAGTCGCCGACGCCCATCTGGCGCGCGCGGCGCACGACGTTCGACATGCCGATCTGGTTGGCGGTGCGAACGGTCATCAGGTTGCGCGACTGCTCGAGGCCCCAGCGCATCGTCTGGGGGCCGGCATAGCCGCCCGAGAAGTTGCGGAAGCATTTCTGCTGCGGCGTGCCCTGGTTGGTGCAGAACGGCCCGTCGATGATGATCGAGGCCGGCGTCATGCCGTTGTCGAGCGCGGCCGAATAGACGATCGGCTTGAAGGTCGAGCCCGGCTGACGCTGCGCCTGGGTGGCGCGGTTGAAGTCCGATCCGCGCACGTCCCAGCCGCCCTGCATGGCAAGGACTCGGCCCGAGCCGACCTCCTCGACCACCATGCCGCCCGAGACTTCGGGGATCGAGCGCAGCGCCCAGGCGCTGCCCTCCTGCTCGACGGCGATCACCGCGCCCGGGCGCAGCGCATCGAAGGCCGAACCGCCCGAGCCCCGCCGTGGCATCGAGGCGAGGCCCGCGGGCATCTGTCCGGTCGAGCCGTCGGTGAAGCCGAGCGTCGCGCTTCCGCCCTCCTTGGAGAGCACGACCGCGGAGCGCCAGGCGCCGGGACCGAGCGGGGCGATGGCGAGCTGGCTGCGCCAGTCGCGCGATATGTCGATGGTGAGGCCGGGATCGCGCCAGCCGCGGCCGCGCTCGTAGCGGGCCAGCCCGTCGCGCAGCGCGGTCTCGGTCGAGCGCTGCATGTCTGGATTGTAAGAGGTCCTGACCCACAGGCCGCCGGCATAGACGCTGTTGGGACGGCCCTCCGCGGCCGCTTCGCCATAGCGCTCGATCAGGGTGCGGCGGACTTCCTCCATGAAATAGCCGCCGACATTGCGGGTGATGTCCTGCCCAGCGCCACGCGCCGTCTCGAGCGGGGTGGCGAGCGCCTCGTCATGCTGGGCACGGGTGATGAAGCCGTTGCGCAGCATCTCGGCGATGACGAAATTGCGCCGCTGCAGCGCGCGCTCGTGATGGCGCACGGGATCGTAGTTGGACGGCGACTTGGGCAGGATGGCGAGGAAGGCGCATTCGGCGATCGAGAGCTGGCCGACGTCCTTGTTGAAATAGGCCCGGCTCGCCGCCTGCACGCCATAGGCGTTCCGCCCGAGGAAGATTTGGTTGAGGTAGAGCTCGAGGATCTGCTCTTTGGTGAGCGCCGATTCGATGCGCCGCGCGAGGAAGGCCTCGCGGATCTTGCGGGTGATCGAATATTCGTCGCCGACGAAGAAGATCTTCGCGACCTGCTGCGTGATGGTCGATCCGCCACGCGCGCGTTCGCCCGAGCCCGCCTTGGAGACATAATCCCAGACCGCACCGATCACGCCCGGATAGTCGATCCCGCTGTGCGAGAAGAAGGTCCGGTCCTCGGCCGCCAGGAAGGCGTTGATCAAGGGAACGGGGAATTCCTCATAGGCGAGCTGGACGCGCCGCTCGCGGGCGAAGCTCTGCACCGGCGCCCCGTTCACGTCGCGCACATAGGTCGGCAGCACCGGCTCGTAGCTCAGCAGGCTCTCGGCCGAGGGCAGGCCGCGGGCGAAGAGCAGCCACAAGATCGCGTAGAGCACGACGGGAATCGCGGCGAGGATCGCCAGCCAGCGGACCCAGCGCCGCCTCCACGCCGCGCGCGCGAACGCCCAGACGCCAGCGAGGCGGCTGTCGGTGCGGCGAAGGGTGATGCGCTGGGCGGACTGGTCGGCGTTCATTCGGCGCCGGTCTAGCGGAAGGCGCGGGAGGGGGAAAGGCGGCGCGTGGGACTTATCCCCTTCTCTCGATCAGTCGTCGCGCAAAATGCGCTTCGATTGCCCTGCGCATCCCCTCGGCGATCTGGCGCCTGCCTTCGGGGGAATCGATGTAGCGGGCGTCGGTCTGGTTGGTGAGATAGCCGCTTTCGAACAGGATCGAGGGCATGTCGGGCGCCTTCAGCACGATGAAGGCGGCAAAGCGGTGCCAGACCGGGCGGAAGGGGAAGACGGGGGCGGCTTCGCGATAGAGCAATTGGGCGAAATCGGCCGAGACGTTCATCGCCTCGCGCTGGGCGAGGTCGATCAGAACCATGTTGACGCCGGGATTGGCCGAAAGCGGGGTTCCGGCGATGCGCTGGGCCGCGTTCTGCTGGTTGGCGAGCAAGGCGGCCTGTTGATCCGAGGCGACCTCGGACAAGGTGTAGACGGTGGCGCCGCGCGCCATGTCGTTGAGCGGCGCGGCGTCGGCATGAACCGAGATGAACAGATCGGCGTCGAGCCGCCGCGCGATCTGGTAGCGCTCGTCGAGACCGCGATAGCTGTCGTCCTCCCGCGTCAGCGCGACGCGCACCCGCCCCGTCGCGGCGAGCGCGTCGCGCATCGCCAGCGCCAAGGCGAGCGTGATGTCCTTCTCCGGCCGCTGCACGTGCGGAGAAGCGGCACCGGGATCGTGGCCGCCATGGCCCGGGTCGATCACCACCAACGGCGGATTGTCGCCCCGCGCCGGAGTCACCCGGGGCAGCGGGCCCTGCTCGTCGGCGGCGAGCGGATCGAGCGGGATCGTGACGCCGCTCGCGCCCGGCCCGCCGGCGGGCCCGACGCCGGGCAATATTCCGGCCCCGAACAGCGCGATCAGCAGCGTGGTCAGCCAGTCCATCGCCTATCAATGCCGCGCCCGTCCCGTAACGGTCCAGTAAAAATCGCGGATTTCAGGGCTGCGGCGGTTGCCGCTGGGTCCCTCGGATGCTAGCAGCGTCGGATCGGGCCGAAAGGGGCATCGTCCCCGCCCTCGCCCGATTGGAATTCGCCGGCCCCAGCCGGCCATCTAGGTTGACGCTGTATGTGGTATCGCTCCCCCAGGCTTATCTGCCGCCTCGTTAGTGACGGCATGCCAGGCGGGATGCTCAGGCCGGCTTTTGCGACCGGACTTGCCCAGACAGCAGACGCGAACATTCTTTCAACCCGGACTTTGGACGCGCGGCCCAACATCGCCGCGCGGCCGTCCATTTTCGAGCGCCTTCACCATTCGGCCTGCCAGGTCGCGGTCAGGGCGTGGAGTAATTTTAATGACAATGCGCATGCTGATCGACGCGCG
>Ga0190266_10000134_pt1 | contig 10909 bp, 9 predicted proteins | sample Popmic220T_FD_132448 | JGI IMG/M metagenome (GOLD analysis project Ga0190266, IMG submission 132448) | Populus adjacent soil microbial communities from riparian zone of Indian Creek, Utah, USA - 220 T | ecosystem: Environmental > Terrestrial > Soil > Riparian zone | place: USA: Utah | collected...
CATCACCTTCTGGCCAGTCGTCGAGATCGTGAGAAAGGCCGCAGGAATCCTCGAGGAGGATCCGCCCGACGTGGCGCGGGCGAAGATCGCGGATCTGGCACCGGACGACGCAGTGGCGCGACGCGTCGCCGCGGCCGTCGGCCTTTTCGGAGAGGAGTTCCCCGTTGAAGAGACCTTCTGGGGCGTGCGCAAGCTATTCGAGACCATGGCGGCGGCCAGGCCGCTCGTAGTGGTTTTCGAAGACGTGCACTGGGCGGAGTCGACGATGCTCGACCTTGTCGAGCACGTCCTCGGGTCGTCCGAGCGCCCGATCATGCTGGTCTGCCTCGCCCGTCACGAGCTGCTCGACATTCGCCCGGCCTGGGAGAAGCTATCCGGGTCGAGCGTCGTTTCCCTCGACCCGCTTTCGCCAAGCGATGCGGCGCGGGTGGCGGAAAACCTGCTCGGGAACGCGGAGCTCGATCCCGATGTCCGCGCCCGCATCGTGGAGGCCGCCGAGGGCAACCCGCTCTTCGTCGAGCAGATGCTTTCGATGATGGTGGACGAGGGCGCCCTCCGCCAGGAAGACGGTCGCTGGGTGCCCGTCGGCAGCGCCGACGAGATCGCGGTCCCGCCGACGATTCAGGCTCTTCTCGCGGCGCGCCTCGACTTGCTCGGGCCCGAAGAGCGCGCAGTCATCGAGGCGGCCTCCGTCGCGGGTCTCGTCTTTCCGGAGGACGCGCTGGAAGAGCTGGTCTCCGCCGACGTGGCCGCCCAGCTCGAGAAGATCATCCACTCCCTCTGCCGGAAGCATCTCGTGCAGACAGGCGTCGAGTCGATGGGCGCCGGCGCGCACTACCGCTTCGCACACGTCCTCGTTCGCGAGGCCGCCTACCAAGGAATGCTGAAACGCACGCGGGCCACACTCCACGAGCGCTTCGTCCGCTGGGCCGACCGGGTCAATAGCGACCGGGACCGGGCGGTTGAGTTCGAGGAGATCCTCGGCTACCACCTCGAGCAGGCGTACGGCAACCTGAAGGAGCTCGGCCCGCTGGACGACCACGGCTTGGAGCTCGGACGCCGCGCGGCGGAGAGACTTTCCTCGGCCGGTCGCAGGGCGTTCGCCCGCGGTGACATGTCTGCGGCGGCAAATCTCTTGCGCCGCGCCGCCATGCTGCTTCCTGAGGGCGATCCCTCCCGACTAGAGCTCATCCCCGATCTCGGCGAGGCGCTCCTGGAGGTGGGGGAGTTTCCTTGGGCCGAGCTCTTCCTGCAAGAGGCGATCGACGCCCGCCGCGACGGGGATGGGTTGGGCGCCGCACTTGCGGGCCTGCTCCTCATGCGCCTGAAGGGGCAGGCGGCCGGTTCCACCGAGCGGTGGAGCGAACGTCTAGTCGAGGAGGCGAGGAGGACCATCTCCACCTCGGACGCCTCCAGCGACGACGCCACTCTTGCCAGCATCTGGCGGCTCCTCGCCTGGGCGCACGGCACGTCGTGCCGTTGGGGACTCGCGACGGCCTCCGCCGAGCACGCGATCGAGCATGCGCGGCTTGCGAACGACGCCAGGCAGATCGGCCGGGCCGCCGGCCAGTACGCTATCGCCGCGCTGCACGGGCCGACACCGGTTTCGGAGGCGATTCGACGGTGTGAGGACTTGGCCTCCGAGGCCCAGGGGGATCGTCGTACTCAGGGCCTCGTGACGAGCCATCTAGCGGCGCTGCTCGCCATGCGTGGCGACTTCGAGGAGGCTCGCCGTCTCTACGTGGATGCTCAGGCCATGTTGGGTGAGCTCGGGCCGACCGTCGTCGGAGCGTCTACGTCGCTCGCATCGTCGGTCGTCGAGCGGCTCTCAGGCGACCTGGCGGCGGCCGAGCGCGAACTCCGGCGTGACTACGAGGCGCTCACCGAGCTCGGGGAGAAATACCTTCTTTCGAGCGTCGCTGCGGAGCTGGCGAGGGTCCTGTACGACCAGGAGCAGCTAGGTGAGGCCGAGCAGATGAGTCACCAAGCACAGGAATTTGCCGATGCCGACGACATCGCGTCGCAAACGCTCTGGCGAACGGTCTACGCCCGGATCCTCGCTCGCAACGGGAAGGGCAATGCGGCTCTCGACCTCATGCGGGAAGCCATTGAGCTTCTCGAGCCCACCGACTCGGTCGTCGCCCAGGCCGAGACGCTCGTCGACCTAGCCGAGGTCCTGCGGCAATCGGGTCGCGGAACGGATGCGGACCGCGTCCTGGAAGACGCGCTGGCGCTCTACGAGGCGAAAGAGAACGCGGTTGCGGCGGAGGCCCTGCGCGTTCTCGCCGCGTCGGCCTAGTGCATGTAGCCGTTGTGACTGTTGAGCAGGGTGGCGACGAAGTCGCCGTCCGACAACTTGGCCACCCCCCTTAGGCAAGGAAGCTCGCTCGCAGCCGGCGTCGGCGAGGAGCACCGTGCGGAGATGACCTGCAACCTGCAGCCGTCCAGGCACTCGGTGTAGAGAAGCGCGAACTTCTTCACGTTCAGGGCCGTCGGAATCAACGTGCTGTCCCACCTCAGCGGGAAGGCGAGGGGCGGGTCGAAAGTGCCCGGGATGTCGGCGTGGAGCCAATCGCCGCTTCGACAGATGACCTTCTTCGGGCAGGGGATTGCGAGGGTCACTTCGTCGATCGCGGCGGTCGTATCCGTCGGCGACGTCGTGATGACCGCCTGGCCGATCAACGGATCGGTGGCGGTTGCGACGTCCGTGTTGCTCGTGGTCAGCGAGAGCGAAGCTCCCTGCGGGACGAAAGTCGCGGCGCTTCCATTGGGCACCCTCACCGCCGTGTCCTCGCTCGCCGTCACGCTGTCCTGCTTGGGGTCGTTCGTCGGGCCGTCGTTCGCCACCTCATCGAACGAGACGGTCAGGCTGGCCCTCGCATCGGCCTCGGTTTCGGGCGCGCGAGCGACGAACTCGACGGTCGCCTCCGCTCCGCTTCCAAATCTGCCGAGCGTGCAGGTCGGGTGGGCGTCGACCGAGCAGGTACCGCGGCTCGAGGTGACCGAGTCCAGTGTCAAGCCTCCGGACAGCTCGAGGTCGGCGGTCACGTGCGTTGCGGACTGGTTGCCCTCGTTGGCGATGTGCGAGATGTAGCTGACGAAATGGGGGGTGTCGCCCGAAGGCGCAACCGTGGCCGGGTCACCGATGAGATCGACGCAGACGAGCGGTCCGCTCGCGGAGCACTCAGGTGTGCTCGCGCCGGAGCCTGTGCCGCCGCCGAGCAGTGCGGCTCCTGCGAACGCAAGAATCAACCAACGCAGTCTCATGTCTTTCCCCTCTCCCCCGGATCCCCTACGGTCGGGCTCAATCGTTTCACTTTCGGGGAACGGCTTCAACTGCCTGCCGCCCGGGCGAACCTGAATGCGCCTGGCAGGAATCGAACCTGCGACCTTGCGCTCCGGAGGCGCACGCTCTATCCCCTGAGCTACAGGCGCGTGGGGCTTAGTCTACCCCTCGTGAAGTTGACCCACCGGACAGTGACGCTCGCGCTCCGCGAGCCGTTCTCCATCTCGCGCTCGACGGACGAGACCGTGGATTCGGTGTTCGTCGAGATCGACCACGGCGGCCTCGTCGGGTACGGGGAGGCCTCGCCGCAGGAGCACTACGGGGAGCGCGTCGAGTCGGCATCGGCCTTTCTGGCGGAGGCGGAGTCGCTGCTCGGCGACGATCCGTTCGCCCTCGACGAGGTCGAGGAGCGGCTTGCGTCCCTCCCCGGCGAGCATGCGGCGAAGGCTGCGCTGGACATGGCGCTCCACGACCTGTGCGGGAAGATCGCGGGAGTGCCGGTTTGGCGTCTTCTCGGCCTGCGCCGCGAGGGCCCGCCGACCTCGTGGACGATCTGGCTCGGCGATCCCGACGACATGGCGCGGCGAGCGGAGCGTGTCGGGGACCGTTTCCGCCGCCTGAAGCTCAAGCTCGGAGCGGGGGACGGACTCGACGTCGGACGCGTGCGAGCGGTGCGCGGCGCCACCGAGCTTCCGCTCCAGGTGGACGTGAACGAGGGCTGGGAGCTGGACGAGGCGCTCGAGAACGTCGAGGCGCTCTCCGGTCTCGGCGTCCAGTACGTCGAGCAGCCGCTGCGGGCGGGCCATCCGGAAGGGCACCGGCTGAAGGCCGCCTCGCCGCTTCCGATCTACGTGGACGAGGACGTCCACACACTGAAGGACGTAGCCGCAGCGGCCGAGCGGGCTCACGGCGTCAACCTGAAGCTCGCTAAGAGCGGTGGCATCCGCGAGGCGGTGCGGATGGCCTACGCCGCGAAGGCGCTCGACCTCGGCGTCATGCTCGGCTGCATGGTCGAGTCCAGCCTGGGGATCGCGGCCGCCGCGCAGATCGCGAGCCTCTGCGATCACGTCGACCTCGACGGCAACCTCCTGCTCGGCGAGGACCCCTGGGCAGGGGTGGACTTCGTGGACGGCGTCCAGGTTCCGTCCGACCAAGCCGGCCTCGGAGTGCATGAAGCGCTATCTCGTACTGGCTGAGGGCTACTCGGCCGATCCGCACTACGGGAAGACGGCGCGCGGAGTGATGCGCTACGGCGCCGACCCGGTGGTGGCGGTAGTGGACTCGGAGCGGCCGGGCGAAAGCCTCGACGGCGTGCCGGTTGTCGCCACCGTCGAGGACGCGCTCGCGTACGAGCCGACGACGGCGCTCGTCGGCGTGGCGACCGCGGGCGGTCGGCTCCCGGAGAAGTGGCGCGACATCCTGAAGAGCACGCTCGCCGCGGGACTCGACCTCGAGTCGGGAATGCACCAGTTTCTCGGGGACGACCCGGAGCTCGCCGAGCTCGCGCGCGAGCTCGACGCCGAGATCCGCGACCTGCGCCGGGCGCCCGCAGACTTGAGCGTCCCGACCGGCGAGAACCTGAAGCACCGCGCGACCGCGATCCTCACGGTGGGGTCCGACTGCGCGATCGGGAAAATGAGCGTCGCGCTCGAGCTCGACCGGGGCGCGCGCGAGCGAGGCCTGAACTCGGTCTTCGTGCCCACGGGCCAGACGGGGATAGCGATCGCGGGCTGGGGGATCGCCGTGGACGCCGTCGTGGCGGACTTCATCGCGGGCGCGGCCGAGCGGCTGGTGGTGGAAGGCGCCGACCACGGGGACCTCCTCTGGGTCGAAGGGCAGGGCTCGCTCGTGCATCCCGACTACTCGGGGGTCACGCTCGGCCTCTTCCACGGGAGCGCGCCGCATTTCCTCGTCCTCTGCCACCAGGTCGGAGACGAACACATCCAGGATCTCCCGGCTCATCCCATCCCGTCGCTGCCTGCGCTCGTCGAGCTCCACGAGCGGATCGCGCTCCCCGCGAGGCCCGCAAGAGTGGTCGCACTCGCCCTGAACACGCGGCGGCTCGACGAGGAGGAGGCGCAGGCGGCGATCGAGGCGGCCGAGAAAGAGACCGGACTGCCTGCAGACGACCCTGTCCGTTTTGGACCTGGCCCTTTATTGGATGCAATCCTGCCTCGTGTCAGTCGGGTATAAGACAGACGTGACCGACGCGCGCATCTCCCGACTCGCCGACCTCATCGTCGACTACTCGCTAGAGCTCCAGCCGGGCCAGGTCTTTCGGATCGACGCGCTCGATGCGGCCTCCCCGCTCACGCTCGCGTTCTACCGTTCGGCGATCCGCGCCGGTGCGTTCCCGTATTTCAGCGTCGGACTCGAGGGGACTCTCGAGCTCCTCCTCGAGCACGGGACGAACGAGCAGATCGAGTACATCGCGCCTCAGCAGTGGGAGGAGATCGAGGAGCTCGATGCGATCGCGACCATCTGGTCCGAGGCGAACACCCGCGCCCTCTCGCGGGTCGATCCGGCGCGCCATGCGAACTATCTCGCGGCGCAGCGGCGCCTCCACAACCGCCGCTGGGAGCGCATCGCGGCGGGCGAGATGCGGTGGTGCGGGACGCTCTTCCCGACGAACGCCCATGCACAGGACGCGGGCATGTCGCTCTCGAGCTACGAGGACTTCGTCTACTCCGCGTGCCACGTGGACACCGGCGAGGCGGCCGACCACTGGCGGTTAGTGGCATCTTCGCTCCGCGCCCGCGCCCAGGAGCTCGACTCCGTGAAGGAGCTCCGCATCCTCGGCCCGGACACCGACCTCCGCGTGTCAGTGGACGGGAGGACATGGATCTCCGCCGAGGGCTCCTACAACATGCCCGACGGCGAGGTCTTCACGAGCCCAGTCGAGACTGCGACCGAGGGCGAGATCCGCTACACGTTCCCCGCGATCTACCACGGACGCGAGGTCGAAGACATTCGCCTCCGCTTCGAGGGCGGCAGCGTCGTGCACGCCGAGGCTGCGCGCGGCGACGACTACCTGAAGACACTGCTCGAGATGGACAAGGGCGCGCGCATCCTCGGAGAGGTCGCCTTCGGCCTGAACTACGAGATCGACCGCTTCACCCGGAACATCCTCTTCGACGAGAAGATCGGCGGGACGATGCACCTCGCGCTCGGGTCGGCGTTCACCCAGGCCGGCGGGAACAATACGTCCGGGCTGCACTGGGACATGATCTGCGACCTTCGCGAGGACGGCGAGGTGTACGCCGACGGGGAGCTCGTCTGGAAGGCCGGCCGGTTCCTCCACGAGCCGGTGCCTGCGCCGGACCCCGTCGAGGCAGCCGAGCGTGCCTGATCCCCGCCACGAACGGTTCGCGAAGGTCCTCGTCGACTACTCGACGAGCGTGGGGGAGGGCGACCTCGTGCTCATCGAGTCCACGCCTCTCGCCAGGCCGCTCGTGACCGCGCTCTACCGCAGGGTCGTCCAGGCCGGCGGGCATCCCGAGGTGCGGATCGGCCTCGACGGCGCCGTGGAGGCTCTCCTCGCGGGCGGGAACGACGAGCAGCTCGGCTGGATCAGCCCGCGACTGCGCGGCGACGCCAAGGAGGCGACCGTCCGCATCGCGATCGAGGCCGAGTCGAACACGCGCGCGCTGACCGGCATCGATCCCGCCCGGCAGGCGATCTTCGCGCGCTCGCGCTCCCACCTGCGCGACATGACGATGGAGCGCGCCGCCGCCGGCGAGCTCAGGCGGGTCGTCACGGCCTTTCCGACCAACGCCTCGGCGCAGGACGCCGAGATGTCGCTCGCGGACTACGAGGACTTCGTCTACCGCGCGGGCTTCCTCGACGAGGAGAACCCGGTCGCGTCCTGGCAGGCACTGGGGGAGAAGCTCGCGCGCCTCGCCGAGTGGCTCGGGACGAAGAAGGAGCTGCGCGTCATCACCGAAGGCACGGATCTCACCGTCGGCGTCGAGGGGCGCAGGTGGATCCCGTGCGACGGCAAGGAGAACTTCCCGGACGGCGAGGTATTCACCGGCCCGGTCGAGACAAGCGTCGAGGGCCACGTCCGCTTCAGCTTCCCCGCGCCCCATGCGGGCCGCCTCGTCCGCAACATCGAGCTCCGGTTCGAAGGAGGCGAGGTCGTGGAGGCGCATGCGGCCGAGGGCGAGGAATTCCTCAGAGAGATGCTCGCGATGGACGAGGGTGCCCGGCGGCTGGGGGAGTTCGCTTTCGGGATGAACGACTCCGTGCAGGAGTTCACCGGGCACACGCTCTTCGACGAGAAGCTCGGCGGCACCGTGCACATGGCGCTCGGAAAGGCGTATCCGGAGAGCGGCGGCAGGAACGAGTCCGCGCTCCACTGGGACCTCGTGTGCGACCTCCGAGGCGAGAGCGAAGTACACGCGGACGGCGAGCTCGTCTATCGGAACGGCGAGTTCCTGCCCGATCTGTTCTGATCGCTCTTCTGGGAGACACGCATCTCCCGCGCGGCGCGCGTTCTCTCCCTGCGGACTGCCTCCGGATCCTCGAAGCTGCGGACGCCATCGTCCATACGGGCGATTTCACGGCGAGCTCGGTTCTCGTCGACCTGAAGCGTTTTGGCCCTGTGGTCGCCGTGCAGGGGAACATGGACGACGGCGAGCTCCGCGCGGCTCTTCCGGTGAGAGCGACGGCCGAACTCGAGGGGTTTCGGATCGGGCTCGTCCACGACGGCGGCCCGGCTGTCGGCCGGCATGCGCGCCTGCACGAGCTCTTCCCTGGCTGCGACGTCGTCGCCTACGGGCACAGCCACATGCCGGAGGTCTCACGGGCCCGCGGCGTCTGGATGCTGAACCCGGGGAGTCCGACGGAGCGCCGGCGCGCTCCCGGGCACACGATGGTCGTGATCCGGGACGGGGAGCCGGAGTTGGTCGCGCTCCGCGCATGACGTCCGGGCGGTGTCATACTATGCGAACACATGTTCGCTCCTCGTACCTGGATAGTGGTTGTCGTTCTGCTGGTCGTGGGCTTCGCGGCCCTCTCGAACGCGCGGGTCTCGAACGGTGCCGGCCACGAAACGCGACACCGCGTCCGCGCCGGCGAGACTCTCTGGTCGATCGCCGAGGCGAACTACGCCGGCGACCCGCGTAAGGCGATCTGGCGCATCGAACGGCGGAACGGGCTGGCCGGGGCCGACATCGCCGCCGGCACGGTCCTCGTCCTCCCGCCGTGAGCCGCTAGCCGGCGACGAGGGGTTCGGAATCGGCTTGTGCGCCGTCCGACTTGAGGGCGGGCGCGCCTAAACTCCGGCTGTGGACCTCGACCTCGTCTTTCTGGGGACCTCGGGCTCCGTGCCCACCGCCAAGCGCGGGCTCGCCGGCACGCTGCTCCGCCGGGGCGGTGAGCGGATCCTCGTCGATTGCGGCGAGGGGACGCAGCGCCAGCTTCTGCGCTCCTCCGTGGGGCTCGTCGAGCTTCCCGAGATCTTCCTGACGCACTACCACGCCGACCATTACCTCGGCCTGCCGGGGATGCTGAAGACGTTTGCGCTCAGGGGCCGGGAGGTGCCGCTGACCGTGTACGGCCCCCCGGGGCTCAACAATCTCTTCGGGATTCTGCGGCGCGTCTTCGGGCGGCTCAGCTACGAGCTGACCCTCGTCGAGCTGCAACCGGGAGAGAGCGTCGCGCGCGAGGACTACCGGATCGAAGCGTTCGCCGTCGAGCACGGCGTGTCGGCGAACGGGTACGCGGTGGTCGAGGAGGCGCGCCCTGGCCGCTTCGACCTCGAGGAGGCGAAGCGTTTGGGCATCCCGGAGGGGCCGCTCTTCGGGCGCCTGCAGGGCGGCGAGCCGGTCGAGGTTCCCGGCGGGACCGCGGTGAAACCCGAGCAGGTTCTCGGTCCCGCGCGGCCCGGGAGGAAGGTCGTCCTCGCCGGCGACACGCGGGCAGCCGGCTCCGTCCTCGAGGCATCGAAGGACGCGGACGTCCTCGTCCACGAAGCGACGTTCTCGGTCGAGGAGCGGGAGCGCGCCGAAGAGACGCTGCACGCCACGGCGACGAGCGCGGCCGAGCTCGCGCTCGCGGCCGGAGTGCGCCTGCTCGCCCTCACCCACCTGTCGAACCGGTACTTCGGACCTGAGATCGTGCGCGAGGCGCGCACCGTCTTCCCCGAGACGGTCGTGCCGAAAGACTTCGATATCATCGACGTCCGCTTCCCGGAGCGGGGCGGGCCCCGGCTCGTGAAGGGCGGGGCGTTGGGCCGGCACGAGGAGGGGGAGCCGCATGGCAAGGATGGTTCAGGCGATCATGGCGAGCGACCTCGCGGAGGCGGAGGAGATCCAGACGATCCTGCGCTCCGCGGGGATCCAGTCGGAGCTCGAGTCGGCCGTCGAGACGCATCCGACGGCGCTCGCTGACGCGCCTCAGAAGGTGCTCGTCCCGGAAGGGTCGCTCGAGGCTGCGCAGGACGCCATCGAGGCGATGACCGACCCGGATGAGCTCATCGGCGGACGCTAGACCGGCCGCGTCGCATTTCGGCGCGATCGCGGGCTCGTACGACCGGCTGCGGCCGGTCGACGAGAGGTGGTGGCAGCTCTTCGACCTGCTCGTCTCCGCCGGAGACGTGGCCGGCCGCCGCACGCTCGACGTCGGCTGCGGCACCGGCACGCTCGCCATGGCACTCGCGGCACGCGGCGGCAAAGTCTGGGGGGTCGACTCCTCGCCGGAGATGCTGGCCGAGGCGCAGGCGAAGGAGACGCGGGCGCGATTCAAGGAAGGCTCCGCCGAGGCGTTGCCGTTCAAGGACGGGTGGTTCGAGCGAGTGGTCATGCGGCTCTCGCTGCACCATCTCGACCGCCCGCGTGCGCTCGCAGAGGCAGGGCGCGTGCTCGTGCCGGGCGGGAGGATCGTGATCGCCACGTTCGACCCGGACCACTTCGACGCGTACTGGCTGAACGAGCTGTTCCCGTCGGTCGCCGAGATCGACCGCGCACGGTTTCCAGGCGCAATGACGCTGACGGCCGAGCTCGAGGACGCCGGGTTCGTGGGAGTGGGGATCGAGACGCTGACACAGCCGGGAACGCTGTCTCGTGGCGACGCGCTGGACCGGATTCGGGGGCGCTACATCTCGACGTTGAATCTGATCGACGAGGGCGAGTACGAGCGAGGGCTCGCTGCTGCCGAGGCCAAGATTCCCGAGAAGCTCGAGTACCGCCTCGAGTGGCTGATCGTCGCCGCGGACGCGCCTCCGCTCGACGCCGTCCGCACGCGCGGCTAACCTACCGCCCGCACACCTTTAACTCGGTCCAGAGAGGCCGGAAAGGAGTTGCTTGTGGCTGCGCATGTCGATGCAGGGCGCGTCCTCCTGGATTCGGAGGCGTTGAACCGGACGATCGCCCGCATCGCCCATGAGATCGTCGAGGGGAACAGCGACCTCGCGAGCGTCGCGCTCGTCGGCATCCAGACGCGAGGCGTGCCGCTTGCGCAACGGCTCCGGCGCCTGATCGAAGACTTCGGCGGCGTCGAGGTCGCGCTCGGAAGCGTCGACATCACGTTTCATCGCGACGACGTCGTCGTCCGCGGCGGCGAGCGGCCGTTGCACGCCCAGCCCGTCGTCAAGGCGACGAAGCTCGACTTTCCGCTCGAAGG
>Ga0190266_10000135_pt1 | contig 10806 bp, 22 predicted proteins | sample Popmic220T_FD_132448 | JGI IMG/M metagenome (GOLD analysis project Ga0190266, IMG submission 132448) | Populus adjacent soil microbial communities from riparian zone of Indian Creek, Utah, USA - 220 T | ecosystem: Environmental > Terrestrial > Soil > Riparian zone | place: USA: Utah | collected...
TCGACCTCGATAACCTTCGCGCGGTGGGTTGCGACACGCTTAGCCGTTTCGCTACGGCGTTTTGCGGTCTGGCCGTTGTGCTTGTCGAAGTTCTGAAGGGCCAAACCAGAATCTAGAATCTGCATCCAGCCCGCATCTGAAAGAGCTTTTACGAATCCGGGCGCACCCATCAACCTATCTAGTACCGCTGGCGTAACATTTTTTGCGTTACCGTCTAACGTGTGTTGGTCGAACCAGCGGAACAGGCGCATCAGCTTGCCAACCGTCAAGTCCGGATCGTCCCAAGCCATGGCGACCGTGATTGCCAACGTCTCCGGCTTGTCCGGAAGCGCGCAGTCGAACTTGAGCCATTCGCCGGCCATCAGGCTGCGTCCCTCATCTGCCGCAGCGTGCGTTCCAGCTCGCTCTGCAGCGCCTCGGCCTTCGCCATCAGGCGCGCTTGGCGGTGCTGGTCGCTGTGCAGGTACTTGCTCGCCAGATACTCGATCGGTGAGAAGTCTTGCGTCACCTGCATGTACAGCTCAAGGTCGTCAACGTTGAACCGCTGCGTGTCGCCATCCGCGGGCCGCAGCTTCCGCGAGAGGGTCGACGGCGCCATGTCCATGTCGCCCGCGATGCTCTTGGCCGGCCGCTTTTGGCGCTCCAGGCGGTGGGCGATGAAGGTCCGCAGGTTCTGGAAGTCGTCCGCTAGGTCCGACTCGAAATTGAGAGTCAGTTGCGGCGTCTTGGGGGCAATCGGAGAGACGGTCATGACGCGTTGCCGTCTCTTGCCATCTCAGCGAAGGGCAAAAAAAAGGACGATGCGTTCACGCCGTCACCTCAGCCGCATTGAAGTGGACAAACAGCGGCTGCAGCGTCCCGTAAGTCGGGTTCTTCCGATCGCCATACGCAAGCTTGCGTAGCGTGTTCTCGGAAATGCCGGTCGCTTTGGCGATGCCAGGCCACGCCTTGCGGTCGGCTTTCAGCGCATCGCGCAACTCAGGAAGGGTAGAAATGGGCGTCGTCATGCACGCGAGTATTGTCCCTCGGAAGGGAAATAGCAATCCCCCGCAGGGGATATTTTTTTCGAGACACTTGGTCATGGGACAAAACCTGACCAAGACGGTCTGCGACAACGCGAAGGCGTTGCTTCTTGAACGTCATCCGGACGTAGGGATACTGGCGCGCGCTCGCGCTACCGGAATCGGGAAGGGAACCGTAGAACGCATCCTCAACGGGACCGCGAAGCTCGACCTAGAAGTGGTGGAAAAACTTGCGCGAAACTGCAAAGTGGACCCTTGGCAGCTTTGCGTGGAAGGGTTCGACCCTAAAGCGCCACCACTTTTGGCTACCGAAGCGCAGCAAGTACGTGCGCGGCTCCAGTCAATACGGGCCTTCCTTGATGCCGGCCCACTAGTAGAGGAGCCTCGGTTGTCGGAAAATGGAAAGTCGCACAAGGCGACTTATTCATTCCAGGACGACGATGATGGCGGTTCTACAGTTCCCGAAAAAAAGTCAGGACGTAAAGCGAAGTCTTCGTGAGCTGTACGCACAGGCCGAGCGCAACGAAATTGAGGGCATCTGCTGGCTAGTGCACAAAGGTGCAGGAAGTCACGAATCCGGGATCTCTGGCACTTACAGACAGCGCCCGAACAAAGCCTTGGCCGCCATCGTGAAGGCCACGGCGGCGCTCTACGCGTACGCGGTCCGCAAGGAAGTTGATCCACTTACTGCGACGGACGTCATGGGAGGTATGCGTTGAGGAATCTGCTAGTTGGCCTGGCTCTAGTCTTGCCGTTGCAGGGCTGCTTTTTTCTGTTCATCCCCGGAAGTGTTGTTAACGCCGCAACAGACGCAGTGACCGGCGCTGAAGGCGATCATTGCGTCTCTGAGTTCGCCAAAGTGGGTGACACGATCTCCGACCCCGCCACTAGCCGGACTGCGACGATCAAGTCCCTGTCCGGTCGGTCGACGCGTTGCACGCAGGACGGCAAGCCGATTCGAGCCAAGCTGACGTTCAATTAGTCGGCCTTCTCGCACTGCCAGTGACCCGCGCAAGCGGGTTTTTTTACGCCCGGGACTGTTACAATTTTGTCCCCTGCAAGGGATTGCTAATGTCCCGCTGCAGGGACATACTCTCTCTCACCCGCTGCACACCGCAGCGCGACGGAGAGAGCGATGCAGATCATCCCCAGCCTGAACCCGGAAGTCCTCGCGGACCGCGACTTGTACGAGGAAAGCGTCGCGCAGGAGCAGTGGGCCGAACTGCGCCAGGCGCCGCACGCGGTGCCGTTCCACCGCAACAGCTTGTGCCGCAACTTCGAGCTGACCGACGAGCAGATCGCCACGCTTGTGTGGTCGGTGGCGCGCGCCAAGCTCAACGACGAGCTGCGCAACTGGCACCTGATGCAGATCGCCGCGACGGTGACGGAAGCCGTCGAGAAAATGGTCGAGACGTACGCGTTTGAGCAGGCGCTGGTGGCGTCATGAGCGCCCTCCTTGAGCCGCTCGACGACGCGTGCCTGTTGGCCTACCAAGCCCATCTGCTTCACAGCGAGCAGGCAGGGACGTACCACGTGTTCCGTGCGGGATGGCTGGCGGCGAAGGCGGACAGCGCGAAGGTGCCCGCATGACCGCGCTCCTCACGCAAGAGCAAGTCGACGCGATCTTCGCGCTGCGCGACGCAATGCTCGCCGTGCAACTGAGCGATGCGGCGCTGGCGGCGGTGCGCGGCGGCGTGCCGGAGTTCGATCGCGACGATTTTGAAGCGCGGCGATGAGCTCCTACGGCTGGATCTTCCTAGCCCTAATCGCCGGCGTGGTCCTGATCTACGCAATCCGCGCCCTGATCACGTTCGCCGAACACGCCATCGACGAGCACGTATTCGAGGACGCCGACATTGGCGGCGGTTATTCACGACACGAGGATGGCAAATGAACACCACGCAGAGCTATCGGCTTCACAGCATGGCGCGTCACCGCGCAACGACCGGCCGCATTCGCGCATTCGTCATTGGCGCGTTCATCTGCGAACTGTTGCATCGGATGTTTGCATGAGCACCGATCGCAACGCGGCATTACCGACGGCCGTGGCGATGCTCAACGAGTACGCCGACCTCGAAGAAAACTCGGCCGTCCACGACCTTCCGCGTCGGCAGAAGCGCGCGAAGTCGTACGCGGCTGAGATTCGCGCCGTGGCTTTCGCCCTCGGCCGTCAGGAGGCGTCCGGCGGGGCGGTGCCGGTTTACCAGATCGAATGTGACGGAAGCTGGAACGACGTGCACGCGCTGCAATACGCACAGCACGATGGCACAAACAAGCGCGTCCTCGCCGCCGCCCCCGTCGCGCCAGCGCCCAGCGAGCCGGCTGCACGGAGCGATGCGCCGGTCGCCGCGTTCGCGCAGTTGAAGGCCGCGCTACAAGCCGATGCCGAGTACGCGTGGTCGTGGCACTGCAACTTCGCCATGCCGATCATGGATTCGATCCACTGCAGCGCGGTCGATGCAAACAAGGCCGGCGCCTCTCTCATGCGGCACGTGTTCGACATCGACATCCGGAAGCATTCGCATTGGAACCACGATGCTGCACGGAGCGATGCGCAGCCGCGTGCCCCCCTGCCGAACGCACCGTATACGCACATCTGCCCGAAGTGTCACGAGCCGGCATGGATGGAGCGAGCATGCGAGGAGTGCGGGACGCCGACCGAGTCGGTTGCGCAATGGCTGGATCACCAGCGCGCTTGTACGCCGGAGGAAATGGCACCGATGGTGGCCGCCTTAAGCGATGCGCAGCCGGTAAACGAGCGGGCGGCGCGCGAAGAGTTCCTGCGCGAGATTGCGGAATGCGGCGTCGCGTGGCGGAAGCTACCGGCAGTTGAGCGGGCTCTGAACACGTACCTGCTCGACGCCCTCGCGCAGTCGCCAGCGCCGCAGGAGGCCACATGACCGTCGCCATTTCCTCCCGCTTTACCGGCCCGCGCGAGATCCGCGAGAACGGGCGCTACGAGGCCGTTCTGCCGGCAGCGGCAACGCAAGTCGAATTGGCATTACAGGCCGGCGCAATGGCGTCGAAGCTCGGCGCGGCTTACGAGCGCGTGCAGACGCGGCGGCCGACGTGGGTGGAACGCTTGATGGCGACGGTGCGCCGTGAGTGATGACGGTGGATTTATCTAATTGCAGACAGGCGTGCATCAGCCTTTGATCGATGCGTTACTTACGGAGAAATACAAGATGGCACTCATTGCGACCGATAGCGGTGGTGGAAACTTCAAGCAGATTCCGGGTGGCGTTTATATCGGCCGGTGCTATCGGCTGATTGATCTCGGCACGCAACATGGCGAGTACCAGGGCGTTCCGAATCTCAAGCGCAAGGTGATGGTGTCGTGGGAACTGTTCGGTGAAGACGCCGACGGATTGCCGCTGACGACCGACGACGGCAAGCCGCTCATGATCAGCAAGCGGTACACGCTGTCGCTCGGAAAGAACGCGGCGCTGCGGTCCGACCTCGAATCATGGCGCGGCAAGTCATTCACCGATGCGGAGTTGAAGGGCTTCAACGTCTCCAATCTGCTTGGCGTGTACGCGATGGTGAACGTGACCATCGACGAGCGCGACAACAAGACGTACAGCAACGTCAAGAGCTTGTCGCCTCTGCCGTCAGCGTTGAAGAACAGCAAGCCGCCCGCGGTCAATGACAACGAGGAATTCGACGTCACGGCGCCGGATATGGAAATGTTCGAGCGGTTTTCGGACAAGCTCAAAGAGACCATTCGCGGCTGTACCGAATGGAAAGCCAACGGCAACGCGGCGGCGGTCGCGACGCGGCCGGAACGTGAGTTGGCGACGACGGCTGACGACGACGACATCCCGGACTTCTGATGTTCGCCGCCGATCCCGAAATTGTCCGCGCCATGACGCCATCCCGCTCGCCGCAGCAGACGGCGGGGTGGTATCAGGCGCGCACAGGCTGCCTAACTTGCTCGCGCCTGAACGACGTGATGGCAACGCTCAAGGGCGGGAAGCCCGCCAAGTGCCGCGAGGACTACCTGGCCGAGAAGATCGTCGAGCGCATCACCGGCGACATGGCGGACCACTACACGACCGCGGCCATGCAGCGTGGCATCGATCTGGAGCCGGCCGCCATCACGGCGTACGAGGCGCGCAAGGGCGTCCAGGTGAAGCCGGTGGGCCTCATCCCGCACAAGACGATCCCGTTCTTTGCGGGCTCCCCGGATGGCTTCGTGGGGCACGACGGAATGATCGAGGTCAAGACGTGCGCCGCGCGCGAAAAGTACCTGCGCATCGTCATGTCGCGGGACTACGAGGAATACCTGAATCAGATTCAGGGAAACCTCGCCTGCAACGGCCGCGCGTGGTGCGACCTGATCGTCTACGACGACCGCTTCCCGCCATCGCAGGGACTGCACATCGCCCGCATTGAGCGTGACGAAGAACGTATTTCGAAGATCGAGACGGCGGTGCGGGCGTTCCTCGACGAGCTGAACGACATGACACAACAGGCTGAGCTGGCGCTTGGCGGAGATTGCACATGACCGACACCGATCGCAACGCGGCATTGCCGACGCCGCCCGCTGCGTGGGACGAGTACGCGATGCGCGAAGCCCAGCGACTCTGGAATCTGCCGCCGATGCCGCGCACGCAGATGGTCGCCTGCGTTCACGTCACGCTCGTCGACGCGATGCGGTTCGCCCTCGGCCGTCAGGAGGCGTCCGGCGGGGCGGTGCGTGATCGAATCATCAGCGCATACCGTGAGCATTACGACTTCCCGTCGTTCTCGGCGATGCACCATTTACGTGACTGCATCGACAGTGAGCTAGATGCACTTGCCCCCGTCGCGCCAGCGCCCAGCGAGCCGGCTGCACGGAGCGAGTTCATCGAATACGCGAAGGGCGAATTAGCCGCAGGTCGCTTCGTGGAAATCAACCCTGAGGATCGGCCTGCTTTCTTCGGTGAGCCGGCTGCACGGAGCGATGCGCAGCCGGTGGACGAGCGGGCGGCGCGGCTGAAGGCGGACGACCCCGCGGAGTACGCGTACTGGACCTTCGATGCCCGTCGGAAGGGCTACGGGCCGTGGAAGCAGTGCCCGCAGAGCGAGCGTGATGCTTTCAAGACGGAGTACCGCGCCGCCCTCGCGCAGTCGCCAGCGCCGCAGGAAGCATCGCCGAGCGCGAGCGGCGTGGCGGAGCGTGCCAAGTGGGCGGAGGGCTTCGTCGAGCGATCCGGCTATGCGGCGTCGCGACCATTCGTCGCCCCGCAGTCGCCCGCAGGTTCGGCGGACGCGGCAGAGGGAGGTGCAGCGTGAGCTTCGATCCGGCGAAGTGGAAGCTCGTGCCGATCGAGCCGGACGACGATCTGTTGCGCCGAGGCGTGCGTGCGTTTCAGCACGGCTATCACGGCGACGACAGCCTCGCGGACTGGCGTGCGTTCTATCGCGAGGTGCTATCCGCCGCCCCATCCGCAGAGGGCGAGCCGACAGATGCGAGGGATGGGTGGATCAGCGTTGAAGAGCAGCGACCGGACGTAGGGACAATTGTTCTGTTGTCGAACGGATCGAGCGTCGTTGAAGTGGGCTGGCGTTCGCGGCAGTTCAGTTGCGGCTGGGCGCTGATGAGTAACGACGCAGCAGACTTCGAGGTCACGCACTGGCACCCGCTACCCGCGCCGCCTGCCGACCGAGCGCGACGAGGCGGAGCGTGATGAATACAAACTGGAAGCAGACTCCCTGCGAAGAATGGCCGGGCATGAAGAATCGCGACGGCTACGGACGAGCCTACGCAAGTTTTACAGGCGAGCCAAGGGACAAGCTCGCACACCGCTACACATGGGAAAAAGCGAATGGCCCGGTGCCGCAAGGCATGCAATTGGACCACCTGTGTCGCAATCGCGCTTGCGTCAACATCGCCCATCTCGAAGTGGTGACGCCAGGCGAAAACACGAGGCGTGGATTTAGCCCGTTCGCGATCAAGTCACGGCAGACGGAGTGCATTCACGGCCATCCGTTTACACCCGAGAACACCTACATCAGCAAAGCCGGAACGCGGAAATGCCGAACATGCAGCCGGGAAGGCACGAAGGTCGCGCAGGCCAAGATGTACGCAAAACGCCATTGCGCCGATTGCGGCGTTGCTGGGATAACGACGGGGCTTCGGTGCCGCTCATGTGCCCCTAAGTACTGCGCCCGCCTTCGCGCTGAGGCGTCGGCCCGGAAGCGCGTTGACGGTGACGCTGTACGTGATGCCGCGGTACTCGTGGATGCGGGTCATGCGGGGAGGATAGCGTGAGCCGCATCGTCTGCCAGTTCTCGTGCGGCGCGGCGTCAGCCGTGGCGACGAAGCTTGCCATCGCCCAGCACGGCGCGACCCGTGACGTGCAGATCCTCAATGCCTACCTCGCGAACGAGCATGAGGACAACCGGCGCTTCGCCCGCGAGTGCGAAGTCTGGTTCGGTCGGCCGCTCACGGTGCTCCGCGACGAAAAGTACGGCGCCGACGTGATCCAGGTCTTCCGCCGCAAGCGGTACATGAACGGGCCGATCGGAGCCCCCTGCTCGCGCGAGCTGAAGCGGAAGGTGCTCGACGCATGGAAGCTACCCGATGACGTCATGGTGTTCGGCTACACCGCAGAGGAGGCCGATCGGTTCGACGACTTCCGAGAGCGCAACCCGGACCGGCCTGTGCTGGCGCCGCTGATCGAGGGCGGCCTTACCAAAAGCGACTGCAAGGCGATGGTCGAGCGGGCTGGTATCGAACTGCCAATCAGCTACCGCATGGGCTACGACAACGCCAACTGCATCGGCTGCGTCAAGGGCGGCGAGGCGTACTGGCGCGCGATTCGCGAGGACTGGCCAGACGTCTTCGAGGCGAACTGCCTGCTGCAGGACGAGATCGGACCAGGGTCGTACTTGTTCCGCGACCGCAAAACCGGCGTGCGCTTTTCGCTGCGCGACCTCGGCGACGGACCGGTGCGTCGCAATGACGCCCTCCCGTCGTGCTCGTTCTTCTGCGAAATGGCAGAACAGGAATACGCCGCATGACGCCGCCCGTCCAGCCCGCCGAAGCCGCGCACCTGCTCGGCGTACCAGCATTACGAAAGGAATCCGCAGTGAAGACGATTGAACCGAAGCTGGACCGCCTCGCCATCTGGACGCTGGACGAGACTGCCGCCTACCTCCGCGAGAGCCGCCGCAAGTTCGACGAGACGCGGCGCCGTGAAGGCTTCCCGCGGCCTTTGGTGACCAGCGACGGCGGGTTTCCAAAGTACCGGGCCTGCGACGTCATGGATTGGTGCGCTCGGCTCGTTGCAGCTTGAGCGCCAGCGATGCCGCGTCAGCATGGAAGTAGGTCATCAGCTCCCGGATGTCACGGTGGCCGACGATGCGCGCCAATTCCAGCACATCGAACACCGCGGCCAGCCGGCTGATGCCTTCGTGCCGCGAGTCGTGGAACGTGAGGTCGAGCAGGCCGGTCTTTTCGCGGACCTTGCGGAACATCGCGTCCTTCTGAGCCGACGAGATCCCGAATCCATCGGGATACATGCCGAGAATCTGCATCGCACGCAGCGACAACGGCACGTCCCGCGCGTCGCCGTTCTTGGTCTTTGCGAGGCGGGCGACGTTGCCGTGGATCGTCCGGCGGCTCAGGCTCAGCGCTTCGCCGCCGCGCATCGCCGTCTCGATGCAGAACTCGAAGCACGCCACGGCGCGCCGGCTGACGCTAGCGGTGTCGTCACCAGCCGCCGTGTAGAGCATCGCCAATTCGCTGACGCTCACCCGACGCTCGCGCGGCGCGTTCTCCTTCGGGCGCCGCACCAGTGTGCAGGGGTTGACCGCGATCCAGTGCCACTCGTCGCGTGCCACGGCGAACACGTTGCTGACCAGATTGAAGTCCCGATTCACCGTGGACCCGCTGACGGTCTTCAAGCGCGCGTCCCGCCACGAAGCCATATCCGGCGTCGCGATCTCGTCCATGCGTTTCATGGCGAACGGCTCGCGGCTCAGCGCGACAAGCCGCTGCTGCTCGTGTACTCGCGACGCTTTCCGGACGCTCACCTCCTCGCTGTACCGATCGAAGGCGTCGCGCACCGTGCGGTTGTGCACGGACTGGCCCTGCCCCGCTCGAATCTTGCGCTCGACCTCGGTCGCCCACTGCTGCGCCTCGCCTTTCGTAGGGAAGGACTGCGCCTTGTGGACGCCCTTCAGCCGAACTTCTGCCAGCCAGGACGTGCCCCGCTTTCTAAAACTCGCCATGCGTCTGTCGCACGAACTGCCGCAAATCTGTCGCACAGCGGATGCCGAGCTTTTCGCGGTCTCTGCGCTTCTCCTGCGAAAAAGCGTATCAGAGTGCGGCGCTCTGCCGCTAGTTGCGGGATAATAGTGCCCGAGGCCGGAGCCAAGACCCTTGACTGGCAAGGGTTTGCGGGCCGCTGACGCACCAGTGCCGGAGTCGAACCGGCCAGGAACCGAACCGGGGCAGGCGAGTTGCGTCTATGCTGGCGTAACCGGCTGCGAGATGCCGAACATGCGTTCCGGCACGGTCCCTATGACAGGCGCTGGCGCTGCTGCAGGCTTGGCGAGCAGCCCGTGCAGGTTGTAGAGGCTGACGAGGAAATTCATCCACGACGAGACCTGCGGGAGCTTTTCGGGTGGCACCAGCGGCGTCACCGCAGCAACGACAGCGGCGGCCTTGTCGGCACCGGACGACGGCGCTGTGAACACGGTCTCGGCTTGCGTGATGAGCGCCGGCAGCAAGTTGAGCACGGCGGTGAAGTTGGCATTCATGGGCGGTCCTTCGGTTGGAATGGGTACTGCGGGAGAATCTGTTGCGGCTGGCGCCTCGACGTCGACCGGCTGGTGCACAAGACGCAGCAACGCGATAAGCACGCCCAGCACGGCCATCGTCGGCGCGTACCAGTGGGCGTGCGCGATGAAGTCCAGCGAAGGATTGGTGTCGACGAGCTGCTGCGCGCCTTCCCGTATGCCACTGATAACGACGAGCAGGACTGCGGCGCGGACGGAAAACCATCCCCAGGCTTGCCGCCAGTTCGGGACGAGCTTGAGCGTCACGCCCACTTGCCTGTGCGCATCATTTGCGCGAGTTGCACGGCTCGATTACCGACCTGCTTCGCCCACAGGCTGTCGAGCATGGCGGCCGCCGCATCGTTGTAGCGCGCGTGTTCGATGAGCGACAGGGTGTTCTTGAACGCCGACAGCCGCGGCCAGCCCATGTTGAAACACATGTCCGTAAGCACCGCTTGGCGCACGTCATCCAACGCCTGAAAGGCGCGGAAGCCTGATGCAAGCGCAGTCCGCGCCACAGAGATGTCGTACGCGAGCATGGCGTCTGCCTCAGCAGCCGTGATGCCGTTGTCAGTCAGGTTTCGGCCAACACCGATGGTCGTCTTACCCACCGTGTCGACGTAAGGTTTAAGCCGCACGCCCTCGTGCGCTTTGAGCATGGTGATGAGCGGGTCCATCAGAGGCTCCCTGGTCGAACAATCTCGAAGTCGGCGCTACGCCACGAAACCTTGAAGCTGCGCACGGACCCGTCGACAGGCACGCTGCCTGCGGCGTAGTAGCGGCCAGGGTCGTGCGTGACAAGGAAGTCAGCGGGAATGATTAGCTTTGCGCTGATGACGGTGTGGTCGCCGGGGCTGACGCTGATCGGCTCGGGCTTGAGCACCTCGCGCTCGCCGGTCTCAGCGTTTACAAGCCAGCGGGCGCCGGTGTAGGCGGTTTCATCGGCCTCGGTACTGATGCGGCGTACCGACATCACCAGCGCCGCAAAGAACAAGGCGACGCCCAATTCGCGAAA
>Ga0190266_10000136_pt1 | contig 10790 bp, 17 predicted proteins | sample Popmic220T_FD_132448 | JGI IMG/M metagenome (GOLD analysis project Ga0190266, IMG submission 132448) | Populus adjacent soil microbial communities from riparian zone of Indian Creek, Utah, USA - 220 T | ecosystem: Environmental > Terrestrial > Soil > Riparian zone | place: USA: Utah | collected...
GACTGCTGTACTTTTCGGTATTTATGCTGTTACAGCCCTAACTGTAGTCCAAGTCTTCTTGCGTGCTAATAGCGCTGATCCTGTATTTATGTACGAGCCATCAATATCGACCCGCGTCGCAGTTGGAGTAGCACTCTTGCTGATCGGGGTGCCGATTCTCTTTGGACTCGCTACGCGAGCTATTAGGCTTCGTCGAGCAGTGGCGTTGGCTCAGAAGCATATAGACTCCAAGATAGAATTTGCTGAACAGGTTTTAACCAGAGTAACGACTTGGGAATCCCGGTTTAAAGGAGACTATTATCAAAAGTCTATTCTTAAGTTAAGGGTCAGGGTCCTTGCGGAGCTGTTGGAAGAAATGTACGCAATTTCGCGAAACTATCCTTCGAGGGCCCGCACATTGTTCCAGATCTGATTCCTGGCGCAAAGCACGTGCTTGGCGCCGACGAAAAAGCCCAAGCCGCGATTGTGATATCCGGATTTTGCGAGCCTTCGTATGATAGTGATTTGAGCGTGTGCCGACCATCCTGCGCATCGACCGCTATCGCTTCCACCTCTACAGCCACGAGCCGAATGAGCCGCCCCATGTCCATGTCGACAAGGCCGAGGCGACGGGGAAGGTGTGGCTCGAGCGGGTCGAGTTCGCCAGGCAGCGCGGGATCCGGTCGAAGAGCGGAATGCTATCTTGAACATCGTACAAGAGCATCAGCAGGCGGTGCTGGAGGCCTGGCATGAATTTTTCGGCTAAGGTGGGCGACGAGCGGGTGGCAGGCGTGCGCTGCGATTCCGAGCGGCTGGTCGTTGATCTCGCCGACGGGCGCACGATTGCCGTCCCGCTCGCCTGGTATCCCCGCCTTCTCGCCGCCACCCCCGCCCAGCGCGCCAACTGGACCAAGGCGGGCGGCGGCTTCGGAATCCACTGGCCCGACGTCGACGAGGACCTCAGCGTGGCCGGGCTGCTGCGCGGAGCGCCGGCTCCGGGAGCCTGAGGATGGGCATCGAGACCAGCCTTTGGGACGCCGTCGACCATCTCGACAGCGACGAGACGATCCTCGCCTATCTGGAGGCGGTGTTCGAGGACGGCGATGCCGAGCTGATCGCCGCGGCGCTGGACAACGTCGCTCGCGCCAAGGGGCTCGATCGGAGCCCGGCCACCGAGCGAACCGACCTCGCGTCCGTGGCGGGCCTCTTGAAAACCCTGGGGTTCGAGCTCGCGGTCAGGGCGACTTGACGCCATTCTTCGTGGTCATTGACAGGGACCAAGGAGTGTCAGGCCACCCGGGCTTCTCGACAGTCGCACCAGCGATCTGCGGCTGTCCCCGCGTAGCGGCAATTCCCCTTCCCTTCCTACGTTGCGCCTTTGTGTCTTCGTGCCTTCCCTTGAAACCGGGTGACGGCACGCCCGATGTCAATCGCGGGCGCCTGGCCGAGTGCGATGCCGGGGTGGGGCATAGGCGGAGCATCCGGCGCCGGTTCTCACGCGCCGTGCCACGCCTGTTTTTGAGAGAAGGCACGAAGGCGCAAAGGCACAACGTAGGAAGAAAAGGCGGTTGCCCGCTTCGCGGGAAAGGAAGTGTCGGCCCGCGCGCGCCCCCGCCTCCCTCAAAACTTTATCCTCACCCCCACCATCGCCCGCTTGCTCACCTGCCCGTCGGGCATTCCGACGCTTTCGGCATAGGCGCGGACCACGGCGCCCGGGCCGATGCCCTTCTCGGCGACCAGCGGCGCGGTCCTGAACTCGCGCTCCCATTTGTCATAGTCGTAGACCCCGCCCGGCCGGCGGCCGCAGACGATTATGTCGGATCCGGCGGCGCCGGTCTCGCACGGGTCGGCGGGCTTCACCCGGGCGAGGTCGAAGTCGATCGCCGGCAGCGGCGCCGCGGGCGCCTGGGGCGCGGCCTGGAAGGCGAGCAGCAAGGCCAGGCTCATCGTCGCGCTCCTTCAGCTGTCGCCATCCTCACCGCGCATGACGGCGAAGATAAGGCACGGTCCCGCCGCGGCCTCCCGGCGAAGGCCGGGATCCAGGCGTACAGCGTGCCTCGCTGGACCCCGGCCTTCGCCGGGGCACAGGGCGCTTCGACCGGCTCGAGACGGGCCCTAAGGCAGGTCCCCGCCGCCGCCGCGGCCCATCCTGTCCCTCAGGCTCTTCGGCCGCATGTCGGTCCACACCTCCTCGATATAGGCGAGGCATTCCTGCTTGGTCCCCTGCTTGCCGGCGTCGTTCCAGCCGAGCGGGTTCTCGCGGTCGGCGGGCCAGATCGAATATTGCTCCTCGTGGTTGACGACGACCTTGTAGATCGTCCCGTCCTCTTCCTCTTCCCCGAACCTGCTCGCCATCCCGGCCTCCCTCGTCGCCTGCGAAACGGCCGGTTAGCACGTCCGCCCGGCGGCCGCGACCCGCCGGCTTCCGCTCGAACGGCACTTGGGTTAGGCTGCCGGGGCGGAGGAGAGGCGGATGGACGCTCCGAGGGGCCGGTACCGGGTCGAGGAGAAGGACGGGCGGCTGGTGGTGATCGACACCGCCACCGGCGCTCCCGCGACCTCGGTGACTCCGCCGCCGACTCCGCGGGCCGGCGGGGCGACGGGGCCGGGCGTGATCGCCCGTCCTCCCGGACTGGTCGACCGCTACGGCCGGCTCCTGCTCGGCCTCGTCGTCAAGAGCTGGGATTCCGAAGGCCGGGCGGTCATCGCCTGGGAGTGGGAGCAGAACGGCCGCAAGCAGCGCTGGGACGCTGCGCTCGACCCGACCGGGCAGAAGCGGATGGGCCGGGCGCTGGCCGCGGTCTCGGCCTTCCCGCTCCTCATCCTGCTCTCGATCTTCGCCGGCTTCGGCCTGGCCTTCTTCCTCCTCCCCGTCGCCCTGCCCGCGACCTTCTGGGGAATCTGGGCGATCATGCGTCTCCAGCGCGAGACCGAGCGCCGCTGATCGCGCGCTTCCCGCCAGGCGCAGGCCGGGGCTCGGCGGAGCGCCGGCCCGGAACGTCAATGCTCCGCCGCCGCCTCGAAGGCCCCGGCGTAGCGGCTGTTGTCGAGCCTGAGGCGGTCGAAGGCCGAACGAGCGACCGGAGCGAGCGCCTCGACCACGTCCTCGTAGCGGGCCTCCGGATCGGGATGGAAATCGACCCAGCCCGAGGTCCTCGTCATCAGCCAGTCGAGGCGCGAGCGCAGGCCTTCGGAGTCGACCGGGCGCGAATCGAACAGCAGTTCTCCGCTCGGCAGCAGATCGAGCCGGTGGCGGCGCCCCCAAGGGGCCGGCAAGGGTTCGATCCTGTCCGAAATCGCGAACCGCCCCGCCGGCGCGTTGCTTCGGATGTAGGGCCGGAGCCAGCCCGAATGCTCGATCGTCATCCCCTCGCCGAGTTCCTCGGCGATCATCCCCATGTCGAAGGTCAGCCCGTGGTTCGGCCTTGGAACCCCGATCAGGATCGGCGCAAGCAGGGCCGTGATCGCGAAGCAGAGGATGAGCTGAGCCCGCGCTGCGTGGGTGGCCGGACCGGCGGTCGCGAGCTGCATCGGCAATCTCCCCATTGTTGTTATAACATAACATCAAGATCGGGAAGATCAATCCCGACCTCAGGTAACGCCGCGGTCTGGAAGCAAGGCCTCGCTCCGGCTACGTCCCCGTCGCCGGCCTGCCGTCCCGGCCGGGGCAAAGGGAGAAGCGCCATGCGCAAGGTGATCGTCCAGACCTTCGTCACCCTCGACGGCGTGATGCAGGCGCCGGGCGGGCCCGACGAGGACCGGGAAGACGGCTTCCGCCATGGCGGCTGGTCCTTCAACTATTGGGACGAGATGATGGGGGAGCGGATGGACGAGGCGATGAAGCAGCCCTACGACCTGCTGCTCGGCCGCAAGACCTACGACATCTTCGCCGCCCACTGGCCCAAAGCGGACCACCCTGTCGTCACCCCCAAGTTCAACGCCGCCGTCAAATATGTCGCCACTTCCTCGCCCGAGACCCTCGAATGGGAGAATTCGGTGGCGCTCGAAGGCGACGTCGGCGAGGCGGTCCGGGCGCTGAGGGCTGGGGAGGGGCCCGACCTTTCCGTCCAGGGAAGCAGCCGGCTCATCCAGGCCCTGCTCGCCGCCGGGCTCGTCGACGAGCTCTGGCTGTGGACCTTCCCGATCGTGCTCGGCGAGGGCAAGCGCCTGTTCGGCGACGGCGCCCGCCTGCTCGGCTTCCGGCTCGAGGCGATCGAGACCTCGACAACCGGAGTCGCGATCACCCGCTACGTCTCGACCGAGCCGGCCGAGCCCGGCTCGTTCGCGCTCGAGGAGGGCCGATGACGCCCGCCGTCCTGCCGGCGTCCGGGGCGATGGCCGCGGCGCGGCGAAGCTGATATCAGGGCCGCGACGGTCCGCGCCGGGGGGAGCAGGATGAGCCGGTATCGAAGCGAAGTGCTGGGCTGGTTCGACTCCGGTCGGGTCGCGGCGGGACGGGAGCTCGACGTGCTTCGGGCCGCCGGGATCGCTCCGTCCTCGCACGAATGGCGCGCCTTCCTCGGGCAGCTCACCTTGTGGCTCGGGACGATCGCCTTGGCCGCGTCGGTCATCTTCTTCTTCGCGTTCAACTGGGACGATCTCGGCCGCTTCGCCAAGTTCGCCCTGGTCGAGGCGGCGATCCTGGCCGGGCTCGCTTTGCTCTGGCGGCTGGGCCCGGACGGGATCCCGGGCAAGGCCCTCCTGACTTTGCTCAGCCTCCTCGTCGGCGCGTTGCTGGCCCTGACCGGGCAGACCTACCAGACCGGCGCCGACACCTATGAGCTCTTCGCCTGGTGGGCCGTGCTGATCCTGCCGTGGGTGCTGCTCGGCCGGTTCAGCCCGCTGTGGCTCGTCTGGCTCGCCCTCCTCAACCTCGCCGCCTACCTCTATTTCGAGCTCGTCTGGGAATTCGAGCCCCTGTTGTGGACGCTGTTCGGCCTCAACGCCTTGGCCCTGATCGCCTGGGAGGCTGCTCACCGCGCAGGGTTCGACTGGCTTCGCGACAGCTGGCCGCCGCGGCTGATCGCGATGGCGAGCGCCGCCTTCGCGACGGCCCTCGCCGCATGGGCGATCCTCGAGGGCTCCGGCGGCGGCTCGAGGGTCGCGGCGCTGCTGGCCTACGCCGCCTGGCTGGGAGCCTTCTATTTCTGGTACCGCAACCAGCGCCGCGACCTGTTCATGCTCGCCGCCGGAATGCTGAGCCTCATCGTCGCCGTCGTCGCCTTCCTGGCCCGGAACGTGCTCGATGGCGGCTCGGGCGGGCTCCTGCTCATCGGCCTGGTCGTGATCGGCATGTCGGCGGGCGGCGCGATCTGGCTGAAGTCCGTCGGCCGCGAGCAGCACGCATGACCGCGGCTTCGCTGTGGGCCCGGCTGAGCGCCGAGGATCTCGTCGAAGGCGACCTGCCGGCGCCCGAGCAGGCGGCTTCGCCCTGGTTCGTCCGGGTCATGCTCGGGATCGCCGGCTGGATCGGGGCGCTTTTCCTGATCGCCTTCGTCGGCGCGGCGTTCAGCTCCATCATGGACGATGCCATTGCCGCGGCTTCGGTCGGGGCGGCCTGCTGCGCCGGCGCCTTCTTCCTGTTCCGGAGCTTCGACGGCAACGACTTCGCCGAGCAGTTCGGCCTCGTCGTCAGCCTGGTCGGCCAGATGCTCATAGTCGTCGGCCTCGCCGGATATCTGAAGCCGGAGGATCCGCCGCTCTATCTCGCGGTCGCGGCGGTCGAGGCCGTGCTGGCTCTGGCCGTCCCCAATTTCCTCCACCGGGTGCTGGCGACGAGCGGGGCGGCCGTCGCCCTGGCCCTCGGGGTCAATCAGCTCGAGCTGCACGGGCTCGCCGCGCCCCTGCTCTCGGCCGGCCTCGCCTTCGTCTGGCTCGATCCGGGCCGGTGGGCGGCGAGCGGAAGGCTGTGGCGTCCGGTCGGCTACGGGCTCGTCCTGGCGCTTCTGCTGGTCGAGACGTTCAGGCTGTTCGGGGCCGGGTGGCTGCTCGGCCTGCGCGGCGAGGCGTCGGGCTGGTTCGCCCTTTACGGCCCGCTGCTCGGACGAGGCGTGACAGCCGCGATCCTCGTCTGGACGGCGACGGCCCTCAGCCTTCGCGAAGGCGGTGGCAACCGGATATCCACCCTCGCCCTCGGCGTCGCGATCCTCGTCGCCTTGGTCTCGCTGACCGCGCCCGGCCTCGCCTCGGCGCTCCTGATCCTGCTGCTCGGCTTCGCCGCCGGAAACCGGATCCTGGCCGCGCTCGGCATCTTGAGCCTGCTCGGCTTCGTCGCCCATTTCTATTACAGCCTGCACGCCACCCTGCTCGAGAAATCCGGCATCCTGGCGCTCACCGGTCTTTCCCTGCTCGCCGCGCATGTCCTGTTGAGGCGGCTCTCCCGCCCCTCGGCCGAGCCGGAGACCGGTCATGCGTAAGGCCGCCGCCATCCTCGCCGGGCTCGCCCTCCTGGCCTTCGTCAATTTCGGCATCTACCAGCGCGAGCGGCTGCTGACCGACGGCCGGATCGTGCTCCTGAAGCTGAGCCCGGTCGACCCGCGCTCACTGATGCAGGGCGATTATATGCGGCTGAACTTCGAGGCCGCCGACCAGGCATTTCCCTGGCAGAGGCGAAGGAGCCTGGCCGACGGCCGGATGGTCGTCGCGCTCGACTCGCAAGGGGTGGGCCATTTCCGGCGCTTCGCCGACGCCCGGCCGCTTGCTCGCGACGAGATCGCCCTTCGCTACCGGATCCGCGGCGGCGAGCCGCTTTTCGCGACCGACGCCTATTTCTTCGAGGAGGGCCAGGCGCAGGCTTATGCCGCCGCGGCCTATGGCGAGTTTCGGGTGGGCGCCGACGGGGACATGATCCTCACCGGGCTGCGCGACGCCCGGCTCAGGGCCTTGCGAGCCGGACGCCCGGCCGGAAGATCGTAGCGACGGACAGGGGACAAACGATGTCGGAGCGCAATGTCGAGCTGATAAGGGGCATTTACGACGCCTTCGCCGCCGGCGACATAGAAGGGGTGGTCGGCCGGATGAGCCCGGACATGGTCTGGAACGAGGCCGAGAATTTCCCTTATGCCGACGGCAATCCCTATCGCGGGCCGGAGGCGATCCTCGGCGGGGTGTTCGCCCGCCTGGGGTCCGAATGGGACGGTTTCGCCGCACTCCCCGAGGAATTCCTCGACGCCGGCGACACCGTGGTCGTCCTCGGCCGCTACCGCGGCGCCTGCAAGGCGACCGGGCGGGCGCTGGACGCCCAGCTCGCCCACGTCTGGCGGGTCGCGGACGGCAAGGCGGTCCGCTTCCAGCAATATACCGACACGCTCCAGGCGGCGCGGGTCATGGGCGCCGCCTAGGGTCGGCGGCGAGCGCTCTGGCGCGGCGCGGACCGGCGCGATAAGCCGTCGCGATGCTCCGCCGCCTCGCTTCCCTGCTTCTGGCGCCGCTGCTCGCCTCGTGCCAGCCGCCCGGGATGGTCGTCCGCGCCGGCTTCATCGGCGACTCGCTCGCCTTCGTCTCCGCCGATTCCGGCTCGGGCTTCTGCTGGAAGGAGGCGGCCGTGGTCGACGACCGGCTCCGCCCGGCCTGGCGCTTCTCCGGCCCCGGCACCGGCGAATGCCGGGCCCTCCTCCCCCTCGTCTACGGCAGGGCGCCCGAGGGGACCGAGACCGGTACGGAAGCGGCGCGGCTCGAGCCCGGCCGGCTCTATCTGTTCATCGGCGACGCCACCGCCGAGGTTTCCGGGGCCTTTTCGCTGACCCGCGCCGGCCAGTCGACGATCGTCCACAATGTCGATCCGGACTCGCCGCCGGCCAAAGCGATCCGCGAGCGTTGGTGGAACAGCCGTGCGGCCGGCCGCTAGGATGGTCCGGCGCCTCCCGCTCATCGTCGGAGCCCTGGCCGCCTTGGCGACCTTGCTGCTCATCGGCCCGGTGGCGCTCGCCGTCGCGCTCCTTCGCTCGTCGCCCGACGCCCAGGGCCCGGCACTCGCCGCGCAGCTCGTCATCGCGCTCCTCGCCGTCGCCGTCAGCGCCCTCGCCGGCGCCGCGGCCTGGGGCCTCACCCACCTCCTCCTCCGGCTGTTCCGCCGCCGCTGAGGGATTGCGGCGCCGCCCCGGCGCGTCCATCTAATCGCGATGCGAATCCTCGACGTCGACCAGTCGCCCGCCGCCGAACCGGCCGAGCTCACCGCTCACCTCGTCGCCGGCGAGACGGTCCACGCCGCCTTCGTCGCGCCCACCGGGGTCATCCTGTTCACCGACCGGCGGATCCTCATCGCCCAGCGCGAGCATCTGCTCGAGGCGAGGATCGAGACCAGCTCCTATCCCTACCGCTCGGTCCGCCATTTCTCGATCCAGGAGGGCGAAGCCGCCGAGAGCCGGTCGGCGGTGCGGATCTGGCTCGGCGACGAGCCCCAGCCGCTCCACCTCAGGGCCAATCCGGGCACCGACCTGCGCCCGCTCCAGAAGCTGCTCGCCGAGCGCCTGGCCTGACTCCCGCGGGGGATTTCACGGCATCAGCCCGGCCTTGCGAAGGGCATCCTCGATCACCTGCTGGACGCCGTTCGCCGCCTTCGGCCGAGACCGGTCGGAGCGGGCCGGGTCGCGGCGCCGGGGCGCCGGCCGGGCCTTCTCGGAGTCCTCCGCCGGAGCGATTCCGAAGAAAGCGGCGATCCGCGCCGTCGAGCTCAGCCCGACGTCGAGCATGTGCGCGCCCGCCTCGCCCAGGGCGTCCTCGCCGCTGCCGTCGAGCGGGATGCCATGGGCCATTCCGGTGATCGAATAATGCTCGACCAGCGGCTCGCCCTTCGCTCCCAGCCAGGCCCGGCGCGGATAGCCTTCCACCCGGTCGCTCCGGTCGGGCGCCGGGCCGAGCCCGTGAAGCTCGGTCCATTGCCGGACGATCGCGTCGGCGTTGCTGGCGACGACGGTGCGGTCGGCGCTGCCCTGCCAGACCTGAACCCGGGGCCAGGGCCCCCGGTGCGGCGAGGCCCGGCGGACCTTCGCTCCGAGCTCGCCCGCCTCGCTCCGGGCGCGGCCGCCCATGCAGTCGAACGCTTCGGCCACGTCGCCGGCGCAGCCATAGGCGACCCCGGCGATGATCGCTCCGGCGGCGAAGGTCTCGGGATAGGTGGCGAGCATCGCCGATGCCATGGCGCCGCCGGCGCTGAGCCCGGTGACGAAGATCCGCTCGGGATCGACAGGATGCGCCTTCGCCATCGCCTCGATCATCGAGCGGATCGACGCCGCCTCGCCCTTGCCGCGCCTGGTGTCCTCGCCGGAGAACCAGTTGAAGCACAGCATCGGATTGTTGGCCCGGCGCTGCTCGGGGAAGAGCAGGAGGAAGCCGTGGCGGTCGGCGAGCGTCGACCATCCCGACCCGTGATCGTAGACAGCCGCGTCCTGGGTGCAGCCGTGAAGCACGACGACCAGCGGCGCCGGCCCCTCGATCCCCGCCGGCACGTAGCAGCGGGCGGCGAGGTTGCCGGGATTGGGACCGCTCCAGCCGAGGTCGGAAAGCCGGTCCCGGGTCGCTGACGGCGCAGCGAAGGCGCTCCGTCCCTTGCGGCTGGGACGAAGTCGAAGTCGCGGTCGTATCGCAGGCATAAGCTCACTCTCCCGGGAAGGCCCCCGGACGGAGGCGCGAGGCACCAGAACGATATGGGCAGGCTTTTGTTGCAGCGCAACATAATGGGAGAAAGGTGAGTGTGGAGAACCCGGCACATGGGCTTTTTCCTCGGCGCCCCCGGAACCCGCCGCGCCGTCAGCTTCGGAACGCGCGCCTGAAGCTCCACCACAGCAAGGCCAGGATCGTCGCGCTGATGATCGCGCCCCAGAACCAGTAGGGCAGGAGCAGGACGTCGGCGATGGCGCCGGTGTCGGAGCGGTGCAGCTCGCCGCCGACATGTCCGCCCGGGCTGAACAGATAGTCGAACTGCTGCCACGCGCCGATCGCCGCCTGGACTCCGATCAGCTGGATGACGAAGCTCCGCCAGGGCACGGACCCGCGCAGAGCGAGCAGGACGATCGCCATTCCCAGCGCCGGGAGGACCAGCCAGCCGATCGGCGACCGCACCCAGATCGCCGTCGACACGAGCAGAGCGGCGCCGAGCACCGCCAAAGCGTATCGCGTGGCGGCGGGAGAGCGCGAGGCCACGATCAGCGCCGCTCCCGCGACCGCAGGCCCGAGCGGCCCGCTCGCCGCGACCAGCGCGTCGGTCGTCCTGTAGCCGTCGGCAGGACGAAGCGACAGAGCGACTCCGGAACCGTCGGCGAAAATGAGCAGGCGCTCGAAGCCCCGGCCGGCGAGCATCGCGGCGATGCCATGGCCCATCTCGTGAAACCAGGTCGCCAATATCGTGAAGGGATAGAGCAGCAGGCTGCCGAGCACGGTCTGCCACAGGATGATCGAGGCGAGCGCGATCCCCAGCAGCAGCGCGACTCGCTCTTTCCGGCCCTGGCTGGCGAGGCGGCTGGGCATCGAGGGTTCCAATCGAAGCATTAGGCCTGCTCGGGGGCTGAGCCCGCAAGCGCGTCAGCGGACGCTTGCCGCGTTTAATAGCCTCCGGCCTCATTCTCAACGCAACGGCCGCAAAACGCGCGGCACCGGCATTGCGCGGCCGCGCCGGCATGTGTATTATGTTCACAATACACTCGTCCGGAGCCTCGAATGCCCCCGCTCTTCCTCCTCGCCGCCGCCCAGGCCGCCCAGGCCGCCCAGCCCGTCCAGGCGCCCGCGCCCGTCCCCGGCCAGCCCGCGCTCACCGAGCGGATCGCCGAGCGCGATTCGGAATTCTTCAGGCTCTTCTTCGAGGGCTGCGATCCGGC
>Ga0190266_10000137_pt1 | contig 10784 bp, 17 predicted proteins | sample Popmic220T_FD_132448 | JGI IMG/M metagenome (GOLD analysis project Ga0190266, IMG submission 132448) | Populus adjacent soil microbial communities from riparian zone of Indian Creek, Utah, USA - 220 T | ecosystem: Environmental > Terrestrial > Soil > Riparian zone | place: USA: Utah | collected...
ATTCGGCAACGGGCGATCGAAGTGTGAAGTCGTGCAGACCGGAGCCATGCGTACCTTCAAGGGTAAGCTGCCTCTGTTCCTCATGGACTTCAAGGTTCTCGAGACTAACGACCCGGACCTCAAGCCCGGTGACATCGTGAACTTCTCGCAGAACCCGACTACTGAGTGGGGCCTGAAGACAAGTCGTAACTTCTGCGTGGCCGCCGCGGGACTGCTCCCCGGCAATCCGGACGACCAGCCTCTGATCGACAAGGAGAAGTGGGGAGATGCCATCAAGAAGGCATCTAACAACCCTCGGCTCCTGACAGGGCGAATCGTGATCGTGGACTCCCAGAAGGCCGTCAGTCGAAGCGACAACGAGTACAGCAAGGTCACGTTCACTGCATCTCCGGAAACCCGAGCTCGTCGGCTAGAGAAAAAGACTGCGTAGTGAGTAAAGCCCAGACGCCGGAGGCGCTGTGGAATTGCATCTCTGAACTCTGCTCACTGAGGGAGCTAAACGCATGGTTTCAAGCGAACCATGACGCCCGAGGTTTGCTAGGCGAGGATGGCAAGTTGCTGTTTCCGCTCTACCGGCAGCTGGGCTTTCGTTTTTCCCGCACGCTCGTTCCCGGACTCTCAGTGTCCAAGCACGGGCGTGGCTTGTTCTCCATCTATGAGTCTCGCTCTCTCTACGAAGAGCACAGACTCCTAGACGACTGGGTCGGCTTCGCCCGCGGCCACTGGTCACCTAAGACACCTTCCGAAGCGGGCCTTTACTTCGTACGAGCGCAGGACGGTTATCAGTCAGTAAGAAGACTGGTGTTGCTTCCCACCGGTGAACTGCATGACGCAACCGGTGGATACGTAGAGCCAGGACGAGTGACCCGCTGGCTAGGTGAATGGTGGTCTGTACGCGTGCCGCTACTCCGAGACTGCAAGTGAGGTTCCCGTGAATATCGGTTCTCTATTCTCCGGCATCGGAGGCCTGGAGCTTGGCCTCGAGTGGTCCGGCCTCGGGGAGACCCAGTGGCAAGTAGAGAAGGACCCGTACTGCCTAGCAGTACTCGCGAAGCATTGGCCGCAAGTGACTCGACATGACGACGTACGAAAAGTCGGAGCCCATAACCTCGCCCCCGTTGACCTCGTCTGCGGTGGCTTCCCCTGTCAGGACGTGTCCTCCGCTGGAAAGAGAGCTGGCCTTACTGGTTCTCAGAGCGGCTTATGGTTCGAGTTCGCCCGCGTGGTTTCTGAGCTACGACCCGCTTGGGTTGTTGTCGAGAACGTCACCAGCGGAGCGCGTGCGTGGGTCGATGCTGTCACGGTTGGGCTGGAACGGCTTGGTTATGCGTGCCTATCGGTCCCGCTTGCGGCGTCTGATGTCGGAGCTCCACACCGGCGAGCCCGAGTCTTCATCGTTGCTGCCCACGCTAACGCGAAAAGCCAATCTTCTGTCTCCGAGCATGCAGAAGTGGCCAGCTCACCAGCTGCTCCCGACGCTCACGAGACAGTCATACGGAACGAACAGGGGCGGAGCAGCCGGCCGGGAAGGACAGCCCGTGAGGCAGTCACTGCAATCCATGGCTCGGACGCTGCTACCGACTCTGACTCGCAGGGACTCCAAGGGACCCGGACTGGAGAGACAGGGAGGCGCAGACCTACCGAGGCTCACTGGCGGTCACCTCAGCCCGAAATGGTGCGAGTGGTTTCTCGGCTTCCCCGAAGACTGGACTCTCCTTCGCGACGAATAGCAGCCCTCGGTAACTCGGTAGTCCCGCAGTGCGCACAGGTCATCGGCCACCTCATTCAGGAGCTAGCAGCGTGAGCAACGGTCCTCTGTATGCCATGGGCGGCGCCCATCCGAATGCTCTCGACGGTTTTGCTACCGGAAAGCGCGGACCGGAGCGGCCTCAGGAGATCCTAACACCGCAGGTGGTAGTCGACTTCGTGAGGCTCGCTATGGACAGCGAGATCGAGTTCGACCCGTGCGCCGCTCTCGACCCCGAGACTGGATTCCCGAGGGGCGTAGTCGGGGCTGATTACTACTGTTACGAGACGAGCAGCCCGCACGGCCTCGAGACTAAGTGGCTGCATGGCACCTACTGCAATCCGCCCTTCAAGCACCTGAAGGCTTGGCTCGCTAAGGCAGTCAGCGAGGCCTCTGACTACAGCCGTCCCGCTATCACGGTTCTAGCTCCGACTCGCGGTCACAGACCCTGGTTCCGGGAGGCGCGCGCCGAAGCCCTGAGAAACGGCTTCGTTCTTGAGCTCAACCCGATCGCTTTCCTCGGATACGAGCAGGTGTTCCCCGCGCCCCTGTCTCTACTCGCATTCAACTGTGGCCTGACTATCGAAGCCCGGAAAGCGGGACTGCGGCTCGGAGGTTTCCTGTGATGAGACTCGACGAGGAGCACACCGTATTCGTGATCTTCATGGTCCTCATGGCGTTAGTCGTGGGCACGGTCATCACCACGATCGGAGACGCGTACTCCGATGACTCGCGATCGAGATTCATGATCGAGTGCGTGAAGACTCACGCTCCGGATGAGTGCCGCGTGAACTGGAGCCCGCGATGATAGCTCTCGACACAGAGACCGCGCTTATCGACCGAGGCCCGGACCTCGCGCCTCCGCTCGCTTGCATGACGTACTGCTCTTCCGAGGACAGCACTCCCGGGATCGCAGTAGGCCGGGACATTCTCTCCGTACTCCGGGGGGTCGTAGCGTCGAATGATACTATCACGGGAGCGAACTTCGCCTACGACGCGCACGTTCTCATCCGTGCGTTCCCGGAGTTCACGGCGGAGCTCATAGGCCTGTACGAGAGTGACCGGATTATCGACGTCCAGCTGAACGAGAGGCTGATAGACATCGCCCGAGGGAGTCTCGACTGTACCTATATCCCGTCGATCGATAAGCGCGTCCCGAAGTACTACTCACTCGCAGCACTTCACGACTCTTACGGTTTCGGTACTCTCGATAAGTCGGGCGACACCTGGCGACTGAGGTACGGTACGCTCATCGGCCGGCCCCTGAACGAGTGGCCCGAAGCCGCGGTTTCCTACGCTAAGGACGACGCGCTAGCCACGCTCAAGGTACAGCAGGCTCAGTACTCGTTCGGGTCCTTCTGGCAGCCAGACGCAGCAGCTCAGGCCCGAGCAGCCTTCGCTCTTCAGCGGGTAGCCATCCGAGGTCTCATCACTGACGGCCCGATGGTCGAGTCTTACATTCGTAAGCTGAAGGTACTCGTCGACGACTCCCGTACGCGTCTCGAGAAAGCCGGCTTCGTTCGTGAGAACGGGAGCCGAGACACGAAGCTCGTCCGCTCTCACATGCTCGCAGCATGCCTGGCCTCCGGCCTGGAGCCCAAGAAGACAGCCACGGGTCAGGTCTCACTCGACGCTGATGCGTGCCGCGCGATCCCCTCGGACGAGCTGCTCCAGGCATACAGCCTCTACAGTACCGCAGACAAGGTACTCACCCGAGCTGAAGAGCTACTCGAGGGAAGCAAGGGTCTCCCGCTCCAGACGCAGTTTGTCTCTCTCCTCGAGAACGGCCGCACCTCCTCACGAAATCCGAAGCCCCCGCTCGTTGGCTGCCAGACGCAGAATCTCCCGCGTGAGGGTGACCTCCGGAAGTGCTTCATCCCGCGTCCGGGCTACGTGTTCTGCTCGATCGACTTCTCTGCTGACGAGATCGCGTGCTTCGCCCAGGCCGAGCTCCACCTCACGGGCCGAAGCAAGCTAGCTGAAGCTCTACGTGCTGGTCTCGACGTGCACTGCGTACTAGCCGCCGATCTGCTGGGAGAGCCCTACGAGAAGGTCTACTCGAACCGCAAACACGGGAAGTACAAGTCCGCGAGGCAGCTAGCTAAGGTGGGCAACTTCGGTCTGCTCGGCGGCATGGGCGCGCAGTCGCTCATGCGCAACGCGAACCTCAAGGCCAAGACACCAGCCGATCGGATCACTCTTCAGCAGGCCTTCACGCTTCGTGAGACTTGGTACCGCCGCTGGAACACGAAGCCGTACTTCGCCGCTGTCAACAGTGCCTTGGGACATGATCCGTACTCGAACGTCTGCACCATCAGGCAGATCGGGTCCGGACGTATCCGCGGCGCGATGTCTTATACCGAGGCCTGCAACACGCTGTTCTCTGGTCTCGCCGGTGATTCGAACAAGGACGTCCTGTGGGCCTGTGTGTCGCAGTCCATGATGTCACGCCCAGGCGAGCACTTATACAACACGCACGTAGTCAACTTTCTCCATGATGAACTGTTCTTCGAAATACCGACTAACACAGCCACGGCTTCAGCCACGGCTCTCTGCGAGCTGATGCTGAAGGTCAAGCACAAGTGGCAGCCGCTCGTACCCGCTTCAGCCGAGCCCGCGATCATGCGGCGCTGGTATAAGGACGCGGAGCCCGTGTGGTCACCGGATGGCGAGCTTTTACCATGGGAGCCCGCGCTTGCCGTTGCCGCGTAAGCCATCACGGCAGCTCGTACCCGTCGAGCTCCTCACGGGAACCAAGGTGATCGCCTCGGAACGGTGGGAGTGCACGCGCTTCGTAGCGTGGCTCGATCGTCAGGCTCAGTCGAAGCGAGTAATCCTCTACAGTCACATAGCCAATGAGGCTCGGCTATCGTCAACCAGGAGAACTAACTGGAAGCTGGGTACGAGAGCCGGTGTTCCTGACTATGTGATCGTTCTCCCGGGCGGTCAGTGTGTATGGGTAGAGATGAAGCGCGCGGACAAGGGCACAGTGTCAAAAGAACAGCGAGAATGGGTCGCCGCGTTGGCGCCCCATGCGTCAGTTTGCTATGGTAGCGACGCCGCGATCAGGTTCGTAAGCGGGTACTTCGAATGACTATCAGGACTACGTTCTCGAGCGACGCACCGACGAGGAAGCGGGTCAACCTGCTCCGGGCCATCCTGTACTTCCATGATGCGCTCGCTGAGATCGGCGAACTGATAGCCGCGGGCGAGAAGCAGCACAACACGCAAGGCTGGGATCGGTCGAAGTCGGGCGACGAGCTTGAGGCTCTGCTTCGGCATGTAGTCGATTCCGGATACGCCGATACTGACGGCCATCTACACGATACAAAGATCGGCTGGCGTGCCCTAGCGAATCTGCAAAAAGTACTAGAAAAACAGCGTGGGCTTCCTATATCTGTAGGATCTCACCCGGGTAACGAGTCGTGCAAAGCTGCCTAGAGTGGCGGGAAGCCGGCCCTGACTTACTCGTTCTCGACGTTCTCGACTACCGAATTCGTATCCGGACTTCGACGCAGCACGAGTACTACTGGTCACTTTCCACCGGAGAGCGAGGCCGCAGCCCCACGCTTCACGAAGCCAAAGAGACTAGTACCTATCACTTACGTCTAACACTCGAGGAGCTCGACGACTCGGTAGCGCTCGCTGTTCTCAACCACCTCGACGACGAGTCTGACGCTGACAGGGCCACGTATACGCGCGGCCTTGGACGTAAAAACCAGTTCTGAGTAGACACGACGGTACCCCCCGAAGTGACTACTGATACCGGCTGTCCGAGATACTGACCCCCCCTTATCTCGGACAGCCCCTGCAGTGCTTATGGCTATATCCGCGACCCGCATCAAGACACTGGCTCTTTGTAAACGCCGCTACGGCTTCACGTACCTCCAGGGAAGACGGGAGGCAGCCGGGAAGTCAGCGGACGCGGGTAGTAAGACCCATGAGCTGCTTGAGCTCGACGACATCCGCGGAGACGAGACCTGGCAGGGGTACGAGATCGGGAAACTGGCCCTGGCTCTGAAGGCCCAGACTCCAGCGAACGTGCAGTCCCGAGAGGCCGAGGTCCACGCGGAGATCGAGGGAATCCCGTTCATGGGCCGGATCGACTTCACGACTGACGACGCGGTAGGCGACTACAAGACGACGAGTAAGCGGAAGGGCCTACGCACGGCCGAGCAGCTGATCGACGACCCGCAGCGGCTCCTGTACACGCGCATGACGGGGCTCACGAACAGCCTCTGGATCTACGGCTTCTGGGACTCACTTACAGCCGAACCCGTACTCGTCCCCGGCGATGAAGCCCGCGACGTCGAGAAGTTCCGGCTCCACGTGCTCCAACCGGCCGAGGAGATCATGGCTCTCGGGCTCTCCGGCGAGACCGATCCCATGCAGCTCGAACCGAACGTCACAGCCTGTGGCCTCTACCCGCCCCACGGCTGTCCGTTCCTAGATGACTGTTACGATAAAGGAGGCGCGCTGATCCAGCCGCGCGAGAGAGACATGTCCGTATTCGATAACTACAAGCCCCACCTGACCCAGCCCATGCGGCTGAAAGAGGCGCAACCTGCGAACGATAACAAGCTCATCGGGACCCTGTATGTAGACGCGTATCCCGTCACCGGAGACCTCGACGTCCAGCCCGCCAGTCGGTTGATCTCCGAAGCTAGTCAGATTGTCTGCGAGGACCAGGAGGTCAAGCACTCGCAGCTGATCGACTTCGGGAAGGGCCAGTACATGCTTGCGGCGCAGCTGATCGAGAACATGCGTCAGGCCGGGACGTACTACGACAACATGTACCTCGAGACGCGCTCCTCCGAGGGGAAAGCGTGCCTGTTCGAGCTGACGAATGTGGCTCGTATCGTGGTGAAGGGCATGATCTGATGGCCAAGCGCAAGTCGACGGCGAGACCGTCAGACACGTATCCCGGAGCCTATGACCTCTACTCCGCTAGCGGGCAGTTCGTAGCCTTCATCGACTCGGAAGACGTGGAGAGCGCGATCCAGTACCGCTGGAGGCGTAACACGAGTTACACGATGCGTACGTTCAACCTGCCCACCGGCAAACAGACTACGGACCTCCTGCAGCGGCTCGTAGCGCGGAATCTCGGATACGACCTCGCGGAAATGAACGTCCGCTTTAGGAGTGGAGACTCCCGCGATTGCCGTCGCGAGAATCTCCTAGTCGTTACTCGAAAGAACAGTAAATTCCGTGCCTCTGACTGACTTCTGGTTTTTTGATAAGGCTTCCCTTCGTGCGTTAGCCGGGCCGGTGCGCTGTCTGCTCCAGGACTCGCACCGGTACGCTAAACACATGGCTGTTCAACACGGCCGCGACATTCTCTACCTCGGTAATGACTACCGGGGAATAGCACCGGCGGTCGGTGTGCGCAACAGGCATCTGAGGTGTGTATGATCATTGCACTCGATTGTGACGGTGTAGTCACTGACTGCGCTACAGCCATTCACGAGACTGCTAGTCACATTCTGAAGTCCAAGCTTCCCGAGCCTGAGTACTGGCACTCCTATGACTTCGTGGAGGCCATGCTGCTTAGTGAGGATGACGCTGAAAGACTGTTCTCCGAGATAGAGCGGCGAGGGCACATGCCGTGGCGAATCCGGCTCTATCCCGGCGCCAAGCAGTTCGTATACCAGCTCCTGAACCAGGGGCACGACGTCTACTTTCTGACTAGTCCGTGGCAAGGGCTCCATCAGTGGGTCCCGGCTCGGGACGAGCTGCTCATGCAGGCTTTCCCCGAGTTGGACATCACGTACTCACGAAACAAGAACCGAGGCCGCTACGACTTGCTCGTAGACGATTCCCCGGAGAACGTAGGGAAGGCGGACAAGGGAGCTGCAGTCCTGTTCAACCGTCCTTGGAACCGACTGACGACTGGAGACTTCATCCGAGCCGAAGGCTACGCCGGGGTGCTCGAACTAACAGGAGCGTGACATGAGTGCTGGGTACCGCGTTGCTACAGGGGCCGACTACGAGTTTCTGGCGAGCAGATGGCTCGCTACTCTCGTGATCGACATAGCCTTCCGTGACATAACCCGCGACGTGCCGGAGGAGGACGTGAACCTGCTGCTATACAACGCGGTCTCCTCGTTTCTCCAGGATGAGAAAGTGACTACTCTCGTGCAGGAGAATGACCTCGGGACTGTGGTTGCGTTCGTAGTAGTCAACTCCTCCGGCAGCGAGAAGGAAGTACATATCGCACACCTGTGGACTGATAGTAGTAGGCCGAGTATCGAGACTCTGTTGAAAATGGCAGCCCTCGATCGATCGGAGCTTGTAGCTTACGACGAGCAGACGTATATGGGTCTCCCGTTAGAAACTAACACGCAGCTAAACTACCTGCCGCTGCTCGCCCGCTGCTTGGACCCCGCAGGTAGCTCTCGGCTAGCGCGTAGTATGAGACCGCGTGTCTTACAGCATGTTACACTCGAACAGGAACAAACAGTATGAGCACGATCTGGAATCAAGCGGCTAGCGGGTGGAACCGCGCTGGCCTGTCACAGCACTCGTATCGCGAGCCTAAGCCCCGGACTCTACTCGCCCCCGTAGGCGAGCGGAAGAGCCCTCCCGGAACCGAGCCCCCCACCTGCCGCGACTGCCGCTACGTCGTGTGCTCCTGCACTCCGAAGACCGTTTACCCGAACTTCTCCCGGAGTGAGCGGGACTACCTCCGAGACCAGCTGATCACGAACCATCAGAACGCCTCGCTCTACCCCTCGGAGCTGCAGCGGTTCGGCGAGCATCAAGCCCTCGAGTGGATGATGCAGGGCCTGATTCTCAACATCGGGAACATGGGTCCCAAAGGAGCGCAAGTGCGGCTTCCCGGAGGCGAGGCTGGATACTCGATCGAGGTCCGGTCAGGAGGCAACCCGTGGCAGCGCGGGATAACAGTAGTCAAGTGGCTGGCGGAGACGCGGAAGTATCACGTCACGTTCAGTAAGGCGGACCCGGACCCGGTGAAGCCTCCGGCTAAGAGCTTCCTGGAGCAGTCTATCGAGGCCGGTCTTCGTGTGCACAGCGATCAGAAGCCCCTGAACGAGGCTGCTTTCTTCAAGCAGCTAGAAGGTCAGCAGCTGAAGGAGCCCTCGCTCGCACAGATGTACAGTGACGGCTCCCTGGCGAAGGCCCTGGAGGCCAAGATACAGAACAGCTACCTTCTGAAGATCTCCGAGGACGAGCTCCGGATGATGTGGGCAGCTCAGGAGCATGCAGAGAAGACCCAGGTTCTCGCTAACCAGAAGCGGCAGGACCAGGCCTTCCTTCTGACTAACGCGCAACCAGCAGCCCGGGAGCGGTTCTGATGTCAGCTGACTACATGCTGCAGCACTTCAAGTACGCCCATCTCCCGGAGCGGCTGCAAGCTATCAGTAAGCCCTTCTGCGATCTCGCCGAGTGGGTAGCTGCCGTTCTCCCTAGCAACCCCGAACGCACGATCGCGCTCCGGAAGCTTCTCGAAGCCAAGGACGCCGGAGTCCGGGCGTTGCTCGTAGGCGACATGAAAATCCGGGTTGAAGTAGTCCCGGAGCCCGCTCCGTGAGACTGGCCCCGTGGCTGCTGCTCCTGGCCTCGTGCACGGAGCAGCGCTGCTACTACCCCCCGGCCCGAGACGCGTTCATGACCCGCTGTCTCGAACACCTCGCCTACAACGACTGCGAGTATAACGCGGACGTTCAGGGCTGGAAGCTCATCTGCGTAGACGTAGTACCCGTCACTAAACCGCAAACTACTAGTCACTACTCGACCCAATAGGAGCCAGACATGGGATCTAACTACGAGTTGAACAAGGGCGATAACTTCGTGATCTGCATTGACGTGTCCGGCAGCATGCAGACGAAAGACCTCGAGGGAGACATCTCCCGTATCGAGGGGCTCAAGGAGAAGGTAGTCACGTTTGCTCACGAAGCGAGCAAGTACGACCCGGACGGTATCGACGTGATCACCTTCGGGCGTAAGACCGTGCTCCATCCGAACGTGGCCGCGAGTAATGCTGCTTCCATCATCTCGTCCCTCAAGGCGGACGAGAGCATGACTGACACAGCTGCTGCCCTGCGAATGGCATGGGGCCGACACCTGGCGTACAAGGACGGCGGCGGGAAGGATCAGACTGTCTGCTTCATTGCTACCGATGGCGACCCCACGGACCGAGGCGCGGTTATCGACGACCTGAAGTACATCGCGAGCCAGCAGGACTCCGTAGCAGGACGGGAGTTCGCAGTCTCGTTCCTGACTGTCGGCGAAATCTCGACCGAGCTAGCAGACTTCCTGAAGCTCCTCGACGACGACCTGAACGCCAAGGACAAGAACGGTCTCCCGATCGACATCGTGGACGTCAAGGCTCTGTCCGAGGTGGACTTCCAATCGGCCTTCGAGGGTGCGCTTGCTGACTGATATGCTCGCTCTGGGCTGGGTCGTCCTGATCGACCTGGCCCTGTCTCTCGACAACGCCGCAGTCATCACGCTCGTAGCCGAGCAGGTTCCCGAAGAGTCGCGACTCCGGGTGAGGTATCTCGGAATCGGCGCCGCGGTATTCTTCCGAGTACTGTTCGCGCTGGTAGCTTCCTGGCTCATGCGGAGCCCGGTGATTACATTCGTAGGCGGGATGTACTTGGTAGTCGTTTGCTGGCAGATGATCCGTGACAGGCACAAGCCGACGACTACGACCGAGGGTAAAGGCTGGCTGGCCGATCTCCTCGGACCGATAGCTCAGATCGTGGTGGCCGACATCACGATGAGTCTCGATAACGTGATCGCCGTCTCCGCTGTCGCGCGGAACCATCCCGCTATGATCGTCTTCGGGCTCGTACTGTCAGTCACGCTGATGCTACTCGCTACGGAAGCGCTCTCCTGGAGCATGAAGAGGTGGCCGAACACTTACTACGTGGCAGTGGCAGCTGTAGCCCTGACGGCGGGTAAGATGCTAACAGAAGGTCTGTTCGCTCGCGTGTAGTAGTCTGACGGGTAGCTCAGTGGTCAGAGCGAGTGCCTTATATGCACTGTCGTCGGTGGTTCGATTCCACCCCTG
>Ga0190266_10000138_pt1 | contig 10771 bp, 9 predicted proteins | sample Popmic220T_FD_132448 | JGI IMG/M metagenome (GOLD analysis project Ga0190266, IMG submission 132448) | Populus adjacent soil microbial communities from riparian zone of Indian Creek, Utah, USA - 220 T | ecosystem: Environmental > Terrestrial > Soil > Riparian zone | place: USA: Utah | collected...
CGATATGGCTGGAGACCAGTTCCGCCTGCGCCGCCTTATACTCGTCCGACATCTCGGTCGCGTAGCCGCCGGCGCCCTCGCCCTCGATGCCCTTCACGGCCTCGACGAAGACCGGCTTGGCGCCGAGCGAGAGGATCTGTTCCTTGGTCGCCGAGCGCACGTCGGTCGCCGAGACCTGCGCGCCGAGCCGGCGGCCGGTGGCGATCGCCTGGAGCCCCGCGACGCCGACGCCCATCACGAACAGCTTCGCCGCCGACACCGTCCCCGCCGCGGTCATCATCATCGGGAAGGCGCGGCCATATTCGGCCGCCGCGTCGAGCACCGCCTTGTAGCCCGCGAGATTGGCCTGGCTGGAGAGGATATCCATCGATTGGGCGCGGGTGATGCGCGGCATCCATTCCATCGCCAGCGCCTCGATGCCGGCGGCGGCATAGCCGTCGATCCGGTCGCGGCGCCCGAACGGGTTGAGGCCGCCGACGATCAGCGCCCCCGGATTCGCGCCCGCGAGATCACCCGCGTCGGGCCCCTGCACGCAAAGGACGATATCGGCGCCCTTCAGCGTCGCTGCGCGCGGGCCAACGTTGGCGCCGGCCGCCTCGTAATCGGCGTCCGCGATCGACGCCCCCGCACCCGCGCCCGCCTCGACGGCGAGATCGGCCCCCAGCGCGATATACTTTTTGACGGTCTCGGGGGTGACGGCGACCCGACGCTCGCCGGCTTCGCTTTCCTTGAGGACCGCGATCTTCAAGCCCCCTGGCCTCGAGTCACTGGATGACGATGATGACGAGCAGCGCCGCGATCGCCGAGAGGATCGTGCCCCACTTCATCAATGTGGTGAACCCCGCATAGGTGCTCTCGTGAGCCTTGAAATCCTTACTGGCGTCGCCTTCGGCTGCCATGACGAGCATTCCTCCTGCTTGAAGCGCGAGGCCGCTCTAGCAAGCCCCGGGGGCGGCGGGCAAGGCGAGAAAGCGCCACTCGCTTGGCGGCGGCTTTGCGGATAGACTTTGCGCCGGGCTTGAGCTTCGAGGGGGGCGAGAGATGCGGGTAGCGGATGGCGTGTGGCGTGCGCTGGATCGGGCGCGGGCAATGAACCTCGCCGAGCGCGGCGAACCCCCTGCGATGGCGGCAAGCGACGGCATTACCCGGCGCCGCGTCCTCGCCGCTCTGGCCGGGGGCATCGGCGCGCTGGCGCTGCCGCGCGGGCCGGCCTTCGCAGCTGAGCCACTCAGCGTCGTCATCGTCGGCGGCGGCCTCGCCGGCCTGTCCGCGCTCGATTCGCTCTGCCGTCGCGGCGTCCAGGCCACGCTCTACGAGGCGCGCGGCGCGGCCGGCGGCCGCACCCGCTCCGTCCACGGCGTCTTCGCCGAGCATTATGCGTTCGACGAGGGCGCCCAGCTGGTGAACACCGACCATCACGAATTGCTGCAGCTGATCCACCGTTACCGCATCCCGCTGGTCGACCGGCAGGCGTTCGGGGCTGTCCACGAGCTCCAGATCGGGCGCTCCGGCGGTCTCGTCAGCGAGGCCCGCCTCGCCGCCGCCCTGCGCCCGATCGCCGCCCGGATCACCGCCGATGCCGACCGGCTCGACCAGGACCGGGCGGGCGTCGCGCCCCAATTCGACGCTCTCTCCGTCAAGGACTATCTCGATCGCCACCGCCTGCCTCCCGGGGATGCCCGCGATACGCTCGAGGCGGGAATCCGCACCGAATATGGCGCCGAGCCGCACGAGGCCTCGGCGATCGAGCTGCTCTTCAACCTCCCCACAGTCGACGGCGCCCGCCTTTCGCGCATCCCCAATTCGGACGAGCGCTACGTCGTCTCGGGCGGCTCGGACCAGGTGGCGCGCCACCTCGCGGCCGACCATGCGGCGCGGATCCGCCTCAACCGGCGCCTGACCGCCCTCGATCTCACCGGCCCGGCCCCGCGCCTTGTCTTCGCGGACGGCGAAACGGTGAGCGCGGACAAGGTCATCCTCGCTCTGCCGGCGAACATGATCCGCGAGGTCCGGATCGAAGGGCTACGGGATCCATGGCGCGCGCTGATCGATCAGATCCATCTCGGCCGCAATGAGAAGATCCTGGTCGGCTATGACGACATGGCCGCGTATCGCCGCGCGGTCGGCTTCGGCGGGGCGATCTGGTCGGGGCGTGACTTTGCGGCGATCTGGGATGCCGTCTCGCTGGCGCCTGCCGCCGGACCCGGCGCGCTCTGCTACTTCCTCGGCGGCGATCAGGTCGCGGCCGCGCACGACGCCGACATGCGCGATCTCGCCGAGCGCTTCAGCGCCGCCGCCCGCCGCGCCATTCCCGGCCTGCCCGCACCCAACGGCCGCGTCCGCCGCACGCGCTGGTGCGACGATCCGCTGACCAAGGGCGCCTATATCAACTACCGCCCCGGCCAGCTCAGCCGCTTCGCGTCCCTGTTCGCGATCGAGGAGGGTGGCAGGGTCCAGGTCCCGCAAGCCGGAAACCTCTTGTTCGCCGGCGAATGGCTGTCCGATGCCTTCCCCGGCTACATGGAGGGCGCGATCCAGACCGGCCGCATCGCCGCGGACGCAGCTCTGGTCCCGGTTGCCGCGCTCGCCGCCTGAAATCTCGGGGATTCTCCCTAAGGGTGCGCTTAAGTCCCCCTTTACCCGTTTCAGCTATCCCGGCCGTCCCATTTCGAGAGGAAGCCGATGCGGGCGGACCCCAATCGCTGCTTGTTGCTGATCGACGACGAGCCTGCCCAGCGCCGGCTGGTCACTGCCATCGGCGCGCGCGCCGGCTGGTGGGTGCGCGGCGCGAGCGACTTCGAAGCGGCCCGCATCATGTCCGAGGACCCGCAGGAGCCGAAATATGACGCGATCCTGCTCGATCACTGGCTCCCCGGCGAGGCGGGCGCCGAGCTGATCGCCCAGATCCGCGGGCTCTGGCCCGATCTGCCGCTGCTGATCCTCACCGCCCAGAACGACGTCGCCGTCGCGGTCGACGCGATCCGCGCCGGCGCCAGCGACTTCATCGTCAAGCCGCTGGCGCCCGACCGGTTGCTCGCCGCGCTCAACAGCGCGACCGACCGCCGCAAGCGCGTCGGCGAGCTTCGCCCGCTTTCGGAAAAGATCGTCAAGGCGCTCGGCTTCGAGGAAATCGTCGGCTCGGCGCCGCAATTCCGCTCGGCGCTGGCGATCGCCGCCAAGGCGGCCCGCGCCCGCGTCTCGGTGCTGATCGAGGGCGAAAGCGGCTCGGGCAAAGAAATCGTCGCCCAGGCGATCCACGCCGCATCTCCCCGCGCCAAGAAGCAGCTGCACACGGTCAATTGCGGCGCGATCCCCGAAAATCTCGTCGAATCCGTGCTGTTCGGGCACGAGAAAGGCGCCTTCACCGGCGCCTTCGACCGCCATATCGGCCGGTTCGAGGACGCCGACGGCTCGACCATTTTCCTCGACGAGGTCGGCGAGCTCCCGCTCGACACCCAGGTCAAGCTGCTGCGCGCGCTCGAGACCGGCGAGATCCAGCGCGTCGGCAGCCGCAACACGCTGACCGTCGACGTCCGCATCATCGCCGCGACCAACCGCCGCCTCGCCGAAGAAGTGGCCGCCGGCCGCTTCCGCGAGGACCTCTATTACCGGCTCAACGTCGTTCACGTGCCGATCCCGCCGCTTCGCGACCGCCAGAGCGACATCCCCGCGCTCGCCCGCCATCTGCTCGCGCGGATCGCCGAGCAGCCCGGCATGCGCTACCTTTCGATCACGGATGACGCGCTCGCTATCCTGATGTCCTACGGCTGGCCGGGCAACGTCCGCCAGCTCCAGAACGCTTTGTTCCGCGCCGCCGTGCTCTGCGACAGCGACGCGCTCACCGCGACGGACTTCCCCCATATCGCGACCGAGGCGCAGCACGGCCGCCGCGCCGACGATCACCACGCCAAGCCGCTCAACGGCGCCTCGCACAGCGCGGCGTTCAACCACGGCGCGGGCATCACCCTGTTCGAAAGCGACGGCAATCTGCGCCCGATGGAAGCGATCGAGGCCGACGTCATCCGCCTCGCCATCGGCCATTATCGCGGGCGCATGACCGAGGTGGCGCGGAGGCTCGGGATCGGACGCTCGACGCTCTATCGCAAGCTCGGGGAACTCGGGATCGGAGACGTCGCGGCTTAAGCCTCCCTTTCCCGCGGGCAGGCTGGTAGAGCCTCCCCATGGCCGCCTTCGACAATGCAATCGCCCTCATCACCGGCGCCGCCTCCGGAATCGGCGCGGCGACCGCGACCCGCCTCGCCGCCGATCGCGCCCGCAAGCTGATCCTGGTCGACCGCGACGAGGACCGGCTGCGCGATTTCGCCTTTTCGCTTCCGTGCGAACGGCAGGTCCTGATCGGCGACGTCGCGGACGAGGCCTTCTGGCAGTCGGCGGACCTCACCGGCCTGACCCATGCCGTGGTCAACGCCGGCATCGGCTTCGGCGCACCGATCACGGAAACCTCATTCGCCGACTGGCGGCGGGTCATCTCGGTCAATCTCGACGGCGCCTTCCTGACCCTCCAGGCGGCGATGCGCGCGATCGGGGCCGGAGGCAAGGGCGGCGCAATCGTGCTCACCGCCTCGGTGGCAGGGATCAAGGCGGAGCCCATGATCGCCGCCTACGCCGCCTCCAAGGCCGCGGTGATCCAGCTCGCCCGGGTCGCGGCCAAGGAGGGCGGCGCCGGCGGCATCCGGGTCAATGCCATCGCTCCCGGCGGGGTCGAGACCCCGATCTGGAACGACGTTCCCTTCTTCCAGAATCTGGTGAAGTCCAGCGGCAGCGAGGAAGCCGCCTTCCAGGCGATGGGCTCGGCCGGAACCGCGCTCGGCCGCTTCGCCAAGGCGGAGGAGATTGCCGGCCAGATCGCGTTCCTGCTCTCCGACGACTGCGCGAACGTCACCGGCTCCTGCTTCGTCAGCGACGGCGGCTATTCGCTGTAAGCCGAGCCGGCCGTAGCGCCGCGGACGCGAAGCGGCCCCGAAGCTACGGCCGGACTCGGCTCAGCCGGCCGGCGGGGCGGCGAACAGCAGGTTCGCCGAGCCCGTCCGACGTCACGATACAATGGTATCGTGACGGCCCTCCCCTTCAGTAGATGGGAACTTCGCCCGCCCCGTATCCGTCTTTCCGGCAGAGAGGAGGCCGCCATGCCCTTCACCGGAAGCTGCCACTGCGGCGCTATTCGTTACAGCGTCGACGAGGACCCGCCGACCAAGGCGATGCAGTGCAATTGCTCGATCTGCCGCCGCCGCGCCGCGCTCCACCATTTCACCACGCCTGACAAGTTCACGCTGGAGACTCCGCGCGAGGGCGTCGCCTCCTACGAGTGGAACAAGCGGATCATCGATTTCCACTTCTGCGAGACCTGCGGCTGCGCGCCCTTCGCCGAAGGCCAGGGCCCCAAGGGTCCGATGGTCGAGATCAACCTGCGCTGCGCCGAGGATATCGATCTCGACGCGCTGGAGATCCAGCCGTTCGACGGCGCCCACAAGCTGCCCGGCCCGCAATAAGTCCGCCCGCGCCTGTGCGGGAGCGGGACAGGCGCCGCATTCGCAGGACCGTCGGTTGAACCGACTCGGCGCGAGGGCGTAGAAGGCGCCATGCGGCCTGTACCCAGTCTCGTCCGCGCGCTCGTCCTGGCTCTCGCCTTCGCGGTGATGCTGCCGCTGGGGCCGCTGCGCCAGGCGCCGGCGGCGCCCACGCCGCGCGCCACGCGGCTGCCGCCGGTCGACATCGGGCCGGAAACCGCAGCTTTCTATCGGGACCGCGGCTTCGCGCCGCTCTGGGTGACGCGCGACGGCCTCAAGCCCGAGGCGCGGCGGCTGCTCCAGATGGTCGACGCCGACGCCAATCTGCGCGCCGCGGTGACCGCCGCGGATGGCCTCGATCCGCACCAGCTGACCCGGGCGGATCTCCTGCTCAGCGAGGCCTATGTCGAATATGCGCGGGAGCGGCTGCGCCCGGCCGCCGGCAATGTCATGCGCTACGTCGATCCGGAGGTCGCTCCCGGCTACCATGACGATCGCGCGCTGCTAGATGCCGCCGCCGGCGCCCCGTCGCTTGGCCGGCTCCTCGACGCGGTCGATCGCGTCAACCCGGTGTTCGACGGCCTGACCGACGGGCTTGCCGCCTACCGGGCGCGCTGGTCGCGCCTGCCGCAGGCGCCGCTTCCCGCCCATCCGTCGGCGGCCGCGCTGCGCCAGCGCCTCGGCGGCCATTCGCTGGCCGAGTTCCAGCATGTCCATGGTCTCCGCCCGACCGGCACCGCCGATGCCGCGACCATCGCCGCGCTCAACCGCGGCGCCGCGCATTACGAGCGGCTGATTGAGACCAACATCGAGCGCTCCCGCGCCATCCCGGCGCGCGTCGGCCGCTCGATCCTCGTCGACACGGCGTCGGCGCGGCTGTGGATGATCGAGGACGGGCGGATCGTCGATGCCATGCGGGTCGTCGTCGGCAAGCGCGCCATGCCGACTCCCTTGATGGCGGGCACGATCCGCTACGCCGTCCACAATCCTTATTGGAACGTGCCGCCCGATCTCATCCGCAAGCGCGCCGCCACCGCCGCGCGGCGCGGCGCCGGCGTGATCAGCGGCGAGCGGCTTCAGGTCCTCTCGGATTGGAGCCCTGGAGCGAGCGTGCTCGATCCGCGCCGGGTCAACTGGAGCGCCGTCGCCAGGGGCCGCGCCACGGTCAATCTGCGCCAGTTGCCGGGCCCGCAGAACATGATGGGGCGGATCAAGTTCATGATGCCCAACGATCTCGGCGTCTATCTGCACGATACGCCGCTCAGGCATTTGCTCGCCCAAGCCGACCGCCACGAAAGCTCCGGCTGCGTCAGGCTGCAGGACGCGCAGCGGCTCGCCCGCTGGCTGTTCGACGGCAACGTGCCCAGCGCCACCGGCGCCGCCGAGCAGGAGGTCGATCTGCCCCAGCCGGTCCCCGTCTATCTCGCTTACTTCACCGCTTTGCCCTCGCGGGACGGCGTCGTTTTCCAGAACGACGTCTACGGCCGCGACGCCGCGTCGACGCGCCGCAGGAACTGAACGACGCCCGCGAAATAGGCGTCCTGATCGTCGTACATCGACATGTGGCTGCCATTGGCGAGGTAGAGGAACTCCCCGTGCGGAAGGCGCCGTGACATCGCCCGCATCCATTCCGGGTCCATCGTGTCATGGCGCGCGCCGATCACCAGCGTCGGAACGGTGATCCGATGGAGATCGCGGCTGCGGTCCCAGTTCAGCAATAGGCCGCTCGCGCCCAGCTCGCTCGGGCCCTGCATCAGCTCGTAGACGTGCTGGTTCACGTGGCCGATCGCGCGCAGCACGGGCTCCGGCCACTCGGCGAAGGGCCGGCGCAGGAAATGCTGTTCGTAATGCATCGGAATCAGCGTCGCCATGTAGCGCGGGTCGCTGGTCTGGCGTGTCGCTTCCAGCTCCTGAACCAGATGCAGTTGAGTCTGATCCATGGCCGGCATCAGCACGCGCCGGGCGTAAGCGTTATAGGCCGGGATCGAATCCATCATGTTGGAGATGATCAGGCATTTGAGATTGTCCTGGTGCGCCAGCGCATATTCCATCGCCAGCATCCCGCCCCATGAATGGCCGAGCAGGCAGAAATTGTCTCGGTTTAAGCCGAGCGCCACGCGCACCTGCTCCACCTCGTCGACGAAGCGCGGGATCGTCCACAGGCTGTCGTCGTTCGGCTGGTCGGAATAGGCCGAACCGAGCTGGTCGTAATAATAATATTCGATCCCTTCGCCCGGCAGGAAGCTGTCGAAGGCCTCGAAATATTCGTGGGTCATGGCCGGTCCGCCGTGGAGCAGCAAAACCTTGAGGCGCGGATTGCTGCCGACCCGCTTGGTCCACACCCGGAAGTCGCCGCGCGGCGTGTGGATCGTGATCATCCTGACCCCGCCGCTCCAGGCGTCGGCATGGCCGGTTCGGGCGAAATAGGATGGAACGGGCTGGGCGGTTGCGGGACCGATGAGCAGCATTAGCAAGCAAAGGAGCCAAAGGCGCAACATGGCGAAACCTCCCCGTTCCGCATGTCCTATCATGTGCCGCTGAGCGCTGCATCCCTCAGGCCGCGCCAGACGCGAAGCGCCTGCACCGTTTCCGGCACGTCGTGGACCCGCAACAATTGCGCGCCCTGGTCTGAGCCTTTTAGCGCCAGCGCGATCGAGCCGCCGAGCCTCTGGTCGGCCGGTGCCTCGTTCGACAGCGCGCCGATCGTGCGCTTGCGGCTCGCGCCCAGCATGATCGGGCAGCCGAGGCCGTGGAGCAACGCAAGCCCATTCATCAGCGCGAGATTGTGCTGGACGTTCTTGCCGAAGCCGAAGCCCGGATCGACGATGATCCGCTCGCGCGCGATCCCCGCCGCCGCCGCCGCCTCGATCCGCGCCTCGAGCCAGTCGTAAATCTCGAGCAATACCGGCCGGGAATAGCGCGGATTGTCCTGCATCGTCTCGGGCGGCCCCTGGTGATGCATCAGCACCACCGGGCAGGCCGCGCGCGCCACCACCTCGGTAGCGCGGGGATCGAAGGTCAAAGCCGAAACGTCGTTGATCATCGCCGCGCCCGCCGCAAGCCCGGCCTCCATCACGGCTGCCTTGCGCGTGTCGAGCGACACCGCGGTTCCGGCCGCGGCCAGCGCCCGGATGATCGGCTCGACCCGCTGGATCTCGTCGCCTTCCCAGACCGGCTGCGCGCCCGGCCGGGTCGATTCCCCGCCGACGTCGATCAGCGCCGCGCCGGCCGCGGCCATTTGATGCCCCGCCGCGATCGCCGCCAGGGGATCTTCGAGCAGCCCCCCTTCCGAGAAGCTGTCCGGCGTGACGTTGACGATCCCGGCGATCTGCGGCTGATCAAGCCGGATCACCCGTTCGCCAAGCTTGAGTGGCGCCCGCGGCGTGGTGAGATTGGTCCAGACGGCTTGCTCGGCCTCGGACAGCCGGCTCTCGATCCCCTCGACCGGAATGAGCTCGGTCCCTTCGGGCCCGATCCGCTCGACCGAGGCGAACCACAGCAGCCCGCCGACGAGCCGCGCGACCTTGCCGTCATGTCCGAACGGCGCGTCGACGAATGCCGTCGGGCGGAGATAGGTCTTCGCTGTCATCAGCGCTCCTTACCGTCATTCCAGCGAAAGCTGGAATCTCCCTTCTAAGAACCACTGAGATCCCAGCTTTCGCTGGGATGACGAGAAGAGTCTCATCCAACCTTGGCGAGATAGTCCTGCCTGAGCGCGTCGATCGGCAGCAAGACGCCGCCGCGCTCGACATGCCAGAAGGTCCAGCCGTTGCAGCTGGGCGCGCCCTGCACGGCGGCGCCGATCTTGTGGATCGAGCCTTGGCTCCCGCCATGCTCCACCGAAGCGTCGGCGAGCACGCGCGCCTGCCAGCGCCTTTTGGAGTCGGTCAGCATCGTGCCGGGAACGATGGCGCCGCTTTCGACCAGGGTTCCGAACGGCACCTTCACCTGGTCGCCGCGCGAGGCCATCACCTTCATCGCGCTCTCGTCGAGCTCCAGCGTCGAATCGATCCGCGCCCGAGCGACGTCGACATAGCGCTTCTCGCGCTCGATCCCGATCCAGTTGCGCCCCAATCGCCGCGCGACCGCGCCGGTCGTCCCGGTGCCGAAGAAGGGATCGAGCACCACGTCGCCCTTGTTGGTGCACGCGAGGAGCACCCGGTAGAGCAAAGCCTCGGGCTTCTGAGTCGGATGCGCCTTGGCACCGCCCGACTTGACCCGCTCGCCGCCCGAGCAGATCGGGATGCTCCAGTCGGAGCGCATCTGCAGCTCGTCGTTGAGCGCCTTCATCGCCCGGTAGTTGAACGTGTAGCGGCTGTCCTCGGAGCGCGAGGCCCAGATCAAAGTCTCGTGCGCGTTGGTGAAGCGCGTGCCGCGAAAGTTCGGCATCGGGTTGGTCTTGCGCCAGATGATGTCGTTGAGGATCCAGTAGCCGGCGTCCTGCAGCGACGCGCCGACCCGGAAGATGTTGTGGTACGAGCCGATCACCCACAGCGTCCCGTTCGGCTTCAAAATCCGCCGCGCTTCTTTCAGCCAGGCGCGAGTGAAGGCGTCGTAGGAGGCGAAGGTGTCGAACTTGTCCCAAGCATCGTCGACCGCGTCGACCCGGCCGCCCTCGGGCCGGAACAGGTCGCCGCCGAGCTGGAGATTGTAGGGCGGATCGGCGAAGATCATGTCGATGCAGCCATCCGGGAGTGCAGCCATCGCCGCGACGCAATCCTGACGCAGGATCTGGTTGAGCGGCAGATCAGCCGGCGGCAGCGCGGCCGCACCCTTTCGTGGCTTCGCGGCCGAAGCCACCCGCTCCATCAATCCCATCGTCCGCCCCCGGTTTGCAAAAGGACAGCCATGCTGAGTCACCGGGAGTCCCCGGTCAAGTCAGACACTTGCCCAACATGGTTAACATTGCGTTGAGGCGTTGCGGGAACGAAGCGAGTCCCACGCTACATGTTGTGGTGCGGCGCCGAGCTCAGACTCAATCTGAAGTGGTGTGGCGGGAAAGACTCAAAGGCCGAGCGAAAGCTGGCGAACCGGCGCGAAGCTGCGGCGATGGAGCGGCGTCGGCCCGAGCTCGCGCAACGCCCGCTGGTGGAATGGCGTCGGATAGCCCAGAGTGGCCTCCCCGCCATAGCGCGCCCATCCTCGCGCAAAGTCCACCAGCAGCCCATCGCGGGTGAGCGGGGCGACGCTTCCGTCGGCGGCGCGGACGAGCGTCAGGTCGACCGGAACCCATCCGGCACCGC